>JAEEGJ010011752.1_pt1 | contig 22044 bp, 21 predicted proteins | sample 8958761 | NCBI WGS metagenome assembly JAEEGJ01 (sample SAMN16246546, study PRJNA631951) | gut metagenome | biome: gut microbiome; feature: rumen; material: RS-attached | host: Bos | place: Iran: Karaj | collected 2018-10 | reverse complement strand
ATCCGGAGAAGATTAATAATAATTATCCGGGAGCACTTTGTGCTTCTTATGTGAAAGGATTAATGATGAATGATACTATAATCTTTGAGAAAAGGTTTCGTGGATATACAATAGCCCCCAAAGATACTAGTCGACTACTTTTGGTAAAAAGATTCTATGAACCGGTAATTGATGATTCTTTGTTCCTTAAAGAATTTGAGGACATCAAATTAACTTGCATACATGATTCTTTCAAATCAAATAATCCTAAGATGCTTAAAGATATAGTATTTCATAGAAACGAGAAAACAAACTGTTGTATTGGAGATATAGATAAATGGCATGATATAAAATTAAGAATGAAAGGCGAACCGTATGATTATTAAAAGGAAGCCTTCAAACTGGTGGGAGTGATCAAAGAAAACTGGGGACTCTGAATGATCCACTTTCCTGTCCAAATATTTTGTCTTTTGAAAGAAATGTTGTACCTTTGTGGTGGATCATTGAGAGTCCCCAAATTTCCTAAATTAAATAGCGGAAATATGAGAAGAAAAATATTCTTTACAGTAACTATTACGTTGCTATTTGTATCATGCTTGCCAGTGTTCGATAATATACCACTGATGCAGATCGTTAATCGGACTGGTGATACAATACTAGTCGGTCGTGCATATTATGATAATATTGATAGTATTACGTATTTTGTTGAAACTCTCGTGTGTGATACAACTAAAGTTAAATTCAAGTTGAAAGAAGATTTGGAAATTGTAGGATCTAACAAAATTGCCCCTGATTCTTTCGCAATAACAGATGCTCGGATATATAGTGGTCAAGATGGTAAAGGATATTTTTATATATTTAAATACAACGCTATTAAGAATCATACTTGGGAAGATATCTGCAAGAATCACTTATACGACACATTGGTTGTCACCCAAGAGATGTTGAAGCAAGGGAATCGAATAGAATACCATGGTAACAAAAAGTGAATTGAGAGTCACCGAGTTGATCATGAGAAAACTGGGGTTCTGAATGATCCACTTTCTTTTGTGAGAATTTTGTAATGTGGAATAAAAGCCGTACCTTTGTGGTGTCGATGAAATAACTATAATGCTTATGCGAATATGGAGCGGACATCAGACAAATCTCCCGAATCACAGGAGTCAGCTACGGGGTTATATACAGGGCAAAAGTGGATCATTGAGAACCGTCCCCAAATTTCTACGAATTAATCCATGGAGAGGGGTATAACTACCATGAAATTGAAGAGTTGATTATTAATTTTTTTAACAAATAGTTATGTGCCAAACTGAACATTTGAAGTTAGAACTTGCAAATATAATAGGGACTCAGGTCCTTTATAGTAGATCTGGTGGTGGAGCAGGCAGCATTTTGTTACTTAAATTATCTAATGGAAATAGAATAATGGCTTGGCGATATTGGGAAATTTACAAAAATAATAATTTGTTATGTACAGCAGAGGATGATACTACTGCTGTTTATGGAATTATTTCACAAACAGCTCCTTTACTTGAAAATAAAATTGTAGAAAACATTAGTTTTGATTTATATCATATATCTATTTTTCTTTCCGACAATTATAATCTAAAAATTTATTCTGTTAAAGATGTTTACGATGACTTGCCTAACTGGAATTATTCTATACCAGATAAAAATATTGTATATGAAATAACATCTAATTTAGAGATTGAATGTAAACCATGGAAAACTGGAGACTAATGAATCACCGGGACTGATTCTGTCTTAGAAATCCCAAATGGTGACTATATACGACAATACCCTAAAATCCGAGAAATTTGGGGACTGACAGATCCACTTTTTCTGTCCAGTCATTTTGTAAAATGAAATAAGAGACGTATCTTTGCAACATAACTAATAACTTACAACAATGAGAACAAAACTGAGTATCTTATTTTGGATCATTCAGAACCGTCCCCAAATTTTTCAGAAAAATCCCAAAAATCCAAGTGGATTTCAAGAAGTTAAACGCGTAGACCGTGTTGGGAAATCGCATGGAGGTATTTCTACTCCTCATGTTCATGAAAATGGAAAGGTTCGACCAGCAAGAATAGATGAAATATAGTAATTATGGAAAAACAGATATATAAAATTCTATGTCCTGACACGCATATTTATGGGTTAGGAATAAATGACATCAAAAAGGAGTTATATTTAGATATAGACTGTATCTTTAATGTGATTATAGGAAAATATTATAAATTTGCAGTATCTCCTTCTACAATAGTATTTAAAAATGTATGGGATCTATCAATTCATTTAGACACTAATGAGTCATTAATTATCGACAATGTACAGGTAGATTATTTAGGTATTCCTCGAAATGTAGAATATGTCAAATCAAATTCTGAATATAAAGTTATTATAGAATGTTTGCAAGGTTCATTATCATTTAATACAATTGGAGGATATTTAATTAAGAGAGAGAAGGAAACTATATTATCTAAAGAATATTTTAATATATCCCAAAAACGTTCCATATGTTTTTCACTGGAAGGTGACAAATTTAATTTTATAATGACTCCGTTTTGCGAAAATCCGGACGGTTCTGAATGATCCACTTTCCTATCCAATCATTTTGTAGAAAGATATAAAAGGTGTGCCTTGGTTATGATGAAGAACAGGCATCAGTTATGGAGTTATGTACAGGGCTAAAGTGGATCATTCAGTCCCCAAGTTTTTCTCGTTCCTGTCTTTCCTTATTTCATCCACCAGCAACAAAAAGGGGAAGAAAATTGGTTATGTAAGATTTTTTCACAATTTACTCATGATGATATGGTTCGCCTCTGATAATCGTACAGGCACGATAGACCTGTTCGATGAAGGTGAGGCGTATCATCTGGTGGGAGAATGTCATCTTCGATAAGCTGAGTTGTTCGTTGGCTCTTGCATAGACAGCAGGGGAAAAACCATAAGGACCACCGATGACGAAGACGAGTCGGCGGGCGGTGTTGCGTTTCTGTTCCAACCAACGGGCGAACTCCACGCTACGATACTCCTTGCCGTGCTCATCGAGGAGGACAACGGTGTCCGAGGGTTGCAGCATCTTGAGGATCAGCTCACCCTCTGCTTGTTTCTGTTGGTCTTCAGAGAGGTTCTTGGTGTTCTTGAGCTCAGGAATGGTCATAAGCTCGAAGGGCATATAGTGATTGACGCGCTCCACATAATCATTAATACCCGCAACGAAATGCTTATTGACGGTCTTACCGACTTGTATCAGCAGTGTTTTCATCGTCTTCCTCAATAGCGTAAATACTCTTGCCATGATGTATGGGACAGAGCGTCTCGTCCTTGTCAATCGGAGGATATTCGTCACGACGCTTCGGATTCATCGGGAACCATCCCTTCTGTACGCGTTTCTTCTGAGAGAACAGTTCACCAATACCCCATAGGGCAGAGGCGCCGAAGACTCCGATAATAGCGGAAACGATCGTGTTCTCAACAAACAATGCCGCAATGATACAGACGAGTCCGATGATCAGATATACAATCCAGGGACGAGTACCCCAGTGGTATTCGGTCTTGATGACGATGGGGTGCCATATCCCTATAGTCAGAAATGTGCAGATGGCTATGATAATACCTGTGAAATACATATCTTTTCTTTTGTTATTTTTCTCATTATCTCTACCTCGTAGAATGGAAGCCCTCCAGGTTCTCATAGCGGTGACGCATCATTCTCTGGTAGATATTCCGCATCCAATAGGGTGTGGCAAGGGTGAATGCAAGTCCGATGACAATCATGACAGTATAGGCTACCGTATCGTTGAATATTGCCTGAAGAATGAGTACCAGGGCAACAGGTACGAAGAACACGATGAGTTCTATGATCAGTTGGAGCTTGTTCTCAAATTGGTTCTTACCAGTTATCTTGTCATTCAAGGGCAAGGTGGTCTTGTTCCATATCGCAAGTTGGAAAAGCAGACAATATTCTGGTCCTGTGGTTATCAACAGATAAGCGAGAACCATCAACAACGAGAACTTCCCTGAGATGATAGGGGGGAGGAGCAGGATAAAGGGAAGCAGTACGATGGCGCAGTAGAAATAATACTTGGCACGCAACAAGGTAAGGATATTCTCCTCATGGACCATCAAGAGGTCGATGTAGTTCCCCTCAGGTCCCATTACCTTCACCAAATTGACCGCTCCGAAGAATACGAAACAGTACAGGCACCACATGTTACGGGCAAAACCTCCCGTATAAGCATCGGTATAGGCGATCATCAGGGAGAGGATAGTGATGATGACGACACCTTGTAGGAAACGGGTACGGATCGCTTTGTTTCGCATGGTACTCTTGATCTCCAGTTTGAGATACTCACCAATCTGTCCGAAGCGGTTGAGAGCCGCGAACTCAGAGACATGCTTCATCTTGGTCCTCTCATGCTTGGATATCTCATCATAGACGAGGTGCATCTGCAGCTTGCGGTTGATGAGGAACAAGATGATGAAAAGGACTATGAAAAGGACGAAAGCATACCATGAGAAGGCGTACTCCTCGATGAAATCGAATATCTTATCGAAGTATTTCTCGACGGAACGGTCAGACAGCAAAAAGAAGGGCAGGATGACAGAACCGTAGAAGGCAACAGGCAAAGCCCACCAGTAGAGACTCTTGTTAACCAGTGTCCGTACCAGCAGGTACCACTGGCTGTTGGTCAGGATCATCAGATGGAGCAACAGCAACATGGCAAATCCTTGTATGAGGGTCATGTTGCCACAGACACAGATAAAGGTGTAAGGCAGGAACAATGCCATCCATGTCAGGTTGCTGACATCGAAGAGCTGTGATACCAGGAAGCATTCAATAGCTGTGTATTTGCTGACAGGCATCAAGAGGTAGGGCTTTACCAGCATGACGGGTGTCTGTTGCGTCATGAAACGTCCGAAAAAGTCCAAGAGCAGGATGAATGGGAGAGTGACAAACAGCAACTGATACTCATCCTCGTTTACTGCCGCCCATCCTAAAAAAGTACCGATGGCGATGAAGTAGACCACGAAGAACGCAAATCCCAGATAGGCAAAGAACTTGCCATACTGGTTTGCCTCAAACATCACGTTACGTTTCTCGCTTAGCTTCTTGTTCTTACGTAACAAGAAATACAGTTGTATCTTATCCATCACCTGTCAACTATCATCTATCAACTATCAACTATCGCAGGTCTATGACCTCTGCATTAGGATAGGACTTGGGGTTAAAGCGGAAAATACTGTCGGAGAGCTTCGCCGTCCTGAAGTTAGACACCTTGATGGTTGTCCATTGCTTGTTCTGAAGCATGCGGATCTGAGTAGGGACATAGGTCTGCTTATGAATGGTGATGACCATCTCACTCACCCCTTTGTCTTTCCCTTTCAGTGTGACGACATAGCTGTTCCCGCTGGTCGACATCGAGAAGGCATATCCCTGCTTATACATATATATAAAATTATAGGGATTGATAGCCTGTAGGTCGGCGGCAGTGGGATTGTTGACATTCACCTCGTCGTTCTGCTTGACATACGTCCATTGGGTCTTGCCGTCAAACCATACCGTCGCCTCATTGGTGTCCGCATGGAACTTACGTCCCTTAATAGCGATGGTGCCATTCGTATTACCATACTGTTTGCTGCTGATGGTAAACGAAGCCTCCACACCGCTTTTGTTAGAGACGACACTGGCAGTCTTGTCAAGAACCTGTTTAGCATTCTGTCCGTATATCGCTCCTGCCAAGAGCAGTAATACACCTGTTATCCTTATTCTTATCTTCTCCATTGACTTAAAAGATTATCCAGACTATTCTCATCTTGTATCAATACCTCACGAGGCTTAGAACCATGAGCAGCGCCTACCACGCCAGCCTTCTCCAACTGATCCATCAGACGACCTGCACGGTTGTAGCCAATGGCGAACTTCCGTTGGATGAGACTCGTCGAACCACTCTGGTTGATGACGATCAGACGGGCAGCATCCTCAAACATCGGGTCAAGGTGCTGCATATCCACATCGGCGGACTCTCCCAGATCATCGTCTGGCATATCAGGCTCAGGCAGCTCAAAGGTTGTGGGATATCCTTGTTGCTGGGCAATAAACTGATTGATGCGTTCTACCTCCGGTGTGTCAACAAAGGCACACTGTACACGCACGGGTTCACCACCGTTGAGATAAAGCATGTCACCCTTACCAATCAACTGCTGGGCACCAGGACGGTCAAGAATCGTGCGGGAGTCAATCATGGCACCAACACGGAAAGCGATACGACTGGGGAAGTTCGCCTTGATGGTACCAGTGATGATATTCGTCGTAGGACGCTGGGTCGCTATAATCATGTGGATGCCGACGGCACGCGCCAACTGGGCGATACGGGCAATAGGAAGCTCCACTTCCTTTCCTGCCGTCATGATCAAATCACCAAACTCATCGATGACGACGACAATATATGGCATGAAGCGATGTCCGTTATTAGGATTCAACTGTCGGTCGATGAATTTCTTATTGTACTCCTTGATATTACGAGCCTGCGCTATCTTCAACAGGTCATAACGGGTATCCATCTCCTTACACAGAGAGTTCAAGGTGCGTACCACTTTCGTGACATCGGTAATGATGGGGTCTGCCTCCTCTTCCGGTACTTTCGCCAGGAAATGCTTGTCGATGGAGGAATAGATGCTGAACTCCACTTTTTTCGGGTCGACGAGTACGATCTTCAATTCTGCGGGATGCTTCTTATATAATAAAGAGGTGATGATGGCGTTCAAGCCAACAGACTTACCCTGTCCTGTGGCACCAGCCACCAGCAGGTGGGGCGCTTTGGCAAGGTCGAACATGAAGACCTCGTTGGTGATTGTCTTACCGACGGCACAGGGAAGGTCCATGTTAGACTCTTGGAACTTCTTCGAGTTAAGGATTGATTCCATCGAGACGATACTGGGTTTCGCGTTTGGAACCTCAATACCTATCGTGCCCTTTCCAGGGATAGGGGCGATGATACGGATACCCAAGGCGGAAAGACTCAGTGCTATGTCGTCTTCCAGGTTACGGATGCGGGAGATACGTACACCGGGTGCTGGTGTGATCTCATAAAGTGTGATGGTGGGACCTACTGTCGCCTTGATACTGCTGATCTCCACACCGAAGTTACGCAGCACGTCCACGATACGGTTCTTGTTGGCGGTCTGCTCTGCCATATCGATATAAGGCTTCCCGTCGTTATCGTATTTCTTCAACAGGTCGAGGGTCGGGTAATGGTAGTTCTCCAGGTCACGTTTCGGATCGTAAGGTGTGGAGATGTCACCATAGTCGCCTACAAGATCCTTACCGTCAGCAGTCTCCTCCTTCATTCCTGTGTCAACAGTCATCTCTACGCCTGTTTCATCCTCAATGGATGGGATGATGTCGTCAGCCATGACGGTGTCTTTCTTCTCAACAACGGATACGTGTTGCGGCTCTTTTTCCTCGGGGGTGTCATTCTCTGGACCGAACTCCACCACTTGTTCCTGCGGGTCATCGAAGACCGTAGGATCCTCTAAAGTCTCTATTTCTTGTTTGCTCTCCTCGGTGTCGCCTTTGCCGATGTGTATCTCCATCGGTATCTTCTTCAGATAGCGCAGGGGGTTGAATATCTTGCGGATGATGAAAATGGTCTCAGCACTGAGATAGATGAGGAATGCGATGGCAGTGACACCCAGCAAGAAAGTCAGTCCTGGGGCACCTAGTAATCCTTGTATAGTCTCGCAGATCGCCAAGCCATGGTCTCCACCTGGGTTGAAATGGGCATCCGTAAAGAACGGGGTCGCGAATTTTGCCATCGTGACAGACAGCCATATCGTGACAATAGCGATTCCCAGGAACCATTTCAACAGGTTCACCTTATAGGCTCTCATCAAATTGACGGAGACCAGCAGGAGGAAGACGGGTATCAGAAAGGCGGATAATCCGAAACAACGCTTGACGAAGAACCATGCACAATAGGCTCCCATGGAACCGCATGCGTTCTGGAACTCACCGTTTTGATTTAACACTTCCCCTTCCCGCGGCTCCTCGATCATACTCTGATCAGCAGCCCCTGTCGTCAGATAGGAGATGAATGCCCATATCATATAACAAGACACCAGCAGCAACAAGAAACCAAGAAAAAAGTTCAGTCGCTCGTTGTGGAATATCTTGTCAATACCGATAGCCTCTTTAAATGATGAGGCGGTACTTGTCTTCTTTTTCTTTGCCATAATTATTTAAATAATGTGCAAAAGTAATTGAAAAAAATCAGAAATCGCCATAAAATCGTCTTTTTTTTGTATTTTTGCACGTTGAAAACAAAAGTTTGATGAAAAAGATTTTATATAGTCGATATGACAAGTCGAAAATAGCAGCCCTTCCAAGAGTACTTTTTGAGGGACGTATCATTGTCGTTATCACAGAAAAAGAGGCGGAGAAGGCTGTGGATTATTTGCTGACACAACCTATCCTTGGCATTGACACAGAGACACGTCCGTCTTTTAAGAAAGGAAAGATTAATCAAGTCGCTCTTCTCCAAGTAGCCACACATGACACTTGTTTTTTGTTCCGTCTGAACCAGATTGGTTTGTGTTCTTCCATCAAAAGATTCCTCGAGGACACCAAGGTCCCCAAAATAGGACTGTCGCTTCATGACGACCTGATGATGCTTGCCAAGCGTGGCGATTTCATCCGTGGGAGCTTCATTGACTTACAGGACAAAGTAAAGGAGATAGGGGTGGAGGATATGAGTCTCCAGAAGCTTTTCGCTAATTTCTTCGGACAACGGATCAGCAAGCGTGACCAGCTCTCTAACTGGGAAGCGGACCTGTTGACGGACAAACAGAAGAACTATGCGGCGACAGACGCATGGACCTGTGTCTTGCTCTATGAGGAACTGCTTCGATTGGAAGAGACCGGTGATTATGAATTGATAAAAGTAGAAAATGATCATGTACAAAAAGATACAGTTACGGAAGGGGAAGGATGAGAGCCTGAGGCGTTTTCATCCGTGGGTCTTTTCTGGTGCCATCCAACAGATAGAGGATGGGGTTCAGGAAGGTCAGTTGGTGCGTGTTGTCACTTATGAGGGCGATTTCATCGCTGTCGGACATTATCAGCAAGGTTCTATCGCTGTTCGTGTCCTGACTTTCTCTGACGTGGAGATCGATGATGATTTCTGGTTCTCCCGTCTGCAGTCGGCATTGCAGATGCGTCTTGCCATCGGTATCGCCGATAACCCACGGAACAACACCTATCGTCTGGTGCATGGTGAGGGAGACAATCTTCCTGGCTTGATCATTGATGTCTATGGACAAACGGCTGTGATGCAAGCCCATTCCATCGGTATGCACCTGATGCGTAAGGAGGTGGCGAAAGCACTTGTGAAAGTGATGGATTCGCGTGTTTCCCATATCTATTATAAGAGTGAGACGACCTTGCCTTTTATGACGGAAGATGACATGAACGGGTTCCTCTATGGCGGCAGCGACGATAATATCGCCTTGGAGAACGGGTTGAAGTTCCGTGTCGACTGGCTTAGAGGACAGAAGACTGGCTTTTTCGTGGACCAGCGGGAGAATCGCTCGTTGTTGGAGCAATATGCCAAAGGGAAACGTGTGCTGAATATGTTCTGTTATACGGGTGGGTTCTCTTTCTATGCCATGCGTGGCGGAGCGGAACTGGTACACTCTGTCGACAGCTCAGCGAAGGCGATAGCATTGACGAAAGAGAATGTCTCTTTGAACTTTCCTGGTGATGCCCGCCATGAAGCCTATTGTGAGGATGCCTTTAAGTTCTTGGAGAAAGCAGAATCGGGTTACAACCTCATCATCCTTGACCCTCCGGCGTTTGCCAAGCACCGTGGTGCCCTGCATAACGCACTGAAAGGCTATACCCGTTTGAATCAGAAGGCTTTTGAGAAGATAGAGAAGGGTGGCATCCTCTTTACGTTCTCTTGTTCACAGGTGGTGACGAAAGATCATTTCCGTAATGCGGTATTCACGGCGGCGGCACTTGCCAAGCGTAAGGTACGTGTCCTGCATCAGTTACACCAACCTGCCGATCATCCTATTAATATCTACCATCCGGAAGGAGAATATTTGAAGGGATTAGTACTCTATGTTGAGTAAAGTAAAAGATTATATCAGAAAACATAAACTTCTTGATGTTAATGAGTTATATCTTGTTGCGTTAAGTGGTGGTGCGGATAGTGTCGCCTTGCTATTGCTGCTCGATGAAATGGGCTATAAAACTCATGCTGTTCATTGTAATTTCCATCTTCGTGGGACGGAGTCGGATAGGGACGAACAGTTCTGTGAGCATCTTTGTCAACAGAAAAACATTCCATTTCATCGTATCCATTTTGACACGCTGACGTATGCGGAGACGCATAAGGTAAGCGTTGAAATGGCAGCACGAGAACTCAGATACCGCTATTTTGAACAGTTAAAAGAGGATGTCGGGGCGGCAGGTGTCTGTGTGGCGCATCATCGGGATGACACGGTGGAGACAGTCTTGCTGAATCTGGTTCGCGGCACAGGTTTAAGGGGACTGACGGGAATTCAGCCACGGAATGGTCATATTCTCCGTCCGTTGTTGTGTGTCTCAAGACAGGAGATTGAGGTGTACCTGAAAACAAAAGGTCAGGAATATGTGACGGACTCCACCAATCTGGAGGCGGACGTGCAGCGTAATGTGGTTCGCTTGAAGGTGCTGCCGTTGTTAAAGGAGTTGAATCCTGCCGTTGCTGAGAATATACAGCGTACAGCGGAAAATTTGGTAGAAGCACAACAGGTGTTAGATGCTGTTGTAAATAAGTATATTGGTGTTAAAACCTTAGAACTTAACAGTTTAAAGAAATACGGTTCAAGTGAATATATAATACACCAATGGGCAAAACAATACGGTTTCAACGGGACGCAAGTAAGACAGATGATGGTAGCGGAGACAGGTCGTGTCTTCTCCTCTCCGGAAGGCTATGACTTGTTGGTCGACCGGGAGAGACTGCTCGTTGAACCATCGTTGAAACCGATGAAACCGTTGCGGATTCCGGAGGAAGGTACCTATGTCCTAAACGATCTGACGAGACTCTCGGTGAAGAAAGAACCTGTTTGGATATCGAAAGAAGCAACCGTCGCCACGCTTGATGCCTCAAAGGTACGTTTCCCTTTGACGGTCAGGAGAGTAGAGGAAGGCGATGTGATGCAGCCATACGGTATGGAGGGACGAAAACTGTTAAGCGACCTGATGACAGACCGTAAGATGACATTATTTGAGAAACGTCGTCAGCTGGTTGTCACAGATGCGGATAACCAGGTCGTGTGGCTGGTGGGTATTCGTACCGATCAGCGTTTCCGTGTCTTGGATTCTGCCACCGAAGTATTGGCTCTTTATACTAATTAGTTCTCAACCAATTAGTTAGTAAGATAAACATATCTTTCGTTAATATAATTATGACAAAAGTTGTTTGTTATTTCATTTTTTATTTGTAACTTTGCGCATTAAAATTAAGAAGTAAGGAAAAAGTAAAGAAAAATAAGATAAATTTATGGGAAAGAGATTCGCCGAACATGGCGGTATGAACTTGACGCAGGTGAACAATGACATCCTGCAGATGTGGAAGGAGAAGAATGTGTTCCTTCGCTCTATAGAGGAGCGTGAGGGCTGTCCTCAGTTTGTGTTCTTTGAGGGACCTCCCTCGGCTAACGGTCATCCTGGCATTCATCATGTATTGGCACGTTCCATCAAGGATACCTTCAACCGTTATAAGACCATGCGTGGCTATCAGGTACACCGCAAGGCGGGATGGGACACCCACGGACTGCCTGTAGAGCTGGGCGTGGAGAAGGAACTTGGTATCACCAAGGCGGATATTGACAACAAGGAGTCGGAGCGTTATATCTCTACAGAGGATTATAACCTCAAGTGTCGTGAGAATGTGATGATGTACACGGCGGAGTGGCGTGAGCTGACCGAGAAGATGGGTTACTTCGTCGACCTGGATCATCCGTATATCACCTATGACAACAAGTATATCGAGACCCTCTGGTGGTTGCTGAAACAGTTCTATCAGAAAGGACTGCTTTATAAAGGCTATACCATCCAGCCCTATTCTCCTGCCGCCGGCACGGGACTGTCATCCCATGAGCTCAACCAGCCAGGTTGTTACCGTGATGTGAAGGATACCACCTGTACGGCACAGTTCAAGATGAAGAATCCGAAACCAGAGATGACGGAGTGGGGAACACCCTATTTCCTCGCATGGACGACGACACCATGGACGCTTGCCGCTAACTCTGCGCTTTGCGTGGGACCGAAGATCGACTATGTGGCTGTGCAGACGTATAATCCTTATACTGCCGACAAGGTGACATTGGTACTTGCCGAGGCGCGTCTCAATGCTTATCTTCCTGCCGAGGGCGCCATCACTGATGGTGGTGAGCTGCCAGAATATAAGAAAGGTGAGAAGATGATACCTTATCGTATCATCGCCCGCTATAAAGGCACAGATCTCGTGGGAATGGAGTATGAGCAACTGATGCCAGCCATCAAACCTATGGGTGACGCGTTTAAGGTGATCCCCGGTGATTATGTGACGACAGAGGATGGTGCCGGTATCGTGCATATCGCTCCCAACTTCGGTGCCGACGATGCTTTTGTGGCTAAGAAGGCAGGAATCTGTCCTATCGTGCTGATTGACAAGAAAGGTGCGGAGCGTCCTGTGGTCGACCTGCAGGGTAAGTATTTCGTTATCGAGGACCTTGACCCGGACTTCGTGAAGAACTATGTCAATGTCGACGAGTGGAACAAGTTTGCGGGACGTTACGTGAAGAATGCCTATGACGAGACACTGACAGACAAGGACGAGACACTGGATATCTCCATCTGCATGGACCTGAAAGCACAGAATAAGGTGTTCAAGATCGAGAAACATGTGCATAACTATCCTCACTGCTGGCGTACAGACAAGCCTGTGCTCTACTATCCGTTGGATTCGTGGTTTATCAAGAGCACGGCAAAGAAGGAGCGCATGAGTGAACTGAATAAGACGATTAACTGGCAGCCTGAGTCAACAGGTACGGGACGTTTCGGTAACTGGCTCGATAACCTGAATGACTGGAACCTGTCACGTAGTCGTTTCTGGGGTACACCTCTTCCCATCTGGCGCTCAGAGGAGGGTGAGGAAATCTGTATCGGTTCTGTGGAGGAACTCTATAACGAGATAGAGAAGGCTGTCAAAGCAGGTGTTATGACCTCTAATCCTCTGAAGGATAAGGGGTTTGTACCTGGTGACATGTCTCAGGAGAACTATGACAAGATAGACCTCCATCGTCCCTATGTCGACTATATCATGTTGGTGAGTGAGAGTGGCAAACCGATGAAGCGTGAGAGCGACCTGATTGACGTGTGGTTCGACTCCGGCTCTATGCCATACGCCCAGATTCACTATCCTTTTGAGAATCGTGACGCTATCGACAAGAATAAGGCATTCCCTGCCGATTTCATCAATGAGGGTGTGGACCAGACTCGTGGATGGTTCTTTACCCTGCATGCCATCGCCACAATGATTTTCGACTCTGTCGCCTTCAAGAATGTGATCTCCTCAGGACTGGTTCTGGATGCGAAGGGTAATAAGATGTCCAAGCATGTGGGTAATGTGGTGAATCCGTTTGAGATGATAGAGAAATACGGCTCGGACGCCGTACGTCTGTATATGATGACAAACTCAGAACCTTGGGATAACTTGAAGTTCGATCCTGAGGGTGTGGATGAGATACGTCGTAAGTTCTTCGGGACATTATACAATACATACAGCTTCTTTGCCTTGTATGCCAATGTGGACGGTTTTGTCCCGTCAGTTGCTGTAGAGCAACAAACAGAACGTCCGGAGATTGACCGATGGATTCTCTCCTCATTGAACACCCTCATCAAGAAGGTGACGGCAGAATTGGAGAATTACGACCCGACACGTGCTGGTCGACTGATTGACTCCTTTGTCAATGATGACCTGTCGAACTGGTATGTGCGCCTGAACCGTAAGCGTTTCTGGGGTAAGGAGATGAGTGATGACAAACGCTCTGCTTATGAGACCCTCTATACCTGTCTGATGACGATCTCAAAACTCTTGGCGCCATTCGCACCGTTCTATGCCGATCAGCTCTACGTTGACCTGGGCGGTGAAAAGGACAGTGTGCATCTTGATGCCTTCCCTGTAGCTGATGAGTCGATGATTGACGAGGATCTGGAGGCACGTATGGAGATGGCACAGAAGATCACGTCAATGGTTCTTGCCCTGCGCCGTAAGGTGAATATCAAGGTGCGCCAGCCGCTGCAGAGTATGATGATTCCTGCCACAGAAGAGCAGAAACGTCATATCGAGGCAGTGAAAGACCTGATCATGCATGAGGTGAATGTGAAGGAGCTGAAATTCGTGGAGGGCACCGGTATCCTGGTGAAGAAAGTGAAGTGTAACTTCCGCACTATGGGTAAGAAGTTCGGTAAGATGATGAAGAGTGTTGCCGCTGCCGTCGATACCCTCTCTCAAGAACAGATCGCCGAGATGGAAGCCAATGGAAGACTCACTATAGTTCCTATAGATTCTGTAGATCCTATAGAAATTCTAACCGAGGATGTGGAGATTATCAGTGAGGACATCCCAGGATGGCTTGTGTCAAATGAGGGTAACCTGACTGTCGCTCTTGAGGTGGAGCTCACTGATGAGCTGAGACAGGAGGGTATGGCTCGTGAGATTATCAACCGTATACAGAACATCCGTAAGGACAGCGGTCTGGAGATTACTGACCGCATCCATATCACTCTGGCTCCGAACGAGGAGATCCAGAAGGCGGTGGCAGGATATGGTGACTATATCAAGACACAGGTGTTGGCGGATGATATCACGATTGCTCCTAACGAGGGCGTGGAAGTGGACTTTGACGAGTTTAAATTGAATATCCAAATAACTAAATCCTAATTATTATGGCAGAAAAAACACGTTATTCTGATGAGGAGCTGGAAGAGTTCCGTCAGATAATTAATGAGAAACTGGCATTAGCCAAGCGTGACTATGACCAAATGATGAATGTCCTAATGAATAAGGACTCTAACGACGTGGATGACACATCTCCCACTTACAAGGCATTGGAGGAGGGTAGCGTGACCCAGTCGAAAGAGGAGTTGATACAGATGGCATCACGACAGCAGAAATTCATTCAGGGACTGAAGGCTGCCTTGGTACGTATTGAGAATAAGACCTATGGCATCGACCGTATCACAGGTAAGCTGATTCCAAAAGAACGTCTGCGTGCCGTTCCCCATGCTACTTTGAGTGTGGAGTCGAAGATGGCAGGCAAGAAATAAATGGAGAGTAAGAATATCGCTAAACGCGGATGGATTGCCGTTGCAATAGTAATGGCAATCCTTGTTGTCGACCAGATTATCAAGATTTGGGTGAAGACCAATATGACTCTTCACGAGCAAATCGAGATTTTCTCATGGTTTAAGATCGTGTTTATCGAGAATAACGGAATGGCGTATGGGATGGAGATAGGCTCTAAGCTCGTGCTCTCTATCTTCCGTGTCGTCGCTGTGGCTATCCTCGGCTGGTATATCGCGCGACAGGTCAGGAAACCTGTACGCTTCGGTTATATCGTTTGTCTGGCGATGGTGATGGCTGGTGCCGCAGGTAATATCTTCGACTCGATGTTCTACGGGTTGATTTTCAACGCTTCCTCAGCGTTCTACACCTCTTATTTCGTACCCTTCGGAACAGGTTATGCGCCATTCTTGATGGGAAAGGTGGTGGACATGTTCTACTTTCCGTTGATCGTGACGACATGGCCTGACTGGGTGCCGATGGTGGGAGGAAACGAGTTTGTGTTCTTCAGTCCTATCTTCAATTTCGCTGATGCGTCGATATCTGTAGGTGTCGTCCTGCTGTTGCTCTTCTATCGTAAGGAGATCAGCGAGATAGAGATTACTTATAAGAAGGAGAAAACTCATGAGGAATAGTCTGCCCATTGTCATATTGATGCTTGTCATGATAGGCTGTAAGCCTACTGTTCCTTCGGAGTTCATCCAACCCGGAGAACTGGAGGATATCCTATATGACTATCATGTGGCACAGGCAATGGCGAATGAGGTGAGTTACAGGAACAGTGAGGAGAATTATTACGATAAAAACGCTTTTTTCCACGCCGTCCTCAAGAAACATGATGTCACGGAGGCGGAGTTCGACTCCTCTCTGGTCTATTACTATTCTCATGCTGAGCGCCTGAAGGGCATCTACCAGCATGTGAAGGAACGTCTGAATGACGAGGCGAAGGCACTGGGCGCCTCTGTAGGTGACCTCAATAAGTATTCGGCATACAGCACGGTGGGTGATACGGCGAATGTGTGGCAGAACGAGACAGACGTGCTTTTGCTGCCCATGCCGACGACAAACCGTTATGATATCTATGTGAAGGCAGACACCTCCTATTATAAAGGTGACTCTTTCATGTTCCAGTTTATGTCTGACTTCATCTATCAGAGTGGTTCCCGTGACGTTGTGGTTTGTCTGGTCGCCAAATATGAGAATGACAGTACGACGCAGACCGTCAGTCATGTCAATATGACGGGACAGTCGCAGATCCGTATCCCCGAGAACCGTGAGGGAACGCTGAAGGAACTGCGCGGATTTATATATCTGAACAACAACGACCGTGCCAATGAGGTGCGTAAGATGTTGTTCATCAGTCAGATACAATTGATTCGCTTCCATTCAAAAGAGAAGAAAGATGAGCCCAAACCCAATGACGAGAATAAGAAAGATAGCTTGTCCGGAGCTGCAGACCGTCCAGGGAACGGTACTGACTCAACAAGTCGTGGAGGTCAGCAACGGCAAGGTGGTAGACTATTACCCTCTGACAAAGGAGCTGCCGTTCACAGAGTGGACAAGCAGTCGTTTAAGACTATGCGAAAATGAGGAGGGGGCATTAACCCTTTGGAATCATAAAGAACCTATCATATAAAGACAATGAACCTGAGAGTACGTTTGGCATTGATGAGCTTCCTGCAGTTTGGTGTATGGGGGGCATACCTGACGTGTATGGGACTTCATCTCATGGAGTTGGGGATGGGTCATCATATCGGTTCTTTCTTTGCCATGCAGGGTTTTGTGTCTCTCTTTATGCCAACGCTGATGGGTATTGTCGCCGACAGGTGGATACCTGCCCAGCGGTTGTATGGCTTCTGTCATCTGATGGCAGGTGTCTTTATGATTCTGACAGGGCTCTACGGACAACAAGAAGGTACGCATGCTGCCTTCCCCGTTTTGTTTGGGTTGTATAGTATGAGTGTTGCCTTCTATATGCCGTCACTCGCCTTGTCGTATTCCGTCTCTTATAACGCATTGTTGAAGGAGGGGATGGATCCGGTGAGGACTTTCCCGCCCATCCGTGTGTTTGGGACCATCGGTTTCATCGCTATGATGTGGCTGGTCGATATCCTGGATTATGAGCACACGCACCATCAGTTCCTCGTCAGTGGAATGTTGAGCCTGTTATTGTTTCTCTATGCCTTCACACTGCCATCGTGTCCTGTGAACGGCAATCGTGGGAAACAGTCTTTTGTGGAGACTTTCGGACTACAGGCTTTTGTCTTGTTTAAGAAGAGGTCTATGGCGGTATTCCTGATATTCTCTATGTTCATAGGTGTCTGTCTGCAGATCACCAATGGTTTCGCCACACCGTTCATCAATCATTTCCAGCGTGTCCCAGCGTATGCGGACTCCTTTGGGGTGAGATATCCGCTGATACTCTATTCCATCTCGCAGTTCAGTGAGACATTCTGTATCCTGCTCATCCCGTTCTTCATGAAACACTTTGGTATCAAACGGGTTGTGCTGATAGCGATGGTCGCCTGGTTCTTCCGTTTCGGACTTCTGGGAATGGGTAACCCGGGTAGTGGCGTGTGGATGTTCGTGCTGTCTATGATCGTCTATGGTGTCGCTTTTGACTTCTTCAATATCAGTGGCTCCCTGTATGTGAATCAGTCTACGGATCCTGGTTTACGCTCCAGTGCACAGGGTTTGTTCATGTTGATGACGAATGGTGTCGGTGCGACATTTGGCTCGTTGGCGGCACAGGCTGTCGTGAATGCCCATACGATGGATGGTCAGGTGGAATGGTCCACCTGTTGGTATATCTTCGCAGGCTATGCCATCGTCATCGGCTTATTATTCTATTTGATGTTCCATCCTCAGCAGGAAAGAGTCAGGGAGGCGCGTGTATGAAAGAGGTGAGGTATTTCTATGTTCCTGATGCGGCGCGAGTGAATGAGCTGCCTGCCGATGAGGCATCCCACGCCGTGCGGGTGCTTCGCCTTGCCGCTGGCGACGAGATGATGCTGATGGATGGTCAGGGACAGTTCTTCCGCGCCGTAGTGACGGTGGCTTCCAACCATCATTGTATGTATGACATACGGGAGGTACTGCCACAGGAGCGTCCATGGAAAGGACATATTCATCTTGCCATCGCACCCACTAAACTGATGGACCGTATGGAATGGATGGTGGAGAAAGCGGTGGAGATAGGAGTCGACGAGATCACCTTCCTCGACTGTAAGTTCTCTGAGCGTAAAGTCGTGAAGACGGAACGTATCGATAAGATTGCTGTCTCTGCGATGAAACAGAGTCGTAAGGCTTGGAAGACGGAACTCCATGATATGGTGTCGCTGAAGGATTTCATTACTGCTGACCGTCATGGTGCCCGGTTTATCGCCCATTGCTATGAGGAGGTGGAGCGTACGTATCTGTATGAGGAGCTCCAGCACTTGCCAGCCGACGAGGAGGTAACGGTCCTGATAGGACCGGAAGGTGATTTCTCCATTGATGAGGTACGGGAGGCTATGGCTCATGGCTTCCGTTCCATCCATTTGGGAAAGAGTCGTCTGCGCACAGAGACGGCAGGACTGTCTGCCGTGATGATGGCGCAGCTCAGTAAATCAATAATAATATAAATAAGGTATGCAACAGATTAGTCTTCATCAGGTGTTACCACAGGTCTTTGCCCAACGTGTCGGTCTGACTTCCGACGTATGGAAGAAGGAGGTGTGTTTCGAGAAAGGAAACGTGTATCTTGTCGAGGCAAAGAGCGGGAAGGGGAAGAGCACGTTCTGTAGTTATCTGTTAGGCTATCGTCACGACTATACAGGGCAGATATGCTATGACGCGGAGGATATCCGTGACTTCTCTGTGTCACAGTGGGTGGACATCCGTCAGCGCCAGGTCAGTATGCTTTTTCAGGAGATGCGCCTGTTTCCTGAGCTGACAGCATGGGAGAATGTGGAGATCAAGAACCACCTCACCCGGCATATTGACCGACCGACGATTGAACAGTGGTTTGACCGGCTGGGTATCGCTGAGAAATTGAATGTCCAGGCGGGAATACTCTCGCATGGACAGCAGCAGCGTGTCGCCTTTATCCGTAGTCTTGTGCAACCGTCTGACTTCCTGGTGATCGACGAGCCTATCTCCCATCTGGATGATGTCAACGCACAGCTGATGGCGGAGATGGTGACAGAGATGAAGGAGAAGACACAGTGTGGTGTGATAGCTACAAGTATCGGCAAACGACTGCCGCTTACTTATGACCATATAATGAAATTGTAAAAGAACTAAATATTATGAATAATCAGTATTGGCAACCAGAATTGGAGACGATGCCCCGTGAGGAACTGGAGGCATTGCAAGTGAAGAAACTTCGTAAGTCGATTGAGATTAGCCTGAAGTCACCTTTCTATAAGAAACGCCTGGGTGACTTGGGTATCACCCCTGACAGTATCCAGACTATCGCGGATATCCGTAAGATCCCGTTTACTACGAAACAGGACCTGCGTGACAACTATCCCTTCGGACTGGTGGGTGGTGATATGAAGGATGCCATCCGTATCCATTCTACCAGTGGTACGACGGGGCATCCCACCGTAGTTACTTATTCCCGTCATGACATCGACTCATGGGCGAATATGATAGCCCGTGACATGTATATGGTGGGCTGCCGTGACACGGATGTGTTCCAGAACTCTTCCGGCTATGGTATGTTCACAGGTGGTCTGGGCTTCCAGTATGGTGCTGAGAAGCTGGGTGCCACCACCGTTCCCGCCGCTGCTGGTAACTCCAAGCGTCAGATTATGTTTATCAAGGACTTCGGTACGACATGCCTGCATGCCATTCCATCCTATGCCATCCGTCTGGCGGAGGTGTTCCAGGAGGAGGGGGTAGACCCACGCTCTACGAAGTTGCGTACCCTCTTTATCGGTGCGGAGCCTCATACAGAGGAACAGCGTCAGCGCATCGAGCGCCTGTTGGGTGTTAAAGCATATAACTCGTTTGGTATGACGGAGATGAACGGTCCCGGTGTCGCTTTCGAATGCCTGGAACAGAACGGTATGCATCTGTGGGAAGACAACTACATCCTGGAGATTGTTGATCCAGACACTTTGGAGCCGGTACCTGACGGAGAGATTGGTGAGATGATCCTCACCACCCTCGACCGTACGATGATGCCGATCCTCCGCTACCGTACCCGTGACCTTACCCGTATCATTCCCGGAGAGTGTCCTTGTGGACGTACGCATCGTCGCATTGACCGTATCAAGGGACGTACGGATGATATGTTCATCATCAAGGGTGTCAATGTGTTCCCGATGCAGGTGGAGAAAATCCTCGTACAGTATCCTGGCTTGGGCAGCAACTACCTCATCACACTCGATACAGAGGATGATAATGACATCATGACTGTGGAAGTGGAACTGGACGGACTGAATACGGATGTCTATCCCGAGCTTCAGAAGATGACGAAGGATATCCAGCGCGCCTTGAAGGACGAAATCTTGCTGACACCACGTGTCAAACTCGTGAAGAAAGGCTCTCTGCCTGTCAGCGAGGGTAAGGCTGTCAGAGTGAAGGACCTCCGTCCTGGTCGTGGATAATAATGAATGGTTAACGGTTAAGGAATGGTGCTGAGGATTTTTTATAAAACGCTGTTGATGGCTGTCTTGATGGTGACAGCCTTCCCCTGTGCGGCACAGCAGAAGATGCGTGATGTCTTCCTGCGGATGCCTGATGGGTTGCTGCCGTACCTGACGGAGAATAACCGTCTGGACTTCATCGATTTCATGGATTCTGGTATGAAGGCGGTGGTCAATAATGAGTTGGGCGGTAAGAGCGAGATGCTGTCGTTGTCTGATGAGTCACTGACTATTCAGGTCAGTCCCGCTATGAGGATGTCGATGCGTCTGTTCCCTGTCAGCGAGGCGGTAGACAGTTGTCAACAGGTGGTTTGTGTGATTACCACCTATGGCACGGATGCACCAGAGAGCAGGGTGGAGAGCTATTCGTTAGCGTGGAACCCTGTTGATGTGTCAAAACATCTAAGTATTCCCAATGAACCATATATTGCTGATTTCATGGAGGTTCCCGGCGTTGGACTGGTCTTCAGGCAGTCTGACGCGCTGGATCAGTTGGCTCATGAAGAGCAAAATAAAGAAAGCTCTTGGTTAAGAAATGTTGAATGGAATCCATAACTAATTAAAATACGTTAAATTGGTATTAGATGTTATAACAACACTTGTTTTGTAATAAACATATTTATTATATTTGCAGTGTGTTTTTCATGGTATTAGATTATTAAGGTTAATGAAAGATTGATTGTCGTGAGACAATCATTCTTTTTTTTATACCAATTTAAAACCTACTTGAGAAGCTTCTCCGTAAAATACAATTCTATAAATCCAGACATGTGGTGAACATGTCGGGGAAGTACTTATTCAAATCAATATGTTCCCTGAACAACCCAAAGAGGGCACTGCCGCTTCCACTCATGGCGGCATAGGTGGCTCCGAGTTGATAGAGTTGTTCTTTGATGGTGGCGAGTTCAGGATGAGCGGTGAAGACGCTTGCCTCGAAATCATTTACCAGTTCTTCTCTCCAGGTCTCTATGGGTTGTATGACAATCTCCTTGCAGCATTTCTTAGGCATCTGCGGGGTGATGTGAGCGAAAGCCTCCTTGGTA
>JAEEGJ010011749.1_pt1 | contig 22045 bp, 16 predicted proteins | sample 8958761 | NCBI WGS metagenome assembly JAEEGJ01 (sample SAMN16246546, study PRJNA631951) | gut metagenome | biome: gut microbiome; feature: rumen; material: RS-attached | host: Bos | place: Iran: Karaj | collected 2018-10 | reverse complement strand
AGAGGCCCCAGCGGTCGCAAAGCTCGTAAAGGTATTCCCGGTCGGGGTAGTGGCTGGTGCGCAGGAAATTGATGTTGGCCTGCTTCATCAGGCGGATGTCCTCCTCGTAGGTGGCGTCGTCGACATAGCGGCCGGTCCTGGGATGATGGTCATGCCGGTTCACGCCGCGCAGCTTCACGTTCTTTCCGTTGATCTTGAACACCGCTCCGGCGACCTCCACCTTCTTGACGCCCAGGTGATAGTCGAAATGCTCCACCACCCGCCCTTTCCATCCCGCAGTTCCACGCTGAAGGGATACAGGTTGGGTTTTTCCGCCGACCAGAGCTTCGGATTCCTCAGCTCACAGTTCAGCTCCACCAGGGTCGTGTCACCGGCGGCCAGCCGCTTCACGGAGCTCGCCATTTCCTTCCCGTCCAGCAAAAGAACGGCCCGCAAGTCCTTCGCCGTCTTCCCCCCGGTGTTGCAGACGAAGACGCGTGCTTTGACGGCCGCCCGGCCGTAACCGGCGTCCGGCTCGGCCGTCACCCGGTAATCGGCGATGTGCACCAAAGGGCGCACCCATAGCTGCACCGGGCGGAAAATGCCGGAAAGACGCCACATGTCCTGGTCCTCCAGATAGCTGCCGTCGCTCCATCGGTACACTTCCACGGCCAGTTTGTTCCGCCCCGCACGCAGATACCGGGTCACGTCGAATTCGGCCGGAGACATGGAGTTCTGGCTGTAACCGACTTTCTGACCATTCACCCAGACATACATGGCGGAATGCACCCCGCCGAAATGAAGGATAAGGTTCTTGCCGAGCATCTCCTCCGTAACGTCCACAAAGGTCACGTACGAACCGACAGGGTTGCGGTTTTCGTAAGCCGTCCAGTCCTTGGGCGGTTCGGAAGTCACGCTCGGCCGGTTCCGCCGGAACGGATAGTTGATGTTGATATAGATGGGCGTGCCATAGCCCTGGGTCTGCCAGTTTCCGGGAACGGTGATCGTTCCCCAGCGGCTGACATCATAGTCCTCCCGGTAGAAGTCGGCCGGACGCTCCTCCGGATTCCGGCTCCAGTGGAAAAGCCACTGTCCGTCCAGGCTCACGATTTCCATGCACTCCTTTTCCCGCGAAGGCAGCTGAAGCGTCGCGTGATAAGGCAGCTTGTTGATTCCCAGCACGGCCGGATTCTCCCAGTCAGGAACCTGCGCCCGGGCAGACAGGGCCGAAACAGCGGCCAGCAATATAAAAAATCTGCGCATCAGTATACTTCTATGTCACCGTATCCCATTCGCTCTCCGTCGGCCAGCCGGTCCGCGTCCAGTTTGAACATACGGACCTTCGTGGGCGGAAAAGTGATGGTCTGCCAGATGGGATTGTTCACGATGTTGGAGAACTCGCCCGAGGCTAGTCTGGTCCATTGGCGCCAGTCCGTGGAGGACCAGAGCGTGTAATGCGTGATGGTTCCCGCACTCCCGTCCTGGGGCGGCAGATAGCGGAAAGTCGTGAACGTCTGTTCCTTGTCCCAATCCATCAGCATCTGCACGGGGCTGCTGAAAAAGATGTGCAGGGCCGACGATTTCTTCTCTCCGCTGTCGGGAATGTCGGCCGTCAGCTCCGGAGCCAGATAAAGTCCCAGCTTCTTGATGACAGGCTTGGCCCTGCTGTCCGTGACCGTGAAGCGAAACTGGGACGCCGTGACCGCAGGGAAGCAGATGATCCGTCGGTGGCCGATGGTGGTCAGACCGTCGCCGTTCTCCGCCAGTTCATCCTGCAGCGGCACCCATTCTCCGTCCACCAGGGCCTCCAGCGTGAACTTCTTCACGCGCTGGCCCAGAGCGATGTCCTCCTCGGCGAGGAATCGGTTGAAACGGACCGGCTCGCGGAAAGTCAGGACGGTCGATGCGCCTTTGTGACGGACACGGGCCTTGTCGGCCAGGTTCTCCCGGAATACCTCGTCGATCATCTTTTTGAAAGCGATGCCCCGCAGGCTGTCCGTAGGGTGGATGCGTCCGTTGGGGGCGACCGGGAAGTTCAGCAGCAGCGTGGAGTTGCGGCCCACTGACTTGTAGTAGGTGTCCATCAGCTTCGAAAGGCTCTTCACATGGGCGTTCTCCGTCTCGTGGTAGAACCAGCCGGGACGGATGCTGGTGTTGGTCTCACCGGGGCACCAGACATCACCGTCCTCCACGCCATAGTGCAGCATCGGATAGGGCGTATCGCCGGTGGCGGGCATCAGGCTCCAGTTGGTTTCGCCCACGTTGCCGGCCTCGGTGCCCACCCAGCGCAGGTCACCGCGGTCTCCACCGTCGTTCCAAATGACGGCCTTCGGCTGCAGTTCGCGGATCATTTGGAAGGTCTCGGCCCATCCGTAATAGGTCTTGCCGTCAATCCGGCGCGTTTCGTTGGCGCCGCCGTACCAGCCGTCACCGCCGTTGGCGCCGTCGAACCAGACTTCGAAGATGTCTCCGTAGTTTGTCAACAGTTCACGCAACTGGTTGCGGAAGTAAGTGACGTATTCCGGCCGGCCGTATTCGGAATGGTTACGGTCCCATGGTGACAGATAGACGGCGAACTTGAGCCCCTCCTCACGGCAGGCTTCGGCCAGTTCGCGGACGACATCGCCTTTCCCCTCTTTCCAAGGAGCGTTTTTCACGCTGTATTCCGTATAAGCCGACGGCCACATGCAGAAGCCGCAGTGGTGTTTGGCAGTGAAGATGATGCCTTTCATCCCCGCCTGCCTGCATACGCGCGCCCATTGGCGGCAGTCGAGGTCTGAAGGATTGAAGAGCGCCGGATCCTCGTCACCGAACCCCCATTCCTGGTCCGTGTAGGTGTTCAGCGAGTAATGGATGAAGGCGTACATTTCCATATCCTGCCAGCGCAGCTGGTTCTCGCTGGGCAAGGGCCCCACGGGGGCCGGACGGCAGCCGGACAAAAGCAGCGCCGTCAGGAAGAGGACTTGCAGGTGTTTCATACCGACGGGGCCTACCAGTTCTTCCGGTCGAAGGTCCAGTCGGGATAGAGCGCCTTGCCGTAGGCGTCGTTGAGGAAGAGAGCGGAGTCTCCTAGTTTGCCCTTGAGCTGCCAGTTGAGCCACATGCGGGCCACGACGGCGAAGCTGCCGGCGTGCTTCTCGTAATAGGTGCCGTGATGGCCGTCCAGGGTGGAGATCTTCACGACGGGAAGCTCCTTGATCCGCTTGTAGTCGCCGTTGGCGTTCTCGTAGGCTACGTCGGCCGTGCCGCCGTTGATGTACAGCATCGGGGTGTGAAGGTTGGCGAGGGACTCCTTCGAGGCGCCGCTCATGGCCATTTCGCCCATGCCGGAGTTGAAGATCATGCAAGTCTTGATCCGCGGGTCATGCGCCACGGCGAGCACCTGGGCGCCGCCGCAGGACTGGCCCATCGCGGCGACCTTTTCCAGGTCGACCAGGTGATAGTATTCGCTCTTGGGGTCGGCGCTCTGGTCGGTGATCCAGTCCATCGCCTCCAGCAGCTGGCGCGGATAGGTGCGGAACGGAGCCGGGGCCGGAGCGGCTTTCTTGCCCTTGTTCTTCTTCGCGGCGGCCTCCGCGGCCTTCCGCGCCGCTTCCTGCTCGGCGGCCCGGGCGGCCTGTTCTTCCGCCGTATAAGGCGTCAGGCGTTCACCGTTGCCCATGATGGCCACTTCCTTCGTCTCCGGATACCAGCCCCGGACGACGCCCTTCCACTGCGCGTAGAACTTGTCGTCGGGCATGTCCTCGTAAGGGCCGATGGCGAGGACTAGGTAGCCATAGGAGGCGACCTCGCTCAGCAGGCGGCTCATTTCCAGATTGTTGTTGGCGCAGGCGCCGTTCGCATAGAGCAGCACGGGAATCCTGCCGTTCTCATCGACATAGGCCTTCAGGTTCTGCGGACGGTAGATCGTGTGCGTGGGGAGGCTCGCGTCTCCCACGGCGACGGACTTCCAGGGGCCGGTTCCGCCTTCTTCGATGACCTGGGTCTTTTCCGTCTGCGCGAAGCACAGGGCGGCGGCCAGCAGCGCGGCCGCAAGGGTGAAGAGTCTCTTCCTGTTCATGGTATCAAGATTAAGTGTTATTTCCGGGTGAAGCGGGGGACGCGGTCCAGCGGGACATCCAGTACGTAGGTGCGTCCTCCCTTGTATACTTTGCCGTTTTCGTCCTGCCAACGGCCCTTGGGCAGCTGTACCGTCCGGGTCCGGCCCGGCGCCATCATGGGCGCCACCAGATAGCGGTCTCCCAGCATGTACTGGTCGATGCAAGTCTCGAAACCCTGGCCCGGGAAGACATATTCCATACTCCGGACGATGGGTTCGCCGGTCTTGGCGCCCTTCCGGGCCTGTTCCACCAGATAAGCGCCCAGTTCCTCATGCAGGCGGGCGTATTTCAGGCAGATGGCGAGATGCTCCTTGTCCAGGACCCGCCACGGGGCCACCGAGAACTGCATCATGGGCATCAGCGCATGGATCTCGCAGGAGCGGACGATCAGCTCCTGGTCCAGCCGGGACTGGTCCACGTTCAGGAAACTGCCGAACTGCCCGCCGCCGATCATGTCCGGGCAGGTGTGGATATGCCCCAGCAGGCCCGCGGCGATCATGTCGGGCACCAGGCTGGCGACCGCCTGCCAGGAATAGTTCTTGTCCCCCAGGCGCTGGACCAGCGGCTCGCCGCCCATCCGCCAGCAGGCGCGGAACTCGTTGTACGGGAACTCCAGGCCCAGCCGGGCCCAGAGCATCGTCTGCTCCGTATCGAAGGACTTTCCGTCGAACGGACGGACATCCCCTTCCCGATACCGTTCCGGATCGCCGGCGTCGAACTTGAAACCGTCGATGCCGTACTGTTCCTGCAAGGCGGTCAGCGTCCCCTTGAAATACGCATAGGCGTCCGGATTGCTCAGGTCATAACAGGCGCTGAGTCCGTTCCACCAGTCCAGGATGGCGGGACGGTCCCGCCCGGCGTCCATCACGAGATACCCTTTGTCCCGAAGCATCCGGTATTCCTGGCTGTCCGGCGACACGAAGGGGCAGATCCACAGCATCACCTTGAAGCCCAGGGCGTGCAGTTCGTCCACCATGCCCTTCGGATCCGGGAAGCGGTCCGGACGGAACTCCGTGCTGCCGTAGTACTTCTGCCAGTTGTCGTCGATCATCAGGATGCCCGGAGGAAAGCCGTTGTCCACGATTCCGTGCGCATACTTCAGCACGTCCGCCTGATTCTGGTCATAGACCAGTTCGATCCAGGTGTTGTACTGGGGCCTGTTCAGGAACATTTCCGGAGAGATGGTCCCGCTCGGCGGGAAATGGGCGGCGGAAGCCGCCAGGAAGGCGTCCCGGAGGGTGCCGCCGATTTCGACGCAAGTCACGGCGGCGCCGTGATGCGGCGTAATCCGGATTTCGCCGCCCGAGATGACGGCGGCGAAAGAGGCATCACACCAGATGTACCGTCCCTGGTCGGAAAGGAGCAGCGGGGTCGTCTGGTTGTTGAAATTCTGCGCGGCCAGATCGAAGGTCAGGTTCGAGGCGGCGTCGAAAGGCATCCGGACGCCCAGGTCCGAAGCGACGCCCCACCATTTCTCGCCGGGCGCCATGGTGATGACGCATTCCTGGGCGCGGATTCCCGCGCTCAGAAACAACAGGCAGATGGCCAGGAGACAAATCTTTTTCATTGAAGCCAGCTTATTTGAACGGTTCCATGTGAACGATGATGTGCGACTGCCCGCCGAAGCGCTCCTTGAAGCGGCGCTCCACCTCAGAAGCCTTCTCATGGGCCTCGGAAAGCGGCATGCCGCCGTCCAGGCGGATATGGACCTCGGCGGCGATGTGATTGCCGATGCTGCGGGTGCGGAGGCCGTGCGGATCTCCGACACCCGGGACGCTCCGGATGATGTCCAGCATCTCCCGCTCCGTATCGGCCGGGAGCGAACCGTCGGTCAGCTCGCCGAAACTGGGCCGCAGCAGGTCCCAGGCCACCTTGACCAGCATCGCGCCCACCACGATGGACGCCAGCGGGTCCAGCACCGTCCATCGGTCGCCCAGCAGGAGGGCACCTCCGATGCCGACAGCCGCGCCGATGGAACTCAGCGCGTCCGACCGGTGGTGCCAGGCGTTGGCCTCCAGCGCCTTCGACTGAAGCTTCCGGCCCTTGACGCGGGTGTATTGGAAGAGAAGCTCTTTGGCGACGATGGAAACGAGGGCCGCCCAGAGGGCCAGGCTGCCGGGCGCCGGCAGATTCTCCCCCTGCAGCCAGCCGGCCAGCTTTTCGGCGCCGGACACCACGATGCCCACGGCGGCCGCGGCCAGCGCCAGGCCGATGAACAGGGTCGCCAGCGTCTCGTACTTGCCATGCCCGTAATCATGGTCCTCGTCCTGCGGGCGCCCGCTCACGCGCACGAACACCAGCACGACGATGTCCGAAAGGAAATCCGACAGGGAATGCACCGCGTCCGAGATCATCGCCGCGGAATGCCCCGCGATGCCGGCCACGGCCTTCAGGCCCACCAGCAGCAGATTCACCACGCTTCCCGCCAGGGTTACGCGCGCTATCTCATCTTCGCGTTTCATAAACCCAAAGATAAGAATATGTTCGGACACTTACAACGGAACGGACCTATCTTGAAATCCGCATGGAACGGAGCAGATACAGCACGGGGAAAATCTCCAGACGGCCGATCAGCATCTCAATCATGCCGGCAACTTTGAGAACGGCCGGAAAGGCGGAGTAATTGGACATCGACCCCACCTCGCCGAAACCGGGTCCGACATTGCCGATGCAGGCGACCGACGCCGTGACGCTCGTCGTGAAGTCCTGGCCGAAGATGATGTTGACCGAGGCGAAAATGACGACGATGAGCAGGTAGCAGAAGATATAGCCGAAAGCGTCGTTGACCTGTTCGTCCTGCCGGGCGCGGCCGTCTACGCGGACCACACGGACGGCGTGGGGGGCGACGGTCAGGACCACCTTCCGGTGGATTCCCTTGGCGGCGAGGATGGCCCGGTCGATCTTGATGCCGCCGGACGTGGATCCGGAGCAGCCGCAGATGAGGGAGCAGATGATGAGCACCACCATGCTCACCGGAGGCCAAAGCGTCGTGTCCTTCGTGGCGAACCCCGTAGTCGTGGAAATGGACGCCACCTGGAAAGACGCGTCCCGGAGCGCGGTTCCGAAGGAGGCGTAATGTCCGTTGACCATCAGGTCGGTCGTGACGACGATGATGGCCAGCACGACCAGCGAGAGGAACACTTTGATCGTCTCGGACTTCCAGATGAATCTCGGACGGACTTTGAGGAACACCAGGAACAGGATGCCGAAATGGATGCCGGCGGCGAGCATGGCGAAGGTCAGGATCACCTCGGCGGCCGGATTGGCGTAAAAGGCGATGCTGGTGTTCCGGTTGCAGAATCCGCAGGTGCTGCAGGCGGACATGGCGTTGGTGACGGCGTCGAACCAGCCCATCCCCGTCAGCTTCAGCGCGATGAAGGTCACCAGCGTCAGCACGACATACGTGACCAGCATCCGGTTGGCGAAGCTGATGGTCCGGTCGACGGCGAAGGAATCCCGCGCCACGGAAGAGATCTCCGCTCCGGACAGGGTCGACTTGTCCGCGCCCTGGGTGATCATCGAGAACAGCGTGACAATCCCCACACCGCCCACCCAGGCGGTGGAGATGCGCCAGAATTGAAGTCCGCGCGGAAGTGCATCGATGTCGTTCAGGATGGAGGCCCCGGTCGTCGTGAACCCGGACACGCTTTCGAAAATGGCGTTGACGGGCGTGAACTCGCGGCCGTAGAACAGGAAAGGAAGCATTCCGAAAACACAGGCCAGCAGCCAGGCGCCGACCACGATGGTGTTCCCTTCCCGGAATGTCAGTTTATGATGGCCCTTCCGGACGAAAATTAGTGGAAAGAAACCGACCGTCCCCGTGAGAAACGCAGAATAAAACAGCGGAATCCGGCTTGCGTCTCCGGGGGTGATGCACGCGACGAAACAGGACACGGTCATCAGCGCCGTCACCAGCAGCAGCGAGACGCCTATAAACCAAGTGATTATCTTCCAGTTCATACGATTTTTCTTTACGGGGCAAAGTTATTCCCCCGGGCGTCATTTATCAATACAAAAATTTCTATCTTTGCATTGATAAAATCAATCAAACGGAAGACATGACACTCCAGCAGCTGCGCTACATCATCGCCATTGACGATTTCCGTCATTTCGGAAAGGCGGCCGAATCCTGCGGCCTCACCCAGTCGACCCTGAGCCTGATGGTCAAAAAACTGGAGGAGGAGCTGGACGCGCGCATCTTCGACCGGGACGCGCACCCGGTGGCCCCCACGGAAATCGGCCGGAAGATCATCGACCAGGCGAAAGTGGTTCTCTATAAGGTGGAACAAATCGTGGAGATGACGCGCACGGAAAAAGAGCAGCTCTCCGGGCTGCTCCGGATCGCCCTCATCTCCACCGTGTCGCCGGTGCTGACCCCGGGCATCTTCAAACACATCGGCGCGAACTGTCCTTCCCTCGCCCTGCACGTGGAAGAGATGCTGACCAGCACGATCAAGGAAAAACTGCGGAAGGCGGAGGTGGACATGGGCATCCTGGCGGGGCCGGTGAACGATCCGGACCTGCTGGAGATTCCGCTCTATCACGAGCGGTTCCTGGCCTACGTGTCACCGGAAAACCCGGCCTACGCCCAGGAAAACATCCGGGTGGAGACCCTCTTCAGCCAGCCCGTCTGGATCATCCGGGACGGTCTGCGGCAGCTGGACCCGCAGGATCTGAAAGGCGGGGATTTCACTTATGAAAGGTTTTTTGAAGGCGGACGCGTGGGCATCCTGATCCAGGTCGTCAATGACAACGGCGGCCTTACCATCATTCCGGAAACGCATGCCGGCTTCATTCTCTACAGCCAGCAGCACTGCCTGCGTCCCATCATCGATCCGGTGCCGTCCCGGACCATTTCGCTGGTCATCCGGAACGACTATATCCACGAAGCCAAGCTGAACGCCGTGGTGGATGCCGTCAAACGGATCATCCCCGGCACCCTGCTTGACAATGTGGTCCGGAAAGGAAAACTGACGCTGTAAGCGCTTATTGAACCTCGACGGCCTCCACCAGGAGGGCGCCGTCCACGGCGACCGGAAGAACGGTCTTCTCTCCGGCCGTTACCACACCCAGGTCCTTGTGGTTGTAGTAGTCGGTCACACGATAGCTGCGGCCGGCAACCAGACCGCGCAGTTCCACCTCCTGAACCGGAGCGTCCTCATGCGTATAGAACGCATAATGAAGGACACCGTCTTTCCGGAGGACATGCGTCTCGGGATAATCAAAGCCGATGTCGTACAGGCCGGAAACGTATTCGCCATGGGCGAGGTCCTTGGTGTAGTAGATGTCCAGGGCGTTCTTCAGCAGGACTTCCCGCTCGGGAGTGAGCAGGTAGCCCTCCTCGCCCTTCTTCAGGCGCGGGTTCTCCTTCGGCCAGGTGAACTTGGTGCCGATGACGGCGCCGATGCCCAATTGCGTCGGATAGTCATTGCCGCCGTCGGAGAGCTCGATATGGTCGCCGTAATAGGCGGTCTTGGGCGCCAGGGCGCGGAGGACATAGCCCTTGGTGCGGATCTGCCAGCTGCTCAACGGATCGGAGGACACCGTCTTGTTGGTGTAAGGCAGATTGTACACGGAGAAGCAGTCACCGCAAGGGCAGTACTGGAGGACGGCGTGCGGGTTGATGCTCCGGGCGGTCTCATAGATGAGCTTGAAGATACCGGGCAGTTCGCGGGCGACCTTCTCCGGGTCGTCCGGATGGTGGGCCGGATTGTAGTCCGGCGGGACGCAGTTCATATACTGGCCGTCCAGCTTAAGCCCCTGGTAGCCATAGTCCTGGAAGAATTTCTCCACAAGCCGTTTCGTTTCGGCCCGGACGTCGGCGTCCACCGGAGAGAGGTACCAGCTGTCCCACCAGGAAATGTCCACGGGCTTTCCGTCCCGGCCCAGAATCACGGCGTCGGGATGCTCCTCCAGGAACTTCGTGCCGGGATCGGCGGCGAACGGCGCCCACCACAGGTCGGCCTTCAATCCGTACTCGTGGATCTTGTCCACCATGTACTTCATGTCGGCGTCCCCGCGGGGGAAACGGTCCGTATTGAGGTCCCAGTCGCCTTCCGCGATCTGGTAGCCGTCGTCAAGCGTGGCCCACTTGAAGCCGAGCTCCTTGACCTTGGGCAGGGTGCCCACAATCTCGTCGATGGTGAACAGCCGCTCATAGCCCCAGGCGCACCAGGCCGGCTCGAAGGCGTCCGGCTCGCTTTCCGGCATCATCACGCCCACGCATTCCAGCAGCCGGGCGTAATGGCGCAGGGCGCCGAAGCAGTCGCCCTTGAACACATGGAAGAAGGTCGTGTACGTCTCCAGCGAAGCGCCGTCTTCCAGCACCACGGGGGCGTCGAACTCCTTGACGACGGAAACGGCCGCCGTCTTTTCACCGGCCTTTTTCTCCACCGGCAGGCTCACCCGCTGCGGGACGGGCTCCAGATGGCCGACGGCCAGACCGGCGTCCCGGCGCCAGAGGCAGGTGATGGGAGTTCCTCCACCGTAGTCGGAACCGTTCATGCCCATGAAGTTCTTCTGGTAGAACGTGTCCGGAATGGGGAAGATCCAGTCCGCCCGGGCCTCCGTCGACTGGCCCTGGAAGCTCCAGAAAGCGGGTTCGGGTTCTCCGCCGATCACATCGAAACGGTCCATGGTCCAGCCTTCCACCGACAGCGGGGCGCCGGTGGCGTTGGTGAACGCCGCCTGCGCGATGACGGTGCCCGGGAAGCGCTCGTAGGAGGTCAGGGTCAGTTTCTCAAGAAGCTTTCCACCCTTGTCGGCCGACTCTCCGTAGAAGACGAAGGCCGTTCCCGCTCCGAAGGCGTCGCTGACGGCCTTCTTTTCCGTCCGGACCAGGGAGAAGGCGGGCATTTGCCCGTCGATCTTGATGCCGCTGAAGGCCGCGGCGTCCTTCACGAGGGGCGTATCGGTGAGGGACGTCGTGACGGAGAGACGCATTCCTTCGTCCACGGCCACTTTCAAGTCTCCGCTCACCACCGCCCGGTCCCGGGCGCATCCGGCCGCCAGCAGCAGGGCGGACCATCCGACGAGTGCAAATACCAACCTTTTCATGAGTTCCTGTGTTTTGTCAGATAAAGAGAATCTACTTGATGCGTTCCTTGAAGAACTTCGTATAAAGGCCCGGCCAGTTGCTTGGAATCTGGTGTCCGAGCTCGGGATAATAGTACATCACCTTGTCCGTGACGGTGAGGTTGTTGAAGGGCGCCGTGTTCGTGTGCGGCGGGCAGGTGGTGTCCTGCAGGCCGCTGCAGGCGATGACGGCGCACTGGATGCGCGTAGCCAGGTTCTTCGTGTCGAAGTAAGACAGGAAGGTGTACATATCCGCTTCGGTCAGGCCGGAGTGCGTTTCCGTGTACTTCTTCCAGGCGGTCTTCGCGGTACTGGCGGGCCAGGAGACAATCTTGAAATAGTCCGGGTAATCACCCAGGAACGCCACGCAGGGCGCAATGGCGGTGAACGGATAATCGCTCAGGGCCGCGGCGGCATAGGACAATGCGCCGCCCTGGCTGGATCCCTCGCCAAAGAGATTGTTCATGTCGCTGGTCGGGCGCGTGGCCATGAAGCGCACCGCCTGCACGCAATCCATGAACGCGCCCCGGTAGTAATACCCGTCCTTGTCGCCGAACTGGAAAGCGAACCAGTCCCCATAGATGTTGGAGAAGTCCATGTCCAGTCCGTCACCCCGCTTGTTGGCGGGCGCCCGATTGATATACTGGCCCCGGTGCGACAGATAGAACTCGGCATAGTCGCCGTTATTGGCCCCCGGGCAGCTTACATAATTACCGATGGTATCATAGCCGTAGAAATGCATCAGCACCGGATGCGGCTGGCCGTCCTGGGGTTCCAGATAATAACCGCGCACAGTGACGGGTTCCCCGGTCGGGCCGTCCGGAACAGACGGAATCTCCACCAGGTAAACCTTGCATTTCGCGGAACTCTTGCCGGTGATTTCAATGAGATTGGCCTTCAGCTCGATGCTTTCCAACTGCTTCTTGGCATTATCCCAGAAGCTGTCAAAATCCGCTTGCTTGTCCGGCGCGGAAACGAGCTTTTCCGGCGACACGCCGAAGCCGAAAATGCGGGCGGAACGGCCTTTCACATAGCAGCCCGCCTTGTAGAAACCGGGCTCCAGCTCCTGCGGAACGGCCATGTCGATATCCAGCGAGCCGCTCGCCGGCACCTCCACCTCCCGGGTGAAGGTAATCACCTCTTCGCCGGTGTCCTTGGAAATACGGACCTTCGCCTCTGCCTTTACCGCCACCTTGTTCGGGTTTTCGGCATGGATGATGAAGGTGGGTTTTCCGGCATAAATCCAGTTGTTCTCCGGAACCGGAACGGAGAGTTCGAAGTCTTCCAGTTCGGCAGGGTCCACGACGGGTTCATCCACGGGCTCCGCGACGGGCTTCCCGCATCCTGCCAAGATGGCCGTCGCAAGCGCGACGGCCGTCCAGAATAGGTGTGTCCTTTTCATCGAAAGTGGTTATTCCGCCATGGCGAACTTCAGGCCCTGGATCTTGTTCCACTCTCCGCGGGTGAAGTCCGGCATCACGACCGGCATGCTGCCGTGGTTGATGGAGACTTCGGTCAGTTCCACGAGGGAGCTCCACTCGGCGGCGTCATACACGTCCTGGTCCAGCGGAAGACCGTGCTTGAGGCAGTAGATCAGGCGGTAGTCCATGATGAAATCCATGCCGCCGTGACCGCCCACCTGGCGCGCCTTCTCCTCCAGATCCTTGAGGATGGGGTGCTTGTACTGCTCCATGATGGCGTCACGCTCGGCGTCGGACATGTACTCCTCGGCGTCCAGGTCGTCATAGGCCGTGGGCATCTTCACCATGTCGGCGCCCAGGGCGAGACCCTCGTTCGGATACTTGTTCGCAAAGCCCTTGGTGCCCGTCACCTGGTACATCCGGTTGTAAGGACGGGGCGTTACCACATTGTGCTCGACCAGAATCGTCTTGCCCTTGCGCGTGCGGATGAAAGTCATGGTGTTGTCACCGTTGGCGTACTTCTCCACGACACCCTTTCCATAGCGCTTGTCCGCCATCTCCTGACCGGCGAAAGCGTCGGTGTCCATGGCCACGAGGATATCCATCTTGTCACCGCGGTGGATGTCGATGTCCTGGCAGATGGGGCCGATGCCGTGCGTGGGATAGACGTCGCCGTGATGGTCCTTGTTATAGGTCATCCGCCAGTCGCCCTGATACTGGTCCCAGTAAGGCTCCAGGTTGTGGCAGTAGGAACCCTCGACATGGACGACCTCGCCGAAGACACCCTGCTGGATCATGTTCAGGCAGGTGAGCTCGAAGAAGTCATAGCAGCAGTTCTCCAGCATCATGCAGTGCCTGCGGGTGCGCTCGGAGGTGTTCACCAGGTCCCAGCACTCCTTGATGGACGTCGCGGCGGGAACCTCGATGGCTACGTGCTTGCCATGTTCCATCGCATAGACGGCGATGGGGGTGTGGAGCTGCCAGGGAACGGCCAGGTACACCAAGTCGATGTCGTCCCGCTCGCAGAGCTGCTTGTAGCCTTCCTCTCCGCTGTATTCATACAGGGCGCGGGGAGCGCCGAGCTCCTCCAGGATACCCTGGGCCCTTTCCACCCGCTCCGGCAAAAGGTCGCAAAGGGCGACGATGGTCGCGTCTTCAACGAACGGCAGGCGGCGCACGGCGCCGGAGCCGCGGTCTCCCAGACCGACAAGGCCGATGCGGACATGTTCGATGGGGTCGGCCGCGAAGCCCAGCATGCTCTGCTGGTCCGCCGGACGGGCGGGGGTGTTGTAGACAATCTGGTTGTCCTTGACGGTGTAACCGTATTCATCCGTGCTGACCTTCTTGGCGCAGGAGGAGAACACCATGGCGGCCATGGCCGCCAAAACGAAAAGTTTCTTCATGGTTATGGAATTACTCTAACATCAGACTGCGGAAGTCGTCAATGTCTTTCTGGTCGACACCGGCGACATTCAGGAGATAGTTCTCGACGCCCTGGGCGAAGGTGCCGCCTTCACCGGCCAGCTCCCAGAAATATGGAACGACGTCGCTGTACACCCATTCCTTGCGGGTGTTCTTGAAGATGGGCTTGGTATTGCTCTGCTTGTCGGAAGAAGACACGCTGTAGCCCACGGGAGCGAAGTAAGTCAGCTCATATTCCTTGGCGATGTCACCTTCGCGGACGCCCAGCAGACCCATCAGCAGGATGCTCAGGGTACCGGTGCGGTCACGACCCAGGGAACAGTGGAAATGGACCGGCTTGCCCTGGCGCACGCAATTCACCACGAACAGGAAGCATTCCTTGGTCTTCGCGGCGTCGTTGACAAGCATCGTCTTGCCGCCCTGCTCGATGACGGGCGAGCAGTGGAGCAGTCCTTCGACGGCCGGCTCGTGGATTACGTCAGAATTACCACGCAGGTCCAGCTGGGCGCCGATGCCCTCGAACAGGACTTCCTTCTGGCCCTGCTCATTGAGCGGATACGGGGTCCATTTCTCATTCAGACGGCCGCCACGGTACACTTTGCGGTACTTGATAGTCTTTCCGTCCAGGGTCTTCCAGCCGCCCAGGTCACGGCAGTTGCGCGCACCTTCGCCCTTGAGGGTGACACCCTTCTTCTTCTGGACATTTCCGGAGAAGAAGCACTGGTGGATGGTGCCGGTAGTGGTGAAGTTACCCTCGGTAAGGACCTTTCCGCTGGCAGTGGTCACCTTGTAAGTGTACTTGTCGTTGGGGACGAGGTTGGTGATGTTCACATAACGGGCGCCCTCGGCAATCTCCATGTCGCCGGACCAGCCGAGATCGTCGGCCAGGTGGAGCGACATCTTGCCGGACTCCATGTCTTCCTTCTTCCAGCGGAGGCTGTAGGACTGGGGCTTGTCACCGTCGGGCCAGTCAGTCTCCCAGTTGTCCCAGGTGAGGTTCACGCCGTCGAAGCCGCCGTAGTAATCGAAGATCTTGGTGTCCTCCTTATAAGTCTTGTCCGTGTAGGTGACCTCGGTGAGGAATTTCTCCACGAGGGGGCTGTTCGCCAGGACCTTGTCGCCGCTCTTCAGCTCGGGAGCCGCGCCGGACATGGGATCGCCGGCCTGGGTGACAGGTATGTTCTTCTCCGCTCCGGGTGCGGAAATGACGATATAGGTGGACCGGTTCTTCAGATTCGGATTCTGCGTGTACGTGAAATTGATGGTGACGGGCGTCTTGGAAGCCTTGCCGCTTTCCGGAGACACGGTGAGCCAGGCGTCGTCGGGGGTGGCCGTCCAATCGACATTGGACGTGAAAGTCAGGGTGCCGGAGCCGCTTTCGCAGCCGACGTTGAATTCGCTGTCGCCCGAAATGACGATTTCGGCTTTCACCTCCGGTTCGGGGTCGGGTTCGGGTTGGGGATTGTCCTTGCCCCCGCAGAAAACGCAGAGGGGGAGGACGAGCATCAGGGCCCAGAATTTCTTGTTCATATCCGTTTGATTTGTGTTTTCAGTTTATTTGACGAGCATCTGGCTGCGGAACTCGTCGATGACCGCCTGCTTGACGCCGATGGAGAGCAGGTACTTCTCCACACCCTGCGCGAAGCTCTCGCCCTCGCCGACGAAATTGTTCCAGATGTAGTTGGCGGCGCCCTTGTAGTCCGCCCGGCGGGTCATCTTGGTGGTTTCGCCGCCGGAGGTCGCCCACTCATAGGGGGCGAACTGCGTGAGTTCATATTCCTTGGAGATGTCGCCCTCGTCGACGCCCAGAACGCCCAGGAGAATCATGGACAGGGTGCCGGTACGGTCACGGCCCAGCGAGCAGTGATAGTAGACGGGCTTGTCCGTCTTCACGCACGCGGCCACATATTCGAAGCACTGCTTCACCTTGGCGCCGTCATCCTTCAGCATCTGGGTGTAACCCTCTTCGATGACGGGGGCGAAGAAGTCCATATAGTCGACGGCGGGGCCGCTGAGCACGTCGGACTTGCCGCGCAGGTCCAGCTGGGCCAGGATGCCCTGGGCCTTCAGGTCTTCCTTGCCGCGCTTGCTGGTGAGCGTGCTGGGCTGCAGGCGGCCGCCGCGGTAGATCATGCGGTATTTCACCGTCCTGCCGTCCTTGGTCTTCCAGCCGCCCAGGTCGCGCGCGTTGCGCACGTTGGCCTTGAAGAGAACCTGATACACGAGGCCCTTGGTGTCGAACGCGCCGGAAGTCACGGTCTTGCCGCCCGCTCCTTTCACCTCGAAATGATAATGGGCGTTCGGGCGGAGGTTGATGATGTTCACATAGTATTCGCCGCCCTCAACGGTCATTTCACGGCTCCAGCCGTTATCCTCCCAGAGCTTCACGGTCTTGTCGCCTTCCGCGTCGGCCTTTGTCCAGCGGATGGAGTATTCCTGCGGCTTGTCCGCATTGCCGGGGGCGGTGGGACCATAGACTTCGTCCAGAATGTGGGTTTCCGTGTAGTCCCGCTCGGGATACTTGACGTTCTCCAGGAAAGCCTGCATTTTCTCGTTGGTGACGAGGATAAGGTCCCCGTTTTTCACCTCGGGGGCGGCGTCGGCAAAGGGATCGTCCTCGGGCGTCACCTGACCCTGGCCCTGACCCTGCTCCTGGCCTTGTTCCTGTCCCTGCTCCTGTCCGTTGTCCGGGGTCGGCTTGGTGCAGTAAGCGAGCAGCGGAAGCGCCGACAGTATTACAAGCAGTTTTCTCGTTTTCATGGTGCGTATGGTTGTTGTTTCAGTTCGATCAGAGCGCGATCTCCCGGCCGAAGCGGTCCTTGCAGACCTGACGGACGGCGTCCAGGGAGGTGAAAGCGCCGGTGCCGCCGGCGGCCGTGGTGTTCACCGCGCCGGTGAGGTTGCCCGTCTCCTGGCATTGCTCCGGAGACATCCCCTTCACGAAGGCGCTGACAAAGCCGGAATTGAAGCTGTCGCCGGCGCCGATGGCGTCCACGACCTCGGTGTTGAGGAAGGCGTCCAGCAGCTTCCGGGAGCCGTCTTTCCGGACCAGGAGGGAGCCCTTGGAGCCGCATTTGACGACCATCATGTCCCCGAGGTACGGAAGGACGGCGCCGATGGCGCTCTTCAGGTCCTTCGTGCCCGTCAGGGCCTGGAGCTCCTTCTCATTGGGAAGGAAGACGGTCACCTTGGGAAGGACGGTCCTGTAGTCGAGCTTCCAGGTTTCCATCGGATCCCACTGCGTGTCCAGCGAAACGGTCGCGCCGTTCGCGGCGGCGGCGTCCAGGACCTTGTGGATGTCCCGGAGAAGGCCGCTCTGCATGAAAAGGGACGACAGGTGGATGTGCTTCGCCTCCGCGAAAACCTCCGGAGCGATGTCATCGAAACCCATGACGTCCATCGCGCCCTGATAGGTCAGGTTCGCGCGGTCTTCGTCGTAGTTCATGCAGATGGTGGCGCCGGTGGGCGTGTTTCCGTGGATCAGGTACTTGGTGTCGACGCCCTTGGCCTGGAGCGACGTGCATACCAGCTCGCCGAAGGGGTCCCTGCCGACCATGCCCACGAAGCAGACCTTGCTTCCGAGGGCGGCCGCGTTGGCCGCGAAGATGGCGGTGGAGCTGCCGAGCGTGACGACCATGTCCTTGCAGAACTTCTCCTTGCCGATTTCGGGCTCGGATTCGATGCCGTTCAGGATGATGTCTACATTGAGTTCGCCGATGGCGGCGATGTCGTACTTTTTCATGCTATGTGGTTTTACCTTGCGAAGATGCAAAAAAAATGTGACAATATTTCACTTTGTTTCGATTTCCCGACAAAAAAAGTATTTCGTTTTGTTTCGTATAAAAAAAACCCTATCTTTGTACCGACACTAAACCCCACACCTATGGTCATCTATGATTCCGCCCAAGGGCGCCGCTCCGCCATTCTCCAGATCCTCAAGGACGATTCTTCCGTCAACGTCAGCGAACTCAGCAAGCGTTTCGGCGTTTCGGAGGTGACGATCCGCAAAGACCTTCGGATCCTGAAGGAAAGGAAACTGCTGGTCCGGGTGCACGGAGGCGCCATCCTGGGGGCTTCGACCATGAATGACGAAGTGGAGGAGCGTCATGTGAATTTCAAGAAACTGGTCAACGCGCGCGAGAAGGAGGCCATCGGCCGCGCCGCCGCCGCCCATATCAAGAACGGGGACACCATCCTGGTGGACTCCGGAACGACGGCGCAGGAAGTCGTCCGGAACCTGCATCGGTTCGACGACCTCACCATCATCACCAACTCTGTCGGCGCAATGATGGAAGCATTGAAATACAAGCGTTTCAAGGTCATTCTCCTGGGCGGCTCCGTGCGCGAAAACAGCCTCTCCTGCGTGGGTCCCCTGGCCGAGAGCAACCTCAAGCTTTTCTACTGCGACAAACTGTTCCTGGGCGTGGACAGCTTCTCGGTGGAAACCGGCCTTTCCACCCCCAGCGTCGAGGAGGCCAGCACCAACCAGATGATGATTTCGCGCGCCCGCGAAGTGATCGCAGTTTTTGACTCGTCCAAGGTGAACAAGCGCGCCCTCGCCTTCATCGCCTCCGCCGAAGCCATCGACACGGTCATCACGGACAACAACCTGCCCGCCAACGTCAAACGGCAGCTCAAGGGCATGAAAATCAATGTCGAAACGGTTGTTCCGTAATCAAACCGAAACTCTTTGAAACATTTTCAAAGACCTTTTAACTGACTGACATTCAGCTCATTAGCAAATAATTATAGTCGTTTCGATTTTTGAAAGTCAAAATTTCAAAACACAAATCGAAACATTTTGCCGGATGTTTTATACATTTGCAAAGTTAGATACTATGTCGATGACACACGATTATAACACTTACAAGGAGATCCTTCAGCAGCCCAGGATGTGGTTGAAGACCTTGGATTATGTCCGTGCCCACAAGCAGGAGATCGAGGAATTCACGGGTAAATACCTCCGGGACGGCTATGAGATCATCCTGACGGGCGCCGGCACGTCGGCCTACATCGGCGACGCTTTGGAACCGGCCCTGTACACGACTGGCTTCAAGGGTGCGCACGCCATTGCCACCACCGATATCATCACCAACCCGCAGATGTACTTCGACAGCGACAGCAAGGTGCTGCTGGTGTCGTTCGCCCGTTCCGGCAACAGCCCGGAGAGCGTGGGTGCCATCAAGGCCGTGGAGAAGACCGCCGGTAAGGTGGCCCATATCTTCATCACCTGCAACAAGGACGGTCAGCTGGCCCGGACCAAGGGGGACAACATTCTTTGCATCCTCCTCCCTCCGGAAACCAACGACCTGTCCCTGGCGATGACCAGCAGCTATTCCACCATGCTGCTCTGCTGCTCGATGATCGCCAATATCAGCCGCATCGAGGAAGACGCCCCCCTCATCAAGGAGGTGGCGACCTGCGTGGAGAAAGCCATGTACAAGTATGAACCGGCCATCGAACGGCTGGCTTCGCGCGATTTCAAGCGCGCCATCTTCCTGGGCTCCGGTCCGCTGAAGGGCGTGGCCGAGGAATGCCGCCTCAAGCTCCAGGAACTCACCGACGGCGCCGTCATGTGCGCCTTCGACTCCTTCCTGGGCTTCCGCCACGGTCCCAAGGCCGTCGTGAAGGAAGACTCCCTGCTGGTGTATCTGGTCTCCCCGAATCCGGCGGTGCGTCGCTATGAGCTGGACCTCATCCGCCAGGTCAAGGCCAACAATAACGTGAAAGGCGTCCTGGTGGCCTGCTTCGAGAAGCCCGAGCTGGAGGAAGACAGCTACGACCTCTGCGTGGAAACCGGCATCACGCCTTCCATGCCCCCCTGCTACGGCTGCGTGAGCTATGCTTTCGTGGGCCAGATGCTGGGACTGTTCAAATCGATCGATACGGGGCTGTGCCCCGACACCCCTTCCGTTTCGGGCAATATTTCCCGCGTGGTGGAAGGTGTCACCTTATATAATTAGAACTATGGCAAAAACTGAGAATCTCCTTCACCGCATCGACCAGCTGGAGCGTGAGACGGGCATCCGCCGCACGATTTTCGCGGCCTGCCCCAACTCTCCGTCCGTCATCCGCGCCTCCCTGCGCGCCGCCAAGCGCAACAATGCGCCCATCTACTTCGCGGCCACCCTCAACCAAGTGGACTGCGACGGCGGTTATACCGGGATGACCCAGGAGCAGTTCACGCGGCTGGTGCGTTTCGAGACCGAGCGCGTCCATTTCACCGGTCCCGTGATCATCGCCATCGACCACGGCGGTCCCTGGCTCAAGGACCGGCAGCGTACGGAGAAATGGTCCGTGAAAGATGCGATGGACGGCGTGAAGAAGTCCTTCGAGGCGGCCGTCCTTGCCGGATATGACCTGATCCATGTGGATCCCACAGTGGACATCAACGTCCCTAAGGGGGAGATCATTGACATCCATCTGGTGGCCGCCCGCACCGTCGAGCTCATCGACCATGTGGAGCGTTTCCGCAAGGAAAAGGGCCTTCCCCCCATCTCCTACGAGGTGGGGACGGAAGAGGTCCACGGCGGCCTGGCGGACGAAACGACATTCGACACTTTCATCCATGATTTGAAAATAGGGTTGGTAAACGTTGGTTTGGGGGATGTATGGCCCTGCTTCATCGTCGGGAAAGTGGGCACCGACCTGGACACGACGGTGTTTGACGGTGAAGTGGCGAAGCGGCTGACATCCAAGGTACGTCCTCTGGGTAGCTACATCAAGGGTCACTATACCGATGATGTAGCTAACCCCGAGGAGTATCCTCTCTGCGGCATGGGCGCCGCCAACGTGGGTCCCGAATTCACGATGAGCGAGTACCGCGCCCTCTGCGAACTGGAGGAAGTGGAGAAGAAACTGGATGCGGAAGGCAGTATCGCCGTCCCGTCCCGGATGAAGGAAACCCTCCTGGAGGCTGTTCACGCTTCCCATCGCTGGGAAAAATGGCTCCACGAGGACGAGCAGGGGAAGGACCTCCACGAGCTTACCCCGGAACGTCAGGACTGGATCGTCGCCACCTGCTGCCGCTACATCTGGCAGCAACCGAAACCCCTGGCCGCCCGCGGCTTCCTGTTTGACAACCTGAAACGGGTCGGCATCGACGCGGAAGAGGTGGTCCTGGGCCGGATTGAACGTGACATGGACAAGTATTTCCGGGCCTTTAACCTCATTGGCCTGAACGATTTGTTATAGGCTCCGGCAACAATTGATTTATTTTTTTCATCTTATTATAGTTAATAACCAATAGATCTCGCCATGAGAAAAATCTATTCCTACCTGCTTGCGGTAATGGCCGCCGTCGCGCTCGCCATCCCTGCAACGGCCCAGAACATCACTGTCAGGGGCCAGGTTACGGACGCTTCGGACGGACAGCCCCTCATCGGGGCGGGTGTCATGCTCTCTGGCGGTAATGGTACCATTACCGACTATGATGGCAATTTCGTTATCCAGGCGCCCGCGAATGCGACAATTACGTTCTCTTCCCTGGGCTATGTCAGCGTGACGGAAGCCATCAACGGCCGCACTGTCATCAATGTGGCCCTCAGCCCCGACACCGAGGCCCTCGACGAAGTCGTGGTCCTGGGTTACACTACTCAGAAGAAGGCGGAACTTTCCAGTGCCGTTGTCTCCATGAGCGGAGAGAAACTTCGTGACGTGAGTACCCCCGACGTAGGTAACATGCTGCAGGGCAAGGTTGCCGGTGTTGTGGTCATGAACAGCTCCGGTCAGCCGGGTTCCTCCGCCGACATCCGCATCCGCGGTACCGGTTCCATCACCGCAGGCGCGGGTCCTCTCTATGTGGTGGACGGCGTCGCCGGCGGTTCCTTCAACCCCAACGATATCGAGACCATCACCGTCCTGAAGGACGCTTCCGCCACCGCCCTGTACGGTGCGGCCGCTTCCGGCGGTGTCATCGTGGTCACCACCAAGGCTGGCTCCGGGGACAAGACCACCGTGGAATTCAAAGCCAACGGCGGTATCAAAAAAGCCCTGATGGGTCGTTTCCATGCCATGGACGCTGTCGAACTCTACGAATACGAGAAGACG
>JAEEGJ010011746.1_pt1 | contig 22047 bp, 19 predicted proteins | sample 8958761 | NCBI WGS metagenome assembly JAEEGJ01 (sample SAMN16246546, study PRJNA631951) | gut metagenome | biome: gut microbiome; feature: rumen; material: RS-attached | host: Bos | place: Iran: Karaj | collected 2018-10 | reverse complement strand
TAGGTGCCTGTGCTTTTGATGCGATTGAAAACGATAACTGGGATGCTCCCCAGCTTTTAGGCTGCAGAATGGCTGAATATACGGCCGCTGTTGTATCCGGCAGACCTGCTTTCCATATCAGCCTTATTACTGATGTATCTCCCAACTGTGACTGCCATGGCGAGAATGATGCACCGATCCTTCCTAATATCGGAATGCTCGCTTCATTTGACCCTGTTGCACTGGACCAGGCATGTGTCGATCTGTGTTCTAAGGCTGAGCCTATCAGAAACAGCCAGTTAGGTGACAACATGGCAGATCCTCATTTCCATGACCACGGTGACCACTGGCATAACAGTAATCCCAATGTTTCATGGGCAGAGACATTAGAGCACGCTGAAAAGATCGGTATCGGAACGCGCCAGTATGAACTGGTCACGATGAAGTGACCTCAGTTGTCTAATCTGACCAAGTAACTTCCTTTATCATTGCTTCCTTTTTAGGTTGCTTAAAAGCCCTGCTAATATATAATACTTACGTCATTTTAGTAGAGGCGGATCATGATCTATTTCGATAACAGTGCAACCACATTCGTATCTGAAGCTGTAAAGGCAAAGATTATAGAGCTTACAGGGGACTCAATGTCTGCGAATCCTGGAGCTCTTCATAAACTTGGAAATAATGCTGCTCAAGTTTATGAGGGCATAAGAAGGGAAACGGCAGATCTCTTAGGAGCTAAACCTGAGGAGATCTTCTTTACATCCTGCGCCACTGAGAGTGCAAATACAGCCATCAAGGGATACATGAGCCGCAATAAGAGAGCCGGAAATGCCGTAATCTCAACAAGAACTGAGCATAAAGCAACTCTGGAATGCCTGGAGTATCTTTCAAAGATAGGCTATGAGATCAGATATCTCAAGGTCGGAATGGACGGCAAGCCTTTAATGGAGAGCCTTGAAGAAGAACTTGGCAAGGGTGATGTTGCGCTGGCATGTTTTACTCTCGTAAATAATGAGACAGGTTCGGTTCTTCCTTTCGAGAATATCGCGAAAACAATCAAGGCGGCATCCCCGTCAACAGTAATATATCTTGACTGCGTTCAGGCACTGGGAAAGATGCCTATTAATCTTTCAAAGCTTGGTGCGGACATGTGTTCTTTCTCAGGCCACAAGATCCATTCGATAAAGGGCAACGGCGTTCTTTATGTCAAAAAGGGAGTAAGGATCGATCCTTTGATCTTAGGCGGAGGACAGCAGGAAGGAATGCGTTCAGGTACACAGAGCCCTGTTCTTGCCGGTGCTTTTCTGGCAGCCTTGAAGGAAGTCACGACAGGCATTGATGAGGCATATGCAAAGATAAGTGAGATAAATGCTTATCTGCGCAAAGAACTGAAGGAGCGAGGCGCTGAAATATTATCTCCTGACGATGCGCTCCCTTATGTTCTTAACGTGTCATTTAAAGGCTTTGAATCCGAGACGATGCTTCATTGTCTTGAGATCTATGATATCTATGTTTCAACGGTCTCTGCATGCTCAGCAAAGCAGAAGAAGGTATCATATGTCCTTCTTGAGATGGGCGTGGACAGGAAGACTGCGGCTAATGCCGTAAGACTCAGCTTTTCAAGACATAATACGATGGACGAAGCAAGAGAGTTCATTAAATGCGTAGATCAGATCTACGATCAATTTTTGGTGAAGTGAGGATATAGACATGGGAAATGTCCTTTTGGCGAGAATGGGTGAGATAACCCTCAAAGGCCTTAACAGAGGATCTTTTGAGATCCAGCTCAAGAGCAACCTAAAGTACAGATTGAAGAAATTCGGCGATCTGAAGATATACCAGAGCCAGAGCAGGATCTGGATCGAACCTAAGGAAGAGGATAACCCGAACTTCGCGAGCCTCGCTTCCGCAGAAGAGATCATGAAGGCTGTATGCCAGGTTTTCGGCGTTGTATCCGTAAGCCTTGCAAGGAAGTTCGAAGGTGATTTCGAATCCATAAAAGAGAACGCAATCGACTGCGTCAAGGAGCTCCTCGAAAACAATCCTGACTATAAGACTTTCAAGGTTGAGAGCAAGCGCGGAAATAAGACTTTCCCGATGAATTCACCTGAGATCTGCGAAGAATTGGGTTATCAGATCCTTCAGAATTTCCCGGAACTCAAGGTTAAGGTAAAGAATCCCGATTTCATCTTAAATGTCGAGATACGTGAATCGAACTATATCTATTCAGGCAAGATGATGGCTCACAGAGGCCTTCCCGTCGGAACATGCGCAAAGGGCATGCTCCTTTTGTCAGGCGGTATCGACAGCCCTGTAGCAGGCTTCATGATGGCATCCCGCGGAATGCCTTTGGATGCCGTATATTTCCATTCGTATCCTTATACGAGCGATCTTGCCAAGCAGAAGGTTATAGACCTTGCAAAGATCGTTTCCGGCTATTCGGGACGCATGACGCTTCATATCGTAAACTTCACTCAGATCCAGTTGGATCTTTATAAGCATTCCCCTCAAGACATGCTTACAGTCACTATGCGCCGTGTAATGCTCCAGATAGCTGAGCGCCTGGCCCTGAAGAACGACTGCAAGTGTCTTATTACGGGCGAGAGCTTAGGCCAGGTAGCTTCACAGACGATGGAAGCTATTGCTGCAACAAACGAAGTCGTAAAGATGCCGATCTTAAGACCTCTTATCGGTCTTGATAAGCAGGCTACATGCGATATCTCCAGAGACATCGGTGCTTTTGAGACTTCAATCCTGCCTTATGAGGACTGCTGCACGGTATTTGTCGCAAAGCACCCCAAGACACATCCCCATCCTGAGGATATAATCGAGGCAGAAAAAGATCTTGATATCGAGATGCTTGTTGAATCAGGCGTTGCAGGTACAGAAGATATCGTAATTAATCCTTTTGATTGATCCTTGAAGGGGAAGAGGAGCAAGATTTGAGAATAGGAAAGCTTACAGACGAACAGCTTGAGTCACTGGTCTTATCAAGGCTGCCCAAGTTATCCAGCAAGACCTTATCCGGTGCCGGAATAGGTGCTGACTGCGCATGGCTTAAGACCGGCGAGAACCTCCTGGTTACGTCTTCAGATCCTATTACTGCCGGCGGAAGTGAGTCAGGAACCCTTGCTATACATGTATCCTGTAATGACATTGCTGCCTGCGGCGTAAAGCCTACCGGCATACTTATCGTAATAATTGCTCCTCCTTCAGCTACTGAGGATGAGATCGTATCCATTGTTGACCAGGCGAGCCGCGAAGCCGGCAAGCTCGGTGTCGATATCGTCGGCGGTCACACGGAAGTGTCTGACTGCGTAAACAGATTTGTTGTTATTTCCACGGCTTTCGGAATCGTCGAAAAGGGAACTCCCGTTCCTTTGGGACATGCAAAGCCCGGTGACAAGCTGATCATCACTAAGACTGCAGCCATCGAAGGCAGCTTTATCGCTGCCAATGAGCATGCTGATAAACTTGAAGGGAAGATCCCGTCTGAATATATCGCTGAAGCTAAAACTTATGGCGAACTGATTTCCGTTGTTAAGGAAGGTTCGGTATTGGGACCGCTTCCTTCTTCCGATACAGCTTCCTCATTTGAGGGTTTCCCCAGATCATGCGTAAATCTCATGCATGACGTCACGGAGGGCGGTGTAGAGGGTGCTGCTTTTGAGATGGCAGACTTTTCAAGGTGCGGCGTAACACTTGACCAGCGCCTCGTTCCGTTTACGGAGTGCTCCAAGGCTATCTGTGAGGCTCTTAACCTCAACCCGTTCAGACTCATATCTTCAGGCGCTCTCATGATCGCTTCGTCTGAACCCGACAAAGTAATTGGAGCTCTTGCGGCTGAGGGCATCAAGGCGGCCGTGATAGGTGAGTTCACAGACGCTTCAGAAGGCGCAAAGACCATCGGGCTTGACGGTGTGACAAGACCTATGCCCGCACCTTCGGCAGATGAGATCTACAAAATCTGAGTAAAAGTTTTTTGAAGTGCTTTTTGCTTAAAAACGGCACCCGAATATAGTCAAAATCTATGCACGAAATATACTTCTTTCTATCCTTTTTCGGCTTGATTGAAACAGACCCTTATAATAAAATAAAGCGCGTGTAAATATTATCCAGGAGGATTTTGATATATGTACGACCACATTAAGGCTGAGGATTCTGAAGTCTATTCCGCAATTATGCAGGAGATCGGACGTCAGAGAAACAAGATCGAGCTCATCGCATCTGAGAACATGGTATCCGAGGCAGTTTTAGAAGCTGCAGGTTCACCTCTTACAAACAAGTATGCAGAGGGTTACCCGGGAAAGCGTTATTACGGCGGATGCGAGTATGTGGATATCGTTGAGCAGCTCGCTATCGACAGAGCAAAGCAGCTCTTCGGCGCTGAACACGTAAACGTACAGCCTCACTCCGGTGCACAGGCTAACACAGCAGTTTACTTTGCTATCCTTGAACCCGGCGATACTATCCTCGGCCTTGACCTCTCACACGGTGGTCACCTTACACACGGTATGAAGATCAACGTTTCAGGCAGAACATATCATTCTGAGTTCTACCAGGTTGATGAGAAGACACAGATGCTCGATTACGATGCAATCAGAGCTAAGGCTCTTGAGTGCAAGCCTAAGGTAATCGTTGCAGGTGCTTCCGCATACCCGAGAATCATTGATTTCAAGAAGTTCAGAGAGATCGCAGATGAAGTTGGCGCTTATCTCTTCGTAGATATGGCTCACATTGCAGGACTCGTTGCTGCAGGACTTCACCCGAATCCGGTTCCGTATGCTGATTTCGTTACAACAACAACTCACAAGACACTTAGAGGACCCCGTGGCGGTATCATCATGTGCAAAGAGGAATATGCAAAGAAGATCAATTCTGCAGTATTCCCCGGACAGCAGGGCGGCCCTCTCATGCACATCATCGCTGCTAAGGCAGTTGCTTTCAAGGAAGCTCTCTCTCCTGAGTTCAGAGCTTATGCTGAGCAGATTGTAAAGAACGCTAAGGCAATGAGCGAAGCACTCCTCGCAAGAGGCGTTAACCTCGTTTCCGGCGGTACAGACAATCACCTCATGCTCATCGACTTGAGAGGCACAGGCGTTACAGGTGCTATGCTCCAGGAGCGTTTGGATGACGTTAACATCACAGCTAACAAGAATACAATTCCTTTCGATCCTGAAAAGCCGACAGTAACATCCGGCGTACGTGTCGGTACACCTGCTGCTACAGCAAGAGGCTTTAAGGAAGAGGATTTCGTTGAAGTTGCAAACATCATTGCTGACTGCATCTTCGACTACGATAACAAGAAGGAAGAATCTATCAAGAGAGTTAAGGCTCTTACGGATAAGTATCCCGTATATCCGGATATCGTATAATTCCAAGCTTTAAGCTTGATGTTCCTGACTTATGGATAACACTAAACCGTTAGCATACAGAATGTCTCCGCAGACGTTGGATGACTATGCAGGTCAGGAGCATATCATAGGCAAGGGCAAAATGCTCAGACGAATGATCGAGGCAGACAGACTGTCTTCGATCATTTTGTTTGGTCCTCCGGGAGTCGGAAAGACTGCCTTGGCGCGCGTTATTGCCAATACGACGAGCTCCAGGTTCGAACAGTTGAACGCAGTAACTGCGGGCGTTTCGGACATCAAGAAGATCGTATCTGATGCTGCAAACCCGATCCTTTCAGAAGGCCGCAAGACTGTCCTTTTCATCGACGAGATCCACAGGTTCAATAAACTCCAGCAAGATGCACTGCTGCCGTTTGTCGAAGACGGCACGGTCATCCTTATCGGTGCCACCACGGAAAACCCGTTTTTTGAAGTAAATAAAGCTCTGGTATCAAGGTCTACCGTATGCCAGTTAAAGCCTCTCGAAGCAAAGGATATCGTCAAGATCCTGAAAAATGCCATTACCGACAAGGACAGGGGCTTTGGCACGATGGATGTAAAGATCTCGGATGAGACTCTGACAAAGATAGCAGAGACCTCAAACGGCGATGCCAGAACTGCATTGAACAGCATAGAACTTGCAGTTATTACCACCCCGCCTTCACCTGACGGCTCTGTCGTTATCACAGATGAGATAATGAAGGAGTGCATCCAGACAAAGACCGTTCTTTTCGATAAAGACGGCGAATATCACTATGACAACATAAGCGCCATGATAAAGTCCATGAGAGGCTCTGATCCTAATGCCGCAGTACTTTATCTCGCCAGGGCCCTGGCCGCAGGCGAGGACATTGAGTTTCTGGCAAGAAGGATCATGATCTGCGCAGCTGAAGATGTCGGAATGGCTAATCCAAACGCGCTTCTTGTAGCTGTTGCAGCTTATGAATGCGCTAGGGCAGTAGGTATGCCTGAAGCGCGTATACCGCTTTCTGAGGCGGCTATTATGGTTGCAACATCACCTAAGTCAAATTCAGCTTATTTAGCTATCGGAGACGCTCTGAGAGATGTAAATAACACGGATACCGGAGTTGTTCCGATGCACCTCAGGAATGCTCCTGTAAAGGGTATGGAAGACCTGGGCTACAGCGTCGGATATAAGTATCCTCATGACTTCCCGGGACACATCACGGGCCAGCAGTATATGACTGATAAGACGATCGATAAGAAGTACTATCAGCCCACTGATATAGGTTATGAACGTAAGGTTGCCGAATATCTGGACTATGTTAAGAAGATGATCGATAAGGAGAATGGCAATGCGTAAGATATTTGCTGTTCTGATGACCTGTGTCTTCTTGCTCGGTCTTGCCGGTTGTTCCAGTAATAAAGTTGATTTTGAATACGAAGATTTCGTAACTGTGGAACAGCTCAATACTGAGGGAAGATTCGTTGCCAGAGGTTATATCGAATCGTTGTTCTTAGGCAACAGGGATATGTTCAACAAGTGTTTCCCTGAAGGATATGTTGAAGATCTCGGGAAGGCAGCAGGAATAGATGTTTTCGACCAGTTCGCAGCTGCTACCGTCATCAGCGGCACCTATATGGGTGATGCCTGCAGGGAATACAGGGACGTTACAGTCCAGAACGGATATGACGCTGCTACGTTCAGATCCAGGATCTGCAGAGTTGCAAACTGTCAGTACAGTGATATCGGAAATGTCCAGATCCAGAGAGTCCAGGTTTTATATAAGAATGCAAATGCTGAAAAAATAGCGGATTTCTATCTGACTGTATATGAGATCGGCGGCACCTGGTATATGTATGAAATGTGGAGCACAGAGGGTTTCTGATATGAGATTTTGCATTCAGGTCGTAAAGCAGGCATCAGTAGATATTGAAGGTAAGAGGGTCTCAGAGATAGGCCCCGGTATGCTGGTGCTCGTAGGTGTCGGCAAAGAAGACAACGAAGCTGTAGCCGATAAGATGATCGCAAAACTCCTTAAGATGCGCATATTCTCAGACAGCAATGGAAAGACTAACTTAAGCCTTGCAGATACTGAAGGCGAGATGCTCCTCGTATCGCAGTTTACTTTGTATGCAGACTGCAGGCACGGCAACAGGCCGTCTTTTACTGACAGTATGGGTCCTCAAAGGGCTGAAGAACTCTATAATTACATCGCTGATTCCATTAGACCTCAGGTCAAAAAGCTCGGACTTGGCGTTTTCGGCGCAGATATGCAGGTGAGCCTTATTAATGACGGTCCTTTTACCGTTATCCTCGATTCTGCGGACATTTAATCCCCAAATTGTCTGTTTTGGCCCAATTTATCACTATTTTGAAATATTAATATATATATTATTTGTTAAAATGACAGGTAGTGATAAAATACTATGACTAAAAATATTATTTTTAGGAGATTTTGAATGGCTAATTCTAAAAACGGCAACTATGGCGGCGGTGATTCAAGAGAAGTCTTGAGTTGTTCTTTCTGCGGAAAGTCCGAATATGAAGTACCCAGACTCTTTTCCGGTGTTAATTGCTACATCTGTATTGATTGCATCAGAACAGCTTACGGTATCGTAGCTGAAGAGGAAAAGGTCAATAAAAAGCGCAAGATGCGCAGCATTAAGCCTAAGAAGCTTATCACACCCCGTGAGATCAAGGACAAGCTTGACGATTACATCGTAGGCCAGGATGATGCAAAGATCGCTCTTTCTGTTGCAGTTTATAACCACTATAAATGCGTTTATGCAGATCTTCCGACTGACGATACAGAGATGGCTGAGAGCAACATCCTTCTTCTCGGACCTACTGGTTCAGGTAAGACGCTTCTTGCTCAGACTCTGGCAAGGATCCTTAATGTTCCTTTCGCAGTTGCAGATGCTACGAGCCTTACACAGGCAGGTTATGTCGGTGAAGACGTAGAGAATATCCTCTTAAAGCTCATCGTTGCTGCTGACTACGATATCGAGAGAGCCCAGACAGGCATCATCTATATCGACGAGATCGATAAGATCGCTAAAAAGTCCGAGAATGTTTCGATCACACGTGACGTAAGCGGTGAAGGCGTACAGCAGGCATTGCTCAAGATCTTGGAGAGCACTGTTGCGAATGTACCTCCCAAGGGCGGCAGAAAGCATCCTAACGAAGAATGCATCAAGATCGATACGACAAATATCCTCTTCATCTGCGGCGGTGCTTTTGACGGATTGGATGAGATCATCGCACAGAGAGTTGAGCAGAAGCAGTATGGTTTCGGTGCTGATATCCAGTCCAAGAAAGACCGTAACAGCGGTTTCTATTTCCACGATGTAAAGCCTGATGACCTTATGAAGTTTGGTCTTATCCCTGAGTTCATCGGACGTCTTCCGGTTACAGTAGCTCTTGATAAGCTCGACAAGGCAGCTTTGATCAAGGTCCTCACAGAACCCAAGAATGCGATCATCAAGCAGTATCAGAAGATGTTAAAACTCGACGACGTCGACCTCGTATTTGAGCAGGACGCAGTTGAGGCTATCGCAGATATGGCAATAGAGCAGAATATCGGTGCGAGAGGATTAAGATCCATCATTGAATCTGCAATGAGAGGCGTTATGTTTAACATTCCTTCCGAGAAAGATGTTAAGCAGTGCATCATTAAAAGAGAGACTATCGTCGAAGGCAAGCAGCCGATCCTTATCTATAAGAACGGCGTACAGGAGCAGGGCTTCAGCGATACAAATAATTCAGGTGCCGCATTAGGCGTCAGCTGATTTAAAAGCGAAATTCTGAAAAATAATTAAAAGGAGGAAATTAGCTATGGCAGAATCTTATAATCTTTGTCTTGATATCGGTGGTACCAAGGTGCTTGGTGTTGTGTTCAACTCCAAAAAAGAAATAGTCTACAGACTTAAGAAGAAGACAAAGGCAGGCGGAGATTCTTCTGAGAACGTTGAGGAAGTGATTATCAACGTGGTCAAAGAGCTTATCAATTCCTCCGGAATAAAGAAGAGCGATATCCATGCTATTGCAGCAGGTGCTCCGGGCGTTATCAACCAGGAGACCGGTGTTGTCCTTTTCTCACCAAATCTTCCTTGGAGAAACTACAACATCAGAAAGCCCATTGAGAAGGAATTTGGTTGTCCTTTCTACATCGGCAACGACGTTAATGTCGGTGTCTTGGGCGAATACAAATACGGTGCAGCAAAAGGCTACAAGAATGTCGTAGGCCTTTTTGTAGGCACCGGGATGGGTGGCGGCCTTATCCTGAACGGCGAGCTCTTTACGGGCAATGAGTTCAAGGCAGCTGAATATGGTCACATGATACTTGATCCTGAAGGACCTTTGTGCAACTGCGGACAGAGAGGATGCCTTGAGGCTTTCTCAAGCAAACAGGGCATGTCTTCTTATATAAGACAGCAGGTCTCAAGAGGCAGAAAGTCTTCTATGGCTGAAGCTGTTGCAGACGGTGTTTTCAAGTCAAAGGCACTTAAGAATGCATTAGCTGAAGGCGATACAGTAGCAAGAGAAGCTGTTAACCGTGCATGCCACTACCTGGCAATCGCATCCGGCAACCTTGTTAATACATTCAGCCCTGACGTGGTGGTCTATGGCGGCGGTGTCATCGAAGCAGTAGGCGATATCTTTATTGAGAAGATCATGGCTGAAGTTGACAGATACTGCATGCCTTCGATCAGAAGTACAGTTGAATTCAAGAAAGCGGCTTTGGGAGATGATTCTATTCTCTACGGCGCTCTCTCAATGATAAAGAAGTAAGTGAGGAATTAAGAACAGTTTATGGCAAGAATTGATTCAATCAGCAAAGCGTTTGATCCGAATGAAGCCGAGACAAGGCTTTATACAAAGTGGATGACAAGCAACTATTTCCAGCCTAAGGCAGGCAAGACAGGGAAGAAGTTCTCTATCGTGATGCCTCCGCCGAATATCACTGGCCAGCTCCACATGGGTCACGCATTGGATAACACATTGCAGGATACCCTCACAAGATATAAGAGAATGTCAGGCTACGAGACACTTTGGCTTCCCGGTACTGACCACGCATCAATAGCTACAGAGGCTAAGATCGTAGAGGCTATGCGTAAGGAAGGCATCACTAAGGATGACTTGGGACGCGATAAGTTCCTCGAAAGAGCATGGGCCTGGAAAGAGCAGTACGGCGGAAGGATCGTTGAGCAGTTAAAGAAGATCGGTTCTTCATGCGATTGGTCAAAAGAGCGCTTCACAATGGATGAAGGATGCTCTGATGCAGTTAAGGAAGTATTCGTTAAGTATTATAATCAGGGTCTTATCTACAGAGGCGAGAGGATCATCAATTGGTGCCCTCACTGCCTTACATCAATCTCCAATGCCGAGGTTGATTATGCAGACCAGGCAGGCCATTTCTGGCACTTGAGATATCCTTTCGAGGACGGCACAGGTTATATCGACCTCGCAACAACAAGACCTGAGACACTCCTGGGCGATACCGCTGTTGCAGTTAACCCTAAGGATGAGCGTTATAAGGATGTTGTCGGCAAGATGCTTGTTCTTCCTCTTGTTGGCCGAAAGATCCCTGTTATCGCAGACGATTATGTTGATATCGAATTCGGTACCGGTGCGGTTAAGATCACTCCTGCTCATGACCCTAACGACTTTGAAGTAGGACAGCGCCACGGTCTTGAAGTTATCACGGTTCTCACACCTGATGCCAAGATCACTGAGGACTATCCGAAGTATGCCGGCATGGACAGATACGAAGCAAGAGAAGCTATCGTTAAGGACTTGGAAGAGGGCGGTTTCCTTACAGAAATCGAAGATTATTCCCACAACGTAGGCACATGCTACAGATGCGGAACTACGATCGAACCCCGCGTATCACTCCAATGGTTCGTTAAGATGGAAGAGCTCGCTAAGCCCGCTATCGAGGCAGTAAGAAACGGTTCCATCAGATTCGTACCTGAGAGATTTTCAAAGAATTACTTCAACTGGATGGAAGATATCAGAGACTGGTGTATCTCCAGACAGCTCTGGTGGGGTCACAGAATTCCTGCTTTCTATTGTGATGACTGCGGTGAGTTAGTTGTTACAAAGGAATCTTCATGCACATGCCCTAAGTGCGGCAAGGAGATGAGACAGGATCCTGATACATTAGATACATGGTTCTCATCAGCTTTGTGGCCTTTCTCTACATTGGGCTGGCCTGAAAAGACTGAAGATCTCGCTAAGTTCTATCCTACAGATACACTCGTTACAGGTTATGACATCATCACTTTCTGGGTTTCCAGAATGATCGTTGCCGGCATGGCACACATGAATGATGTTCCTTTCCGTGACGTTCTTATCCACGGCCTCGTAAGAGACTCACAGGGCAGAAAGATGAGTAAGTCATTAGGCAACGGAATCGATCCTCTCGAAGTAATCGAGCAGAACGGCTGTGACGCTTTGAGATTTGCTCTTGTTACCGGTAACGCTCCGGGTAATGACCAGAGATTCCAGGAAGATAAGATCTTAATGGGCAGAAACCTCTCCAATAAGATCTGGAATGCTATGAGATTCGTTGTCATGAATACTGATGACGATTTCACACCTGACCTGGTTGACGAGTCCATCTTCACAACAGAAGATAAGTGGATCCTTACAGAACTCCACGACCTTATTGCTGAAGCTACAGTTAACCTTGATAACTATGAGTTTGGCGTTGCTTTGAGCAAGATCGTTGATTTCCTCTGGGATAACTTCTGCGACTGGTATATCGAGATCACAAAGAGCAGACTTTACGATAAGGACTGCAAGACAAGAAATAATGCAATCTATCTCTTGAACTATGTCCTTAGCGAAGCAATGAAACTCTTGCATCCTTTTATGCCTTTTATTACTGAAGAAGTATATTCCAACCTTGTAGTTGCAGATAAGGCTGAGTCCATCATGATCGCTGACTGGCCTGAGGCTGACAAGGTAATGGCAAGCGCTGAAGACGCTGAGATGATGAATACCATGATCGACGCTATCAGAGGTATCCGTGCAGTTCGTAAGAACATGGATGTTGCACCTTCCAGAAAGGCTCACATCATCGTTGTTACTTCATCAGATAAGATCGCTGATATGTTTACTCAGGGCGAAGGCTTCCTCGAAAGACTTGCTTCCGTAAGCAGCCTTGAGACCAGAGCTTCAAAGGAAGGCATCCCGTCAACAGCCGTTACTGCAGTATTCGGCGGCGGTGAGATCTACATTCCTTTGGAAGACCTTATTGATATTGCAAAAGAGCTCGAGAGACTTGATAAGGAAAAGACCAGACTTGACGGTGAGATCAAGCGCCTTAACGGTAAGCTCTCCAATGAATCGTTTGTAAGCAAGGCTCCTGCAGCAGTCGTTGAGCAGGAGAGAGCAAAGCTTGCAAAGTATGAAGAAATGTATGCTAATCTTTCGGATAGAATAGAGGTTTTGAGCAAATAATAAGGAGGAGTTTTTATGGATTTAGAACTCGGAAACAAAGAACTGATTGAAAAGCTTCCCAAGGAAGGGGTACATTGCTATCCCGCCAATGCTTCGAAGATCACACGTAACAGAATCGTTTCTGTTATCTTCTTCGTAATTGGCGTTTTCCTAATCCTGGTCGGATTGCTTAAGGTCAGTGACGGTGTGCTTAAGATCGGTCTTTTAGTAGCCGGAGGATTAAGCGCAGTTATCAGCATTTTGGTATTTGCTCAGTCTTTCCTCATTGCTAAATTTCGTGTTGCTGTTGATTACAATGAGAAGAATGTTGTCTTGAGATACCGCTATAGCAAGATCGCTATTCCTTTCGAAAACTTCGACGGCAGAGACGGTACACCTGACCAGGCTGAAGCTTTGATCGACAAGAACTTCAAAAAGGATTCTACTTACTATCTCGTTCTTGACGATGTTTTTGAGGATGCATGCTATCAGACATCTTCATCAGATCTTGAATCTGTTGATGATTTCAAGCAGCTCCGTGAAGAGTGCTTTGCGATCGCTGAAGCTTACGGTGCAAGAAATAGCAAGGACAAGGTTAAGTTCTACTATGAAAAGGACGATGCTGATATCGGCTCAACAGAGATCGATGCCGTAATCGAAGAGACAAAGGCTGAAAAGAAGGCAGAGGAAGAAGCTGAAGCTTTGAAGAGAGCCGAAGAACAGGCTGCAAGAGAAGCTGAGGAAGTTGCTGCCAAGGAAACTGAAGAGAAGGCAGAAGAAAAGCCTGACGAAGAGTAATCTTCAGTAATAAGATTATAATTAATATAAAGGCTGTCTCACATATGAGGCAGCCTCTTATATATCTTTAAGTAATTCTTTCTTTTCGCTTGAAGTCAGATATCTCCATTTCCCGGTCTCAAGATCACCTAAGTTGATATTCATGAATCTGATACGTTTAAGCTTGGTGACCTTATAACCTAAGTATTCGCACATTCTTCTGATCTGGCGGTTTAGTCCCTGGTGAAGAATTATCTTAAATGTCTTATCTCCTGCGGGCTTGATCTTGCAGGGAAGAGTGAGCTGCCCTAAAACAGGAACACCTGATTCCATCTGCTTTATGAAGTTCTTGTCGTACGGGCGGTTTATTGTAACGAGATATTCTTTTTCGTGTCCGTTTTCAGCTCTTAAGAGTTTATTTACTATTGAACCGTCATTCGTTAGAAGGATCAGACCTGATGAATTCTTATCAAGTCGGCCGACAGGGAAGATCCTTTCATCAAAACCTATGAAATCTATTATGTTTGACGGATCTCTCTTATCCGTTGTGCATGTAACGCCAAGGGGCTTATTAAATGCGATATAGACCATGCTATCATCAGGAGTGATCTTTTGACCGCCGACTAAGACAACGTCGCCTTCATTTACTTTTGTGCCTTGAACAGCAACGATGCCGTTGATCGTTACTTTGCCGTTTTCGATGAGTGAATCAGCTTCGCGCCTTGAGCAGAGACCTGACGAAGCTATGTATTTATTAAGTCTTATACCTTCGTTATCAGTCCCAGACATCCGGAACCTCTGCTTTTGACAAAGTAAATGTGAAGGTCGAACCTTCTTCGTACTTACTGTTTACAGTGATAGTTTCACCCATGTATGTAAGAAGCTCTTTTGCAATGGAAAGACCTAAGCCTGAACCCTTCTTGCCGCGGGCACGGTCAGCCTTAAAGAATCTGTCGAAGATATGGCCGATATCGTATTCGTGGATGCCTTGTCCAGTATCAACAACGGAGATATAGACCTTCTTTTCGGCTTCCATATAATCAGTTGCGATCGTGATGCTCTTGCCTGAAGGTGTATACTTTTTCGCATTATCCAAAAGAATTACCAGGATCTGCTCAACACGGTCAGGGTTACCCATAACAGTAGGGAGCTCGCCGTAGTTGTTCTGGACTGAGAACTTGATGCCTGCTTCCTTCATAATCGGTTTAAACCTGATCTCAATATTTGAGATCAGAGTATTGATGTTGAACGGGAACATCTTAAATGCGAGCGTTCTGGACTGTAATTTGGAGAGCTCCAACATATCGTCGATAAGACGGGAAAGTCTCATTGTCTCGTTCAATATGATCTGGTAGTAACGCTGGCGGTCAGCTTCCTTTTTGACCATGCCGTCAGACAAAGGCTCGATGAGACCTCTTAATGTCTGCAGAGGCGTGCGGAGCTCGTGTGAGATATTTGCTACATAGTCCTGACGGAATCTCTCGTTCTTCTGCTCTTCGAAGATATCACGGAAGAATCCTGTAGCGCCGACGACTTTGGTAGGATCGGTAGAATCGAATTTAGGGATTATCGTGCACTGATATGCATAGTCTCTTGTATCGATCTGTCTTGTCTTTGTCTCACCGGAAGCGATGCAGTCTTCGAAGTCTGTCCAGACATCATCGAAAGGAATGAGCTGGAGTCTTTCCGTAAACATGTTGTTCTTCTCGGCACGTTCGAAGATCTGGTGGATTGCCTTGTTTGTTGTTACAGGAACTGATTTGCTGTTAACAACGACGATACCGTCTGAAATTACATCGAAGATATCCTGCAGCTGGTTACGTTCTGCAGTAAGGTCGCTGATAGATTTAGAGAGCCTGTCAGCCAGGAAGTTAAAGGACTGGCCGAGCTCACCGATCTCGCCCTTATGGGATTCGTCTGCTCTGATACTGAAGTTTCCTTTACCGTATTCCATAGCGACTTCATTGATCTTCTGTAAAGGGAGAACCATTCGGCTTACGAAAGCATAAGCAGGAACGAGCATTGCGCAAGCAGCCATCAGGGTTGAAAGAGACAGGATGTTCAGGTATTTACCGATAAGTCCGTCGTATTCATCCATGTTGGAGAGCGAGAAGAGATAGTAGTTATTTCCTTCGATGGTAATGGGGATCCTGCAGATAAGGATCTCGCCATCAAGGCCTAATTCCTTGATGTAGAAACCCATGCCGTTTAAGTCTTCGTAATTAAAAGTCATGATCTGAGTGAAGATCTCATAGGTTATGCCGGATTTCATGTTCCTGTGCTCAGAAGCAGTGCACAAGAGAACATCGCCGTTCATGTTTACAAGATAATAGTCATGACCGGTGGCATAGCTTGATGCAAAGAAGTAATTACGGAATTCCTGGCTGGCAAATAATTCGGGATTGGAAGTGAAGATCTCGTTATATCTGGCATCCTGTGCGAGTGAATTATCAACTTCGAGCTGAAGTGTAGAGGTCCTTCCGGCTACAACGAAAGCAATTGTCGCGATAATGGCAGAAGCCAGAAGTGACAATACTACAAGAGACATTGTTCGCTTAAGAAGCGTACTTTGGAACATTTACGAGACCTCGAATTTATAACCGATACCGTAGATGGTCTGGATCGACCAGGGCGCGTTATCATAAGTGATCTTCTGTCTGATCCTCTTAATATGTGTATCAACCGTTCTGGAGTCGCCGTTATAGTCGATGCCCCATACGGATTCGAGGATCTGGTCGCGTCCGAAAACCTGACCGGGGTGGGAAGCCAAAAGATAAAGGATCTCAACTTCCTTAGGAGTGCAGGGAACGCTTTCACCATTTGATTTGACAGAATAGTTATTAAGATTGATCTCAAGACCTGTGAAAGAAAGGACTGAAGAAGGCTTGGGAGTGTCTCCGAAACGGCGGAGAACGGCCTTAACTCTTGCTATAACTTCACGGGGAGAAAAGGGCTTTACGATATAGTCGTCTGCGCCTAATTCCAGGCCTACGATCTTGTCGATCTCTTCGCCTTTTGCCGTGAGCATGATGATAGGGGTAGCCATAGTCTTTCTGATCTCGCGGCATACATCAAGGCCGCTCATTTCGGGCATCATAACATCCAAAAGGATAAGATCGGGCTTAGTAGCCAGGGCCATCTCAAGAGACTCCTTGCCGTCATAAGCATCGGAATGAGTAAAATTATCGTTGTCGAGATACAGGCTTAATGATTCGTGTACGACCGGATCGTCGTCGCAGATTAATATGTTAGGTGCTACAGCCATTTTATAAGACCCCCGTATTTATAGTGTTTATTATATTATTATTGAAGATAATTGTGCAATCGAATTTAAAAACAAATAAATTATTGTTTTATTGTGTTTTTATCAAAAAAAATATAAAATCAACTAATACCTTTTAAGGGAGGGTAAAAAAGTGAAAAAGTCATTATTTAAGAAAACGGCTTCTGTTCTGTTGATCGGCTCTATGATCTTGAGCCTTACAGGCTGCCTTGATTTTACAGGCGGCAAGAAGGAAGTTTTAGCTGCTGCTGAGGCTCTCGCCGAGGGTGTCGTTGCTGCAAATGCTTCTGATCTTATCAGCAATTCAAGCATTGATAAGAAGAGCAAGGAAGCTACTGAACTTACAGAGATCCTTTCTCTTGACGGTAAGTCCGATGAAGATAAGGCTTTCTATACTGCAGTAGAAAAGACTATCGAATATGAGATCGATGAAGAATCTTTCACCTCTAAGAAGGGTGAAGCTTCTGTTGATATCACTTTTACTATTGCTGATTATGAGAAAGTTCTCAAAGAAGAGTATACAAAGATCGATGATCTTACTTCTGCAGTTAAGAAGGCAGATACTAAGGAGATTAAGTTTACAGCTGAGTTTGTAAAAGAAGACAAGGAATGGGTTGCAGATAATGTCGGCAGCAAGAAGTTCCTTAAGATCTATGAATACAGAACAGCTGAGATCAAGCTCGCTCTTACTCCTGATATGGTAAAGGGCTTCATCGACAGAAACATGAGCGCTTTCTGGCTTGCAAATGACGGCAAGTACAAGGACACGCCTTTCATTGAGTACAATTACTACTTTACATCCGATGTTCTCGAATATAAGGAGCGCGGAGTAAAGGTCTATTTCAAGCTTTCCAAGGACGGTACTGAAGTTTTTACCGGCGAAGAGAATCTTTTCGGCGAATCTACGAATGTTAAGTGTAAGGTTTCGAACGAGGATCTCGGTCTTAAGAACAGTGAAGTTCTTGAAGCAGGTAACTACAAGATCGATCTCTATATGAAGGATGATTCCGGTGAGCATCTCCTGGATTCAGTTTCAGTTACTGTTGAAAAGACTCCTCCGACACAGGCACAGCCTAAAACATTGAAGGGTGAAGGCGATTACTTCTCATTCAGAAATGCCGAATTCAAGAAGTATGTTTTGGCTTGCGGATGGCTCAACACAGACAACACTTTGAAGAATGCAAAGACATATTCCAAGAACGTTAAGAATATGTGCTTCTCTTTCCAGGTTGATCCTTCATGCACAGCTGAGCTCGACTATGCTTACTACTATTCAGAGAAGAGCGACAAGGCATCTTTGGAAGCTGCAATGAAGACAGCAGTTTACCACAACTCCTGCAAGCCTCAGAAGTTCCCGGAAGGTTACTTCTATGACTTCCTCTATAAGATGGATCAGGCTAAGGAAGGCGTATATATCATCGCTGTTTTCGAGCATGGAACAAATAACCTTATCATGGTAGGTTACGTTTCAGTCGTTTCTTAAGAATCTGCCTAATTCTATTGAAACCGTTTTGATATAATAAGCAAAATAAAGGTGGCGCCTTCGAGAAGAGGGCGCCACTTAAATGTGAGGTTAAGAACTTAATGCGTGACATTAAGAGGATAATATCGGTATTTCTTATAGCCTGCATGGCGTTTTCTTTTGCAGGCTGCAAAACCCGGACACAGCAGACTGTTGACGTAATGCCTGTCTGCGAGGCATTCTGTGCTGACGTAAAAGAAGGAAATGCGGCAAAGCTCATTTCTTATATGGATCCTTCGGAGACCACAATTGATGAGCTCGAAAAGATAGTAAGCCCCAAGGGTCTTAATGAGCAGCAGAAAGCATATCTTGATGCCATTAAGCAGTCCACTGTTTATACGGTTCAGGAACCTATCTATGACTATGATTCAAAGACTGCTACCGTATTTTTATCCTGGCATCAGGCTGATTATCAGTCTTCCGCTGCAGTTCAAGCAAAAGATTACACCGCTTTTGAGACTGCGCTTGCTTCTTCAGAATCAAAGCTCATGACTTTGAAGATAACAGTTGATTTCAGCGGCGATACACAGAAGATCTCCGGAGCAAAGAACGTAGTAGATGTTATTTATGCCTATACTTCAGCAGAAAATAACATCATGCCTGGAAAGGTAAAAGACTATTACCTTAAGAGCGAATTCATACTTGCGCCAGAGAGGGTTTATACAAATACCAAAGATATTGGCATAAGACTTACTCTTAAAAAGGATATTTTCGGATTCAGGTTCATTCCCGGAATCACATATTCCGTTTCAAGAGATGACGAAGTCATTTATAAATCTGATGTTTTAGAGCTCAAGGACGATGTCATAAAACTTGATCTTACAGAAGAAAAGGCCGGTGCATCTGCTTATAACGAGTCAGGGTTCTTGATTGCCGGAGTCTATACTTTCAAAGTCGAAGATGACAGGGGAAATGAGATCGTAAGCTTAAAGTGCCGTGTAGAGACAAAAGATTACGAAAAGGAGCAGATCTCTTTCAAGAATCTTAAGAACGATTATTATCTCTCAAACCTTGTTTTTGATTTCAAAGACAACGATATGAAGGATACGACATATCTTTATAATTCCGGCTGGTGGGATTACGACAAGACTTCGGTAGGAAAGAGCGCTTTCGGTTCAAATACTAAGACTCTGGGATTCTCTTTGGCCGTAAACAAGGATACAACAGCTGAACTTTATTACGACTACTTTTACAGCAAGGAGGCTGATTTTAAGGGAATCAATGAAGCAAAGCCGTTATTCAGTTCGAGCACAAAGCCGAAGACATATGAAGATCAGTCCTGCTATGACCTCGACTATACGGCTGAAAAGTTTGAGCCCGGATTCTACGGCCTTGTTGTTTACAGCGATGCATCCAAAAAACATATTGTCTTTACGGCAGCATGTATCGTGGTCAAGGAAGCAGCAAACTCAGTCTTTAAAAGCAATTGATCCTATATGGTTAACAGAAGAACACAGACTGTTTTAATGAGAGTGATGGCGGCAGTAATGTCGCTGTCGCTTCTTTTTGGAATAACATCCTGTGATGCCTTGATGGAAGAAATGCTCGAAGCATATGAATCCGCTACCGGAGAAACCAGTGAAGAATCCGGTCAGGAGGAAACCTATGAATCTTTGGAGCCTACAGGCTCTTATACTTCAAGTGTCAAAGAGACAAAGGTACTTGATTACGACTATATCAAGAGTATATATGTATATTCCGTCTGGTATGATGTTTCGACAGACAACCCTGCTGATTATGACGCGGTATTGACCGAAAATGCATTTGCGCTTAAAGGTGTTTTCTATTTCTCAGAACCTTTGACGACAACATTTGAGGCCAAACTTTACAGAGGCGGTGAGGTTGTCCTTACCAAAAAAGTGAATATGTATGATAATGTAACTTGTGAGGCTGATTTTTCTGCCGGATTGGAAGGACTTGGTACCTTTATACCCGGTGAATATACGGCCGAACTGCTTTTTGAAGGAAAAACTGTTGCTAAAACCAACGTTATGAAGGTCAGATAATATGTTTATATCGGGTAACTGGAAAGATTATGAACTGCTCTATGCGGGTGGTGGCGAAAAGTATGAGCGTTGGGGCAACGTTACTTTAAGACGCCCTGATCCCCAGGCAGTCTGGCCGGTAATAAGAGACGGAAAAGAGATCTCGATGGACGATCTCGAAAAGCCTTCTGCTTTCTATACCAGGAGCGATAAAGGCGGAGGAGCCTGGACAAAGCTCAAGAGCTTTCCTTCCACATGGAAAGTAAGCTACGATTCTCTTGGCAAGAAACTCACATTTATCGTTGAACCTACTGCATTTAAGCATACAGGCCTTTTCCCTGAGCAGGCATCCAACTGGGATTTCTGCGGCGATCTCATCGAGAAAGCCAAGGCAAATGGCAAGAAGGATATTAAGATCCTCAATATGTTTGCATATACGGGCGCCCAGACACTTGCCTGTGCTGCTCACGGCGCCGACGAAGTCGTTCATGTCGATGCTTCAAAGGGCATGATCGCCAGAGCCAAGGAAAATATCAAGGAATCCGGTCTTGAAGACTGCTATGTCAGGTTCATCGCAGAAGACTGCATGAAGTTTGTCGAGCGCGAGATCAGAAGAGGAAGAAAATACGACGGCATCATCATGGATCCGCCTTCATACGGCAGGGGACCTTCAGGCGAATTGTGGAAGCTCGAAGATTCTTTCTATGACCTGGTTAAGCTCTGTGCAAACCTTATCTCAGACGATCCGCTTTTCTTTATAGCAAGTTCATATGCCACCGGCATTACAGCCCAGGCATCAGGCCAGATCTTAAAGCTCGCAATCCCGGGCGGCAGGGTAGATGCCGAAGAACTCATGCTTCCCGTATCGAAGATGGGTGTTTTGCTCCCCTGCGGACAAACTGCCAGATGGACATCCAGATAACTGAGATCTCAAACGGTGTAAAAGTCTTATACGAAGATAACCACATTATAGTGGCTATCAAGCCTGCAGGTGTCTTATCTCAAAGTGACGGCAGCAAGAGCCCTGACATGCTTACAATCCTTAAGGCTTATATCAAAGAAAAGTACCAAAAGCCTGGCGAAGTCTATCTGGGTCTTGTTCACAGGTTAGACAGGCCTGTTTCGGGCGTCATGGTTTTCGCGAGGACCAGCAAAGCGGCTTCCAGACTCTCAGAGCAGATAAGGACCCGTAAGGTTGAAAAGCTCTACCGCTGCGTGGTTAACGGCGTTTTGGAAGGCGAAGGAAGGCTTGAAAACTATATTTCCAAAGACGACGATAAGAATATAGTTACTGTAATCGACACTGAAAAGTCCGGTTTTAAAGCTTGTTACCTGGACTATAAGGCTTTGGCCTCAAAAGAAGGCATGACCCTTGTCGAAGTTAAGCTCGGAACCGGAAGATCCCACCAGATCAGAGCCCAGATGGCACATGGCGGACACCCTCTTATAGGGGACCAAAAATACGGTAAAGCGGACAATCGGTGCAAAGATATTGCGCTCGAATCTTACAAATTATCTTTCGAACACCCTGTAAGGCGCGAATTTATTGCTTTTGAGGCACCTGTGCCTTCGGGTTATCCCTGGAGCCTGTTTGCTTGACTTTAAAGCCCCTTAATATATATAATTTTAACTTGCAAAATTATATATAAAGGTGAAGCAGGTTTATGTACAACAAAGTTTCAAAAGACCTTAATTTC
>JAEEGJ010011744.1_pt1 | contig 22053 bp, 8 predicted proteins | sample 8958761 | NCBI WGS metagenome assembly JAEEGJ01 (sample SAMN16246546, study PRJNA631951) | gut metagenome | biome: gut microbiome; feature: rumen; material: RS-attached | host: Bos | place: Iran: Karaj | collected 2018-10 | reverse complement strand
GTGTTTCCTACCTATGGTATTGCATTTACTTCTGTTCCGTTCATAGTTCTTTTCCTTAGAAAGCTATACTGCGCAGATACGCTAAAGGACAGGATTCCATGGTACATCGCAGTTTTCTGTTACCCGTTCATTTCATATTTCTCATACCATGGCTTCTTTATTCTGAGTTATATGGTTCTGGCGGTGATAATACTCTGGATAAGGGATAAGCACTTTCCGAAGAGCACTTTTGTCTCCATCGTGATCTTGTCAATCGGCTATGTACTGTTCGAGTACAGGCTTTTTGGCGCGATGCTGGGAAGCGATACCGTGACCATCAGAACTACCATGGATCACGGCGACCTGACCTTTGCGCAGGCCATGAAGACCGCTTTTGATGAATTTGTTAATGCATCCTTCCACTCGGAGGATTCACACACATACATCGTTCTCGGCGTTGTGCTGGTGGCGCTGGTGCTGATCAATGTGGGACACGTAAGGGCTGGTAAGGCAAAACAGATCTTCTCTGATCCCGTAAACCTGATCATGGTCTGGATCATCTTCAACGTACTTATCTTTGGACTGTACCAGTTTGCGCCCTTCAGGCATCTCTTTGAGATGCTGGTTCCACCTCTCACCGGCTTTGAATTTGCGAGGACAGCTTACTTCAACACGTTTTTGTGGTACGCGGAGCTACTTCTGGTGTGCATTCGCATGTACGATTACAGTAAAAAGAACCTTAAGCTCCTTGCAAATGTGATCGTAACACTGGCAGTTCTGGTGGTAATGTTCATGCCACAGGTTTACAACGATTTCTACTATACCTGTTACAATCAGGCCTACAAGGTGATCAAGCACAAAGAGACCAGCACGGTTAACTATAATGAGTTTTATTCAGCAAAGCTCTTCGAGAAGGTTAAAGCGGAGATTGGATATAACGGCGAGTGGTCAGCTTCCTATGGGATGCATCCGGCAATCCTCAATTACAACGGAATTGCATCGGTTGACGGATACCTTGGCATGTATGCCCAGGAGTACAAGGATAAGTGGACCAGGGTAATCGAACCGGCTTTCCCTGATTCTCCGTCCCTCTCTTCATATTTCCTTGGATGGGGCGCGAGAGTAAATCTTATCTCGGCTGATGATGAGAACACCTATGCACCGCTTCGCGTCATGGAGCTGAATGACACCAGGCTTGTGGCTAATATGGACGAGCTAAAGAGCCTTGACTGCAAATACATTTTCTCAAGGATCAAGTTCTCAAATGCGGATGAAGCTGGTGTAACACTCGTTGGGACCTTCACGGACGAGAGTAGTCCATATACTATTTACGTATACGAATTATAATGGTTTTGCTATTAGGCGGGCGACATTTCTGTCGTCCGTTTTTTGTGTCATTTGGAAGTTGAGATTTTGTGTGACATTTTTGTGATAGAATTAATTGTATTATCTATCTCGTTGAGAGAAGATAGCCCGCAAGGGCGCAAAAAGAGATTATGAGGAGAGATAATTATGAAGAAAAGAGTAGCATTACTGATGACGGGCATCATGATCGCCCTTACTGCATGTGGCAGCCAGCAGACTGCGCAGGAGCCGGCAGCAGAGACTGCACAGACAGCTCAGGAGACCCCGGCAGAGACAACAGCTGATGCAGCAGAGACTACTGCAGCTAGTGAAACACCTGAAGGATATGTTGAGGATATGGTTCTTTCAACAGATCTTTTCACACTGACAATGCCCGATGAGTTCAAGGGAAAATTCCTTGCATCCATCGATGGCAACATGATAAGCATCTATGACAAGGAGTGCAATGAAGCAGGATTTGGCGGCTATGCCTTCTCTGTGGTTGCTGATAAAGGGGAGAATATTCTTCCCGGAGGAATGTATACTAAGGTTGGCGAACTGGCCGCACCGAATGGAGATATTTATGTTGTCTGCAAGGGTGGCCCTTCAGATGTACAGTGGGATTACACCAAATACACCGACATGGCAGAGGTGGAGAATTACAACAAGCTTTACAATTCTGCTGATTCACTCATATCTACTATCACAGCTAATGATGGCGGCACCTTCATGTACGGTGCAGGCATAAAGGGCGAGGATCTGTACTCCTATATCCTTTCTAAATACATGGAGGCTTTCAGCTCAGACTGGGATGCCAATCAGTATGAAGAAGCAGGCATCAGTCCTGAGTTCTATGCAATTCTTCAGAGCGAGGGTGAAAAGGGCCTGGACGAGATCGGATTTGCCTATGCAGATATCTCCAACGATGGTATTGATGAGCTGCTTGTAGGACCTATCGACGCTTCTGATGAAGGCAGTGTTGTATACGACATTTACACAATGGTAGACAGAGATCCCAAGCTGGTTGTTAGCGGAAGCGCCAGAAACAGATATTATGGAATGACATATGGCGGAGTTGCTAATGAGTATTCAAACGGTGCTGATGAGTCCGGTATAGACGTTTCCATCATTGAGCCCAACACTTCAAATCTCATGCCACAGTACAGCATAAAGTATGACGGCTATACTGATGAGAAGAATCCGTGGTTCATCAGATACGGTTCTGATGAGAACTACGAGCCAATGACAGAGGATGACTTCAACGAGAGAATGGAGCTTGCACAGAGTGAGTACTTAAAGCTCAACTATACACCATTTTCCCAGATAACACCTATTGATTATTCCAAGGTTGACCTTTCAAAGTACGGCACATTTACCGAGATGCTCTCCGATTTTAAGACCGGTATGGGCTATGCAAATGTAAAGGTTGGCGATACAGATGTGTTCCTTGCTTCAACAGGCACATACAACGGTGAGAACAACACAAAGAATGCAATTGATGCATCGGTATTTATGTACGATGAAAACGGAAAGATTGTTTACCTTGGTCAGATTGAATCAGGCGGCACAGCTTATCCGGTAATGGTTGCGGATGGATGTCTTTTCACCGGTGGCCATCATTATGTTGTGAAGAATACCGTAAAGAACGGCAAGCTGGTTGCTGTAGAAGAGGCACAGGAAAGCTATGATACAGATGCTAATGTGACTTACTACTATGGCAAGGACGGCGGCAAAATGGAAAAAGTTGAGGATGATTCAAACCTCACAAGACTCTTCGATGAGTACTTCAATGGAGAACCCGTGGATTTTTCCGTTGAGAAGCCCTGAGAAATATGCATAATTATAGCCCCTTGGCTGATTGGGTCAGCTGAGGGGCTTTCTTTGTGGGAATTCTTAAATTTTTCTTAAGAAGTTGACTGCGAATCGTTTGGTATTTGGGCAAAAGAGTTGTTGGAAAGGAGCATAGAGAGGCGTCTTTAATGCTTTAGGGTCGTGCCACGGTCTGTGGCAGGGATGGTACGCGTTATCGGAATTTTGTATAATGATTTTGTGTGCGACGTTTTTTGGTGAATGTTTATTTCGCAAAAGATATGGACTGATAAGTTTTGCTCTAAAGGAGGAAATTTTACATGAAGGAACGGGCAACTGAGAGAAAATCTTGGATCCTCAGCTTTCTGCTGGCTTTGGCAATGGCAGTGACAATGTTTGCCAGGGTGCCGGTGATGGTGGAGGCGGCGTATAATTATCAGGAAGCAACCATTGAACCAGAGAATGCAGGAACGGTAGAATATACCATGAATTCGGCTGAGCGTTGGGATTACACGGCAAAACCAAATCAAGGGTATGAATTTGATAGATGGGAATATGTTTATAATGGCAATACGTGGGCTTCACAGCAAAACCCCAGGACGTTTCGTGATGAAGAAAATAATATTAAGGTGTTTTTCAAAGAAATAACCCATGTTACTAAGATTCAATTGAATAAATCAAGTGTTTATGGAAAAACCGGAGATGTATTTAAACTCGAGGCTACGATTAGCCCTAGTGATGCATCATTGAAGAAAGTTAAATGGGGTATTCAGGGAAACCCCGCTTTGGCTAAGTTTTACGCTAATCGGGCATGTACGCAGGAAATAGAGAAAGATGTTCTTGTATCAAATTTGACCGTTTATGCAAAATTGCAAACAGATCCGTTGGGAGTATATAACCTTTTTAGTGTTGAGAGTGAAGAGGGATCGAATATCACCGCTTACACGCATGTTTATAACGAGTCTGCGAAGGAAGCGTCAGAAGTTCAAGAACCTCCTGCAGCGAATACACTGACTTACACAGGCTCTGCACAGGAGCTTGTGACTGCTGGAATAGCGATCGGCGGTGTGATGAAATATGCAATTGGAACTGATGCAACTACTGTGCCAACAGATGGCTGGAGTAAATCCATACCTAAAGGCACTGATGCTAAGACTTACTATGTATGGTATAAGGTTGTTGGAGATGATAGCCATAAAGATACTGAAGCGCAAAATGTTCCTGTAACTATAAAAAATGCGATTCAGCACACTGTAACCTTCAAGGTAGTAAATGGTAAATGGAATGATGGGATAAATGCAGATAAGATAGTGACACTGAAAGGTGCCGAAGGAGATACACTGAAACTAACTGCAGATCAGATTCCTGAAGTTGGAAATGAGCCCAGCAGTTCTTATGAGGCAGGAAGCTGGGATGTAACACCTAGCAATGAAACAGCTATTACACAAGACACTATATACACTTATACTTATGGTCTTAAGGTTACAAGCAAACTGGAACAGGTCATCGAAGCCGGCGACGTGACAGCAACATTAGGTGATACAGATAAGAAAGTAACAGCAAGTGTTACAACTCCTGAGGCAGGTGGCGGAGCAATCAGTTACGCTGTCAAGGATGGCAGTGGAGACTATATTGATGTTGATGCTTCCTCAGGAGCACTGACGATCAAAGCTGTTCCTGCAGATGGTAAAGCATTCGTTACCGTTAAGGCGGCTGAGACAGATGATTATGCAGAGACAACAAAAGAAGTGACAGTTACAATATCACAGCCATCTGTTACTCCTAAGGTAGAACTGAACAATAGCACACTGTCTCTTACAGTAAATGAAGAAAGTACACTTACAGCAACTACGGTTCCTGCTGATCAGCCTGTAACCTGGAGCAGCACAAGCCCAGATGTTGCAACAGTAGATTCGACAGGAAAAGTAACTGCTAAGTCAGCTGGAACAACTAAGGTGGTGGCTACAATTACAGTTGATGGTCGGGATTACCCGGCTGAATGCGATGTTACTGTAGCAGCAGCTCCTACCCCGGAGCCAACTCCTACACCAGATACGCCAAGCGTTGTGATCGATATCGATACATTGAACGTTGCTGTAAATGAGGAGCAGCAGATAGATGTAACCGTTGTTCCGGCAGGAACACCTGTTACATGGACAAGTTCAGAGCCAACCATCGTTTCTGTGGATAGTACAGGTGAGGTTAAAGGTCTTTTGCCTGGTAGATCAACAATCACAGCAACCATAACAGTTGGTAGTGACACATACAGTGATGAGTTCACGGTAATTGTTTCTGACGAACCGGTTTCCGAAGGTGTGACTATTACACCAAGATCACTTAATCTTCAAGTGGGTGGCGGAAGACAGCTTGGCGTTGAGACAATCCCTGTTGGCGCACCTGTTAGATTTGCAAGCGGTAATGAAGCTGTAGCAACAGTTGACGATGATGGTATAGTTACTGCAGTGGCACCTGGTATTGCGGTAATCAGCGCAACAATTTCTGTTGGTGATACTGTGTACGCCGCAACATGTTTTGTCACAGTTACTGCAGAGCCGGTGGTAGAAGATACCATCGACAGACACGCACACGTTTATGAGTGGGATACGATCAATGCGACAGCAGATCAGGATGGCGAGATGAGATATCAGTGCCGCATCTGCGGAGATATCCAGACCAGAGTTCCGATCACTGCTTACTACATCTTTAACAAGGAAACAACTGAGAAGATCAGAAGAGCAAAACAGGGCGAGACTGTGAAGATCGAGACCGCAAGATGGATCTCATTCCACAAGATGGTAATGGAAGCCCTTGCAGAAAGACCAGACGTAACCCTTGAAGTAAGCTTCCTAGACGAAGGACACAAGGGAGCAAGAAAGTCATTTACTATCCCGGCAGGAACAGATACAAAGTCTCTTGTAGACGACAAGGGATTTGCAGGATTTATCTATCTTACAAACAAGTTTGATAATACAGTAACTACACCATAACTATTGATGGCTCCGAGTCAGTAATGACTCGGAGTCTTTGCTTGAGGAACAACATAGTTTAAATCGGTGATGTTGTACTGGTGTATGAAGAAAATCGATGACAATGCAGAACTAGAAGTGATTACTTGACTGCGGGCCTTACTTTGTGCAATCAGGTCACCAACCGGGCCAGGCAGAAGGGGTATCTTGAGCTGGGAAATGTAGAGGCTTCGGGCAGGATGAAGTTTATGGCAAACAAGCCTCAGAAGTGCCTCTAGGCATATAAAACTCAAGCGGAAAAGCCAGATCGGATCTGGAAATTATGGCAGATCGGCCTCTTACGTGCCTCTGGGCATGTAAAACTCAAGCGGAAAAGCCAGATCAGCTCTGGGAATTATGGCAGATCGACCTCTGACAAGCTCCTTGGCATGTAATTTAAGAGAAGAAGACCATGAAGCATAAAACGCGTCAGCACAAAGCTCATTTTGGGGAGGATGTGGTATGAAGCGCTTTTTGAAGTTCACTCCAATTTTTTAATATCCATGCACTTGGAGTGCATTTTCAGAGAATTGATTCAGAATTAATCATCTTCCTTCATACTAATCGCCTCTGCAATAACTTAATGGAGTGAAAATGTGTAGTGGTTTCACTAGAATGCGCTTTGTAAATGCACTCCAACTCGGGACTTTTGATGCTATTAGTAAGACTTTCAAAAACGCACTCTTACCATATTTCCGCTTAATCGCATAATGGTATGAAAACCACCGCCCAAAGTGGAAGAAGATACTGGCCCAACATAAAGGAACAGAGTAAATGGCATGTCAAGGGGAACGTGGAATATCGCAGCGGGGTGCTCGCGAAAGTACATAGAGCCATAGAAGAAGACAGCGCCCTGCGAGGATATGCCGCGAAAGCCCCTTGACTTGCCTTGATGCGTCACCCTTGCACCCCGCGGGTGGCACTTTTATGTGCCGCCCCTTGGCTACCTCTGGGGGCAAAGAGTAAATTATTGAATAGAATTATATAGGAAATTATTATGTTATAAAAAGGGCAACACACTTAAGTGTTACCCTGATTTTTAGAACATTGGAGACGGTTCTGACTGTCTCATGTTTCTGAATCTATTCCATTGTTTTTGAGTTGGGCTTGTAGCCGGGCAATTGTCTTGGAAAGATCTTCGTTTGTCTTGGAAAGATCTTCGTTTTTTCTGGAAAGATCTTCTTTTTCTCTTGTGAGCTCTGCATTTTCTTCAGTGAGTTCTTTAAGCCTTCTTTTTGTATATGCCTCGTGGCGAAGGTAGTCATCACGATCGCGGGCAATCTTAGCAATATTATAATCTTCGTTTGAGAGATATACTGTTTCAACGGCAGATGTCATATAATCATTGTTACTTGCTACCATCTTTAGTTCCTCCCATGTCTTAGATTTAAAAAGTCGAGCCCAGGTATCAATATCTCGGGACTTATCGTCTTCTGTTGCCAATTCTGTATGATTTAATGATATCACAATGAGATGTGTAATTGTTGGTGATAGTGCCAGTGTTACTCATAAAAATCCTTTCTTGTTTTGAATATGTGGTGAAATCTACAGCGAAATTGCTGATGCCATGCATGAATTTGACAGGCTGGCTCGGAATGAGCACAGGGGATATAATAGCAGATTTATTTCGGGAAATCTTTAAGACTTTCTTAAGATTATGGGGAAATATTAAATTTTTCTTAATAAGTTGACGGCTAATCATCCATTGTTTGGGCAAAAGAGCTGTTGAAATGGGGCAAAGAGAGCGGTCCCTAGCGCCTCGGTTGAATTGCCACGTTCTGTGGCATGGGTAGTAAATGTTATCGTAATTTTGTATAATTGTTTCACGCGCGACGATTTTGGATGAATGTTTATTTCTCAAAAGAGATGGCGGTTTTGTGATATTTCTTAAGGAGGGAATATATATGGAACAAAAGAAATGTATTGGAAGAAAGCTGCTGAGTTTTTTGCTCACGCTGGCTCTTGTTCTCGGGCTGTTGCCGGGGATGGGCATGACGGCGTATGCTGCAACGTATAGCGAAAGTAGCATTAACGTCAATGCAGATGGATCTGTTACAGCTACATTTACTGTAACGGATACAAATTACATTAATAATGGCATGAAAGGGTGGCTGCTCTCCCTTATGACCAGTGAACCTTCTTTAGTGGCAGGCAAGAACAATATAATTGCATATGATAAACATCCCTATGGCTATGAAAATTGCGCTCATTATTTTTTTATATCAAGTGAGGTTAAATCAGGACAGATCACTGTAACATGGCCTGCATCTGCGAATGATCAGAAAGAAAATTGGAGCGCTGATGGAGAGGGAGTTTCAACAAAAAAGCTTTCTGACTATTCACGTGGGACGTGGTATTTCGCAGTCGGTCCGAGATACGTCCGTACTGACTGGAGTGGTTCTGAAGTAGGAGCAGGAAAAGATGGTTTTTGGGAAAACTGCGAGTATTACATTGGTAGTAAAGCTGTCGATACACAGACCATTACCGCTTCCGATGTGACCGCCACCTACGGTGACACGGATAAGAGTGTCAGCGCCACGACGGACGGTAACGGCGCAATCAGCTATGCCGTCAAGTCTGGTAGCGAGAATTATATTGATGTGAACGCCTCCACCGGCGCACTGACGATCAAGAAAGTTCCGGCAGACGGCAAAGCTTACGTCACTGTCACGGCAGCGGAAACTGCTACCTATGCGCAGGCTACCAAGGAAGTGACTGTAACCATCAACAAGGCGAATGCTGTTGCAGCCACCGTCACTGCGAACAACCGCACCTATGATGGAACGGAGAAGCCGCTGGTGACTGTTACCGGAGAAGCAACCGGCGGCACGATGCAGTATGCTCTCGGCACCGCGACCGAAGCAACTGAACAATATACCACACCCATCCCTGCAGAAACCAACGCGGGAACCTACTATGTATGGTACAAGGTAAAGGGTGATGATAACCATAATGACAGCACAGCTGCCTGTGTCAGCGTGACTATAGCAGATCCTGTAGAGGCAGTGAAAGAAATGATCAATGCTCTTCCTGCAGCAACGGTTGTTACAATCACTGACAAAGATGCTATCGAGGCAGCAAGAGCAGCCTATGATGCGCTGACCGACGATCAAAAGAAACAGATATCCAAGGATATTCTCAAGAAGCTGACTGATGCAGAGGACAAACTTGTAGTCTTACAGACCATTAGCGAAGTTACAGCAAAGACCGGCAGTGATGTGATCTATACCGGAAAGCCGGTTCAGTTGGTCAATACACCGACAACTGCACTTCCGGAAGGCTATTCTATGAAGTATGCCGTAACCACCGAGAATAAAGCTCCAGTTGAAGAAAGCCTTTATGATGCGTCAGTTCCTACAGCAGTGAACGGTGGAACCTATTATGTATGGTTCTTTGCAACAAATGGTCAGGTAAAGACTGAAGTAAACAGCCTGACAGTAACAATAGTTCCGGTAAAAGATAACACAGTAACAGTAACTCTAAACGGCTGGGTATACGGCGAAGAGCCTAACACACCTGTAGCTACAGCGGCTTATGGCGCTGATACAGCTACCTTCAGTTACAGCACCGAAGAGGAAGGAACCTACACAGAAGATGTTCCCACTATTCCGGGAACTTACTATGTAAAGGCTACTATTTTAGAGACTGTAAATTACAATGGAGCAGTAAGTGCCCCTGTCAAATTTGTCATTGAAAAAGGTAATCAGGAAGCCCCTGCTGGCTTGAAAGTCAACAGGATCAAACCCGGAACTGCTACCGGTGTGATAAGTGGTGTTGACGATACCATGGAGTATTCTGTAGACGGCGGAAAGACCTGGACTTTGGTAACTAAGGATGCGAAGACCATTGAAGGTCTTTCAGCAGGAGAGGTTCTGGTCCGCAGGGCTGAGACTACAAATTATAAAGCAAGTGAATCTGTTAAAGTCGTAATTGTAGAATATAGCACGGAGCTTACTGTTTACTTTGCAGAAGGCACAGAGAGCGGCACAGAGCAGTATGTAACTTATAATGAAAAAGAAAGACGTTATGAGCATACCTTTACCGGAGAAAATATCCGTCCTGCAATCGTAGTAGAGGGCGGCGGCAAGTTCCTCACAGAAGGCGTGGATTATTCCGTTTCTTATACCAATAACAAGAATTGCAGCACCGGCAAAGAAGAAGCCAAAGTCAAAGTAACCGGAAAAGGCGACTACGAGCAGACCAAGACAATATCTTTTACTATTGTCAAGGCACAGCTTAGCGATAAGTCTATTGTTGCCAGCGGAATGATCGTAAAAGAAAGTCAGAAGATAGAACCGGCTCTTTACTTTAACGGCTACAAATTAAAGACAAGTGATTATAAAGTTACAAGCTCTACCGGAAAGATGACTTTCAAGACCACGGATAAGGATCCTTCCCTGACCTTCACAGGTAAAGGCAATTTCGAAGGAACACTTACACTTCCGGTAACAGTAATAGGCAAGAAAGACAAGAAGCCTTCAATAAAGGTAACCCTGAAATCAGGAACAAAGCGCACTTATAATGGCGAGCCTCAGACTCTTACCGTAACCACCGGTGAGAAGGCAGGAGAACTCACAGTAAAGAGCGGAGATACTATCCTCAAGGAAAATGTCGATTTCGTTGTAAGCTACAGCTCCAACATAAATGCAGGAACTGTAACGGCTACAGTAAACGGAATAGGCAGCTATACAGGAAGTTCAAATAAGACCTTTAAGATCCAGCCTGATACAAATACAGCTGCAGTTGAAAGCTCTTTTGCTGACGGAACAGATACTTATGCATTCAGAAAAGAAGGCGTAACGCCATCTATCGTTGTTACCGCCAAGAGGGGTGAAGTATCAACTATTCTGACAGAGGGCATTGATTACAGAGTAAGCTATACAAACAATAAAAAGGTTGGAACTAAAGCTGCTTACAGTGTTACTTTCCTTGGAAACTATAAGGGCAGAAAGGCTATCACCGGCAAGACGTTCAAGATCACAGCGTCTGATCTTACAGAGGCAGACATTGTAGTCGGCGATAAGACAAAGGTTGTTACCAGTGATAAGGATGGCATAAGTGCTTCCTATAAGTCAGAGACTTATGTTTCCATAGGAAATGTTAAGCTTACAAAGGGTACTGATTATACAGTAGAGTATTACCTGGGAAATCAGCTCATAAAGGGAGATAAGATCAAGTTCAGTAAGGGCGAGACCTTCAAGACCATAACTGTCAAAATCAAGGGTAAAGGCAACTACGCAAGCACCGTTGAAAAGACAGCAACCTACAATGTTTACAAGGTGATTAAGAACGAGAAAGCGATTGATATCTCCAAAGCCAGGATCGTGGCAAAGGGAACCAAATCTTCTGTAAAGAAACAGAAATATACAGGAATCGAAATAAGGCCGGAGATCGAAGTACAGATTAAGCAGAAAGGCAAGTGGGTATCAATCGATCCGTCACTTTATAACGTCAGCTATGTAAACAATGTAAGACGTGGCACAGCATCCATAGTTGTAAACGGAAATGGCACAGAAACACTTGGAAGTAAGAAGGCTAACTTCAATATCGTAAAGAGTGCTATGAAGGATGCTAAGGGAATCGTTAAGTAAGAAACAGAGATAAATTTACCAGGGCCTCCGGCAGTAATTGTCGGAGGTCTTTTCTTTTTTTCTTTATTTTTATTTGCCGAAGACTTAAGACACATTTTAGAAAATGTTCGGTAAAATAAATCTATATATAGGAATTATAGTTAAAATATCGCAATGACTAATAACTATAACAGCATAGTTTAAAGATAAAAAAATTTCAAGGAGTAATAAAGTGTACCCTTTGTCAAGGACAAATTTAAAAGCATAAAAGCATAGTTATTTGTCTCTTGGAAGATGACCATTGTCATCAATGGATGAGTAAGTGATAAGAGGGTATTTACCGGTTATACAGTACTCATAGTATTCGTTAGGTGACAGCTTAGATAGTTGCCATTGGCCACGATCATTGTTGTAGTAATCCATGTAGTCATCGATGATGGTTTTGGCATCGTTAAATGATTCAGCAAGGGCTATCTTATCCATGATCTCGTCCTTCATGTGACCGAAGAAGCTCTCCTGTGGAGCATTGTCCCAGCAGTTTCCTCGGCGAGACATAGATTGCCGGAGATTTGAATCCTTAACAATTTCGCGAAACTTCTTGCTGGTGTAGTGGCAACCTTGATCACTGTGGATTAGGGTTTCGTCATCCAGAGTGGCTCCATGGCTCTCAATTAGGAGGTTTATGGTCTCCAATACAAAGTCGAGCTCCAGGGACTCGCTAAGCACGTAAGCGAGGATTTGCATAGTGTAGGCATCCTTGATTACTGAGAGATAGAAGAACACACCGCAGCAAGGGATGTAAGTGATATCTGTTAGCAGTACCTTGCGAGGACCATGTTCCTTAAACTCCCTTTGGAGGAGGTTATCAGCCACAGCATCTGTTTTAAGAGCCTTAGCCATACGACGGTAAGGGTTTGCTTTACGGATGGGGCATTTAAGCCCGTATTTGTGCATTAGTCGCTGGATCTTCTTGAGGTTCATAAGAACCGGTGGATCCATATGAAGAAGTCGCATATGAATGCTTCTGATGCCTTTATCGTATCCTCTGAACTGATAGGCTTGAAGTATGAGTTCAAAGTCGGCTCTGTCCGCAGTTTCTCTTTCAGCACGTTTGTCGGCGGAGGCAACCCAGTTGTAGTAGCCGGAGCGGGAAACGCCTGCGATGGCACAGAGTTCCTTGATATTTTGGAGATTGCCCTCCATGGATATGATTTCATGGATGACCTCGTATTTAGCACTTGGTTTATCCATAATCAATTCCTCGGCTTTTTGTCGTTGCCCAGCTCGGTAATTTTTTTTAGAAAATCAACCTGCTGGCGAAGGTAAACGAGCTCACGCTGCATAGCAGAAATGGAAAGCTGTGAAGGCATAGTGTTGTAGTCTGTGTTCTCCGGTGCTTTTGCTTTAGCGTTGGAGTAGTCCTCTGTAAGAGGTCTGCCGGATTCTACCAGTTCTCGGAGTCTTCTGGCAAAGCCGTAGATACGGGTGCGGCCAAGAATTTCAGTATCGTAGCCGCAGGATTCGAATATCTCGACGCTGGTATCGCCCTGTTCATAGCGTGACAGGAAAATGTTTTTAAATTCCAGAGTGAAGATGATCTGGCGTGCGTTTACTTTTGCAGTAAACTGATTGGCGGCCAAAATTTCGATTTGCTCCGGGGTAAAGATAGATTTTTTGTGGTTTTTAAGCATTGGTATGAACCTCCATGTATTGTGATTATACTGCATTCGGACACAAGAGAAAAATAATGTGTCTGAAAAACGGGGTTTTTGATAAAAAACCGTGTCCACTTTACGGGGACGTCACTTAAAAGAAGCAAAAAAGTGGTGTCCGAAAAGTGAGATTTTAGAAAGGGCATGTGTCCATTTTTATGGGTACATTTTACAAGGAGTAATGATGTTGAATTATTTCTATAGACAGACAGACAGACAGACAGACAGACAGACAGACAGATAGATAGTCTTGTTAACTGCGAAAAACAAATAATAAGAGCCGCCAGGAATGGAAGAGTAATCTTTGATTCCGGCGGCTTTTTGCGTTATATGAAAAATCCTGTTTGAGGCATGAAAACAGGTTGATATAGATGAAGGGTGTTTCAAAAAAATGTAACAGGAGGTTGTTTATGGCGAAGAGATTAAGAAAAAGAGCAATCAGTATTGCACTTATGCTGACAATGGTCTTTACTCTGTTTCCGACGACATCAATAATTGCATATGCTGCTGAAGATAATACAGAGTATAGCCTTCTTATGGATCAGCAGGAAGATGAAATAGTATTGGAATCTGAGGAAGTTTTCGTCACTGAGGAAAATGAGGAGATTACAGATCCGGATGAATCTGAGACAGAGGATTCTTCAATTCTATTGGAGCTTGAGCCGGGGATGATTTTGCCGGCGTATGCGGATGATGATCCCCCCTATGCACAATATAAGAACTCCACAACAGTAATAACTTTTGATGAAAAAGAATGGTATCTTATTAATTATGATACCAGTACTGTAACACTGCTTGCAAAAGAATGTGTTGGTGAGTCAAAATATTATTCAGGCGGAGACTTTGTTGAGTATAGCCAATCTACAGTGAAGACAGCAGTAGATAATTGGTATAACAACAATATCACAGCTGACGCAAAAACAGCAGTAAGCGATGGCAGGATGTTCCTGCTGACAACTGATCAGGCAAATGATATAACGAATGCAGAAGTCAGGAAGGACGCGACTGTAGCCACCAGTTCCACCAGTGGCTGGTGGCTCTGCTCGCTCGGGTTGACTGAAAATAGAGCGGCTTTAGTGCTTGGCAGGTCCGGGGAAGTCTTCGCTGGTGGCCAAAGCGTGCTTACCACGAAAGGTGTCCGCCCCGCTTTAAAGCTCGACCTGAGCAAGGTGGTATTTAAATCTAGTAAGAATACTTTTTCTCTGCCAACGGAGTATACTGCACTGAACGACAATACCAAACCGGTTATAACTGTAAAGCGTGGCGGCACCGCGGTGACCGAGGGTGCTCCGCAGATTGGTGATGTTCTGACTGTTGAGACGGATGCTACCGATCTTGTTTATGTGTGGTATCGCGGAAATGATATAATCACAGATGCAGAAACCGATACCTATACTCTTACCACAGATGATTTTGGAAAGGCTATAAAAGTAACAGTTTATCAGACTAAGAAAGATGACGGCACAGACTATGAAGAGAGCAATCGTCCTACGCTGACGTCTGAGGCAACTGCAGCGGTTGAGAAGAAGACCAGCGCTGCAACACAGATCGCAGCGTCTGATATCACGGTCACTAAGACTGACAAAGGAGTTTCTTTCACTGCACCGGAGCCGGTAAATACAGGTAGCGCGGATGCCCCTGTTTATAAGTACGCGTACGGCTATAAAACCGGCGACGCGACGGATTACACCTGGACGGACACTCTGCCGATTACCGGCCTTAACCCCGGCACGGAGTATGAGGTCGTAGTACGTGAGAAGGCAACTTCTGATACTGCGGCAGGACCGGTATCCGAGCCTGTTACCGTCAAAACAGATGTGACAGTGACTATAGGTGATGCGCTTATACAGGGCCAGGAAGTTGAGGTTACAATTATTCCGGCTACAACCGGTGTGACCTATAAGTGGTATATCGGCGACAGTTCAGAGCCGGACGGCGAGGGAACCAAAATTGTTCCAGGTACCGGAGGCGGAAAGATTAAGATAGAGGTATATGCAGGCACTCCTAAGACTCTGATTGGAACCGGTACTACTACAACAAAAGTTAAGACAATTGCCGATGTTATTAGCGGAAGCACCACAAGTCCGGTAATCATAACACTAGACGGTCCTATTACCGGTGGAATCCCGATTCCTTCCGGTAAGGAAGTAACACTTGAAATTGACGGACAGGAAGTCCAGGGAGACATCGATGTACCGGGAACATCGACTCTGACCATAACCGACAGCAGCAATCCTCAGAAAGGTACTGTAAAAGGAACAGTTAAAGCTAACACAGGTACTGTTATCATCAAGGGAGGAAGATATGATAAAACTCCTGCAGCCACTGAGCCCGGTACTGTGACTATTAAGGGTGGCTTGTTCAAGATTGACCCTACACCTATGATAAGTAAGCCCTATGCGGTTAAGGAAAGCGGTGATGCGGATTATCCTTACGAGGTCTTTTGCGCTTATGATCCACTGACTGATGAGAATAAACCTACTATCACCATCAAGCGCGGTGGAAATACTGTTACTGAGGGCTCGCCTCAGACAGATGACGTACTGACAGCTGAAACGACTGCAACTGATCTTATTTATCAGTGGTATCGTGACAATGAACCTATAAGCGGCGCAACTGAAAGTACCTATAAAGTTACTAAGGAAGATTTTGGCAAAACTATTACTGTTAAGGTATCTCAGATAAAGAAGTCTGATGGAACATACTATGCTGAAGATGAAAGACCTGTACAGAACTCTGAGGCTACCGAGGCAGTAGAAAAGTCTGATGCTCATGCGGCGGAAGATGTTGAAGAACTGATCAGTGCACTTCCGGAAGCAAAAGATATTACCTTGGAAGATAAGGACGCATTTGATTCTGCATTGGCAGCTTATGATGAATTAACTGATGATCAGAAAGAATTAATATCGAAAGAAGATAAGAAGAAACTTACAGATATAGCATCAAAGCTGGCAGAACTTATTATTGAAGCAGCAACACCGAAGGCTCCAGAGTCAGCCCCTACCTATGACGGAAGTACAGTTACTCTTGTGACTTCAATGGAAGTAGAGGGTGGTACAGTAGAATATGCCTTTGGAACAGATGGGACAACTGTGCCTACTACCGGCTGGACTAAGACAATACCTACAGCTACTGACGCCGGGGATTATTATATCTGGTACAGGATAAAGACAGATTATACTGATGTTACTGACCCGATTTGCATCAAAGTCTCCATCGAAGCAGTAACTGACAACAAAGTAACTGTAACCATCAGCAGCTGGACCTATGGTGAGACAGCAAATACACCTGTTGCTACAGCAGCCTTTGGAGCAGATACAGCTACCTTCAGCTACAGCAAGGAAAAGAACGGCACCTACACTGTTGAAGTCCCTTCAATGCCCGGAACATACTATGTCAAGGCAACTATAGCAGAGACCAAGAACTACAATGGTACAGAAAGTGAAGCAGTAGAATTCGTTATCGATAAGATTCCGCAGAAAGCACCTGAGGGCATTCTTGGTAATAGAATAAAAGCCGGAACAAAGGAAGGTGTCATTACCGGCGTTGACGATACTATGGAGTATTCGATTGACGATGGTAAGAGCTGGATTCATGTTGACAAGGGCGCAACAACTATTGAAGGCCTTGCAGCCGGAAAAGTAATTGTCCGCAGGGCTGAAACCGAGACCCATAAGGTAAGTGAAGCAGTTACTGTTGAAATTAAAGAATACAACACAGAACTAACTGTTTACTTTGCAGAAGGTACCGATAGCGGAACAACCCAGTATGTAACTTATAATGAAAAAGAGAAACGCTATGAACATATCTTTACCGGTGAGAAGATTCATCCTGCCATAACTGTAGAGGGCGGCGGAGAGCTTCTGAAGGAAGGTCTGAATTATACTGTTTCTTATACTGACAATGTAAATATCAGTTCCGGTGGTAAGGTGGCCAAAGTCAAAGTAACAGGAAAAGGCGACTACACCCAGACCAAGACAATATCCTTTACTATAGTTAAGGCCGCGCTGAGCAGAGAGACTGTTGTTGCCAACGGAATGATTGTAAAAGCAGGAGAAAAGATCGCACCGGTTCTTTATTTCAATGGTTATAAGTTAAAGAACAGCGATTACACTGTTAAGAGTTCCACCGGAAAGATGACTTTCAAGACCACGGATAAGGATCCTTCCCTGACATTTACAGGTAAAGGAAACTTTACAGGAGAACTGAAGCTCCCTGTTACTGTAATAGCTAAGAATGCGAAAAAGCCATCTGTTAAAGTAACTCTGCAGTCCGGAACAAAGCGCATTTATAACGGATCACCTCAGACTCTTACTGTGGCAACAGCTGAAAAAGCCGGAGAACTTACAGTAAAGAGCAGTGTTGACAATAAGATTCTTACAGAGAATGTCGACTTTGTTGTAAGCTACAGCTCTAATATCAACGCCGGAAAGGTTACTGTTACTGTAAATGGTGTTGGCAATTACACAGGAAGTTCCAAGAAAGAATTTTATATAAAGCCTGATACAGCGGTGGCTAAAGTTGATAGTTCTTTTGCCGATGGAAAAGGTTCATACGAGTTCAAGAAGGAAGGTGTAACTCCTGCAATCACTGTTACTGCAACAAGGGATAAGGTTGCTACAGTGCTTACTGAGGGAATAGATTATAAAGTAACTTATTCCAATAATAAGAAGGTAGGCGATAAAGCGAAGTACAGCGTAACCTTCCTTGGAAACTATAAGGGCAGAAAGGCTATCACCGGCAAGACCTTCAAGATCACAACATCTACTTTGGATGAAGCAGTAATTGTAGCCGGTGACAAAGTAAAGACTGTAAAGACTGACAAGGATGGAATCAGTGTATCCTTCAAGTCTGAGCCTCTTGTTTCAATAGGAAAAGTTAAACTGACTAAGGGCACAGATTATAGCGTTGCTTATCTTGTGGATGGCAAACCTGTAACCGGCAGTAATATTAAATTGAACAAGGGTGAGACCTCAAAGACCATTACTGTAGAAATCACCGGAAAAGGTAACTATGTCGGCACCAGCAAGAAGACTGCTACATATAAAGTCTATAAAGTAATAACCGGTGCAAATGCAGTTGATCTTTCCAAAGCCAGAATTGTTGGTAAGGGAACAAAGGCAGCTGTAAAGAGCCAGAAATATACCGGAATTGCCGTAGAACCTGAAATCGACGTTCAGATCAAGCAGAATGGAAAGTGGGTTAAAGTTGATCCATCACTTTATACTGTAAGCTATGTAAACAATGTAAGACGTGGCACAGCATCCATAGTTATCAACGGAAATGGCACTACTACATTTGGAAGTAAGAAGTCTAACTTCAAGATTGCAAAGAGTGCAATGAAGGATGCTAAGGTAGGTAAGTAAACAAAAAAATGTAAGTGAACCTCGTGGCAGCGTATGGGCCTGGGGGACGGAGTTAGTGGTCCATTTTTCATTGGAAAATGGACCACTAACTCCGTCCCCCGGGCCCATATTGCTTTTTGTTGTCCTCTATAGTTAAAAGTTATACAATAAATAGTGTATACAAAAAAGTCTTGAGGGGGACAATATGGAGAACAAGGGCGAAAAAGGCGTAAATCATTTTATGCTGAAAATCTGTGGCTTTATCGTTGATAAGCGCAATCTTTTCTTTCTGATCTATGCTATTCTGTGTATTTTTTCAATTTTTTCTAGAAACTGGGTAAAGGTCGAGAATCAGTTGCCGGAGTATCTTCCTGTGACTTCTGAAACCAGCAAAGGACTTCATCTGATGAAGGAGCAGTTCGTCACCTATGGCTCTGTTAAGGTCATGGTGGCAAACATCTCTTACGATGAGGCTTTGTCTATTAAAAAGGAGCTCGAGCAGATAGATGGCGTTTTTTCCGCTGACTTGGATGATACTGACAAACACTATAACAACGGCTCAGCTCTCTTTGATATAACCTTTGAATATGATGAAAGAGAAGAGGAGTGTCTTGTCCTTTTAGAGAAAGTAAAAGATTACTTCGCTGAATATGACTACTATCTGTCCACATCCCTTGGAGATACGCAGTCGGAGCTGATAAATGAAGAGATGAAGGTCATTTCCGTGCTGGTTGTTATAGTAGTTGTGGGGGTTCTTCTTCTGACTTCCCAGGCCTATGCTGAAGTTCCGGTTTTGCTTCTTACCTTTGGAACTGCGGCTCTGGTACAGATGGGAACAAACTTCATGCTGGGCACAATTTCTTTTGTCTCAGATTCTGTTACAATCGTGCTTCAGTTGGCCCTTTCTGTTGACTATGCCGTCATATTTCTAAACAGATACAAGGAGGAACATGCGGAGCTTGAAAGCAGAGAGGCTTGTATTGTAGCTCTTTCAAAATCCATTCCGGAAATCTCCGGAAGTTCCCTAACCACCATCGGTGGTCTTATAGCCATGCTGTTCATGCAGTTTGGAATAGGTAAGGATATGGGTATAGTCCTGATCAAGGCTATTATTCTCAGTCTATTGTCAGTATTCCTTTTTATGCCGGGGGCGATCATGGTATTTGCCGGATTGATGGAAAAGACTCAGCATAAGAATTTCATTCCAAAAATCCCCTTTGTTGGTAAATTCGCATATTTTACAAGATTCCTGGTGGCTCCGTTGTTCATCATAGCTATTATTGTGGCTAACAGGATATCCAGCGGTACACCTTATGTATATGGCTATTCAAAGATCACACCACCTCTCACCAATGCTGTACAGGAGGCAAAGGATCTTCAAAATGCTAATTTCAGGTCTGACAATCTCATGGCCCTGGTATTCCCGTCAGGAGATTATGACAAGGAAAAGAGCCTTATACACGATCTTATGATGGACGGAAGAGTTTCGTCTGTCACTGGTCTGGCCAATGCAGAGGCTCTCAGCGGATATACCCTCACATCTGAACTTACACCAAGACAGTTTTCGGAACTGATAAATATCGACTATGAGATGGCAGAGCTGGTGTATACGGCCTATGCTGTCAACAACGAGGCCTATGGCAAGGTAGTAAACGGTCTGGCAAATTATAAGGTGCCCCTCATAGATATGTTTTCCTTTGTCTATAATGAGGTCGAGCAGGGTTATGTAACTATTTCCGATGATCTCATGGCGCAGCTTAAAAATGCTGACAAGATGATGACCTTTGCCAAGAAGCAGCTTCAGGGACCGGAGTACTCCAGAATTCTGGTGTATTTAACTCTTCCTGAGGAGTCGGATCTTACTTTTGAATATATTGATAAGCTGCATACTATTGCAGAAAAGTACTACGATGCGGACAAAATCTACGTTGTGGGCGAATCTGTCAGCCAGTATGATCTTAAAAAGTGCTTTGCCAGGGATAATACTGTAACCAGTGTGATTTCTATACTGGCTGTTCTTATAGTGCTGTTGTTTACATTCAAATCAGCAGGAATGCCTGTTTTGCTTATTCTCGTTATTCAGGGCTGTATCTGGATCAATTTCTCCATACCGGCACTGCAGCACGACAATCTCTTTTTCCTGGGATACCTTATCGTAAGTTCAATCCAGATGGGTGCCAATATCGACTATGCCATCGTTATTGCAGGCAGATACACTGAGCTTCGTGCAACCATGGGCAAAAAAGAAGCCATCATCGAGACCATGAATCTTTCCTTCCCTACCATTATTACTTCAGGAACCATGCTGGCGGTGGCAGGAACTCTTATCGGAAACATGACTTCTGACTGTGCTATCTACGGTATTGGTAAGTGTCTGGGGCGTGGAACAATAATTTCTATTCTGATCACAATGTTTGTTCTGCCTCAGATTCTGCTGGTGGGAGACAGAGTAATCGAGCTCACAGCATTTGTAATGAATATGCCTGTCCAGACCAAGCATCGCACAGGCAGCATGCGAATTGACGGCGTTGTACGAGGCCACATCAATGGTAATATCGTGGGCGTGGTTCATGCAGTTGTAAAGGGTGATGTCAATGCCTATATTGAGAGCGACAGCGTGTCCATGATGGATGAGAACAATAATAAACTGGAGGTTGAGGAAATCTGATATGAAGAAAAAGATAATTGTACTATTTCTTGGTCTTATGCTTGTTTCCTTACAGCCTCTTACTGTTCTGGCAAAAACCAATGAGACGGCAAAGACAGAAGAATCAACAGAAGAAAATACAGATGATTCCGTTAAGACAGCAACTCAGGTCATGGCTCTTGAGGATGAAAAAGATGTTGATGCTGATATAAGAGAAGAAATCGAAAGCACGATTCCTGAGGAAAAAGAGGAGATCATTATTTCCAGCACAGAGGACTTCCTTAAATTTGCGGAAAACTGCAAGCTGGATACCTGGTCTGTGAATAAGATTGTTAAGCTTACCAGTGATATTTCACTTCTTGGCTACAAGTTCTCTGGTATTTCCACCTTTGGCGGTGAATTTGAGGGCTACGGACATACTATCAGTAACTTAAGCCTTAGCGGTAATACGTCTTACTGTGCTCTTTTTTCCACCCTGCAAAAGACCGGAAGCATCAGCAATCTCAATATTAAGGGAAATGTTATTCCCTCAGAAGAGCAGATCTATATTGGAGGAATTGTTTCTGAGAACTATGGCAGGATAAGCCACTGCGACTATATAGGAGTTGTCTCCGGCAGCGACTATGTGGGCGGAATAGCAGC
>JAEEGJ010011743.1_pt1 | contig 22056 bp, 23 predicted proteins | sample 8958761 | NCBI WGS metagenome assembly JAEEGJ01 (sample SAMN16246546, study PRJNA631951) | gut metagenome | biome: gut microbiome; feature: rumen; material: RS-attached | host: Bos | place: Iran: Karaj | collected 2018-10 | reverse complement strand
TTGCCGGTTCGATAATCACACAAGGTTAAAAAAAACAAGGTTCCCAGACAGTAACACTAAAAGGGAACCTTGCCGTCCAGCGTTGCTGGACATCGGAGAGAGTTTATCAGCTTATTTACAAGCTGAAATTAATATAATACCATATAATTCAGATGTCAATACTTTTGTAAAATAATCAATAAAAATCAAAATGCAACCACAGAAAGAGGTCTGAAAATGTCTAAAAAGAATGGTTCTATCGTTTACAAATGCAGTAACTGTGGTTATACACAGCCCCGCTGGCTCGGGCGCTGTCCGGAATGCGGAGAATGGAATTCTCTTGAAGAAATCATAATTGACAAAAATAACATAAGCCCTGCAGGAAGAGGAAAAGAGGCTGTTGAAAAGCAGAAGCCGATTAACCTTAATAGCGTAAAAGCACAGGAAAATACCAGACTTTCTACCGGAATAAGTGAGTTTGACCGGGTTCTGGGCGGCGGAGCAACTAAACGTTCTGCCATTTTGCTGGGCGGCGAGCCGGGAATTGGAAAATCTACCCTTTTACTGCAAACTTCTGCCAGCCTTGCGGCTTCCGGAGCAAAGGTTTTGTATATAAGCGGAGAGGAATCTGCGGCCCAGATAAAGGAAAGGGCTGACCGCCTTAAGCTTGACTGCGCTAACATAAACCTATTAACTACTTCCCGCCTTGAAGATTCTTTAGATGCCCTGGATTCCTTAAATCCTGTTTTCGTAATAATTGATTCTATACAAACAATTTATAGTGCAGAAGCGGGAATTATTCCGGGAACTGTTAATCAGCTTAAATACTGTGCAAATGAGTTCATTTCCTGGGTAAAAGAAAGAGACAGCGTGCTTATAATGACCGCCCATGTTACAAAAGAAGGCACCATTGCCGGCCCGAAATCTCTGGAACACATGGTTGATACAGTTATTTCATTTGAACGCAATGCAGATGACATAAGATTCCTTCATGCCCAGAAAAACCGCTTTGGTTCTGTTGATGAAATCGGTATTTTCAGTATGTCTGAAAATGGTCTGGAGCCTGTAATAAACCCGGCTTCGCTTTTTTTGACTCAAAGAAAGGAAAACCAGCCGGCAGGAGTATGCTGTACCCCTGTTTTTGAAGGCAGCAGAGTTTTCCTGGTAGAAATTCAGGCACTGACTGTACCTGCGAAAGCAAGCATTTCTCGGATTTACAGTGAAAAAATTGATTCTGGAAGAGTTGCCCGGGTTGCGGCCGTTATTGAAAAGCGCTGCGGCCTTTGTTTTTCAGATCAGGATATATATGTAAATGTTGCTGGCGGCATTAAATTAAGCGAAAGCTCTATTGATGCGGCACTCGCAGCAGCCCTTTATTCTGCCAGAACTGATATAGCAGTAAAAAACGGCACGACAGTATTTGGAGAATTAAGTCTTGCGGGTGAGATTCGCCCTGTTATAAAGACAAAACAACGCATAAAAGCAGCCGAAGGCCTTGGTTTTAACACAATTCTTTCTCCATCAGATGATGATAAAAGAGGAATTCCGGACATAAAATCACTTATTAAGACAATATTCCGGTAAATTTGAGTATATTTGATTTAATTTGTATCATTCTGACATTACTGACTGTGTATTTTTGACACAGTCAGCTATAATTTAATATGCCGGAGGCAAGAAAAAAAGGCAGAAAACATCAGCTCAAACGAAGAGTTGATGTTTTTTTTGCCAAAAATACACTTGGCACACTTATTGCTATATATACAGTGTAAGCTGTTAGCTTACAAAACAAAACTAAATCAAATACAAAGAGGTATAGATATGAACGAACTTTCATTTATTGATTCACTTTTTAATGACATGATGGGTAACACACCAAGTGTTATGTATTCTGCAAACGCTCCTCGTGTTGATGTAAAAGAGGAAGACAACGCTTACACTTTGGAAATGGAATTGCCTGGCCGTACCGAGAAAGACGTAAATATCGAGCTTGACCATGACAATTTGACCATTGCCTCTAAAACTGAAGAGACAAAGGAATCCAAAGAAGATAAAAAAGACAAGAAGTCTAAGTACATCCTTAAGGAGCGCAGATGCTCAAGCTTTGAACGACGCTTTGCTTTGCCGGCTGATGTTGATGCTGAGTCCATTAAGGCTAACTTCAAGAATGGCATTTTGACAATCAACATGCAGAAAAAAGCAATAGCAGCTCCAAAGCATATTGCAATTGAAGCGTGCTAAATAAAAAAAGGCTGCCTGAGGGCAGCCTTTTTTTATTTAGATATCCTTCAGGATTTTTCCGAAGTGGATTAAGTAATCAATGAAGGAAGCGTAGCTTAGGATTACGCAGAGGGCGAATAAGGCGAAGGCGCCGGCCTGGAGAGCTCCGAAGAAAGATGGAAGTAATTCAAGGCGAACCAGGAGCTCGAGTAAGATTCCGTAGAACTCTGCTACGATATAGACTACAGTCTTAAGCTTGCCGCCTTTGCGGGCTGCAATTGCGGTTCCCTGCTTTGCGGCAACCATGCGCAGGAAGTTCTGTGAGAACTCGCGCAGCATAATCAAAACAAAGAAATAAACCGGCATATAAGAAAGTCCTGCTTTTACTGAATGCATAAGGCAGATAAAACCGGTTAAATGTAAAACTACATCTGCAAAAGGATCAAAAAGTTTTCCAAAATCACTTACTTCCTTGTGCTTGCGGGCATAGTGTCCGTCTAAATAATCGGTAAATTCAGCAAAAATAAGGCAGGGAATTGCAACCAGCAAGGATACTTTAGTTCCGCAGCCAGTCCAGATTGGAATAAAATACAGTAAGAAGAAAATCGGTGCAAAAATAATGCGGGTAAAAGTAAACTTGTTAGATAGTTTCATATAAATATTATCTACTTTATAGAAAGGAAAGTCAAGTTAGAAGGTGTATCAGAGGTCTACAAGAGTCGCTCGATGAATCTCGCTCTGAGCCATTCTTTCGATGAACCTAAACCAGCCCGCTGTCGCAGCCTGGTTTTTAACGGTTCTTCGATTATAGGCTTATTGAAATGTCTTGAAGTCGTGGATAATGCTTACTGCTGATTTTGCATCGTAGCCCGGCATTTCCTCGCGGATAATCTGAAGCGCCTGCTCAACAACAGCCGGAGAATCTGAAACTCCGTGAAGAACAACTGTATTTCCCTGGATTGTGGCATGCATAAATTCAATGTTCAACTTGCGTTCCATAGAAAGCTTGTTCACAACTGTCTGAGCCTTCAAAAGCTCTTCAATCAGCTTGTTACCTTCTTCTTCCTCTTTTACAGTAATCTTCTGTTCAACAAGATTTGCTATTACAGAAGCGGCAAGATCAAGGCTTAAAAGGCCGGTATTCAAAACCGCATGATAATTTACCGGGTCATTTATATCTACATTATAGAAGCTGGAATGATAGCCGGCACGGTTTGCGTCACTTTCCTGAATACGCTGAAGAGCCTGTTTTTCGTCCCAGTTAAATTCATTTCGCAGGCGGTTTATACGGGTTTCTTCGTCTGCAATAAGGCGGATAGAAATATTATTAGGAACATTCTGTAAAACTGCAAAAGCACCGCGCCCGATAATAACGACATTCTTTTTTTCTGCCGCTTCCAGAATCGCATATTGCGTATAATTCAGGTATTCATCGCGGTCTTTAGTGAGAGAAGCAAAGAAGCCAGGCTTGCGTTCATCAAATTTAGGCATTTTGTTCTCTGGAAAACCAAGCTCTACAATACGTTTTTCGATTTCTTTTCTAGTGATGAACTTATAACCGAGTCTTTTTGCAAGTTCTCCGGCAACTTCATCACCCAATGCTGCAACCTGTCTTGAAATTGTAATTACTGCCATAAGTTCACCTCTTGATAATAAGATTTATTCTATAATATGATAAATCCAGAATCGCAATCTGTCAAAAATTAACGGAGATTTTTTATGAAGAATTATTTCACACCGGAAGATGATAAACTTAAATGGCAGGAAGGCCAGCCAAAAACTCTGCTTAAGACTGTTGTTTGTAACGTAACTTCAAGACACAATGTTTCGCAGGATGGTATCGAAGGTGATTATATAATTATGGATGCTCCGGACTGGGCAATTGTAATAGCCGAGCATAATGATAAATTCCTTATGGTAAAGCAGTGGCGCCACGGAGAAGCCGCCTTAAGCGTAGAATTCCCTGGTGGAGTTATTGATGAGGGTGAAAGCCCTGATGCTGCGGCCCGCCGCGAACTGGAGGAAGAAACCGGCTACAAGGCTGGAAAACTGACAAAGCTTGGACTTGTAAACCCTAACCCTGCTCTATTCAGCAACCACGTACATTTTTATCTTGCAGAAGAGCTTGAGGCGACCGGAAAGCAAAGTCTTGACGAGGATGAATTTATAAACTGCATTGAATTAAGTAAGGAAGAAGTTCTGGAAGGAATGGGAACAGAACAGTTCCCTCATGCTATTATGGGAATGGCGCTGAGTCTGTATATAAAGCATAGAGGGGGTAAGATATAAAAAAAGACCCTCGGGTCAAGCCCGAGGGTGACAAGGTCGTTGCAGCCTACTCGCCGTAAGTGCTGTAAGATTTCTTAGGATCGTAAGTACCGCTGCGGTATTCACCAGTAAGGCTAGGAATCTTCATCTTCATACCAGGGTGGATGAGGTTTGGATCCTCAGGCTTTGGCATATTCTGCTTGTTAGCCTGATAAAGGTTTTCCCATAAGAGCGGGTTGTTATAAACATAAGGACGACCAGAAATATTCCAGTAACAGTCTTTTGTTTCTGCCCAAGGCTTAACAATGTAGAACTCAGGAAGTGGAGTTACTTCTCTGATTCCATCGAGAGCTGCAAGACAAGCCTTTGCATAAGCATTTGCCTGCTCCCAGTCTTCACCAGCAAAAGAAGATTCTGCTTTTTCAAGATTATCCTTTGCTGAAGTATAAGCCATAGGATAAGTGTTTGGAGCATCTATCTTTTCTGCGTAAGCAAGCTGATTTTTTGCAAGCTTAATATTGTTTTCTGCTTCTCCACGAGCCATCATCATCTTAATGTATGCCTCTGAGAGAGCCGCATTTTCTTCTGCTTTCTTTGAATACTCAACAGCATCATCGTACTGTCCTGCATCAAGAGCTATTTCTGCCTTCTTTGTATATTCATCGGCAAGCTTCTGGAAGGTGTTATTCTTGTAGCTTACTGCAAAAACAGAAGCGGTAAGTAAAGCAATTGTCAAAATTGAAATAAACTTTTTCATAATTACTTAGCCTCCGATTCATCAATTTCATCCTCGAGCTCGTCGGCTATATCAGCCTCGGCATCTTCAGGATCTTCATAATCATCTTCCTCAAGCAGAACTGCATCTTCATCTTCAATGCCTTCTACCTGTTCTTTAATAGGAGCCTTAACATCTGCTTCTTCTGCAAACTTTTCGCTTTCTGCTACACGCTTCTTAGCCTCTTCGATTGCGGCCTGTGCGGCAGCACGTTTTTCTGAAACGTCTTCAAAAAGGTATGAAAGCTTATCGGCTGCTTCTCTATACTTTTCTGTTGCTTTCTTAGCATTCTGCATTGCATAAAGAGAGTCGCCGGTAGTAATAAGGTCTGTTGCTTCCTTATATTCAGCCTTGCGTGCAACACCAGCTTTTACACTGTCTGCAGCTCTTTTTGCATCCATTGCATTTTCGCGTTCTTCTTTTGCAATCTTTTTATAAGCAACATTGATTACAGTATTGAAATCCTTCAAGGCATTTTCTGCATAAACAAAAACTGTCTTGTCGTAATCATCAGTATCAGATTCGAAGGCAGCTTCTACTTTTTCGAGATTTGACACACCGCGGTTGTAGTCGTTTGGTGCATAAGCATCGTAACCGTTTTCATCAACCTCATCTTTTGCAGCAACTGCATTGCTGTAATTTTCAAGAAGCTTATATCGTTCAATTATTGATTTTGCTGCTGACTCAGGATCATCACTGTCTTTAAGTCCAGAAAGCAGATAGTCAAGTCTGTTCATCTGGTCCGGGCAGTTTTCTTCTGCACCTGCATCAATTGCAGCCTGTCTTGCATCATTTACCTGTGCCATAAGCTCTGCAAGCTTTGCAGCATCCGAAAGACTTTCATCAGCAATATTATCTGATATGTCTTCAACAGCATCTGTTATTTCAGAAACTTCTGGAGCTTCAGGAGTCTCTTCTTCTGCTGCAGGTTTTGAACCGCAGGAAATAAAAAACAGAAGTGTGAAAATAGAAAGAAGGATTATACTAACTTTCTTCATATTTACCTCACGTTTAAAATATATTAACTATAATTTTACTATATTATTTCTAATCTTACAACGATAATTTAAATAGTCGTATAAAGTTCAGTTTCTCCCGGTGAAAATGGCACTCGCCAACGGGGATGATGTTGGCGAGAACCATTTTCACCTACGAAACTGAACTTAAATCACTGTCAACTTATTATCGTTGTAAGTTATGAAAGGAGGCGGAAGGTGGATGATTTTTCGTTTAAGATTGAAAAAAGTCTTGGAACTGTTGCCGAAGGAAAAGGCGGCTGGAATCTTGAATTAAACCTTGTTTCCTGGGGCGGAAGACCTGCAAAATATGATTTAAGAAGCTGGTCTCCGGATCATCAGAAAATGGGAAAAGGTTCTACCTTTACTGCAGAAGAGCTTAAAGCACTCAAAAATCTGCTTGCTACTCTTGAGATAGAGTAGAAATTTTTGCTCCGTTTTTAATAATTATTTCATAGAGCATTTTTGTAAGTAATTCTTCCTCCATCTGGGCTTTAAACGAGCCCTCACAAGATCGAATTTCCATATCTGTAGAAGCAAGAACTGCCAGAATTGCAGTTGTCTGTCCTAAAGTCCAGACAGTTGCCGCACTTCTATACTGTTTTTGAAGAGGCTTCTGTGGAACAGCCACTTCTCCCCTCTTATGCCAGTCCTGCAGTTTTCTGAAGCAGGAAGCAAGACCTCCAATAAGCATTGTCGAAGAGTTTTCTTTTGAAAGTCTGATTTTCTGAAGAATCTGCAGGCCTTTTTCAAGACGTACAGGAGCCGGGTCTGCACTGTTTGCAAGCTCCCGGAAAAGGCTGAAGGCGTTTTCTTCGCGGCTGTGGGTAAGAACGGAGTCTACATCAGCCTCGGTAATTTCGTGATCTTTTGGGAAAAGGACAAAAAAGCGGGAACACTCAGCGGCAAGCGCCTGAGTATTATTTTCTATAAGTTCGAGAATGAGCTTTGCCGCGCCCTGCTGAATTCTGTAACCGTTTTTGCTGAAGTAACTTGTAACCCAGGGAAGCTTGTCGCTTTCGAACATCTCCCAGAATTTTTTACGGTTAGCAGGAGGAATAAGTTTTTCAAGCTTTGAATCAACACTTATTTCATCTGATACAAGGATAAGCACTGCAGACGGCTCAGGATTAGTAAGCCAGTCAGCAATCATCTGAATATCATCTTTCTTTTTAATAAGCTCTGCATTGCGGCAGACGATGCAGACCCCATCCGAAAACAGTGTTCCGCTCTGCAGTATTGTCATAACCTCGCTGAGTGGAGTTTCAAGAAGATAAAAAGAATGCTCATCAATTACACCAAACTGTTTTTTGTGTGCAGCCTTAACTGCATCTACAGCCTCGTTGCGCTTACCAAACTCTGGTCCGGTGTAAAGATAAATTGGATTTAATGCTGCCATCTGCCGTGCCCGTTGCTGAAATATTAATAAGTACGAACTATGTTTGAAAGAACTCCCACAATACGGACATCTGTACTGTAGATTGCCTGGAATTCCGGATTTTCCGGCTGAAGTCTTATGCGGCCAGATTCCTTGTAGTAACGCTTAAGGGTAATTGCATCATCGATGACAGCAACAATAATCTGTCCGTCAATGGCGATGGAAGACTGTTCTACAACGGCAAGGTCTCCGTCTAAGATTCCGGCATTAATCATACTCTGACCACGTACACGGAGAGCAAAATAGCTCTTTCCTGGTCTTACAAAAGGCTCTGTAAGATTAACGTATCCATCAAGATTTTCTTCGCTTAAAAGCGGTTTTCCAGCAGCAACATTTCCAAGAAGAGGAACCTTACTTATGTAAGTCTGAGGCTCCTTATCGCGGCAATCTGAAAGAACTCGTATTGACCGAGCCTTTTTCTGACTCTGAGAAAGGAAACCTTTTTTCTGTAATGCCAGAATATGATCCTGTACAGCGCGGAGAGAAATACCAAAATGCTCGCTGATGTCGCGGACAGTTGGTGGAAATGAATTTTCTTCTGTATAGGAAGAAATGTAGTTTAAAACTTCCTTCTGGCGGTCTGTAATCCCTTTCATTTTTACCTCCTGATTTTGTGGCTGCTTTTTTTATTAATTATTCTTCTTCAAATTTGCTGTTAAAAAGCTCTTCAATAACAGAGGCAGCTTCTGACTCATCAGGTCCTACAACCTGCATAGTAAGCTGAGTATTATAGCCGGCGCCCATTGCAATTACACCCATAATTGATTTTGCATTTACAGTTGCTCCATCACGTGTAAGGGTAATCTCGCTTTCAAACTTGTTTGATGTCTGAGCGATGATTGCTGCAGGTCTTGCATGGATTCCTGCTCTGTTCTGAACTGTTAAAATTTTCTCTATCATTTCTCTTTCCTTGGCAGTCTCTCTGCCTGATTTTATATTTTAGTAAGACTCGTCATTTCCGTTATAAACGGACTGCGCTTCTCCTGTTTCAATCCATTTAAGTACATTCTGATTGAAGTCCTTGGCAGAATTGTATCCCATATTCTTGAGACGTTCGTTCATAGCGGCAGCCTCAATAATAATCGGCAGGTTTCGACCAGGACGAACCGGAATTTCGATTACCGGAACTTTTACTCCAAGCAGCTCCTGATACTTCTGTTCTGTACCAAGACGGTCGTAAGCCTTGGCAGAATTCCAGTCTTCCAGCTGAACGATGAGCTGAACTTCCTTCTGGTCACGGATGGCTCCTACACCATAAAGCTGGGAAATATTGATGATTCCCAAACCTCGGATTTCCATATGGTGGCTGATTACTGTATTTGCACCTCGGCCAAGAATGATATTTCCATTTACACAGCGGATTTCGATGATATCGTCTGCAACAAGACGGTGACCGCGTTCAACAAGTTCAAGGGCTGTTTCACTTTTACCTACTCCGGAATGGCCGGCCAGCAGAATACCAATACCGTAAACCTCTACAAGAACGCCGTGCAGTGTCTGATGCGGCGCAAACTGATTTGCAAAAACACGGATTATGCGGTTTGAAAATTCTGTTGAAGTAAGGCTTGTCTGCAGCAGAGGACAATAACTCTCTTCTGCTATATGGCGGAAATCTTCTGTCGGTTCAAGATTATAGGTAAAAATACAGCAGGGCATTTGAGAACGGAAGAAATTTCGTATTGAATCGGTATTTTTTTCTTTATGAAGCTTTTGCAGATAGGCAGTTTCACCACGGCCAAAAACCTGAACACGATTACTTGCAAAGGATTCGTAAAAACCGGAAAGAGCAAGTCCTGGTCGGTTTAATTCTGGCACAGTAATTGCACGTGGTAGACCGCGTCGGCCCGCAATGCACTTTAAGTCGAGGGCATCATGACCTGAGAGTTCAAGATCGAGCAAATCCAACACCGTGAATTTCTTATCTGCCATATAGTTTACTATACACAGTTTTAGATATTTTAGCAATAGTGAAAAGATTTTTGAAAGGTTTTGAAATCTGAATTTGTTTTTTCGCTAAACCCGTGTTACTATAAGATATACCCGCGTATGCAGGTTTACATCACTTTTAGCCGGAGTAAAGCAAATTTACTCTACAAGGAGACAACTATGACACCATCAATTAGCGCAGTAGGATTTTCACTTGAACCAAAACAGTCAGAAATGGTTGAATCAAAACTCAAGAGAATTGCTTATGCAGATGATCTGATTGTTGATTTGCTTATAAAAATTAAGCAGGACAAGGCTTATGTCTTCGATACTACAGTAAACTTCAAATGGGGCACACAGGCTCATGTAACAGGAGAAGATTTTGATTTTGGTGCAGCACTTAACAAAATGATGGACGTGCTCGACAACAAGATTAAAAAAGAAAAGGATAAAGTACAGAAGAAGTAAACTGCTTATTATACGACCGGTTCTGCCGGTCGTTTTTTATCGTTTATAGGAGTTCTTAAGGCCCAGCTGAGCCCGGTATTTTGCCACGGTGCGGCGTGCTATAAGAGCTCCTTTTTTATTTAAGATTTCGCAGAGTTCCCTGTCTGAAAGATTTTCATTTCCAGGCTCCGAAAGCAATTCCTGCATTTTCTGCTTAATTCTTTCTGAAGAAATCTTCCTGCTTCCATCGCGGTTTTTTACTCCGGAAGTAAAAAAATACCAGGTTGGAAAGAGTCCCCATTCTGTCTGAATATATTTACGCCCTTTTTTAGAAGAAGTTCTGGAAACTGTTGATTCATGTATTTCAAGCTCGCTGGCAATCTGCTTTCTTGTTAAGACCTTAAGATGACCGGGGCCTTTTAAGAAAAAGTTTTTCTGTGCATGTACAATTGCGCAGCCCTGCATAACTATTGTAGATTCACGGAATTCAAGGGAATTAATTAAAAGCTGGGCCCTGGCAACAGAAGCCTTATCCATTTTAAATTCCGGAGCTATGCGGATTTCCGGCAAGGCTCCGGAAGCATATTTTATCTGAAAATGAAAATCATCATTTCCAGAAACTATTCCGCGCGAATAATCATCTGAAGCAGAACCTTCTTCCTTGGAAACTATAAGCACAACATCCGGACGTCCAGAATCTATTCCGACCTCTGAGTTATAGCCCTGCGCCGGATGAGGATTCAGGGAAAGAATAAATTTCAAGGCAGCCTCTACAGTCTGTTCTGTAAGGGGAATCGTATCGAGCACTGTTTCTCCCGCGAAGGCCTTTTTATGCCAGCTGCTGCGGAAGTCCAGGAGTTTGCGGTATATTTTTGCCGGCTCCGGCGGATCCAGAAAATCAAGATGCCCGTCTAAAAGAAAAAGAGCAAGCTTGTCGGGATTTTCCGAAAGCTGAGCCTGAACCAGAAGACTTTCTTCCGGATTACGACAACAGGTTCCAACAGGATCCATTGCCTGAATCAGCCCTAAACAGCGTTCAAGCAGGATTTTTCTTTCTGCAGGACTTTTATGTGGAAGAAATGATTCTGGTGAAAGCATGGAACCATAAAATCCATTCTTATCCAGATTATAGATAAGACGTGTGCAAAGATCATTTTCTTCTTCAGAAAGATTCATAACATTCAGCTGATGTAAAAGATGTGCCTGCAGAGTTTCGCCATAAGCTTCCTGATTTTCCAGCATTCGCTGAAAGGTATCTGCATCAGCATTATTCCCATATCCGGAATAGATTTCGCTGCCTCTCTCCAGCTCTCGCGTAGTCTGGTTGTAATCGGTCGTAGGTTCTTTCACAATTTCCAAAGCAGGGTTTTCGCTTACCGCCCGATATATTTCATCGCGCAACGATTCATTCCCCATTGCAAGATAATTCAATGCGGTTATCTGAACCTGAGAAAGCTTTTGTACCTGCTTTTGAGCCTGCCGAAGCTCCAGAGTTTGAGACCTTGTCATAATCTATTATTATAGAAAATTATAGCATATTTTTGACTCAAACTGTATACTTGCATTTATGAAAAAGATTGAAGAATATGGAATCCGCGTGCCGGAAATCCTTTTGCCAAAAAATATTGATGTGAAGAGCTGGTCGGTAATTGCCTGTGATCAGTATACCCAGGATTTAGATTACTGGAAAAAAGCTGAGGCCGCTGCGGCTGGAAAACCTTCGACACTGAATCTGATTTTGCCGGAAGTGTATCTGGGGGCTCCGGATAAAGCTGCCAGAATCGAAAAAATCAGAGAGACTATGAAGTCTTACATTGGCGAGGGTGCCGGCTCGGAAAATAGTGTGTTTGCAGCACCACACAATTGCATGATTTATATAGAAAGAAAAACAGCCTTTGGCCGCATGCGCCGGGGACTTGTTACTCAAATAGATCTGGAAACTTATGAATGGAAGCCTTTCAGCAAGGCAAATATCCGCGCTACTGAAGCAACTATCGTTGAGCGCATTCCACCTCGTATGGAGATTCGCCGCGGGGCCCCTCTTGAGCTGCCGCACATTATGCTTTTAGTTGATGATAAGGATGATTTACTGGTGGGCGGAGCTGGAAATGCTGTTCGCGGTAAGGCTCCTTTGTACAACGGCGAGCTTATGTGCAAGGGCGGCTTCATTACTGGCTGGGCTGTTGAAAGTGACAGTGAGATTGCCGGTGTTACTGAAGCTGTGGCTAAGCTTGCAGATGCTAAGCGTGCTGCCGACGGCTCAACATTTTTATTCGCAGTTGGAGATGGAAATCACTCCCTCGCAACCGCTAAGGCTGTCTGGGATGAATATAAAGCTTCTCTGGTTGCCGGTGGTGCAAGTGAAGCTGAATTGCGTGACTGTCCTGTCCGCTATGCTCTTGTTGAAATTGTAAACATCTATGACACAGGCCTGACCTTTGAACCTATTCACCGCGTAATTTTTGACTGCGATGTAAGAAGTCTGATTTTGTATCTTGCTGATAAGCTTGGCGGCAGTGTGAGTGAGGTTAGCAGCGCCGGTGAGCTGGAGGCTGCAGTAAAAGCTTCTTCTGCCAGCTTTGGATTTGCCTATAAATTCGAAGGCGAGCAGAAGTACGTACTTTTGAAAACAGAAATCAAAGAGCTTGCAGTTGCAAGACTTCAGCCGGAGATTGATTCCGCCCTTAAGAGCTCTGCAAAGATTGACGGAAAGAATCCGGAAATCGACTACATCCACGGAAGCGAAGAAGTTCTTAAACTCGGCGAAAGAGAGAATGCCGTGGGAATCTTGCTGCCGCCGATTGCAAAGGATTCCTTCTTTGAAACTATAAGCGGCCGCGGACCTTTACCACGTAAGAGCTTCTCAATGGGTGAAGCTGACGAAAAGCGGTTCTACCTTGAGTGCCGCAGATTGTTCAAATAATTCTGCAACTTTTTCACATCTTTTTTTACACAATTCGAAAATGCCGTTTTCGTCCTTTTGAATGAGGATGGAGCGGCGTTTTCCTTTATCCTGGGCGTTGAGGGCACAGACTGCTTCGAAGGTGGTGCCGCTGCCGGCAAAGAAATCTAAGATGAGGGCGTCGGACGGCTGGCGGGTGATTTCTATTAAATGTTTGATGAGGCTGACCGGCTTTGGATTGTCGAAGGCTCCGGACTGGCCCAGAAGTTCGTCCAGGTGGTGCTGGGCGGCGCGGGTTGTTTCTTTTGGTTCTATTATGTTGCGGGGAATTACTTCTGACTGCTGGTCGTTGAAAATCTTTACACGAGGGACTTTGTCGTAAGCGGGAGCCAGACCCCAGAAAATGCGCTTGTCTGCAATCAGTTCTTTCATGTGGGCTTCGTCTGTCTGCCACTGGCGGGTCCAGACTTTGCCGCTCGGAGAAGTTATGCTGTAGTAATTTTTGTGGTTTGGGTTTGAGCGTTTTTCGGTAAAAGAAATGCTGCCGGAAAACCAGTTGCCGCGAGGGTCGTCGTCTGCATTTGTTGTGGCCCAGTCTGTACTCTGGACCTCGCGGAAGGCTGGCAGCTGTTTTTTGTCGCGGGCGTAGCAGAGGGTGTGCTGCTGAAGGGTTCGTGACCAGGTATCTTTTTTCCCTTTTCCGTGCAGCCACATAAAATCATTTACAAAATTTTCTTCGCCAAAAATCTGATCGCAAAGCAGCTTGAGGGTATAAAGCTCGCTCTGGTCTATTGCTATGAAAATGCAGCCTGTAGGCTTTAGAAGAGGTCTGGCAGCAAGGAGGCGTCGCTGCATAAAGCTGAGCCACTGGCTGTGACGGTCTGAACTGCCGCTAGGGTCGCGGACTGCAAAATCATCATTATAGGTAAAATCGTTTCCGGTATTGTAAGGAGGATCAATGTAGATTAAATCAACTGCCCCGGAAAACTGCTGTTGAAGTTTTTTTAAAACAGGATAATTATCGCCTTTAATCAGAAGATGCCCCAAAAGATCGGGAAGCGGCGGCTCAAATTTGGAGGCGCGCAGGAAATCCGGCGAGTCGGCGGGTTCGGGGTAGTCTGTCCAGGTAAGTTGTAAAGGCATAAGTTAATTATATGATTTCTTTGATTAACGGGTCAAGAATGAAGAAAAAACTTGAAAAAACTAAACTTTTGAAAAAAAGACCATATATTATTCTGTACTAAGGAGACATAAATGGCCAACGTAAACACAAAAGAAAAATCTATTTTACAGACTATCATTGATCTTTCTGCCAGACTTCAGGGCTGCGGACTCGAACAGGATGCACTTAAATCAGAAGAAGAAAATCTCGGACGCCTTGCTAAGTATCTTAATGTAGACGAAACCTCCGCTGTCTTTTTTACTGTAATTTTTTATCTTCAGATACAGGAATCTTCTGCTTCCTCTCTTTCAGAAATTGCAGATTTTCTTGAGTTGCCACATATCAGTATTTTACTTTATTCACAGAATTTAAATATTCTTCAGAAGAAATTTCTGATTGATCAGAAAAGAGCTGAATCCCGCTATTCCCGCAGAAGCGAAAGAAATGCCGGCTACGAAGTACCTGATCCTGTAGTAGAAAGCATTATCGAAAATACTCCACTTGTAGAGGTACAGGAATCTCAGGATACAAGCGACAAAATCTTCATGAACTTTTTTACTCTCTTTAAGAACTGCATAAAGAATTCAAACGTTGATGAAAGTTTTTACCGTACTATTGCGGCTTACGAACGAAAGTATGAAGGGGATGAAATCATGCAAAACATCAAAAAGGAATTTCCTGAAGACCAGGAATCCCGTATTATTCTTTACCTCCTCTCTTCTTTCTGTATTTGCGGCAGGACTCTTATAGATGATGATGCAGACTTTTTCTCTGATGTTTTAGGAATGTTTATACAATTTGGACGCTGCAAACGCTTAATCAACAAAAATGATGTTCTGTATGAAAAAAATCTTATTACAAAAAACTTTGAATCGGTTTCTGAAAGCTTCAGAAGAGGGCCTTTGTACGCATCCATTTTAAAACTGAGTCCAGAAGGAATTAAAAAGCTCTTTGGAAGTCAGGCAGAAAAATATGCTGAAGCCGACTATCAGAAATCTGAACTTGAAATTACAATTGATGCTCTGCATGAATTTGCAATAACCTACGAAAAACGTCAGGCTATTTTTGTTAAAAAACGAGAGCTGGCTCAGCTGGAGAAGAAATTTTCGGAGCTGCCCTTCTTTAAAAAAATCATAAAGACAAAGCTTGACCCTATGGACAGGTTCTTCCTTTATGACTGCACCAAGGATTTTCTTGACGGAAATGAATCCAGCCTCTGTTCTACTCTCAGTGACTTATATGCAAAAACAAATTTATATTTTACAAACCTTCGCAAAATGCTGGATGAAAAGGATACTCTAAGCACGAAGGGCTTTATTGAGATTGAAAAAAATGAAGTTGTAGAAAAGTCAACCGTTACCCTCAGCGACCGTACCATTGAACTGCTCTATGGCAAATATGCTGACCTCTATAAAAAGAAGCCCGCCTGCAGCAGAAATTTACTTGAACCTGAAAAATTAAAAGAAAAAACTCTCTTTTATTCTGAAAAGGTTCAGAAGCAGATTGATATGCTTGAAGAAAGCCTTTCACAGGAAAATCTTGTTGCAATGCAAAAGCGGCTTGAATCTAAAGGGCTTCCTAAGGGAGTTGCAGTTCTTTTATATGGTGCGCCGGGTACCGGCAAAACCGAAACGGTATATCAGCTTGCAAAGAAGACTAACCGCAAGATTCTTCATGTTGATATTTCTGAGTCAAAATCGATGTGGTTTGGAGAAAGCGAAAAAATTGTAAAAAGGATTTTTACAAATTACAGAAAACTTTGCCAGTCTGCCGAGCGCCATCACGAAAACACACCAATTCTTTTGTTCAACGAGGCCGATGCTCTTATTTCTAAACGCAAGGATGTTACACAGGGAAACTGTGCACAGACAGAAAATGCCATTCAGAATATTCTGCTCGAAGAAATGGAAAAGCTGGACGGAATTATTTTTGCAACAACTAACCTCTGCAACAATATGGACAAAGCCTTTGAGCGCCGCTTCCTTTTCAAGGTTGAATATGAAAAACCAGGTCTTGAAGCCCGTAAAAAAATCTGGGAAAGCAAGATGCCGGAGCTCTGCGATGAAGATTTGTCTCGCCTTGCAGACCGTTTTGACTTCTCTGGAGGCGAAATTGACAATATTGTCCGCAAGTGCGAGATGACTGAAATCATTAAAGGTCAGCTTCCTGCTTATGACGAAATCGCTGAACTCTGCGAAAACGAGCGTCTGGATAAAAACAACGAAGCGTGCCGTGTGGGCTTTTGTATGGATTAAGGAAGTCCTTCAAGAGCAGTACTTATCTTCTGTCTAGTGATATTTTTGGCAGAAATTTGAAAATTTTTCAAATTTTTTGTCAACTTTAAGAGTTAGGTTAACTATATTTTAACATACACTAAACACTTTTCTCTTACAAATCTAACTTTCTCAATTTTCTAAGGCATATAAAATGCCAGGAGGTCTAATGTCTAAATATCCACATTTCAACATTCTTAGCCGCGAGGAAGAATACGAGCTTGCCCTACAAGCTGCTGATGGAAATGCCGAAGCCCGCAAGCTTCTTATTCTTTCAAACATTCCTTATGCCATAAAATATTCAAGATCCTTCAGTGGCTACAAAATTGACGCTGATGATCTGGTTCAGATTGGCATAATTGGTCTGATTGAAGCAGTGGATAAATTTAAAGCAGAAAAAGGCTATCGTATAATCACCTATGCGAAGAACTGGATTCGCAAGGAGATTGAGGATGCGGCCGGTAAGCAGAGAAAAAATCCGGCCTGCTATATTAATCGAAATAATGACCCGGATTTTGATGAAGAAGCCTTCCTTTCTTCTCTGCAGGATAATTCGGGAAAGTCAGAAAATCCGGTTGAGGAAGAATGCATAAATAATGAAATGACAACCTGCATAAAAAAAGCCATCGGCGGGTTACCAGAAAGAGAAGCTGATATTCTCACCCGCCATTATGGCTTATCCAGTAAAAAGCCGCAGTCTTTCAACGAAATTGCTGAAAGCTACGGCCTCACAAAAGCCCGTATTCATCAGATTGAACAGACTGCCTTTTCAAGTCTGAAAAACGAACTTATCGATTTTGTTGATATGTGTGCTTAAATTGCCGCAAGGCCAAGCTTGATGTCTTCGATGATGTCGTCGACATTTTCGAGACCGCAGCTGAAGCGTACCATTCCACCGTCGATTCCGGCTGCAACAAGCTGCTCGTCTGTAAGCTGGCGGTGAGTTGCACTAGCCGGGTGAAGAACACAGGTGCGGATATCTGCAACGTGAACTTCGTCGCAGGCAAGCTTGAGGGCATCCATAAAGCGAACAGCAGCAGCACGGCCACCCTTAATGCTGATAGAAATTACACCGCAGGTTCCGTTTGGCAGATACTTCTGAGCACGCTCGTAGTACTTGTCGCCAGGGAGTCCAGGGTAAATTACCTTTGCAATTTTATCTGATGACTTGAAGAACTCAGCAACCTTGCGGGCATTTGCGCAGTAGCGTTCCATGCGAACCGGCAAAGTTTCCAATCCCATATTAAGATAGAAAGCACTCTGAGCAGCCGGGTAACAACCAAAGTCACGCATCAGCTGTGTGCGGGCTTTAACGATATAAGCTGCCTTTCCGAAATCTCCAACATAGCGGAGTCCGTGGTAACTTTCATCAGGTTCAACCATATCAGCAAATTTACCGGTTGCTTTGTATGCTTTTTCCCAATCAAAATTGCCAGAATCAACAATACAACCGCCGCCCTGAACAGCGTGACCATCCATATATTTTGTTGTTGAATGAACTACGATGTCTGCACCCCACTCGAAAGGACGACAGAGATATGGAGTTGCAAAAGTGTTATCTACAATAAGAGGAAGATTGTTGTCGTGAGCAGCCTTAGCCCAAACCTCAAAATCAAAAACTGTAAGGGCCGGGTTTGCAATTGTTTCACCAAAAATACATTTTGTGTTTGGCTTAATTGCCTTGCAGATTTCTTCGTAGCTTGCGTCAACATCAACCCAGATACATTCAATACCAAGCTTCTTAAGAGTGAAGCCAAAAAGATTGATTGTTCCGCCGTAAATACTTGATGAAGCAATGAAGCTGTCACCGGCACAGCAGAGATTCAAAACAGAAAGAAGCGAAGCAGCCTGTCCGCTGGAAGTAAGCATACAGCCGATTCCGCCTTCAAGATCTGCAATTTTCTTTTCAACAGCGTCGCAGGTAGGGTTTGCAAAACGAGAATACATGAACTCGGTAGGCTTATCGAAAAGTGCCGCAACGTGGTCGCAGCTGTCAAAGCGATAAGTTGTACTCTGAACAATCGGGATAGTTCCCGGTCCACCATTTTCCGGCTTGTAGCCTGAATGTAAAACTTTTGTTTCAATTTTCATAATTTCGCCTCTTTTTTCTAGAAATACAGGCTTCAATTATACTGAAAAACTTTAATATGATAAATATATTTTATTTATCATATTTCAATAGCCAAGCTTTCTATCAACAAGATATTTAAGAGAAGCGCCTTTTGTAAAGTTCTCCAGATCATCAAGGAACATATTCACATTCTTATCTTTTGTATAAGCCAGAGTCATATTTCCTGCAACGTGAGGTGTAATCAAAAGATTCTTTGTTTTCCAGAGACGGTTTCCCTGTGGCAAGGGTTCTGTCTGAAATACATCAAGAGCAGCCCCAGCCAGGTGTTCAGAGTCCAGAGCATCTGCAAGTGCTTCTTCATCAATAGCGGAACCCCGCCCAACATTTACAACGTAGGCACCCTGTGGCATAAGTGCAAGACGTTCGCGGGAAAGAATACCACGGGTCTCGTTAGTTGCTGGCAGGCTCATAGCAAGCAGGTCAGTTTCCGGTAAAACAGAATCCAGCTGGCTGACAGGCAGCACCTTATCGTAAACATCAGCCCCTGCCCGGCCGCTTCTGCAAACACCAATAATATAAGCAGGCTCAAAAGCGCGAGCCCTTTTAGCAAAAGTCGTTCCAATATCGCCTGTACCAAGCACCGTAATGCGGCTGTCTTTCAGAGACTTTTGTGGACGCGGCTTATTCCACTGCCCTTCCCTGGTCTCTGCCATAAACTGGTCAAGACGGCGCATCATCACAAGGGAAACAGCTATCATATGTTCCGCAATAGAAACACCGTAGGCACCGGCAGCATTTGTAAGAAGACACTCTTCATTTGCAAAGTAGCCCGGCACCATAAGAGAATCAACTCCCGCCCAGGGAACACAAAGCCATTTCAGATTTTTGCTGGCTTTAACAATTGAAGGTGCGAAACCATAAATGATATCAGCATCAAAATTATCCTGAGGAATTTCAGTTTCCGCCTTATAAAAGAAAACCTGATGTCCAAGCGACACAGCCACACTTTTAATCTGATCCAGATGCTTTTGTTCAAGCATATTATTGATGACTAAAATTTTCATTAGAATTTTATCCTTAAATAACGAATAAAGTTTATTATAGCACGTAAACCTTCATCACACAAAACGGCAATGAACACACCAAGCATTCCAAGTTTGAATACAAATACACAGAGACATGCTAGCCCGATTACACCGACGGTTCCCATAATCTGAGTGAAGAGCATCCATTTTGTATCTCCATACCCGCGGATTCCATTACCAACAATGATGTTTCCTGATTTTCCAAAAAGATTTGCCGCAACAAGGATGATATAAATAACAGACAATTCAATTACATCTTTATCCGTAGTAAAGAGACTCAATGTCAGGCGAGGGAAAATCGAAACAAAAATTAAAGCAAAGGCCGCAACAAGGAAAGCCCATCTGATGGAAGTCTTAACTACCGATCGGTAGAGTTTCATATCCTTAGCGCCTGTCGCTTCACCAGACAAAGTCAGGGTTCCGCTGCCTATAGCACTAATAATTACAACAAAGAGGATTTCAACCGTAAATACCATAGAGTAGATTCCGGCAGCTCTCTCATCAATTGTATTGAGGATTCTGATGATACAAAGATTTCCTACGTTCCACAGCAGATCTTCGCAGGCCGTAGGAATTCCAAGCTTTATAGAATGAAGATATGGTTTGATTTTTGCGCCAAGAATTCTTTTAAGACCCGGACTTGTAAAGAATTTATCCTTCTTTGAAATTGTTACATACAAAAGATAAATTGCGCCGACATATTCAGCAATTGTAGTACCAAGAGCCGCACCCGCAATCTCCATGCGAGGGAAGCCGAACTTTCCGAAAATCAAAAGATAATCAAGAATGATATTCAATACAGAACGGATAACGCCGTAAGCAACGAGCGGCTTTGTATAATTTGATGTCTGAAAAACAACAGAGTAAGAAGCCCAGAGACCGATAATCAGATATACCGGCGCATAGATTCTTGTATAAGTAACACAAGGCTTCATTACATTTTCCGAAACACCCATCAGCTTAAAAACAAGCGGACTGCAGAAAGTCCAGAATAAAAACAACAAAACCGGAATTACGTTATGAAGCTTTATCATTGAAGCCGCATAGTCCTTAGCCTTTTCAATATCCTTTTCACCAACCGACTGGCTTATAAGAATTGACGCCCCCATTGCCATCGAAAAAACAAAAGACATTGTAGTCCACATAGGAGCAGTTGCATTTCCAACCGCACTCATATAGAGAATATCCATACGTCCCAAAAAAATGCGGTCAATGAACATCTGAACCTGTGCAATCAGATTGCTCAGCATGATTGGGACAAAAATCTTTACGAGCTTGTTTTTGTATTCTGTTTTAAAAAGCATCTTACTTCCACCCTTCCCAGATTTTCTGACACATGCCTACGGTTGCTTCGGTTTTTCCGTTGCGGCAAACCGGCTGTTTTAAGAGAGCCACTTGATTTTCAAAAAGCTTTGACTCTTTTTCGCTGTCGTCAAGATAAGCGATGCTGGCGTAGTCTTTTGCTTTTTTATCAATCATAGCATCCAGAGCAGCATCACGGCCACCTTCTGTACGGGCAAGGGCTGTCACTACTGAGTCAAACTCACCGGCAGACATCTCTTTTTCCTTGAGATCCACAAACTGAAATGGAATGCGGCGTTCCTTAAAAAATCTCTGTGCCGCCTTGCAGTCAAAACTTTTATTAGTACCAAAAATCTGAATCATAAAATGAGTATAGCAGAAAACGCAACTATAAGTAACCAAAATGCAACTGAAGCTTGGTTTGCGCAAGAAAAGTTGTATGATATTATTATGTCAGAGAGGTAAATATGAACTTTTCCGAAAAACTTCAGATACTTAGAAAAAATAAAGGGCTCACCCAGGAAGCCCTAGCAGACAAACTCAATGTTTCCCGCCAGGCAGTAGCTAAATGGGAATGCGGACAAGCTTACCCGGATATTTCAAACCTGATTCAAATAAGTGACCTTATGAGCGTAACTGTAGATTACCTGGTACGCGACCAGCAGTGTATGATGAATATAAGCGGCGGCGAAAGTTCTGACCGCGCCGACCTCGACGAGCTTATCACCTTCCGTCTGGAGGCAAATGTAAATACCTATGCCGCCTTTATGAATGAAACTGATTCCACCCGCCTCGACTCTCACGACTTCCGTTACAGTAACGGAGACTACACCTACCACGACACCTATGTGGGCGGCGAAATCTTTGCCGGCGAAGAAGCCGTCTGGAAAAAGGGAAAAGCTCAATACGCCATGAACTACCTTGGCCGCGTGCTCGAAAAAGAATTCAGCGGAAACTTCCTGAAAGAAGCCCTGCGTGCCGCCGACAAAAAAATGCCTTACCGCGGCCCCGAATATTACCAGAGCGGCGAGTACACCTACAAGTGCTCTGTAAACGGCGACTTCACCTGGTTCCAGGGCTACGAAGAAATCTACTGGCACGACAAAAAAGTCTACGAATGCTTTTTCCACGGCGGGCTGATGAAATAAAATGACTCGAAATCATAACACACCGGTGTCCGCTGAAAAACAAG
>JAEEGJ010011741.1_pt1 | contig 22058 bp, 24 predicted proteins | sample 8958761 | NCBI WGS metagenome assembly JAEEGJ01 (sample SAMN16246546, study PRJNA631951) | gut metagenome | biome: gut microbiome; feature: rumen; material: RS-attached | host: Bos | place: Iran: Karaj | collected 2018-10 | reverse complement strand
TTTTAATAGTGTTGTTTTCTTTTTATTTTGAGATGATATTCTTTTGGTTCACAAATGTTCTCAAGTCGAGAGAGTCATTGAAATTTTTTAAGCTCCAAATTTGGACGATTCCTAAATGAACATTTTTTGCTTTAAGCATGCGGTTTAGGTGGTCCGTATAGTAATTGGGAACTTTTTGCTTGTTATTCGATGTTTCGAACAATGCTGCTGCAAATTTTTTTTGTGTCGCAATTCTGCTGACAATTTGGGCTCTATTGACCGTAGCCTTAAAGTTATCTTCTGAAAGACCCATAGCATAGTCGTCAAATCCTATGACATCTACGAATTCGTCTCCAGGATAGCGTTCCATAAATTGTTCTTCGGTATCCCAAAAACGGTCTGGGCAATATCCCCAAAGTATCTGCGCTTGGGGGGCGTATTTTTTTATAGTTTGTTCTGTCAAAATGAAAAAGCGTTTGTAATCCTTTGCCGATACATACTTTTTTCCCCACCACATCCAGCTATCTTCCCATTCGTGCCAAAGGCGGAAAATAAATGGGATTGGTTTCCCGTTGTCATCGACCAATTCATTGATGATGTCCGCAACTTCTTTGCACCTTTCTTCAAACCATTCCCGGGGTGTGTTGTAGTGCTTCTCGTTGTCGATTCCCGATGCATTTCCAATTCCGCAGACATCGCCGCTGTTCTCTAGAATTTCTTTGACAATATAACGATGTTGTTCTGGATAATCGGGTATTGATTTATGGCGTATGTATCGGAAACCTGCTTTTGAAAATCCTGTTGGAACATAAGGATTTTCCAAATGCCACGAAAAACTTGCTATAGCCCGGCGCTCTCGCCATGTGTCCTTTACAATTTTGATTAGATTGTCTCTTGCTGTTTTTGCCTTTTGTGGATTTGACCATGTGCCGATGGCGTAGTGAAAATCTACTCCATATATACGAGGTTGGCTCTGAAGCACTTTCGCATAATCTGTGTTTTGATTTCCGCTTTTCCTCGGATTATAGATGTGGTATTGGCTGTAATAGCTTTGTCCGCTTTGGGCAGCTTTTATCAATTCTTTTTTTACTGATGCAGCATCAGTCCAGTTTTGTGCAAATGAAACCGATGATATCATCAGACCAAGAATAATAAAATAAATTCTATAAAGCATATTTACCTCTTGTCTATAGGTAATACGGTCAGGTCGCCCAATTTGTTAAGGAACGACTGGGTGTAAAAATTCATATATCCAGCATTCGATGTCATGGTAATTTCACCAAAGTACACATGATTGTTTATTACGTACAGGTCTATTCGTGCTGCTGGCAGGCCTTTGCTTAATCGACCTGCGATTTCTATCAACTGATTAAAACACTCGGGTTTAGGAATCAATTTTTCTGGTTTGATATAATGATTTGTCCACACAGACCATTCTGGATGGAATTCCCAATTCATATCGAATAAAGCAACGTTTGCGTGATATCCTTCGCGATTCCATGTACACCATACAAACATGGGTTTCCCGTCGAAGACCCAAATTTTATAGTCAACTAACGAGGAGGAATTACATGGTTGCGTAGATGCATCTAACAGTTTTTCTGCGATAATGCATGGTTTTATATGTGCATAATGAGGTTCGCCTGATAGGCTACCAAATTTTTTATTCAGGCATTTTTTGAAATGTTTCTTTGTTTCTTCAATATTCAACGATTTTTTGTCTTTACATATAATAACGTCGCCACTGCCATTGTTGCATTTCATAACGAATTGTTGGGGCAGAATATTCCAATCGATATCATCTACGGAGTCCCATTTGCCAATGATAGGAACGAGGCTATCTTCAAGGCCACATTCTTTTACATATTCCCTTACTCGATATTTATCAGCCAGTAATGGCCAAAGGCTTGTGTCGCCATAGAACTTCATCCAGTTGATTTTTTCGTTGATGTCTCGCGGATTATCAAAGTTGGGCCAATGGTGTGTAGTGTACCAGAACTTCAGTTTGGCAATTTTAATTGGGGACAAAACTCTGGTTTTGGCGAGTATCCCGATTAATAGTAATATTATTTGTTTCTTCATTATTTTTTTAGTCCTAAAGCTCTTTGTATGGCCCAACGATGGCTGTCGCATTGCAGGTTGTTCAACCAATGTTCTTTCTTGAAAAATCCACGTCCAAGCAATCCCTCAGCTAGCCCCTTCATAAAACCTATTGAGAATGGATTATGTATCAATCCTCCTCGTGAAAATTGGTTCATATAGTGCGGAAGCAACTGTCGTACAGACTTGTTCACATAATCCATATATTCCTCTTCCTTGCTTAAAACCGTGTTGATTCGGTTAAGATAGGCTTTGAAATTATCGGAAGTATTTTCGCTGATGTATCTCGTTTGGGGGTCATAAACGATAGAACGCATGGACATTTTGATTTCTTTCTGCTTTTCTATGTCCAGTATGCAGCAAAGGCTATTATACCAGTTCTTTGGGATTTCTTTTTTTCCACGTCGATCAAAACAGAAATTTCCCAAGCTATAGCAAATAGGCTTGTTATGATAAAATTCCCATCCTTGAGGCATATGAGGATGACTCGCTATTACGGCATCGGCCCCCAATTCTATCCATCTTTTGTAATGATCTCTCCATTCTGGTAGAGGTTGCTCCAAGTATTCAATACCACAATGGGCTATCACTATTAAAAAATCACAGCAAGCCTTTCCGTTTTGGATGGCGTGCTCAAAATGAGGAGCACAAGCCCATGCTGTTCCTTGATTTTTCCTGCTTGTTGCATCTGTCAGTGTACCGAACTCGCAGTGAGTGCATGCAAGGAAACCAATCTTTAGCCCGTCTGCAGCTTCCATAATTTCCAAACTGTATGCCTTCTCCCACGTTCCGCACCCTATCACGCGGGCTTTTTTAAACGCCATCATTGTGGCGTTCATTCCTTCTATGCCAAAATCCATTGCATGATTGTTGGCCATGGAAACCAAGTTAAAGCCATATCTCTCAAGCCATTTTGGAGAATCGACACCTTGTGAGATGTTTGGTCCGCTTTTGCGTGTTGGAGTTCCGATTCCTGTTATGGGGGCTTCAAAGTTTACGATGTTGATATCGCTTTTGTTTAGTAAATAAGTCAGGTCGCCCGAAAGACTCAGTCTGTCGGTTTTATTTGCTTTGAAATCGCCCCATATTGTCAGTCTTGCCATAACAATATTCTCTATTCAATAAGTCCAATACTTTTCAGATACGCTTCAGTCATCACGTTATCAGTCTGATATTTGGTCGCTTCAGCCCTTGCATTTTTTCCCATCTGATTCATATCAATTTTACCAGTCAGACAATCTTCCATCACTTGCCGTAGAGCTTCTACGTGATGTGTTGGGAATATTAAACCTGTTTGGCCGTTGATGATACTTTCTGCATTGTGCCCCCAGTCTGATGCAAGCACTGGAAGCCCAGCAATAAAAGCATCAATAAAAACGCCTGCAAAGCCTTCACCACGCCAGAATGAGGGAAACAGCATGGCATCATAAGTCGCCAACAGATCATATCCCTCTTTGCTTTTCAAATTCAGTAGTCCGTAATAATTAACATTGCTTAGAGAATCAATATGTTTTTCAAATACGGCTTTGTATCCAGCATCCACTTTTCCATAAAAATCAACGGTAAACTGATCGGAATACCCCTGTTCATTCAGCAGTCTTACGACCGTCATAATATAGTCGCAACCTTTATCTGCCATGATACGGCTGACAAAAACAAACCGCATTTTACCATAGCACTTACGGACTTTATGGCATGCCTCTAGATCTGGGTAATATTTGATGGGCTTGAAGTTGGACACAAATTTTGCATTTGTCACACCAGCGGACTCTAACTCTGCAATCATTCCCTTGCATTGCACAAGATTATATTTTACATAATTGAATACATCGGCCCGGTATTTCCCCTCCTGGACAGACTTCCCGAAACTCCCTCCTACAACCCAGTGTATGATGTCGCGTCGGACGTGCAATGCCTTCAATAACTTTAGTATGCTATAGACATTTTGTGCTGAGGTGGACAGGATTATTGTGGCTGTTGGCTGGGTAATGAAAGCCCACAAAGCTTGTAAATACACCCAGGGATGGCGTTTTTTTTCGTAAAAGTCAAGAACGGTGACATTGCAGTACTTTTTCAGTTCTGCAATGATATACTGGTTCTTGGTGGTCTCGCCATCAACAGGAGCTTTCCCTAGGTTTACCCAACCGACAAATATGATGTTCTTCATAGGTGTAGACAGTTTTAAATTTGATATTGACTTCACTTTAGTGGCTTTTTCAGTCTTGTCACTTTCAGTACTCGAATCTTAATAAACAGGATGAATCTTAAAAATACTCTCAATGTAATGTCTGAATGAGATAGGATAAGTTTTTGAGCAACTCTCAGATACCATTTGTCAGGACGAGCGATCTCTGTAATATGCCATATAATAGGATCCTTTATGAATTCCGGAATACTCCAGTTGTGTATTGTTGCATTCTGTAAATGTGAATAAATGCGTGCGCGGAAAAAGAAATTACACATTTCCTGTTCGGGAAATGGAATGTTCCATTCTGCATACATGGATTGACAATCTTTATAAAGTCGGTTGATTATCTCTCTGTAGTTTAATGGTGTTTTTCCGTCGTTTTGCAAAATCAATCGGTAATTATATCCACTGTAGGCAATGAGTCTTAGCGAACGGATGTGGTTGTAGTAACTGTAGTTGAAAGCGACGTCCTGCGAGCGGCGGAATGGCGGAAATGCGATGTCGTGTTTTCGAATAATATTTAATTTGTACAGCTTCTGCGTGGGAGCACTGACAACTGACAATTCTATCATTCTCATAAAGGCCTTCCGCAAATCCTGTTGGTTTATTATGGCTTCGTCTTTATAATGCAACTTATTCACATGAGTTATTTTGCCATTTTTTTGGCAAGTCACAAATATGCGCCTCGAAGCCACCAGGTCGTAGTCGCCTTCGCTTTGTGCTTCATAAAGTTTTTCCAACAGCTCAGGCTCTATCCAGTCGTCGGGATCTACAAACATTACCAGTTCGCCCTTGCAGTGGGCGAGACCTGCATTGCGAGCGGGACCGCTGCCTGCATTCTCCTGCCAATAGATAGAGAAACGGCTGTCTGTCTTGCAGAACTCCTGGGCAATCTCATACGAGCCGTCGGTGGATCCGTCAATAACGATAATCACCTCGATGTTCCGATAGGTCTGAGCAGCAACGCTTTCTAAACATTGCTGCAAATACTGAGCCACATTGTAGGTGGGGAGGACTACGCTTATTAAAGGGGCTTTTGTCATTATTTTACCGATAATCAGTTGATTCCTGCGGCTTTCAAAAATTCATCGAATGATGAAAACTTTGCTATATGATGATCCTTATAATGCTCATAGGCTGGCCCTAATTGGTGCTTGAATGGAATTTCCGGATACTTATCCATATCCTTCCCGCTGACAAACCAGACAAAACTTTCTCTGAAGTCTTCAGGAACAGGTCTTCGATGGAATCGTTCTACAATTCCCCTCGCAAATTCGAATGACTCCTGCAAGGCTGCTTTTTTCCGTTTCTCGTAATATTCGTCGAGCGAACAGACTACTTTTGCTGGCGTCCCTACGGCCACGGAATTGGCTGGAATATCGCGTGTTACCGTAGTGCCATAGCCGATAATGCAGTTGTCTCCTATGGTAACGCCTTTCAAAACGGTCGCATTTCGGGCAAACCATACGTTATTTCCGATGGTGATGTGCCCATTGCTAGGCAGATAGTCGTTATATTTCAGCCTAAAAACTTTTGCCGTGGCATCGTGGGCAATAAGGTGGTTGTTGTAATTGAAGCGAACATTTGAACCGATGGAAATCAAATGTGCTCGTTGCAAGTCGATGTCGAATGATTTTGGGTCGCGAATATAGGTGTCTTCGCCGATGAGGACGCCTGCTTTACGCAAGTAGTTGATGTAGGACTTGCTGTTGCGTTTAGCCCACCATTGCCTTATCTTTTTAATTAATTTCATTGTCCTTTCCTTTTGTTTGCTGATAGCATTTTAGGAGCTTTGCGGCAATCACGTTGGATGACCAGTGTTCGATGGCATAATTTTTGTTTTCGCTTCCTTTAACCGTGTCGTTCAATGCTCGCTGAATTGCTTCTATGGCTGAATCTTGATTTTGCGGATCGAAAACATAATTGCCTGTTTCATGCAGTATCTGGCCGACATTGCCTATATCTGGCCCTACAACGGTTTTGCCAGCTGCAAAAGCCATTGGCAAGTTGCCCGAGTTCAATATGTTGAGCCGTTGAATGAGTATGACATCGGCGGCACAGAAGTAGCTTTGCATCAGGTCATCGGGAATCGTATCGTTGCTAAATTTGATGCCCTTTAATTTATATCGCAGTGTATTGAATAAGCGTGTGCAAAATTTTTTTGGATTCAAGGTCCGTAGTGTGTTGCGATAAAATCCCGGCATTAAGAAGGTAACGGAATTGCCTAGTTTCTTTTGCAGATTTAATACAAAATTTCGCTCTTGTTGGTTACGAAATTTGCCAAAGCACAATACGATTTTCTTATTTTCAGTAAGCTTAAGTTTTTTTTGAGCCTCTTTTTGCGGTTCAGAGAATCTATAGATATCGTCGTATATGTGATGAGGAAGAATAATATGTTGGGCTTTGGGATATTTTGTTTGCAAAATGCCTTGACTGAACGAACCCATGTGTACGATGACATCGGCGTACTGATAGAACAGCTCGTATAGCTGTTGCATTTTTTTATCATCATTTGTGTGTGGTTTTAGATTGTGGACCTGTTGAAAAATTTTGATTCCTTTATTTTTCAACAATTTTAAGCGTTGTTCCAGACGCTCTAAGATTTCGTCGGATAACTTCTGTTTTGGGGAACCAAGGACGTATTCTGGCCACTGAAAATGGATGATGTCGCAATCAAATACATCGTCTGTCCACAGCCGTTCTCGACCATAGACTACCTTGCACCCTTGCTTCTGTAAGGCGTTGCCAAGCGATGCGACAAAATGGTTAATGGTTCGCTTAGATGGCTCGCTGATAACAAAATAAACTTTTATCATAGCGGAATATGAACCTTTTCCCCGTTTTTTTTAACAATAATAGCGGGGTTGCCGATGACTGTGCAGTTCGATGGTACATTTTTCATAACCACTGCGTTAGCTCCTATCTGTACGTTGTCGCCGATGGTGATACCTCCAACCACCACCGCACCGGCACCGATAAATACATTGTTGCCGATTATTGGTAGCTTCATATCGACATTTTTGCCTATTGTCACTAGTTGCTTAACTTTAAAATTGGATCCAATTGATGCTGCTCCCATGCGGGTGCAAAACGGATGGTCTAGCCATATTCCACCGCCAATTTTAAGTCGTTTGTATGGCTTGATTGCAAAATGTGTGTAACTGGGGTAAAATTTTCTAAAAGCTCCGCCTAATTTCTTTAAACGATTAAATATTACTTCCCGATAATAGGGGCGTTGTGCAAGTAATTGGAAAAAGTTCTTTTTTGGAAATACAGCAGCATCTTCGTACCATAATCTTGTGTAGGGATCTTTTCGTATGTCGGCCATCAATTTTATAGCGATATACAACGGCCAATGAATCAATATTGAAATTAAGTACTTTATCATATTAACTTTCCTTGTTATACTCTTACGATTTTTTTATAAAGTTAAAAAGCCTTTTAGGCAGGATGATTACCAGCTGCATCAAAAGTTTTTTGTTCCGATGGCCATGTGCATCGAAAAAATTTTCGTAAGCTCTATGTAAACACTCTTTGCTGACGAGTTTTTTATAATGATGCATAACTCGTAAGAAACTGAGACTGTTTGTTCTCCAAATATCAGGTTCGCTTTTAAAATATTTATTCGCCCACTCAAGCATCTCGCAACGAGCCATTAGTTTTCGTTCTGCGGTTTGTCGAGTTTTATTTGGCGTGATATTTTGACTGCTTCGGCGCCATAAAACGTGTGCTCCAGGAATTTTACTCATGCCTTTCTTTCCACAGAATATGCACCATGTTGCTACATCACTTCCCCAAGCGAGGTCGAAATTCTTGAAACCGCCTGATTGCTCATAAATATGGCGAGAAAAGATGTTCTCGACAACATAGCTGCGGAAAAGACCTGTGTTTTTGCCTTTGTAATAGTCATATGCACTCAGTACTTTTGGATATGCAGGTCGTTTTTTTTGCACTATTCCTTCTTCGTTAATTTCATTCACATCAAAATGATAGAGGTCGTAAGCTCCTTTTGTGGTTTCTATTTGCTTTAACAAATGCTCCACGCAGTTAGGTTCCATCACATCATCATCAGAGAACAGCCAGATGTATGGTTCATTTTTGCTCATGGCGATACAACGTTCCCATTGCGCTACCAGATCTTTTCCACCTAGATTGGTATCAAATCGCTGATAAACAAGCTTTATCTTGTCTTTGTATTGTTCAACGATGTTTCCTATTGGCTCAGGGCTACAATCGTCACCGACGTACAAGGTAAAGTCCTTGCACGTTTGCACTGCGATGGAGTCAAGCGCAGCCGGCAGAAAAGTAGCCTTATAAGCTGGAATTATGATGGCTAGTTTATGCATTTTTCTTTCGCTTTAGCTGATTCTATGGCTTTTATAGAAAAGCCTAACAACAACAGAGTCGGATAAACAGATCCCAATTCTCCTGTACCTATTGAAAACAATAGGTAAGCGGTAAGAATTGAAGCGCCTAGGGCTGTTAATGTCCGGACTTTTTGACGGTTCCTCCAAAAATAACGGAAAAGGATGGAATAAAAAATCGCCCATAAAGCAAGACCGATAATGCCTCGCTCAAGCAAATAACCAAATATAACACTTTCTACACCAAGTAGACCTTCAATTGAATCTTGGTCTTCTGCAAAATTATAGGCCCAATATCCATTTCCTAACCCTAAAAGTTCATGCCCTTCTGTGTAGTGACGTACATACAAAAATTGAGATGCTCGCATTTGTATAGAACTTCCGCCTGTTTTGCTATTTTCGACGAGTGCGTCTGACAACTTGTTTACTTTGTTTTCTATAAAATCTATCGAAGAATAGGAGACTGTAAAGACACATAGGAACAAGATGCCTGCAACTGCAATTTTGCTGAGAGGAAAATTCCACATGTAAAAACAGCTGACTGACAAAATGAAACTTACCAGTACAATACGGCATTCGCAGAAAAGTATGCCAAACAAGCTGCAAACAAGTACTATTACAAAAGTGCTTTTGGATTCTTGGCCACGGAACCATGCATATATATGCAATAGTAAGATTATGGCACAGGTATAGCCGTAATCAAAGGGTGACCTGAACATTGATTGGACTCTGAATCGTTTTAAATCTGTATAAAAATCTCCCAAGGCAACGTTCTCTTTTATAAGGAGAGTCCTACCATCTGTCAATGCATTGACGAATCCGGCACTTTTTGTGAGATAATTTGCGATTCCAAAGATTGTTAGCACAATTAGACACCACATGGATACATACAATACGGGTTTTAAGGATGCTTCGTCTTTGATGGACCAAAAAGCGTATGCGATTGCAAAATATTTGAAAAAGAGCTCTGTACGTAAAAACAAGCTTGGAGGTGTATAGGTAGTTGTGAGCGCCGCAATTACTGCGGACACGCATGCTAATAGGAGCAATTTCTTAAGCAAAGGCATGCTACGCAACTCTGCAAGGTGATACTTTAAATAAGGTAATTCTGATAGCAGAAATGATGCCGGCAGCAAAAAGTTTGCTTTGTGCAAAGGTATGGCGGGAACATTTACCAAAGTCAACGTCATGGAGCCCATGACGAGCAACGCTGCTTTCCATTCTTGTTTAACGAAGAACATTAGGCAGCAACATGCTATGGTTACTATATATGCTGTAATTTTCATTCTTAGATTTTTTCTTTTTTTATGTAATGATGAAGGTATGTTCCTGCCACAGGTACTGAAACTCCCACAATAAAATAGAGAATCCACCAACCATTGTTGGCGTAGGACAAAATAACAGGGAATTCTGCTAATTGTTTGATAGATAGCCCATAGAGCAAAATTATAATAAGTGAAACAAGTTTCATTGAGAGAAAATGCCAGGTGAGAACATTAAAAGTGTGGTTGCCGGTATATATTAGAAAGCGCGATATCATTGTTTCTTGTTTTTTTGCAAGCCAGACTCCTATGCGGAATATCGTTAGAGTTCCTATAATAGCTGTTATTGCATAGGGAATAACATTCGTGTATTTGAATGTTTGCATTGAGGTTGGCCAGTAAAATGAACCTATTCCTACCATTATTATGGCTGCTGCAATAAAAAAGTTGTTATTATGCCATTTTATATCGTGTGTTTTGTATATATGGCCTGTCATCAAGAAAAAAGCTCCTAATGTTTCGCGAGCTCCAATTGAAAAATAAGGCATTTTCCAACCTGTAAAAGATAAAAACATTACCATAGCTAGCAGAATAGGCATACTTATACGGAATGATTTTATATATAGACGTGTGAAATAGAATATGAGTGAACCAACAAAGAGGGATTTTAAAAACCAGAATCCTCCTAGTAGTCGTTCATGTCCATTCATTTTGGTAACAATAGATTTGGCATGGCGAAGGAATTCTGCTGCTGAATATTGTACAGAAGCATTACCATTAAATCCATAATCTGTATTATATATATTCAAATAGAAAAATACATTGTGGAGTAATAGGAATAAAAGTGACCATTTTATGTAAGGCCAGTAAATACCTGTAACACGTCGTTTCAGATACGTATTTTTATCTGCTAGATATTTTTCTTTAAAACAATATCCGCTCATAAAGAAAAATAAGGGCATACGAATCATGGTTAAATAGTTATTGACAAGTTCAGGACAGCGAGCGTGTCCGAGAACCATCAATATAATAGCAATCCCTTTTGATATGGTTACACTATTGTCTCTCATGCTGTTAACCGTAATTTTTAATACAGCCTTGTTTTGGGACCCTTAAACTCATAGCGTAGGTCACGTGGACGTTCACTAATTTTTTTTGCTGGGATTCCTGCTACAACTGCGTATGGTTCTACATCTTTTGTTACAATGCAACCTGCACAAAGTACGGCTCCTTCGCCGATGTTAACTCCGTTCAGTATCATAGCGCGAGCACCAATATATACCCAGTCTCCGATGATTATGGGATTGCAACCTAGAGCTGGTGGTCTGAAGAAAGGATCACGAATGTTGTGTCCACCAGGATGGATTGTTACGTCCGAGGCAATATTAACATTCTTACCAATAGTCAGTCCTCGACGTGCATCGAGCAATGCGTTGTCGCCAATGATAGATCCCGCACCGACCTTTAGTTTATGAATTCCTCGTATTTCTGTTCTAAAATGGAAAGTGACATTTTTACCAATCTCTGCTCCAAGAGATTTATATACAAATTTCCTAATGTGGTACGAGGGTACTAATCCAATATTATAAAGCATATACCTTTGCCATCCTTTTTTGAAAATCTTGTTCCATAAAATGTAAGGCTTATCTAATACTTTTAAAATTAGGGGGATTTTTTTGCCTTCCTCGTTCTTTTTTTGAATTTTTCCATGAATGACCTGGAAGGGGAACATCACGATGATAAGTATCCACTTTAAGTAAAGCAGAAGGACTAATACAGAAAGAATAATGACTACAGTATTCATATTTTGTCTTTTATCTTTTAATTTTTGTTCTAATAAAGGCTATGGGTAACAATAAGCGTGAAAGTGGACTCGCTTTGAATGTGTCTTTTTCAAGTTGATGATCTTTTCTCTTTATCGCCCTCATAAGAATAAGTATTGTTAAACGAATTCGCTGAATGAATGATAGTTTCTTGCATTGTCCGTTCATCACTAGTTGGGCGTAATATCGATAAATATCCTGAATTAAGCGCACCCCTTTTTGCAGACCTGATCTCACCATTCCGTTTTCCAATGAACGGTAGCAGCCGGTCTGTTCCGGCTGGTAAATGAAATCCCCCATCAGGGCGGCTGCTAAAGTAATGTTGAAATCTATGCTATAGGAACAATTTTTATAAGCTTCGCTCAGCAAAACCTCGTGACGGTACATCGTGGTAAGTGTCATCACATAGTTGCCATAACGGAGCAGCGTTGGCAGATTATCGCCAGAATGGGAACGTCCGGGAAAATCTTTTATAAATGGTCTGCTTATCGTATTACCTTCACTATCAATGGTACGAAAGTTGGTATAGACCAATGTTGCTTGAGGATTGGCATCCAAGGCATCTGCCTGCTTTTGTAGTTTATGCTCGTCAGTCCAATAGTCATCGCCTTCGCATTGTGCTAAATAATCAAACTCAGTTATCACTTCACGAAAATATGCCTGTTTTGATTTTTTTATGCTGTAATGATTGTATTTCAGCAAGAAAACTGCAAAGTAACAGTTCTTGTTCTCCTTATGGTGGGCAAAAGTGAGGTAAAAGTCATTAGTTTCCTTAGTCCATTCTGTGTCAAAAAAATTGAGTAGGTATTGTTTAATGACCTCTGGTTCCCCATCTGTGCTGGCATCGTCCATGATAAGGCATATGTAAGGAAACAGCGTCTGTTGTCGACAGAAACCGTCCATTGTAGCCGTAATGTAAGGTGCTTGGTTGAATGTGAAACTCCTTACGCATACTTTATACGGATTGCATTCATTCATCTTTGTTTTTCGCCTTCTTTTTAAATTTCCCAGATTTCACGATTTCGATAATCTCTTTGTATTCGCTAGGCTTGAATATCTTGCAAATGCCAAAGAATACGACTGCTCCCACGACAATTTGCATGGGAAGGATAATCCAGTAACTTAATGGTAGATATTTTAGGAACCATACTGATGCCGCCATTGCAGTAGCTATGCCAAAAGATGGTAAAATGTCTCGCAGCTGCATCCAGGAACTGTATCCTAATAAGCGACCTGAATAATGGGAGTTTAAGAAGTAGGCCACGATACCTGCAGCGATGTTTGCCCAAAGCATGGGCAATATGCCTACAAAAGCTCCGATGAAGAGCGGTGCCAAGGCGATAATCTTTTTGATTATTTCTAAGCCTAGGAATAAATCGCTTCGCCCTTGCACCTGTAACATGTTCAAGTTGATTGCATGTAGCGGGTAGAGTGAACTGGCTAAGCAGATAAATGGCAGATAGGTTGATGCTTCGTGCCATTTAGGGCCAATCATGCAGTAGATAAGAGGTTCGCTGATTGCTCCTATAAAGAACAGGCTTATAGCGGAGATGAACATACTTGTCTTGATGATTCGGCGGTAGGCGCTGACCATGCGTTCGGGTTCGTCTTGAATACTGCTTAAGACGGGGTAGGTAACCCTTTGGATCACGTTTGTCAAGTTCGATGAGAACAGTTTTGCGTAATGGCGACTGCGGGTATATTGCCCTAAGGTTGCAGGATTATAGAATTTGCCGACAACAACAAGATATAGTTCTTTCCAAATGGTGTCCAACAATGCGCTGACCATCATTTTCCACCCGAAGCCGAACAGATTGTGGAAACTGTTTTTGGAGAATCGTAAACATGGGAACCACTTGTTATAGATGTATAGTAGCACGGTGTTTATAGTGTGCGATGCAAGTTGTTGAGCTACGAGGGCCCATACGCCAAAGCCAGCCAAGGCCATGGCAATGCCAGTAGCACCGCTTGCTGCGGTAGCTGCAATTGTTATTTTGGTTTGCGTTTTGAAGTCGATATTTTTGGTCAGTCGAGCCATTTGTACCATGGACAGACCGCCGATTATTAGCCCTAACGATGATATGCGTACTAGCGATATAAGTTCTTCGCGTTCGAAAAAGTCGCCTATTAGGGGGGCACAGACATAGATAACGGTATAGAGCAGCAGGCTCATGCCAAAGTTGCAGATGAAAGCTGTGTTGAAATCGTCTTCACTTGCGTCTTTTTTACGAATCAATGCTGTCGAGAATCCACCGTTTACCAAGGTGGTACACACTACGGTGAAGATTCCGGTAAGACCTAATAGACCATAGTCGTCTGGCGAAAGCAATCGTGCTAGCACAATGCCGATGAAAAATTGCATGCCGTAACGGGAGGCATTGTCTAGTGCCGACCAGGCTAAACCTTTTACTGTTTTTTGCTTTAACGATTCTTCCATTTTCCTATACTATAATATGTCGTATTCGTTAAGTGTTATGCCTAGTAAGCCTTCTCGTCTTTCTTTAACAGCAACTTGAGTGTCATCCAGATGATGCGTATATCTAGCCATAGACTCCAGTGCTGGATGTACCAAATGTCTCGCTCTACTCGACCTTCCATTTGGCTCAGTTCTTTAGTTTCACCTCTGAAACCTGTCACTTGTGCCCAACCGGTGATGCCTGGCTTGACAAAGTGACGAACCATGTATTTATCAATCAACTGATTATACTGTTCTGTGTGAGACAGCATGTGTGGCCTAGGGCCAACAAAGCTCATGTCGCCAATCAGGACGTTCCAAAACTGAGGCAGTTCGTCAATGCTGTTCCTTCGTAAAAAATTGCCGAAAGGGAACTTGCGCGGGTCGTCTTTTGTGGCCTGCTGACTGTCGGCTTCTGTATTGATGCACATGGAGCGGAACTTGTAACAGTTGAATACCCGTCCGTTAAGACCTGTCCGCTTCTGGCTGAAAATAGCAGGACCGGAACTTTGCAACTTTATCATCAAGACGATGAAGGGTAGCGATAAAATGGTGGGAATCAGGAATAGAATGGCGAAAAATATGTCTTCCGCTCGTTTCATCAACCTGTTTAATGGCTCCTCTAACGGACTTGTATAGGTCGCTTGAATCTCCATATCGTCGATGAAAATGGATCGTAGATTGAGCTTTTCTTCGGCGGTCGGTATATAGTAGAATTTTTTCATTTTGTGCTGGCATAGATTGGCAGTACGCTCTATGAGCATTCTCTCTTTATGCGGAGCGCATAGATATACTTCGTCTCCCAAGTGCAAATCTTCCGGATGATTGAGCAACGATGCAAAATCGCTAAGGGAGGCATAACTACTGCGCAGTTTGTAACCATAAGAAGAATTGCTGAGAAGCTTCTGGTGCAAGCGTTGTAGTTCTTGGTCCGATCCAATAAAAGTGACTCTACGAATGTTGTAGCCCAGCGCCCTGAGTCGTTTTAGCGCCCAGCGTTCGGCAAATCGGATCAGGGTAATAATCGCCAACATGGCAACGCCCATGAAAAACAGTTGCCATCCCAAATGGTACCGGAAATGAATAGAACGTAAGAGTATGTATGACAATGCCGTTTGCGTCAACACCAGCATTGTGCACCGTTGTGGAATGTTGCTTAATCCCACCAGTCGCTCATGGATGGTGGAGTAAAACCAATATTCAGATATAGTCATACTCAGGGTGCAAATCATCCATAGCGTGTGATATTTGTCGTCATTCCATTCTTCAGAGTGTGGGATGAATTCTACCATGTGGGGTATCAAAATCCACAACACCACGAAGTCTATCATGATGACAGTCCACTTAATGAGACTGTTTGTGCAATTGTGATTTTCAATTCCCTTAAAACGCATATTACTGTTCTACAAAATCCGTTATTGAGTTGATGAGACTTTCCGAGGCGTTATTGCCGATGGTGCACAAAGCGTGTAAATTTGGAGATTGCAACAGCGACTCGAGTTCTTCTTTTTCTGTGGCGACATAGACCCATCCCGCCTCTTTCATCTTGGTGGCGGTTGCAAGCTGGTGTTCATTACGGTGTTCCCCTAGTGCCGCAATACGCGGGAAGATGATAAGGGGCTTTTGGTATTGCATTGCCGAGATGATGGTGCCGATACCTGCATGGGCGACGATGAGACGAGCCTGTTTGAATAGTTTGTCAAATTCGTCAGGAGGCAGGAGGTCTATCGTGTTGATATGACGGGGAAGGTAGTTGCTGCCGTTTACCTGAGCCACAATTTCTTCATTGAGCTTAGGCGCAATTTCGTCTAGCATCTTTATGAGGCGGTCGAATGGCAACTGTGTCCCTGTAACAACAAGAATCATTTTAACAGACGTCCTCTATTTATTTGATTGTATTCCCCAAACATTGCCTGCGTATAGAATGCCGTTCTTTGCTAAATCAGGCCATTGAGTATAGACGCGCGATGCAAAGTGGCGGGCTATGCGCCCGCTTGCCGATAATTGGGCTGCATTTGCAGTGCTATCTATCCAAATTGTTTTATAACGCAGCAACCATCCGGCAAAAAGGCATACCAAGCCTGGTGCTGCGCCTGTGGTAAGCACAACTGTAGGGTGTTCTCGCCTGATGATAAAGAATAGCCGGAAAAATGAAGGTATCAAACGCCAGGCGTCTTTTCTGCTAAAGTCATTCATCAGGTAAAATTTTTTCTCGCCGATCATTGTTGCACATTTTGCATGGGTAGATGCATAGACAATCTCAAACCGTTTTTCCAACGGTTTGGTGATACGTAGCAACTGCTTCCAATGTCCTCCTATAGATGCTGCTGCAAAGATTTTTTTCTTATTTTCTTCTTTCATATTTTATTGATTGAAAAAAAACTTACCCCGAAAAGCAGGGCAAAGATTGTGTTGCACTTGCCACATAGGAAGGTTTTAACGAACCATGTCAATCCTTCGTCTATGCCTGGGGATGGCTCCAATACTCCACGCCCAACCCCATCGAAAGCATGGACAGTGATAATACCTAAAAGCGTAATTGCCCGAAGCGCGTCAATAGAAGTAATGCGTCCTGTCTTTATGTGTATATTTTCATTCATTGTTTCTCGTATCATGTTCAAATCAACGGGTTCCTGTTTCAGCGATTCTGCCATTTATAAGAAGTGATAGCGGTTCAGTATATCATGCAACTCGTCACGCGAACAATACATCATCAGGTCGATGATACTTAGGTCGGGAACGAATTGGTCTGTACGTTGCTTGTAGCGGATGTCCTCGTTGCGACGCAAAAAGCTGAGGTTGATGCCTATCTCGCGGAAAGCATCCTTGTCGTAGTAACTCATACCGGCACCGGAGGGGTTTATATAGTTGGTAAAGCCGAAGTGTTTACAAGTGCGACTGATAATCTCCGGAGCCCTGTACGCCCAACGGTCTGACACCTCCGAGAGCATCCTGAATTCCGTGTTTATGCCTAAATAGTCGGCTACGGCCCTCAGTTGTTTGACGAGGTAGCGCGTCAGGTCTGGTTCCTCATCTAATAGGATAGGCTTGATGATGCCCATCGCCTCGCTGTAGTATGGTGCCTGACTGTAGTAGAACTTCAGCACCCGGCAAAGGTATTCTGCCTGTTTGCGGCTGACCACCCGTTTCGTCTCATAGATGAGGCGATTGCATGAGGCGTGGTTGACTTCGATGCCGAAGTACTGCGGCTGGTTTCCTTCACCCAAGATGCGGTTGCGGTTGATCCATCCGTGCTTGATATAGTGGACACTGTCGCCGACTACAAACATGTCGGCGGCGTTAATGAGCTGCCAGTAGCCGATGTACGGGAAGAAGTACGGCTGCATGATTGCGATACAATCTTTTTTGTCAATCATAAAAACCTACAATTTAAGAAAGAGGATAATCTAGGAGTAGTGAGCGTCCTTTGTCGTCCTTTACCCTAATGAAACTCAGAATTGTGTTGATATGCTGGTGTAGTTCCATCTGACTGTCCGCTCGCACAAAGATGCGGCATAGCACTTGCAGGAATAGTCCGGAGTACTGCATTGTGTCGCCCTCATGGTAATACTGGTAGAGGCTATAGACATATGGCAATTGCTTTACGTCGTCTATCCCCTTGATTGTGTGGATATGACCATTTTTCAGACCGATGCAGACGGTTGCGTAGCAGCCATGAAGGGGTGATGAAAGCGATGAAAAGTCTTCGCCAAACTGCCCTGTCAGTGCATGTTGCATATAACAGGACACAAGGTCGATACCCTTGTCCTCGTGGACTACACGGAAGTCCATACCGCCACTGAGACGGAAGGCATTATCCATGATGTAAGGTACTCCATTACTAATGATTCCTTGGAACATGCAAGAACCATTGTTCATGCCGAGATCGTCAAACAATTGCGACATGGGTTTGTATAGTTGGCTAATGATGTTAGCCTCGGGTGAAGGGTAAAGGTCGATGAACGGTTGACTGGGGGATTCGCCTATTGTTGGGTAGAATATTCGTCCCTTGGTATAGGGAAAATAAGACTTGCCGTTTTGCCGCCATATCTCGAACTGAAAAAAAGGTCCTTCAATGAATTTCTCACAGAGGTATTCGCCTACGGTGGAGTTCTTGATGGCATTGGCAATACCTTCTTTCATCTCTAAATGATTATGGCACACGGTGATGCCGAAGGAACCTCCATTATCAACAGGCTTGACGATGATGGGGAAAGGAATGTCGTCATCCTCCAAGCGAAATGCTGTAATGGCGGGCATACCATAGTGTACACAAGCCTCCTTGAAATGCTGCTTGTTCATCAAGATGTCCCATTGGTGGGGGGTGGCAAAATAGTGGAAGCCAGCCTTCGCAATCCAGCCCACTGACTTCCTGATGACCATCTCGCCCGAACAGGACAGTAGACTGTCGATGCATTTCTCTTTGAAGAACGGCAACATTATGGCTTCGTCTGTGCAGTCTAAGTAATATTGCTCGTCGGATACCTGATGCATCGGAGCTTCAGGCTCATTACCTACAGAAATGAGGGTTATGCCGTGTTGACGAGCAAAGGCTGTCACTTCCTCTGTCACGTTATTGGCTCCGAATACAGCGAGTCGTTTACCTTTCAATTCTTCACGCTTTATTTTCATTTTTCATTATTATTTAATGTTTTCGAATCGCGAAGGGTATTTCCCTTGCCACCGGTATTCCTTGGTGAGGCGGAAGCCGATTAACTGTTCGTGAAAAACTCTTCAGGATAGGCATCTACAATTTTATGACCTATACGGATTTGGTAGGCCTCGTCTTCACTAGCATATAGTTTCATGCGATGGAATCCTTTTGAAAAGCTTTTCTTTTCAATGCAGATGTCCTGTGCTTGACTATGGACATATTTATTTTCTTCCTTCTCGTTTTTGTAAAACTTATAAAAATCTTTTTTTTTCTTACAAATATAATATAAACGCATAATAATAGTGTTTTAATGGTGAAAAAAAACGCTATTTCGGAAGGAATTTGCATGGCAATTCTATTTTTCTTTGTCTGAAAGTTTTTTTCTGCGATAAAAAAGGTTCTTTAAACCGCTTGCAGAAAGTGCAATTTTGGTAGACCGGGTGGAGAAGTTTGTATTGTGTAAACTATAGTTAACAAAATGAGCATTTTTGCTAACGGTTGGTATATTTAAAAAAGTGGTTCAAGGGCGGTGCCAAGGAGCAATTCAAGGAAAAATAAGCCCACCCCTTGATTTGTCAGAGTATTAATCCTCATCATTCCTTGTTGAGGAGTCTTTATTTAAATCGTTTGCAAAATGTGCAATTTTGGCAAAAAGGGTGGCGTAGTTCATGCTGCGCAAACCCTTCTTTTATGTTTTGAGCTGTTGGACTGTTGACAATTTCTGCAAGGCTTTGATCGGCGATGTGCCCAAGAGTGATTTGCCCGCTGTGGTCAAGGCAGCAAGCGACAACGCGGCCATCGTGTAGAATCGCTATGTGCGTGTCTAGCGCGCGGCATGTGCCCGCGATATTTTGCTCTGGATGACAATTGTTGCTGTTTTCGGATTGCGCTGAAGGCCATTCAAATCTTGTGTCTTCGTGCAGATAAACTCGTCCGGTGATGTTGAAACTTTTGTGGCGGCTGCAAAAATGCCCTGGTGTAACCTCAACGCCAAAAGTCTCGTGGATGCGTTTAAGCATGTTGCTGTTCCATGAGGATGCTTCTTCGGCGCCTACGTTCCACAATCGTAAATTGATGTAAAGGTCTGGGCGCTCGACAATCGCGAGGCTGCAAAAATCAAGGACATTTTGCAAGTAGCGTTCCGCAGTTTCGCGGGGGAGTTCTGCGTAGGCGTGCGTCGAAAAGTTGACTTGGCGAACGGCGGGCGAGGCTAGAATTTGGTGACCTGTGCGCTCAATTGTGGTGCCATTTGTTGTGAGCGTGAGTTTTAATGGTGTTAGTTCTAACTTCTTGATGTATTGCGCAAAGCCGGGATGGAGCGTGGGTTCGCCGAGAACATGAAAGTACACATTTGTTGCGCCGATTTCTTGCGCGCTTGCGATGCAATCTTCGAACAGCTTGGAATCCATGAACGTGCGGCTCGCAGGCTCCTTGCCACAGGGGCAAAAGCTACAGTGCAAATTGCAAACGTTCGTGATTTCGATGTAGACGCTGTTAATCATTGGAAAAATTATGGATCCCCTTCGTTTCACATCGAGGATGACTGCTTTGGGATGACCGTTTTCAAGGATGACTGCGATGATATTTCGACGATAGCAGCTTGGTATTCGCTGAGCTTGCCTGCTTTCTTGATTCTCTTGAAAATCTTTTTGGGAATGCTTGGTTCGAGATATTCCCAGAAACTTTGTACGTGCGAGAGAATCTGGCTGTCGCCTTGGTATGTTTTGCAAGCATGGTCAAATATGACCTGGTGCATCTGGAAAAGTTTGTCGAAAAAATCCTGCGAGGTGGCGGCGCAGTTTAGAGTGGCGCAGTTTAGGGTGGCGGCGCTGTTCTTATCGTACAAGCCTTTGTATTCCGCGGCCAGACTTGGGTGGGCGAGAAGTCCGCGTCCAATCATCACGCCGGCAAGCTTCGGGTAGTGTCGTTCCATTTCACTGATTTGCGAGACGCTTGTGATGTCGCCGTTATAAACGAGCGGATGGCGGCATTCCTCATAAAACTTTTCAAATGATTTGAAATCGATTGCGCCTTTGTACTGTTGCTTGCCGAGTCTGGGGTGGAGCGTGATTTGCGAGAGCGGTGTTTCGTTTAGAATTGGGAGGAGCGCAAAAGCCTCGTCGGGGGAGTCTTGCCCAAGGCGCATCTTGACGGAAAATTTTACCGGCGCAGTTCCTTTTACAATTGTCGGCGCAGTTCTAATCACGTCCATTATTTCTTGAACGGCTTGTTCGTCGCTTAAAAGCCCGGCGCCGCGATGGCGGTTGACTTGCATCGGGAAGGGGCATCCCATGTTGAAGTCGATTTCTGTATAGCCTTTTGCGATTAGCGCGTCTGCGAGAATTTTGAATTCGTCGACGCTGTTTGCGATAATCTGCGGAATCTCGCGCGCATTCCCATCAAACGAATTTAAATCTCGCAAATCCTTTTCGCGCGGTTTTCCGTTTTCAATCCGCAAGAATGGTGCGTAATAAGCATCAACACCGCCAAAGATTTCAGCGTGGGCTCTGCGATAGATTCCCGTCGTGTAACCTTGTAGCGGTGCAAATAAAATTTTTAGCATGGCTTATATTAGATTTCTTGCAGAAGGCTTGTTTTGAATGTCAAAAAAGTACGTCACGCGGGCGGGGCCCCAGCTCGGAAAAATCTAAAACCCATCCTGGCGCAAGCGCCAACCTTACGGCTCGACCATGACCATACAAGTATGGTCGCGGCACTCGCCTTTAAAGGTTGTGGCCGACGCTTCTATTTTCTCGACGAATACCATTACATCCCTAAGTTATTTATTTATGTCGCACATAACAGTTAAAAAACATATTCTTTGGTACGAATCGGCTTTTTGGTGGATGATTCCCCTTATTTCCCAAGCGTTTTTTTGAGCGCACGGATGGCGTTTCCGCGATGGCTGATGACTTTTTTCTCTTCAAGTTCCATCTGCGCAAACGTTCTCGTTTCGCCATCCGGGACGAAAAGCGGATCATAACCGAAGCCCATGTCGCCGACAGGAGCGTGGTTGATTTCGCCGCGGCATTCGCCTTCGAAAATAATCGGCTTGCTGATGACAAATTCACCTTGTTCGTTCTTGGTCACGGTCTGGTACGAGAGCGCGCAGAAGTAACGTGCCTTGCGGTCTTCGATGCCTTCGAGCTTTTGCATCAACTTGACGTTGTTGGCTTCGTCATCGCCGTGCTTACCGCAGTAGCGGGCGCTGTAAATGCCAGGTTCGCCGTTCA
>JAEEGJ010011738.1_pt1 | contig 22068 bp, 11 predicted proteins | sample 8958761 | NCBI WGS metagenome assembly JAEEGJ01 (sample SAMN16246546, study PRJNA631951) | gut metagenome | biome: gut microbiome; feature: rumen; material: RS-attached | host: Bos | place: Iran: Karaj | collected 2018-10 | reverse complement strand
AGCCGCTGCCGACAGTATGCGTCTTCATCGTCATCTTGAAATCCCTGGCCAGCGGCACCAGGCCGTTGACAGAAAGGCTCAGGCGGTCGTCGAGGAAGGTCTTGGTCAGGCCGAGCATCCCGATCGACATGCCGGTCGACCATCCCTGCAGCGTGATCTGTTTTCCGGACGTAATGAAATTGGCGCTCAGGCGCAGGTCCCAGGGCAGGGTCTGCTGCACACCCAGCAGCGCGTTGTAGTTCCAGCCCGCGTTCTGCTGGCCCAGCTGGGCGCTGCGCAGATCGCTGTAGCCGAATCCGCCGTTCAGCATGATGCGGGTTTTGGAGGTCGGAGTCAGCATCAGGAACGTGTTCAGGCCGATGTTCTGGCTCTGGACGATGTTGCCGTAGGTAGTGTTCATCACGTTGTCGAGGTCATAGAAGCTGTATGCCGAGATGCCGTTGCCGGCGTAGGTGTAGCGCAGGGTGGCATTGACCATCACCTTGGGCGAATAGATGTTGTACACCAGCGAGACATTGTGCCCGCGTTCTGCTTCCAGATCGGGATTGCCGTAGGTCCGGGCGGTCGGATCGGAGGTGTCGACATACGGATTCAGGTAGGAGATGCCAGGACGCGAGATGCGCATGTTGTAGCTCAGGCCGATGTTCTGCGTGAGGCCCAGGTTCCACTGGAGGCTGGCACTCGGGACAAGGTTGCCATAGTTCACGCTGAAACTGCCCTTCTGGGCGGAGGAGCTGTAGTTCTGCCAGGTGTGCTCGTAGCGTACGCCAGCTTTCAGGCTGAAGGCGCCATAGTTGCCGGTGAGTTCCGTATAGGCGGCCGCGATGCGGTTGTAGAAATCATACTGGAGGCTGCTGGCGGGGTTCTCGCGCCAGGTGCCGTTTTCGCGCAGATAGTCGGTCTGGTCGGAGGAATTGTGCCGGTTCAGGTATTTGGCACCGGTAGAGAGGCTGTGCTTGCTGCCCAGCGGCGTGGTGAAATCAGCCTGCACGGTATGGTCGTTCGAGCCGGTACGGCCGTCGCTCTTGCGGTCGGTAAAATCGAAGCCGGCAAAAGAAGTGGCATCCATGAGCGTCATGCTGTTGTTGACGGAAGGAGCGCCGTTGTACTGGTAGCTCAACACGAAGCTGCGGCCCGGCACGCCGGCCCAGAGGTGCTGGTAGTCGGCACCGACCGAGATGTTGTTCCGGTTGTTGGTCGTGGAAAGGGTGCCCGAATAGCTGTAAGTTCCAGCTTCCGGAGATACCAGGATTGTATTGGTGAAACCATTTTCGTTCTTCATGCCATACGACATGAAACCGAGGGTGGCCGAGACGAGGTTCAGGCTGTCGATCTCGTAGCTCGCGCTGCCGTTGACCATGGCGATGGGCATCTTCATGCCGGTGGCCGTATGCGTGGACGTGGAGAAACCATTGTCCTGGACACGCACCAGATCAGTCTCGGTGCCACGGATCGAATTGTACATGCCGTTGGCGCTGAGGCTCATCGCAAACTTGCCCTTCTGCATGCTGGCCGTCACGCCGCCGCCACCGCCACGCGTGGAAGCGATTCCCATCACGGTGCCGTAGAAGCCGTCGGCCGCCGAAGCGCCGCCCGTAACCTCGCGATTGGTGGTGATGTTGAGCACGCCGCCCACACCTTCCGCATCGTATTTGACACCCGGATTCGTAATGACCTCGATGTTCTTGACCGTGGAGGCAGGCATCATCTTGAAGATAGTCGAAGCGTTCTGCGACATCATCTGGTTGGGCTTGCCGTCCACATAGACCTGGAAACTGCTGCTGCCATTCACGGTGATGTTGTCCTGGCCGTCCACGGAAACCATGGGGACCTTGCGGAGCATGTCGAGCACGGTGGATGTCTTGGAATCCACATCGTCCGACACATTGTAGACCATCTTGTCGACCTCCATCTTCACGAGCGGACGCTGCGCCACGACCACGCCGGCCGAGAGCATCTCCACGTCGTCGCGGATGAGAATCTCGCCCAGGTCGAGCGTGTCGGTCTGCCCCGGGATGACGAAACTGCGCCGCTCCGAAAAACGGCCTACGCCGCTGAACAGCAGCTCGTAGTTGCCGCTGCCGTCCAGGCGCTGCCAGAAACGGCCTTCCTCATCGGCCGTCGTATAGGCCACCGGCTTCTCCAGGTCCTGCGCCTGGAAGAACTGCAGGACGGCACCCGGCTCGCCTTCGCGGGTCAGGGAATCCAGCACCCGGCCGGTAACGATGGTTTTCTGTGCAAAAGCCGGCATGCTGCCCAGCAGCAGGACCGACACAAGGATCATCACACGCGTTTTCATCTTTCTTTGTTTTTTCTCGGGTACAAAATTATCCCGGGCAAGCAAAGCCTGTCCGGGATTTAGACGAAACGGCGGATTCCTTCGACGAAACCGCTGATAAGGCCGGATTACAAGTCGGCGTCGAACTGGATGGTCTGGGTCGGAAGGATGTAGTCGGAAGCGATGGTCAGGTCGTTGCCTTTCGAGACCTTGTCGATGTAGACCAGGCAGGTGTCGCCGGGCAGCAGGCCCTTCAGGGACGTGCTGCTGCGGACGCCGCCGACAGCCATGTAGGCATCACGATAGATGGGCGCGATGCCGGTGTTGGTGACGTAGGCGGCCGTCCGGCTCTCGTTGGCATAAAGCCCGGTCAGGACGAAATGATAGCCGCAGGCCATGCTGGCCTCCTTGAAACGTTCGGCCGAGCCATAGGTGCCGCCCGGCGCGTCGTTGGCAATCATGAAACTGATGTGATACTTGGCCGAAGCCTGCTCCCAGGTGACGCCGTACATGCCGGCCGGGTTGAGGAAGTTCTTCTGGTCGGCGGAAGTATAGTAGCTGATCTCGCCGCCGCAGGCACCCGTCTTCCAGCGGACACCTTTGCCGATGGCGTTCCAGCACTGCTCGTTGTAGTCGCCTTCATGGTCCTTGTGCATGAAACTGTCGTCGAACAGGCCGAAGCTAAGGCCCATCAGGCCGGCGTCCTTCACGACCGGCGAGCTTTCCGCCGCATCGATCGAGATCAGCCAGGGAATCTCCAGCACGCCCGCCACATAGCTCAGGAACTCTTTCTGATACGCGTCGGAGGGGAAATTCACGCCCGGCTGGAGGGGCGTGCCGAAAATATGGTATTCGCTCCAGTGGCCGAAGCCCACTTCGACGAAAGCAATGCGCGGATCGTCCTTATAGACGGCGTTGAAATCGACATAGAACTGCTTGGTGAACCATTGCAGCTCCTGGTTCGTCCAGTCGGCATACCAGGTCGGGCCGTCTTCGTTTTCATAATAGGTCTCATGGTAGTCTGCCTGTGCCTTGATATAATCGGGCACGGCGGTCGTGCCGGGCTTGCCGTCCACGCTGCGCTCGCCGGGATACTCATAGCGGAAGCGGACCACCGCCTGGTGCTTGCGCGAAGCGACGTCCCTGAGCCAGCTGTTGAAGGAGCTCCAGTCATACTGGATCCGGCCGTTCTCCTTGCCTTTCACCACTTTGCAGGGCAGGCAGTAGGCATATTCCAGCGAAATGGTCTTGCCGTAAGCGGCGTTGCGGTTGCTGGCGTTTTCGCTCCACAGCACGAGGCCGGTGGAAGGCTGCACCGCGTCGACCTTGCTCCGGATGCTGACGGGCGCATAGGAATCGTCCAGCTCGGACGGAAGCGGCTGGGCCGCCGGCTCGCAGGCAACTGCGGCCACGGCGACCAGAAGGAAAATGATGAGACGTTTCATGGTGCAAAGATACGATTTCCATCCTCAAGATCGGCCGAAAATGAGGACGGGAGGGCCAAAAACAACGTTCCATCCTCACTGGAGTACCCATTTGAGGATGGAACGATGAAATAAGCTTAGCAGCGATCGGTTTTCGGAGCCGCGAGCATTTTTTCTGCGAGCGGGACGAAAAACGGAGCCGCAAGCGAAGTAATTACTCTACGCCAGCCAGACGCTTATACGTAGAGAGTCTCCACTTGGCGAATTCTTCGGTCTTGGCGAAGAGTTCGGCGGCGTTCTCGGGGAAGGACTTCATCAGCGAAGCGTAGCGGACCTCACCCTTGAGGAAATCCTGGAACTTGCTCCAGTCGGGATCGGCCTTGCTGTCGAGCGTGAACGGGTTCTTGCCCGCGGCTTCGAGCGCCGGGTTGTAGCGGTACAGATGCCAGTAACCGCATTCGACGGCACGCTTCTCTTCCATCTGGCTGTGGCCCATGCCGGCCTTCAGGCCATGGTTGATACAAGGCGCGTAGGCGATGATCAGCGACGGGCCGTCGTAAGCCTCAGCCTCTTTGATGGCATTGAGGAACTGGGCCTGGGAAGCACCCATGGCCACCTGGGACACATACACGTAGCCATAGCTGATGGCCATCATGCCGAGGTCTTTCTTGCGGATCTTCTTGCCGCTGGTGGCGAACTTCGCCACTGCGCCGGCCGGCGTCGACTTCGACGACTGGCCGCCCGTGTTGGAGTACACCTCGGTGTCGAGGACGAGCACGTTCACGTTCTCGCCGGAAGCCAGCACGTGGTCGAGGCCGCCGTATCCGATATCGTATGCCCAGCCGTCACCACCGAAGACCCACTGGCTGCGGGCCGGGATGAAGTTCTGGAGCTCGAGGAGCTTGCTGCAGATGTCGCAGCCGCATTCCTTCATCAGCGGAACGAGTTTGTCGCAGATCGCACGGGTAGCCGCAGCGTTGTTGCGGTCGGCGAGCCACTGCTCGAAGAGCGCCTTGATCTCGGCGGAGCAGCAGTTGCAGTCGAGGCCTTCGCGCATCAGGCGGGCCACCGTCTCACGCACGCGGTCGGAACCCAGGTGCATGCCCAGGCCGAACTCAGCGTTGTCCTCGAAGAGGGAGTTCTGCCAAGCCGGGCCGTGGCCTTCGGCGTTCTTGCAGAACGGCGAGGACGGGAAGGCGGCGCTGTAGATCGACGAGCAGCCCGTGGCGTTGGCGATCATCATGCGGTCGCCGAAGAGCTGGGTAATGGCCTTGATGTACGGCGTCTCGCCGCAGCCGGCGCAGGCACCCGAGAACTCGAAGAGCGGCTGTGCGAACTGGGAGTTCTTCACGTTCTGCTCCTTCGGAGCCACATTGTCCTTGTAACCCACGTTGGCGTGCAGGTAGTCGAAGTTGGCCTGCTCGCCGCGCTGGCCGTCGAAGCTCGTCATCACGAGGGCCTTCTCCTTGGCGGGGCACACATCGGCGCAGTTGCCGCAGCCCGTGCAGTCGTACGGAGAGACCTGCATGGTGAAAGTGTATTCCTTGAACTGGGCGATGCCCGGCTTGCGCTTGATCTCCTTCGGAGCCTTTTCGCCTTCGGCAGGCGTCATCAGGAACGGGCGGATGGCAGCGTGCGGGCAGACAAAAGCGCACTGGTTGCACTGGATGCAGTTGGCGGGATTCCATTCGGGGACCTCGACGCCGATGCCGCGTTTCTCGTAAGCGGCGGTGCCGGCCGGGATCGTACCGTCGACCATGTCGCCGGCGAAGGTGCTCACGGGCAGGTCGTTGCCGTTCTGGGCAGCCACCACGTCGGCCACGTTGCGGATGAATTCAGGCGCCAGACGGTTGTAGTTGGCGTTGACGAAGCGGCCCGTGGCGTTCTTCCAGGATTCAGGAATCTGTACTTCCACGTAGTCGCCGCCGCGGTCCACAGCCGCATAGTTCATCTTCACCACGTTCTCGCCCTTCTTGCCGTAAGACTTGTCAATGGCTTTCTTCATGTAGGCCACAGCCTCCTCGTACGGGATGATGCCCGTGATCTTGAAGAAGGCACTCTGCAGGATGGTGTTGGTGCGGCCGCCCAGGCCGATCTCGGCCGCGATCTTGGTGGCATTGATCAGATAGAGGCGGATGTGCTTCTCCACGATGGTCTTCTTCACGAAATCCGGGATGCGGGTGAAGGTCTCTTCGGTATCCCAGAGGCTGTTGAGCAGCAGCGAGCCACCTTCCTTGATGCCCTTGAGCACGTCGTACTTGTAGAGGTACGAAGGCACGTGGCAGGCCACAAAGTCGGGCGTCGACACGAGATACGGAGCGTGGATCGGCTGGTCGCCGAAACGCAGGTGCGAGCAGGTATAGCCGCCGGATTTCTTGGAGTCGTAGTCGAAGTAGCCCTGGCAGTATTTCGGGGTGTGGTCGCCGATGATCTTGATGGTGTTCTTGTTGGCACCCACCGTACCGTCGGAGCCCAGGCCGAAGAACTTGCACTCATAGGTGCCTTTCTTCACGATGGAGACTTCTTCCTTGAGCGGAAGGGACTTGAAGGTCACGTCGTCGACGATGCCGATGGTGAAGCCGTTCTTGGGTTCGCGGAGCTTGAAGTTGTCGAACACGGCGATGATCTGGGCCGGGCTGGTGTCCTTGGAGGACAGGCCGTAACGGCCGCCGACGAGCATCGGGGCATTCTCGCCCATGTCGGCGATGACGCTCTTGATGTCGAGATAGAGGGGTTCTCCCAGCGCGCCGGGTTCCTTGGTGCGGTCGAGCACGGCGATGCGCTTGACGCTCTTCGGGAGGACGCGGAGGAAATACTTCGCGGAGAACGGACGATACAGGCGGACGGTGACCAGACCAAGCTTCTCGCCACGGGTCTCGGCCAGGTAGTCGATGGTCTCCTTGATGGTCTCGGTGACGGAGCCCATGGCCACAATCACGTTTTCAGCATCCGGTGCGCCATAGTAGTCGAATGGCAGATAGTGACGACCGGTCAGTTCGCTGATCTCACCCATGTAGCGGGCCACGATGTCGGGAACCGCGTCGTAGTACGGGTTCGAAGCCTCGCGGGCCTGGAAGAACACGTCGGGGTTCTGGTTCGTACCGCGGGTGACGGGCTTGTTGGGGTTGAGCGCCTTGGCGCGGAACTGGGCGAGGGCCTTGTCGCTCACGAGCGGACGGAGGTCTTCGGCTTCCAGCATCTCGATCTTCTGGATCTCATGGGAGGTGCGGAATCCGTCGAAGAAGTGGACGAACGGCACGCTCGACTTGATGGTGGCCAGATGGGCCACGGCGGCCAGGTCCATGGCTTCCTGCACGCTGGCGGAGGCCAGCATGGCGAAACCGGTCTGGCGGACGCTCATCACATCCTGGTGGTCGCCGAAGATGGAGAGGGACTGGGCGGCGAGGGTACGGGCCGACACGTGGAACACGGTCGGAAGCAGCTCGCCGGCGATCTTGTACATGTTGGGAATCATCAGGAGGAGGCCCTGCGACGCGGTGAAGGTCGTGGTCAGGCTGCCTGCCTGCAGGGAACCGTGAACGGCACCGGCGGCGCCGCCTTCGCTCTGCATCTCAGTGACTTTGACGATTTCCCCGAACATGTTCTTCTTGCCGAAAGCGGCCCACTCGTCGACGAGTTCGGCCATGGTGGAAGACGGGGTGATAGGATAGATGGCCGCGTGCTCACTGAACAGATATGCAACGTGAGCCGCGGCAAAATTGCCATCACAAGTGATGAACTTCTTTTCTTTTGCCATACGACTATAGTGTGTTAAAAAATATACTAATCTACAAATATATAAGTTTTTATGCAATTCCCGAAATCTCAGTCCCCTCGGGTGCGATTTTTTTGACCAGGCCCTGCAGGATCGTGCCGGGTCCCACCTCGATGAAGGTGTCGGCGCCGTCGGCGAGCATGTTCTCGACGGTCTGGGTCCAGCGCACCGGCGAGGTGAGCTGCATCAGCAGGTTGCGGCGGATCTCGGCGGGATCGGTGTGCGGCAGCGCGTCCACGTTCTGGTAGATGGGGCAGCGCGGCGTCTGGAAATCGGCCTGTTCGATGGCGGCGGCCAGTTCCTGGCGGGCGGGCTCCATGAGCGGCGAATGGAAGGCACCACCCACCTGCAGCGGCAGGGCGCGCTTCGCACCGCGCTCCTTGAGCGCGGCACAGGCAGCGAGCACGGCTTCGGTTTCACCTGAGATAACGATCTGGGCCTGGCTGTTGTAGTTGGCGGCGATCACGGTGCCGGGGGTCTCGCGGCACACTTCCTCGACCAGCGCGGCCTCGGTCGTGCCGCCGACGATGGCGGCCATGGTGCCGGGGACGGCTTCGCAGCAGCGCTGCATGGCGTGGGCACGGACGGAGACCAGGCGGAGGCCTTCTTCGAACGAGAGAGCGCCGGCCGCCACGAGGGCGGAGAATTCGCCGAGCGAGTGGCCGGCGACCATGTCAGGCTCGATGCCCGACGTCAGGGCGAGGGCCACGGAGTGGAGGAAAATGGCGGGCTGGGTCACTTTCGTGGCCTTGAGGTCCTCGGCGCTGCCGCTGAACATGATCTCACGCAGGCCGAAGCCCAGGATGCTGTCGGCAGCGTCGAACAGGTCGCGTGCCTGCGGATCGCGCACGTACAACTCCTGTCCCATTCCCTCGAACTGGGAACCTTGTCCCGGAAATACATATGCTTTTTTCATACAATTGCCTTTTATACCTAATTTAATTGCGGCCGCAAAGATAGACAATTAAAGCAAAGGCACAAAAAAAGTGGACATCCTTGGGGCCTTATCCGGCATTCCCCATTGTCACGATGGCCGTCATGCCCGGCATCAGGTGAGGATGGGGCTGGAGTGTCGCCTCCAGGTGGACCATGCCGTTCTTTTCGACGACCGGGCTGATGGCCGAGACGGACGCCGTGTGGACTTCCGCCGGGTAAGCGACAGAGATCACCTGGATCTGCGTGCCGGGCTGGAACTTGTGGAGTTCGTTCTCCAGGACGTCGAAACAGACCTTCAGGTGTTCGGTATCCACGATGTAGAACAACGGTACGCCGGGCAGGGCTGCGCTGTAGAGCGTGGCTTCGATCCGGCTGACGGCTCCCGTGACGGGGGCCGTGATCGTGCAGTACGTGAGTTCGTGTTCCAATTGCCGCAAGGCGGCCTCGGCAGTGTTGCAGCCGCTTCTGATGCGGGCCTGCCGCTTGATTTCTTCGGGCACCTGGTCAAATTCACCCCGTTTGTACCCCTGTCCCATCAGAATGGCCTGGTATTGATATTCGGCCTGCTCGAGTTCGGCCTTGCCGCGGGCGATCCGGTCGTTCAAGACCGTCTGGCTGAGCCGCGTGACCACCTCTCCTTTCCGCACACGTTGTCCCAGTTCGATATTGAAAGCGACGATCTGCTCATTGATGCGGCTGTAGACAGGCACCTCGGTGACCGCCTGAATGGTTCCCTTGCTCGAAAAGCCTTCGGCAGCGATGGTCCGTTGCAGGTTCTGGTTCTGCACGGGAGAGACCTCTGCGGCGGCCTGCTGTTCCGTCGGGGAAAAGGCCTTCGGTTCTTCCTGCACGGAGCCCGAGGGGCGGCAGGCTGTCATGGCGATAAGCAGGACGATGAGGGTAAGCGGCCTATTCATGCTGTGTCAGTGTTAAGAGATGATAATAGGTGGTCCAGTAGGCGGCCAGCGCCGTCAGGTGCTGGTTGTAGGCGTTGTCACGCCGGCTCTGCGCCAGCGAGTAGGTGTTGATGTCGCACAGGCCGTTCGCATAGTTGTCGGCCGTGAGCTGGAACACCTCGTCAGCCATCGTGACGGCCTCCGCGGTGTGTTGAAGCATCTGCTGGTGGGACCGCAGGTTCTCCAGAGTAGCGCGCACTTCCTCGCTGAGCGCGCGTTCCTCCTCCTTGAGTGCCTGCTCCTCGCGGGCCTTCCAGGCCTGGGCGGCTGCATAGCCTTTCTTGCCCGCCCCATGGTCGAGGATCGGCACGCTGACGGTGACGGCGCCCAGCATATAGAAACGAGGCGTCATGTAGGCTTCGGCGAAAGTGCCACCCATACTCTGCATGCCGACGTTGAGGTCGACGCCGACCTTCACGCCCGCTTCGCGACGGGCTTTCTCCTGCTGGTGGCGGGCCTCGGTGAGGGCCGCCTGCCGGTGCTGCAAGGCAGGATAGTTGGACCTGGCCAGTTGCAGTGCCTCTTCGTCGCTCATGTCGAGCGGCCGGGTTTCGCGGGGGACTGACAACCGTGCGCCGAGCAGCGGACTGTGCGCATCGACGCGGAGATAGGCCATCAGCGATTCCCGGGCCAGTTCTTCTTCGTTGCGGGCTTTCAACAGGGCATTGGCGGCGTTGAGCCGCTGCAGTTCGAGCGAGCGCAACTCAGCCAGCGTAACCATGGCAATGCTGGCTTTTTCCCGCGCGATGGCATACAGGGTATCAGCCGTCTCCTTGCTGCGCTCGAGCATGTCGCACATCCCCTCAGCGCAGACCAGGCGGAAGAAGCGGCGGGTAGCTTCTTCAGCTATGAGATGCAGCTGGTAGTCGTGTTCCTTGCGGGCAGCCTCCAGCTGCTGGTCTTCCACGACCTTCTCCCAGCGGTACGCATTGTAGCCCAGCAAGGGTTGCTGGTAGCCGAAGATCAGGGGCGCAGCCACGAAGTCGCGGGGACGCTCGAACAGGTCTTTGCCGAGATATTCCGTCCAGATGGCCTGGCTTCCCACATACGCCTCACCGCCCAGCCCCAGAATCTTCTGGGTGAGTTTGAGCTGCGCGGCGGTGGAGATGCGGTCAAAGTTGCGGATGTACACGTAGTAGCGGGACAGGTCGTTGACGAAACGCAGGTAGTTTGGCGTGACATCCAGCGTCAGCTGGGGTTTGCGCAGCGCCTCGAAACGGGCGTGCCGTTGCTGGTAGTATTCGTATTCATACTGGCTCTGGAAGGCAGTGACCGCACTGTCCTGTGCCAGACGGATCACCTCTTCCAGACTCTGTGCCGGGCAGAGAAGCGGCCATCCGCAGAGAAGAATCAAGACAAGCCACTTTTTCATACGATCTGCCGTTTGATGATTTCACTGAAAATGCCGCCCTTGGCCAGCAGTTCATCGTAGCTGCCGTCCTCGACGACGCGGCCTCCGTTGAGAACGATGATGCGGTTGCATTCCCGGATGGTGCTCATCCGGTGTGCAATGGTGATACGCGTGCAGTGCATTCGGACCAGGCTCTCGGCAATGTTGTGCTGGCTGATGTTGTCGAGTGCCGACGTAGCCTCGTCCAGGAACATGATCCGCGGCTTGCGGATGAGCGCACGTGCAATCAGGATGCGTTGCCGCTGGCCGCCGGAGACGCCCTGCCCGTCGGCGGAAATGGGCGTATCCAGCCCCAGAGGCATGTCCCGGATGTCTTTTTCGAGCGATGCCATCCGAACCGCTTCCCAGACGGCATCGTCATTTTGCCAGACATTGCCGAAAAGGATGTTGTCGCGGATGGTGCCTTCCACAAGCTGGCCGTCCTGCAGGCAGATGCTGACACAATACTGGCGCAGGCTCGGCTTGGAGATATCTTCCAGATTGTACTCATCGTAGAAGATGGAACCGCTCTCGGCCTGCTCAAAACCCAGCATCAGGCGTATGAGCGTCGACTTTCCGCAGCCGGAAGGGCCTACGAGGGCGACATAATCACCGGGGTTGATGTGCAGATCGAGACCGTCAAAAATATAGGGCATGTCTTCAGCATAACGGAACTTGAGACCGCTGATGTCGATCTTGCCGCTCACGTTCCTGAGGAGGATGTTGCCGGATTGTGCCTCGGACTCAGCCTGCAGGATGGGTTCGCAAAGCTTGAGCTCAGGGCCCAGCAAGGCCACATCCTTGGTAATCAGCTCAAACTTGGCAATGGCCTCCGTCGCGAGGGCCAGGACGCTGCAGTAGGCGATATAGTCGGAGAGCCCCAGGCCATAGTGCCAGGCGGCCAGCATCGTCACGAGCAGCGGCAGCAGGCGGGCATTGTAACTCAGGGAACTGCCGACATTGAACATGGCCGGATACCGGCTGCCGAAAGGCTCGGATGGTTCGTAAGCCACCGCCCAGTGCCGGAAGGCGCGGATTTCCGCCCCGTTGGTCCGTATCTTCTGTGCGCCGGACACCAGGTTGTAGATGACGCCGGTCAGTTTGGCGGCACTGGCATTGGCACTGTCCTGTACCTGCTTCCTGAAATAGTAGACGCAGTAGATGGCCAGCAGGTAAACGATCATCACGAGAATGCCCGTCCACAGCAAGGGACCGCCGTAGGTAAAGAACTGGATGAACATCACGGCTGTAAACAGCAGCGAAAGGATGGTGGAGAGCATGTCCTCGGTCAGTTTCGTAAACAGGCGCACCACCGACAGGACACGGCTCGAAAGGTCGCCGGGAGCATATTGCTTGAAAAACGAGGAAGGCAGCATCAGCAGCCGGGTCATCAACGGCGTCTGCATGGCATATTCGATCTTGTCTTTCATCCGTACCACCAGGAAATTGCGCGACAGCTGCACCATGACCAGCCCGACGGCCGCACTGAAGAGCAGCACTGCGATCGGGGTGAGCTGGGCGGCGTCACCCGAAGGGATGACTTCGCCAAAGAGCATCTTGCAGATATACGGCGTCACCATCGTCAGCAGCACGACGCCCAGGCAGGCCAGGAAAGCATAGAGGTAATCGAGGAAAGACAGTTGCCGCAATGCAGATTTCAGGAAAGCCATGACGGACAGTTCGCCGCCGGGCAGCGGATAACAGAGCGTGAAAGCGTCCTTCTTGAGGCAACCGCTGTCTTTCCGGACAGAACAGTGCCGGCCCGTGACGGGATGGACAAAGGTATAGTCCGCGAAACGCGGCGTAAGGATGACCGGGGAGTCTTCCTCTTCCGTAAAAGCCAGCATCTTTCCCGAACAGCGCGACCACCAGTCCCCCTCGAGCCGGACCTGCCGGAAGAAGATCTGGTTCCGGTAGAACACCTCTTCCAGCTGGTGGAGGTCTTTCGGAATCTCTTTCTGCCGGGTCAGCTGCTTCCATATCTTCCGGTCGATCATTCCCCGGAAGAGGTCGGAGGCCTCGTTCAGGGCCTTCTGGTCGCCTTCAATACGCTGGACCAATTGCTCGAAAAACAGATTGTCCATAGCTCAGGCGTATTTCATCAGTTCGTGGTAGAGTCCTTCCTGGTGCAACAGTTCCTCGTGCGTGCCCTGTTGCAGGACATGTCCGTGTTCCATCACATAGATGCAGTCGCAGTCACGGATGGTACTCAGGCGGTGGGCGATCAGGATGGTGGTGATGCCCAGGCTTCCGATATGCTGCATGACCAGCTGTTCGGTCTTGGAGTCGAGGGCGGAGGTTCCTTCATCCATGATCAGGATGGTGGGATCCTTGGCCAGGGCGGTGGCGATTTCGATGCGCTGCCGCTGTCCGCCGCTGAAGTTCTTGCCGTTTTCGGTCAGCAGGGTCTGATAGGCACCGGGACGGTTGGCGATGTCCTGATGGATCTGGGCATCGTTGGCGGCCAGCACCATCGAAAAATCTTCGATGGAATCGTCCCACATCTTGATATTATCGGCGATGGTGCCTTCAAAAAGGGTGATGTCCTGGTTGACGACCGAAAGGGAATTGTTTTTGACAGCCCGGTTGAGCTGCTGTACGGGGATTCCGTCGAGGAGAACCTCTCCTTCCCAAGGTTCATAGAGACCGGAGATGAGTTTGGCGATGGTACTCTTGCCGCAACCGGAAAAACCGACGAAAGCGACTTTTTCGCTCGGACGAATTTTCATCGAAAAGTTCTTGAGAATCGGAGGCAGGCTGCGGTCATAACCGAAGGTGACATTGCGCAGTTCCACTTCTCCCCGGAGTTTGGGGCGTTCCGGCAGATCGTCGATGGCGGGGATTTTCAGGCGATGGTCCCCGCAGGCCGCCTCCACCTCTTCCAGTCGCTCCATGGCGGCCTGGGAGCGGTAGACTTCCTGGGTTGCATTCACCGCCGAATTGATGGGGAAGGTGATGCTGGTTGCCAGGGCCTGTGAAGCCAGCAGCATACCGGGCGTCAGCTCACCCTGCAGGATATACCAGGCGCCGAGGCAGAGGATCAAGGCGTTGCACAGGTTCAGGACCAGCAGGGGAAGGGAGCCGATGCCCATCGTCGTAATCGCCGTGCGCACGCGCGCGTTGAGCGCGGTCACATAGGTCTTCTCCCATCCGGCATAGAAGATATGTTCTCCTCCCATCGACTTGATCGTCTCGATATTCTTGAGGCCCGTCATCGTCATGCCCTGCAGACGGGCATCTGTCACCTCCGAACTCCGGGCTTTCTTCTTGATGCTGCGCGACGTCGTCCGCATCACGATCACCAGCAGCACCATCGAGAAGATCACCACGAGTCCCAGTTTCCAGCTGTAGAGCATCAGCAGCCAGGCACAGATGACCGGACGAATAACCAGGACGAGCGCGTAGGAGAACCGGTCCATCGTCGTCACCACGTTCTTGATGCTGGAGTAGCGCGCGACCAGTTCTCCGGAAGAAAAACGGTCAATGGCGCTCATGGGCAACTGCAGCAGGCTCAGGATATAGCGGGAAGAAGCGCTGACGCCCAGTTTGGCGAGCTCCCTCCTGCGAAGGGGATTCAGCAGCAGCCAGATCATCACCTCCAGGACGAAAAGCAGGATATAGACGGCCATCAACGGCCCGAACCACTCCGGATTCTTGTGCGTGATGATATTGTCGGTAAATATCTGCTGGAAGAAAGGCGGAAGAAGATAGGAAGCCATATCCCCGACCAGGAGCAGGACGGTCACGACGAACAAGCCCTGGCAGCCGCGGTTGAAGCGGCGGATGAGCGTCAGCGTCGACATCGAGTCCGGACGGGAATCATTTCGCCCCGTTTTCATTCAGTGCGGAGTTTTGCGGACCGGAACACTGTCCTGGCCGATTCAAACAGATATTGGAACATGCTGCGGCGCCTCGTCTCGGTCAGCACCGAGCAGTAGGTGCCGACGTCCATGCTGATGTCTTCGGGCTCGCCGAACGACCAGTCGTATTTCGAATCGTCTTCTGGATTGGGAAGCATCTCCACATTGACACGGTACATCATCTCTCCCGATTCGAGCAGGCGGCGGGTCAGTTCATCGCTTTTGAGCGTCTGGCGCACCTCTTCCGCCGCTACGGGATAGCGGTCGATGCGCGTGACGCGGCCCCTGACATAGCCGATCTCATCGCGCTTCTCATTTTCCGGCCAGATCTGAGCACTCATTCCGACACGCAAGTCGCGCTGGCCGGCATTGTCGATATAAGCGATGAGCATCGCGCGCTGCGTCTGCGGCCCGTTGCCGTCGATGACGCTGATGATGGGCTCGAATGCCTCGAATGGCTCATTGTCCACCTTTGTATAGATGACGGTGCCGTCGACGGTGCTCGTCAGGATGCTGTAGCTTTCATCCATTGAGATGAGCGCCACCGACTGTCCAGGAATCACGTGGTCTCCATTGTGTACGAAGACGGTACGCACCATTCCCTTGTTGGGCAGCGAGACATCGGCGGTTCCCTGCGACGGAAAGACCACGCCGCTGTAGTACACCTTGTCAGAAACGGTGCCCAGGAAGCCCCATACGAAAACGGCACCGATCAGCAGCAGCGCCGTCAGGGCCAGCAGATAGGTTGGCAGCGCCGTCACCTTCAGCACGCTCCCGATCTCCTCGGGCGACTGAAGTTGTTTTTCCCGGCTATCTTTAGAGAATGGATTAGAGTCTGTCATGATTTGTAAAGGTACGAAAAAAGCTTGGCGTTGCCAAGCTTTTTTCGTACCCCCGTGCGGAATCGAACCGCAACCGTCAGAACCGGAATCTGAAATTCTATCCATTAAACTACGGAGGCCGGGAATGCGACTGCAAAGATATTGTTTTTCTTTTAGATTTTCGTTATATTTGCCAATTGATTTGACGAAAAACTCAAACTAAACTTACATATCCCAACAAATGGCTCGTGAAATAAAATTTTCGCTCGTATATCGAGACATGTGGCAGTCGTCCGGCAAATTCACCGCCCGCGTCGACCAGCTCCAGGAAATAGCTCCGGTAATCATCGACATGGGTTGCTTCGACCGTGTGGAAACGAACGGCGGTGCGTTCGAACAGGTCCAGCTCCTCTATGGCCAGAATCCGAACAAGGCCGTCCGCGCCTTCACGGAACCGCTCCACAAGGCCGGCATCCAGACCCACATGCTCGACCGCGGCCTCAACGCCCTCCGCATGTACCCCTGCCCGGTGGACGTGCGCAAGCTCATGTACAAGGTCAAGCACGCCCAGGGCGTCGACATCACCCGCATCTTCGACGGCCTGAACGATGCCAACAACATCATCCCCTCCATCAAGTATGCGATTGAAGGCGGCATGATCCCGCAGGCATCCCTCTGCATCACGTACTCGCCCATCCATACCATCGAGTATTACACTAACCTGGCTGAGAAGCTCATCGAGGCCGGCGCACAGGAAATCGCCCTCAAGGACATGGCCGGCATCGGCCGTCCCTGGTCGCTCGGACAGATCGTCGCCAATATCAAGAAACGTCACCCTGAAATCACGATCCAGTATCACGGACACACCGGCCCCGGTTTCTCCGTAGCCTCCATGCTGGAAGTGGCCCAGGCCGGCTGCGACATCCTCGACGTGGCCATGGAACCGCTCTCCTGGGGCAAGATCCATCCCGACGTGATCACCATCCGCGCCATGCTCAAGGATGCCGGATTCCAGGTGAAGGACATCAACATGAAAGCCTACATGGAAGCCCGCGCCCTCACGCAGAAATTCATCGACGACTTCCTGGGCTACTTCATCGAGCCGACCAACCATCACCTCACGTCCCTGCTGGTGGGCTGCGGCCTGCCGGGCGGCATGATGGGTTCCATGATGGCCGACCTCAAGGGCGTCCATCCCGCCGTCAACATGTACCTGCGCAACAACGGCAAGCCTGAAGTCTCGCTCGACGAGCTGGTGGTCAAGCTGTTCGAAGAAGTCGAATACGTATGGCCGAAGGTCGGTTATCCGCCGTTGGTGACCCCGTTCAGCCAGTATGTGAAGAACATCGCCCTGATGAACATCATGGCCGAAGCTCAGGGCAAGCCGCGCTACAGCCTCCTCACCGACAAGAGCATCTGGGGCATGATCCTCGGCAAGAGCGGCGTGCTGCCCGGCCCCGTGGCGCCCGAGATCAAGGAGATCGCCAAGAACCAGGGCTTCGAATTCTTCGAAGGCGACGTTCAGGCCCTCTATCCCGACGACATGGACGAATACCGCAAGGAGATGAAGGAGAACGGATGGGAACTCGGCCCCGACGACGAAGAGCTCTTCGAGCTGGCCATGCACCCGACGCAGTACCGCGACTACAAGAGCGGTGCCGCCGAGAAGCGCTTCAAGGCCGACCTGGAAGCCGCCCGTGCCAAGGCCGGCGCCCCGATCATCGTCGAGCGTCCGGTCGTGGAGCGTCCCGCCTTCGACATCGAGAAATACACCGAGCAGCATCCCGATGCCCAGCCGATCCAGACCCCCGCGGCTGGTGTCCTTACCTGGACGATCGATCCCGCCGGCGAGTCGGTACCCCCGGCCATCGGCACGAAGATCGAGGAAGGCAAGCCCGCCTGCTGGGTCCAGGCCTACTACGGCCTCGAGGAATGCAAGGCCCTCAAGAGCGGCCGCATCGTCTCGATCAACGCCAAGCAGGGCGAGAAGGTCGTCAAGGGCCAGATCGTCGGCTTCATCGAATAACGAAGGCTGGAGGTTAATCTTTTGATTTCCAGCATATTGCAAGAAATCGCCCCTCTTCCAAGAAGAGGGGCGATTTTACATAATTGGCTATTAGTCAGCGAATTTTACTCCATCAGCTAATTCAGCAGCTCTATCGCGGGATCGAGGGAAGCGCGAAGTTTCGGGACGTCGATCTCGAAATAGTGATAGCAGTAGAGGTACTTCGGCTTGATGAGGTTCGCCGCTTTGACGAATTCCTCGTCGGTCATCGTGTAGGGCAGGTTCTTCGGCAGGAAGGCCAGGTCGATCTTCGGCAGGTCCTGCATCTCGGGGATCGGCTCGGTGTCGCCGGCCAGATAGACCTTGAAGCCCTCGAAGTCGAGCACGTAGCCGTTGCCTACCCCGCGCGGATGGAAAAGCTCGCCCTGCGGGTTGCGCCGGTTCACGTTGTAGGCCTCGACGGCGCAGATGCTGATGCCTTTCCAGGAGCAGATCTCGTCGTTGGCCAGCACGGTATAGCGGTTGTCCACCCGGCCGACGTTCTGGCTCACGATGTACGTGGTCAGCGGCGTCTCGATCTCCTTGTACGCCTTGGGGTCGTAGTGATCGTAGTGGTTGTGGGTGACCAGGATCAGGTCGGCGTGCGTGTCGCCCTTATAGTTGTGGACCTCGCCGTACGGGTCGACATAGATGGTCTTGCCATCTATGTCGAAGCGTACAGAGGCGTGTCCGAGGACTTCGACCCGAAGGTCGCCCATGGGCGTAGGGAATGTCTTCATGCGTTATTCCGTTCCGGAGTAGCCGGGGTTCTGCTGGATTTCGGGATTCGTGTGGATCTCGTCGATGGAGATCGGAAGGCGGCAGAGGTTGTTGTTGCGGTCGATGGTCGTGCCACGACGGGTCGAGACGGTAGAGCCGTAGTAGGCGTTGTCCTCGAAGGTGATGGTCTTGTTCAGACGGCAGGCCTCGAAGAACAGCTTGCCCTCGCAGAGGAACTCGCGGCGGTACTCGTTGTAGATGGCGTCGGCCGTCACGGTGCCGGAGGTCCAGGGCGTGTAATCCCGGTCGCGGCGTGCGATGGCGTTCAGGTATTCAGCCGCCTTGGCCCTGTCGCCCGTGGACAGGCTGGCTTCCGCTGCAAGCAGATAGGCCTCGGAGAGACGGTACACCTTGATATTGACGGCGGTGTAGTTCGAGGAACCCTTGTCGCCAGCCAGCTTGGTGCTGCCCGAATACTTGTAGCACCAGTCCTTGCCATAGGCGGCACGGTCCTGGATGCGCTGGTCCTGGCTGGTATCGCCATAGTAGTGGCCATAGTCCATGATGCCCCAGCGGACATCGTTGTCGCCCATGATATCCATCCAGTACCTGCTGGCGTTGAAGTTGCCGTTGGCCGCGTTGATGTGGCCCTTGCGCATGTAGTAGCAGCCCAGGGAGCCCGTGCCGAGGTCACCCTCGCTCGGGTAGATGGCGATTTCGAGGATGGACTCGCTGCCGAACTCGTGGCTCCAGGAATCCACCCAGTTGTCGGGCGTATAGAGCGCGTACTTGCCGCTGTTGATTACGTTCTCGAAGCAGGTGAGCGCGGAACTCTGGTTGTCCATGTACTGGTAGACCTTGCCGAGCAGCATCTGGTTCGCATAGTAGTTGAAGTAACCGCGGTTCACCTTCTTCGACAACATCGGGGCTGCCTCGATCAGGTCGGTCACGATCTGCGTATAGGCTTTCTCCACCGGGTCGCGGAGCAGCTTGGCAGAGGCGGCGACCTGCGAGGTGACCACCGCGATGCCGTCGCTGCCCTTGTCCATGTTGTAGGGCTTGCCATAGAGGCGGACGAGGTCGAAGTGTATCAGGGCGCGGATGGTCAGGGCCTGGCCGAGGATTTCATCAAAGTCCTCGTCCGTGCCTTCTTCCTGCAGAGCCTTGATGTTGTTGATGATGTTGTTGGCCTGCAGCAGGCAGTTGTAACCCGTGGACCAGAAGCCCGAATAGGAGCCGCTGGACGCCGAGTGGTTGAAGTAGTAGAGCGCATCGCCCGGGTTGCCGCCGGTATAGATGGTGATGTCACCGCCCTTAGCGTCACCGTAAAGCATGAAGTTGCGCCCGTAGTAGCTGGAGGAGCCCATCTTGTAGATCAGGCCGTTCAGCATGACCTGCGCGTCGTGCTCGCTGGTCAGGCAGGTCGACGAGTCAGCCTGGTTGGTCGGAGCCATGTCGAGGAAACCCTCGCAGGAGGCGAACGTCAGAACACAGGCCAGGGAAAGCAATATGTTGGTAATCTTTTTCATATCTCTTTGTTTTTGAGGGTCCTAGAAGCTGAGTTCGATACCGAATGTGTAGGTCTTTCCAAGCGGAGTCTCAAAGGCTCTCGTTCCGTAGGCGTTGACTTCCGGATCGGCCCATTTGTACTTGGAGAAGGTCAGCAGGTTGTTGCCGTTGAAGTAGACACGTGCCTTGGACAGGCCGATCTTCTTGATGACGTTGAGCGGGAGATTGTAGCCCAGCGAGAGGGTCTTCAGGCGGATGAAGGTGCCGTCGTGCAGCCAGCGGGAGCTGTATTCCATGGCATCCTCGAGGTCGCAGCCGCGGAGCTGCGGATAGATACCGGAATGGTCGCTCGGCGTCCAGACATTGGCCAGGTACTGCTTGCCGCGGATACGGTTCCAGAAGTAACCGTCATCAGCCAGACGATAGACGGCGCCGTCGTAGATCGTGCCGCCCAGCTTGTAGACGAAGTTCATGCCGAAGGTCAGGCCGTTCCACTCGAGGTCGGTGTTGATGCCGCCGAAGGCGAACGGGTTGGCGTCGCCCAGGATCACCTCGTCGCTGTCGTTAAAGTCGAGCACCACGTTGCGGCCGTTGAGCTTCATGTCGCAGTTTTCGTTGTTCGAATACCAGAGGTTGTCACCGTTCTCGGGGTTGGTGCCTGCCCATTCGCGGCCGTAGACGGCCAGGGTCGATTCACCCACGCGATAGAGGAACTGCGTGTTGTCGTCGCCGCCCGTCGGGTCGTACCAGATGATGTCGGCGTTGTCGTACAGCTTGGTCACCTTGGAGCGGATGAACGAAGCGTTGATGCCGGCGCTCCAACGGAACTTGCTGGTGCGGATGATGTCACCTGCCAGCTCCACCTCGAAGCCGTGGTTGTTGATCTCACCGATATTCTGCAGCGTGGAACCGAAGCCCGTGATCGTGGAGATGGGCACGTCCTGCAGCAGGTTCTTGGAGTCGCGGTTGAAGTATTCGACGCTACCGGTCAGGCGGCTGTCGAACAGGCCGAACTCGAGGGCGAGGTTGTAGGTGTAGCTGGTCTCCCAGGAGAGGTTGTCGTCAGCTGCATTGATCAGCGCGCCGCCCGGAGAGTACATGTACTGGTAGCTATAGCCGGCCAGTGAGCGCCAGCCGTAGTTGCTGGAAGGCAGTGTACCGTTGACACCGTAGGAAGCACGGAGACGCAGGTTGTTGACCACGTCCTGGTTCTGCATGAAGCTTTCCTCGCTGATACGCCAGGAACCGGCCACCGACCAGAAGTTACCCCAGCGGGTGTTGGGACCCAGGCGGGAGGAACCGTCACGACGGTAGGAAGCCGATGCGTAGTACTTGCCGGCATAGTTGTATTCCAGACGGGAGAGGATGGACATCATGGAGTTGCCCCAGCTGTAACCGTTCGCGTCGAGTGAACCGGCGGTCGCCACGGTATGGAGGGCGCTCACAGGCAGGTCCTTACCGGTGGAACGGTGGAAGTCCGTGACGTTCTTCTCGGCCTCGAAGCCGACCAGTGCGGCAAGGCTGTGGTCACCGAAGGTCTTGTTGAAGTTGAGCGTGGTGGACGAGACGATCTTCTGGTAGATGGTCGTCATCTCGTTGACACGGCCGTTGTCAGCAGCGCCGCTGTAGTGCTCAGGGCTATAGTACAGGTGGTCGCGGTAGCGGGTGTCGTCGTAGGAGAAGACTTCGCGCAGGTTCAGCCAGTCGGTGAACTTGACGGTGGCCGTCTCGTTGACGGAGAGCTTCAGGCTTCGCGACTGGTTTTCCCAGAGGTTGTTGTAGTAGAGCAGGTTGTAACCGTAGCTCTGGTAACGGGAGGTCCAGGGAGAACCGTCTTTGTAGTTGTCAGGCCAGTAGAGAGGCCACAACAGGTTGACCGACTGCATGAAGTAGTTGTCACTGTTGTTGATGGTATCGTTGAAGCCCGTGCGGTCGGTATGGGCGACCGCCACGTTGGAAGTCAGCTCGAAGTGCTTGCCTACCTTCTGGTTGAGGTTCACGCGGCCGGCAAGACGGTCGAAGCCGTTGATGTAAACGCGGCCCTGGTCCTTGGTGTAGGCGAAGGATGCGTAATAGTTGCTGTTCTGCGTACCGCCGCTCACGCTCAGGTCGTAGGTCTGGTACACGGCCGTGCGGAAGTAGGCCTTCGCCCAGTCGAAGAACTGGATGTTGCCGTTCGCGTCGCGGCGGGTGATGACACCGTCGTTGCGGGTGTCGATCTTCACCGGATCGTAGGCGCCGGTGCCCGTTGCGGAGAGTTCATAACCGAAACGGCGCCAGCGGCTGTTCAGCATGCTGATGGCGTCGGCCGATGCATCGGCGTCGGAATAGCCCTCCACGCGGGTGTCCGCATCG
>JAEEGJ010011736.1_pt1 | contig 22069 bp, 17 predicted proteins | sample 8958761 | NCBI WGS metagenome assembly JAEEGJ01 (sample SAMN16246546, study PRJNA631951) | gut metagenome | biome: gut microbiome; feature: rumen; material: RS-attached | host: Bos | place: Iran: Karaj | collected 2018-10 | reverse complement strand
AGCTATCTCGGCATCGACCGTATGGCAGTGCGCTACGTGCTGGCTGACTAATCAACAGACAATCTTCAAAAGGGATTTTGCGACAGTTATGGCAAGGTTTGCCGTTTCTGTCGCAAATTTCGTATATGCGCCATAGGCTTCTCTGCCAGAAAACATCTTTTTCGTTGGAACGGGGCCAAAATCGCCGTACCTTTGCATCGTCAAACAGAAAATAAGTATAAACAATAAAAAATAAAAAGAACAATGAAAAAGAATTCATTTTTGGTAAAGACAATGCTCATGAGCATGCTTACCGCAGTTACTTTCAGTTTCGCATCTTGCTCGCAGGATGATGACCTCCTCACGGAAAACAATTCAGGCGTTGAGACCGAACAGGCTCTGACCAGAAGTGCTGCCAACTGCGAAGAACTGGCAGTGGATGTAGCCAACGTGAAGTATCAGGTGACGAACGACCAGGAAGCCGGGCCGGTAGATGTATTGAGGAATTTCGTGAATGGCTCGGAGTGCGACCCCGACGTGGAAGCCTACGTCAATCAGTTGCGCAGCGAGGCAGAACAGCAGCAGCGCGGTGCCACGACCCGCACGGCCACACCCAAGCCCACCTGGGGCTACCGTTACATCGACTTCAACTACGAGAGCATCGACGAGCAGGGCAAGCCCGTCACCCTGTCGGCACGCGTCTGCTGGGGCATGGACATCATGGGCAGAGAGATCAGTCCTAAGTACATGGCGCTCTGCCCCCACTCCACGATTGCCGGCGACTACGAGACTCCCACCAGGAATGCCTCGCTGGAGAACGCCCTGCTGCAGGGCGACAGGCTGCTCATCATGCCCGACTATCTGGGCTATGGCGCCAGCAAGGACCGCGTACACCCCTATATCAACCACGACCTCTGCACCCGCAACAGCATCGATGCGCTGAAGGCCGGCTACAAGGTGTTTGCCGACATGAGCAAGGTGCCCATGGATCCAGACTGGAGGCTCTATGTGACAGGATGCTCGCAGGGCGGTGCCAACGCACTGGCCATCCACAAGTGGCTCGACACCCATCTCGACTTCGCCCAGCGCTGGCGCTTCGAGTACAGCTATTGTGCCTGTGGCCCCTACAGCCCCGTGGTGACCTTCCAGGAGTATTTCAAGCAGAAGAAGCTCGACTATCCCATTGTGCTCCCGCTCACGCTGAAGGCTATGTTTGCCGCCTATCCAGAGATCCTGGGGAAGTGGAAGGAAGAGGACTTCTACAGTGAGGCCTATCTGAAGCATAAAAGCGTGGTGGACTACATGATCAGCAGCAAGGAGTACGCCTCCGGTCCCATCAACAAAGAGATATTCAAGATCTTCCCCCACAAGGGCGAGGCAGGCATCAAGGACGGCGAGCAGATCTGGCTGACGGATATCCTGAATCCCGAAGTGATCAATCCAGAGTCGGCTATGAGCAAGGCCCTCTTCGAGTGTCTCGACAAGAACGACCTGACCAAAGGCTGGAAGCCCGTTCACCCCATCCACCTCTATCACGGCAAGAACGATACCTACGTGGGCTTTGCCAACTCGGAGGCAGTGATGGCAGCCTTCCCCGACATGGCCACGCTCGACATCTCCATGGCAGGAACCGACGGCCATCTGATGACCTGTATCAAATGGATGTCGAATGTAAGGATCGGGAACTGGTAAATTTATTTCCATTTATTTGTATGATTCAGAAAAAAAACCTACCTTTGCAGTCAGAATCAGCATTTTGTACGACGATGACGAGGCTTGAACTAAAAGTGGATATGGACGAGGTGAGGCGCGCCAGAGCGTTTGCCCTCTCCATAGCCGATGACGCCGGATTCAGTGAGCGTCAGACGCAGAACCTGCACCTGGTCATCGAAGAGGCTGTGGCAAATATTGTGAACTACAGCGGAGCTACCATGATGGAGCTCCGCGCCTGGCAGGAGGACGGCAGACTCTATGTATCTTTCACCGACGACGGCATCCCCTTCGACCCTACCCGGCATCCCGAGCCCGACCTGACTCAGCCCATAGCGACGCGCGCCATCGGCGGTCTTGGCATCCACTACATCCGCAAGATGAGTGACGGCGTGGCCTATCGCCGAGAGGACGGAAAGAACATCCTGACCGTCTGGAAAGCATTAGGAAACCATAGTAACATAAAAATACATTAAGGTATGGAGATTAAAATAACAGAAAAGAACGACCGGCTGGTAGCATTGCTCATTGGCGAGCTCGACAATACCGCCTGCATCGAAGCAAAGAAGGCCTTGGCTCCGCTGACCCAGCAGACTGACCACGACGTAGAGATCGACTGTAGCGGACTGGAGTATATCTCGTCGAGCGGGCTTCGCCTCTTTATAGGTATCTACAAGCACCAGCACGACATCGGACGGCGGTGTATCATGACCCATGTCAGCGAAAAGTTGAACGATGTGTTTGAGGTCGGCGGATTTTTTGTGCTTTTTGAACAGGAGGGCTGATCATGGCAGACAACCAGAAACAGTTGCAGGCGGAAAACGAGCAGTTGCGAGCTGAGAATGCCGAGCTTAGGAAGCAGCTCGACTATACGCGGGAGCAGTTCGTGCGCCTGATGCATCGCAATCTCGACCTCACAGACCGTATCGAGGACTACATGCAGTTCCGCCAGCGTGTCGAGGTGGCACGCGAGCTCATCGACATGAATTTAGAGCGAATACAGAATGCCGACCTCCGCGACGACGGGCAGCTGATGGCCATCGTCGAGACGAAAGTGGAGGGAGAGCGCCTTCATCTCGACCCAGATTTCGACGCTACTGCCCTTGCCAAGTTGGTAGGCGTCAGCAAGGAGCGCCTCGACAAGCTTTTCCGCAACAAGTCGATGTACCGCACCCCCGAGGCTTATATCGACAATTTCCGTTTGCTGTCGGCTATGCGCCTGCTTCGTGAAAAGCCGAACTACAACATCGCTTCCATTGCCGAGGATTCAGGCTTCAAGCACGTGCGCACCATGCAGCGCAAACTGGTCGATGCCCTGGGACTCACGCCTGCCGAATACAGGGCTCTCTACACGCGGGACTTATAGTTAAGACGTCAACTGCGACATCATTTTGCGACAGTTATGGCAAGGTTTGCCGTTTCTGTCGCAAATCTTGTATATGTACCACCGGCTGTGGAGGATGAAACTGGCAAATTTGTTGGATAGAGACTGGAATCGCCTTAACTTTGCACTCAGAAAACAAAAAAAAGAAAAGTATATGAAGACAATGAAGAATCTGGCAAAGTTGATGTTCATGAGCATCCTTACCGCAGCAACAACAGTTAGTTTCACCGCTTGCACAAGCGACGACGAATTGATGACGAATGAGAATTGGGAAGCCGACAAGGGGGCTACCCGCCAGCCGTCGCAGCCTGAGAGAACCGTCCTCGTCTATATGGCTGGCAAGAACAACCTGACGAGTTCCGGCACAGATTTTATGGAAGCCGACCTGAACGAGATCAAGGAAGGCTCGAAGAAACTGAGTGACAAAGACTGTATATTGGTGTTCGTACGCCGCTACAAGGCCAATGACAATATGGAGACGCCCTGGCTCGCACGCATCTGGAGGGGCGAGGTGACAGACTCTGTCTCCGTAGCCGACATGGGTATCTCGATGAGCGACGCACGTGCCTGCGACCCTGAGGTGATGGAGCGGGTGATGAACTATGCCTACACCAAATATGCCGCCACACGCGATTACGGACTGGTGCTCTGGGGCCACGGCTCGGGTTGGATGATAGGAAACGACATCTCAAGAACGCGCGCCTACGGACTGGACAACGGCAACTATATCGGTGGCTCCGGCAAATGGATGAACATACCGACGCTGAACAGAATCCTGCAGAAGATGCCTCACATGAGGTTCATCCTATGCGACTGCTGCCACATGATGTGCTTAGAAGACCTCTACGAGCTGCGCAACGTGACCGACTACATGATTGGTTCGCCAGCCGAGATTCCAGGGCAAGGAGCTCCTTATGACACCGTGCTGCCCGCTTTCTTCGAGAAAGAGTCATTCTACAGTTCCATCATCGAGCGTTACCACGCCTCTGTCAAAGGCAATCTGCCCCTGTCGGTGGTGAAGATGAGCGAGATGGACCATGTGGCACAGGCCACGGCTCAGGCCCTGCAGAGTGTGAAGGCCAATCTCGGCGGCGGCTATGCCGACATGACAGACATCATCCACTACGGCTATGTGGACATGGATTACTCGGAGCACAAAGAAGAGCACGACTTCTTCTTCGATGCAGGCGACTTCATGAGCCGCTATGCCTCTGCCGCCGATTACCAGATGTGGAATGAGGCGCTCTCGAAAGCCGTTGTCATGAAACGTATCGGCTACAACTGGGATACCGAAGCGACCTGGTCCAAAATCTATAGCGACTTCAAGATGACGGAAGAGAAATTCCACGGTGTGTCGATGTTCGTGCCTCAGAATCCCAGCAAGGGCTATTACGCCAGGTTCAACGAAGACATCAAGCAGATGGAGTGGCATCAGGTCGTCAGTCTGTAGCTACAGCCGCAGGCGGGACATCTGCACGGCAAGTGCGGCCTCCGGCACCCCTGGAGGTCGCATTAAACATGTTTTTAAACATTTTTATATCAAATTAATCATTTATTCAAGTAGAAAGTTGTAACTTTGCACTCAACATAAAACGACATCAAATCGATTCCACTTATGGCAGCAATAAAGATACTAAGCGTGGACGACGAAGCACCTATTGAGCTTCTGATGAAACAGTACTTCAGACGTAAGATCAGGGCTGGTGAATATGAGTTCTTCTTCGCCCGCAATGGTCTGCAGGCCCTCTCCATACTGACCAACAACCCAGACATTGAGATCATCCTCAGCGACATCAACATGCCAGAGATGGACGGACTGACGCTCCTGAACAAGTTGAATGAGATTCACAACCCCGCCATGCGCGTCATCATGGTAAGTGCATACGGCAACATGCGGAACATCCGCCTGGCGATGAACAACGGTGCCTTCGACTTCGCCACGAAACCCATAGACATGGAAGACCTGAGCCGCACCATCGAGAAGGCCATCGAGCAGATCCGCTACGTACATGAGACCCAGGAGGAGCATACCGAGTTGGTATCGCTGAAGGAAGACCTGACCTCGGCCAGCGAGATACAGCAGTACTTCCTGCCAAGGCAGTTCCCGCCATTCCCCGAGGACAGCGACAAGCTGGACATCTATGCCTCGATGGAGGCTGCCAAGGAGGTCGGCGGCGACTTCTACGATTTCTTCCGCATCGATGACGACCGCATCGCCTTGGTAATAGCCGACGTATGCGGCAAGGGCATACCCGCAGCTCTCTTCATGGTGCTCAGCCAGACAATTATCCGGTCGAAGGCCACACAGAGTATCAGTGCTGCCGAATGCATGATCGAGGCCAACCACCTGTTATCTACCTATTCCATGGATTATATGTTCGTTACCGCGTTTTATGCCATCTATCATACGAAGACAGGCCAAATCACTTACTGCAATGCGGGGCACAACCCGCCCCACGTGCTGCGGGCCGACGGCACGGTAGAGGTATTACCGAGACATAGGAATCTCTTCATGGGTGCTCTCGACGGTGCTACTTACAAGGAAGGCACCTTGCAGTTAGGGCACGGCGATGCCCTGGTGATGTTCACCGACGGCGTGACCGAGGCCAAGAACCAGAAGCGCGAAGAGTTTGGCGCGGAGCGGCTCGACGCCATACTCAAAGGCATGCCGGGCAAGAGCAGCCAGCAGATTATCGAAAATGTCAAGACCGGCATCACTGACTTCGTCGCCGGTGCCGATCAGCACGACGACATCACGATGCTGGTGCTGAAAAGGAAGTGAGAGTTTACGGTTTAGAGGTGGGAAGTGGAAAGATAAAAAGTCGTATCGCCATGGGATGCATGGCCGCCCTGCTGACGGGATCGGTAGCGGCGGGGCTTTATATGTGGCATGGCGACAGCGAACGCATCAAGGAACTGGAATCGCAACTCGGCACCCTGCGGAAACAAGAAGAACAGTCGGCCGTTGACCGCAGGATGAGCCAGCAGCTGGAGGAGATAGCCTACGGACAGCAGGCACTCTCGGAGGAGCGCAGCCGCGAGGCTATCCGCCAGTCGGAGATTGCCCAAAGGATGACCCTGCGCTCAGAGGCAGAGCGGCAGAACGCTTTGCGGGCGCAGGCTGCCGCTGAGGCTTCGGCTGAGGAGGCAAAGGCATCCTACCAGTTGGCAGAGCATCAGCGCCAGTTAGCCGAGCATGCCCGTCAGGTGGCAGATACGCTGAATTATATCTCATTAGGGCGCACCCTCGGCTCACAGTCGTATGCCATCTACCGCAGTGGCGACACGGAGCTGGGCACGATGCTGGCATACGCCGCCTATCTCTATACCAGCGACAACGGTGGCAATCTCTACACCTCATCGGTCTTTCAGGCCCTCACGCAGGCTGCCAGGAGCAAGCGCAGCTGGAGCATCCACAACGGCAGGATTACAGGTGTCGATATCTCCAAGCAAGATGGCGGTCTGATGACGGTGAGCACCCGTGGCGAACTCCTGCTTCACAAACAGGAGGGGGGCCGGATGAAGACCAAGCGTCTTTTCGATAACCGTAACTACTGCTTCCGTGACGTTTTTTCAGCAAACATCGGAAAGAGTTATGCCGTCAGCCATACGGGCCATCTGGTGGTCGTCGATGGTAGCCAGACGCGGGTGGTCGTCCTTGAGAACGTACTCCGTCCCTTCAGTCTGCAACCCATGCCCGAAGAGCGTCTGCTGCTCATCATCGGCGAGGGCAGCATAGCCATGTACGACATGGCCACCGACAAAGTAATCGGCACACGCCCACTCGACTTCACTGTTGTCAGCACAGGGCGCCATCACAACAGGCCCCTGCTGTTCGACCATCGCGGGCGGATGCACTCGGTGGGCAGTCTCGACAATATAACCAGCAAGAAAGTTCCCGTCGCAGGCCAGGTCACAGCCTTTGCCAGCAACGCTTCCCTGACGGCATACGGCATGTCCGATGGCAGCATCTGGCTCACCTACCCTAATGGAAAGGTGCTCAAACTCGCAGGCCATCTGTCGAAAGTGACCAAGCTGAAAATGATCGACGACCGTCTCTACTCCTCCAGTTACGACGGCAAGATGCTCTTCTGGATGACCAGCGACCTGCAAATCCGGCCCATCACGCTGTTCCAGGCCGACAACTGGCTCACCGATTTCACCTTTACCAATGATAAGGACTACATCTGGACAGGCGACAACAGGGGCACTGTCTCAGAGCATCTGATATCGCTGCCTGTCATCGCTAAACACATCCGCCAGAGGGTGAAGCGCAACTTCACCCAGGAGGAATGGGATTTCTATGTAGGAAAGGGGATTCCGTATAGGAAAGTGAAGAGTGAAAAGTGAATAGGGAATAGTGAATAAGTTGATACCGCTATGGAGTATATCATCATCAAGAGAATCAGCAGGCGCGCGGCACTGACAGTGCTGCTGCTCTTCAGTGCGGTAGCAAATTACGCCCAGGGACTGCCGCTGATACGCAACTATACGGCAAATGAGTATAGAGCACACAACTGCAACTTCGATATCGAGATAGGCAAGGACGGTACCGTCTATGTGGCCAACTTCGCCGGACTGCTCTATTATGACCGGGCACAATGGCGGATACTCTATACGCCGGGCATCAACCGCGTTACCGTGGTCTTTCGTGCCAGCAACGACACGGTATGGGTGGGCGGTTACAACTTCATAGGGCGACTGGAGGAAACGCCCAATGGCAAACTGACCATCCGGCAAATAGGCAAGACAGGACAGTTCAAGGGCGAAGTGATGGAGATCTTCGAGGAGGAGGGCCGACTGCAGTTCGTGGCCGGCGACAACTGCATCTACGAGATAGGACCAGACAACCAGGTGACCCTGAAGCAAAAGGTGGGCACCGACTTCCATGCGGGGATGGGATTGGAAATCGTCTCCGTCGATGCCTTGCTCAGAGGAGACCATCAGGTCATTCTGGAGGACATCACCCAGACAGAAGAGCTTGACGGCGGACTGTCAGTGAAGGTAAAAAGAGATCACGGACTGCTGATCACCGACAAGGATGGGCGCACGCTTTACACCATCACCGAGGAGAATGGCCTCTGTTCCGACCAAGTGTCATACGTGGCCTACGACGGTCACGGTGTACTCTGGGGGGCTACAGCGAATGGCATCTTCGCCATCGAGATGCCTTCGGTCTATACCTACCTGCTGTCCAAGGACGGCCTGACGGGCGAGCTGCGGGCCATCACCTCCTTCGACGGGAAGATATACGTGGGCAGCACCAATGGCCTCTATACCGTGGCGTCGAGACAGGTGAAGCGCGTGGCAGGCATCAACAACATCTGCTGGGCTTTGTGTGAGGACCGTCAGGGACTGCTGGCCGGTACCTCCAGTGGCATCTTCAGAATTGCACACGGCGGTGCCGTCAGCCGTCTGACATCCAACGCCACGACGGCTCTGATGGTGGATGGCGATCGGATCTATGCAGGAGAGACCAACGGCGTCTATCTTTATCAGCAAGGGACGGTCAGCAAGGTTGACGACCTGCCGTTGGTGACGGAAATCCGGAAGGATGCCGGGGGACGGCTATGGATGAAGAATGTGCATGGAGAGACGAAGGGTGTGGCACCTGCCAAGAGGATGGAGCCCGTAGGCAGTCTGCCAAAGCATCTGCTCTGGCCCCTCAGCGATATGGAGATCAAGGCCCAGTACAGACATGGCGACAGGGTATGGCTCGGCAGCATCGACAAACTCGTCGTCGTGGATACATCACAAAAAGACCTCGATACGCTTACGACCAGTCGCCATGTGCGTTTCCGCTCAATCGTCATGGGCACCGACAGCGTGCTGTGGGGCGGCTATGGGGAGATGCCACGGTCGCTGCCCAGGCTGCAAAGCGACGAGCGTAGTCTGCGCTTCACCTATGCCGTCGATTATACGCCCCTCACCGGCAAGGTCATGTACCGCTACCGCATCCGCTCGGCTTTGCCGCTTTTCTCTGAAAAGAATGATGGCCGGTGGAGCGACTGGAGCGAAAGTCAGGTCGTGGAGTTCCTGAATCATCCCTACGGCACATACACACTGTCCGTCCAGGCCCGTCTGGCCAATGGCGAACTGACGGAGGTGGCCTCTGTCGGTTTCGGCATTTCCTATCCGCTACTGATGCGATGGTACATGATTGTCGTCTATTTCCTCCTGATAGCCCTGCTGGTCTATGCCATCATGCGCTATCGCCTGAAAAAGCTACAGCGCGACAAGATCAAACTGGAGCAGATTGTGGAGGAGCGTACCGCCGACCTGCGCGATGCCCAGCAAGAACTGATACGGCAGGAGAAGATGGCCTCGATAGGTCAGCTGACGGAAGGCCTCATCGACCGCATCCTGAACCCGATGAACTATATCATCAACTTCTCCAAAATGTCGATTGACTTAGCGAAGGATATCAAAGTCAATATCGAGAACAACAAGGAGGCCATCAACGAAGACGACTATTCAGATACCGAGGATGCACTCGGCATGCTGACAGAGAATCTCGCGAACGTGGACCAGTACGGCCAGAACACCAGCCGCATGCTCAAGGCTATGGAGGAGGTGCTGGAAGACCGTACCGGCGGCTTTGTAGATATGGACCTGTTGCCCGTGCTGCAACAGAACGAGCAGATTCTCAACACTTACTATGCCAAGGAGATAGAACAATACAATATACAGACCGTATTTACCTTGCCTCCTGAAAGTATGCCCATATACGGTAATCCCGACATGCTCAACAAGACCATCATGGACCTGCTCGGCAATGCCGTCTATGCCGTGGTGAAAAAGGCCCAGAAGAATCTGGAGGACTGCCCGAATCAAGGGGGCAGGTCGCTTGAGATTCTTCTCTCCGCCACCAAGGCCGAGGGACGATACATCCTGAAGATACGCGACAACGGCATCGGCATCGAGGCGACGATCATCGACAAGATATTCGACCCGTTCTTCACCACCAAGACCACCAACGAGGCTGCGGGCATAGGTCTCTACCTGAGCCGCGAGATCATCCAGAACCACGGCGGCGACATCAGCGTGGAGTCCGTCAAGGACGAATACACGGAATTTACCATCACATTACCCGACAAGAAGAGTGATTAGTGAAGAGTGAAGAGTGAATAATGAATAGTAAAAATGAAAAGTGAAAAATTTGCTACCGCTATGGAGTATATAGTAATCAAGAGAATCAGCAGGCGCGCGGCACTGACAGTGCTGCTGCTCTTCAGTGCGTTAGCAAACTGTTCACTGTTCCCTATTCACTATTCACTCCTCCACGCCCAGGACGATGCCAGGCAGCGACAGGTGTATGCCCAGGCAGAGCGCGACTACCAGATAGGGCGCACCGAGCAGGCCCGCGACTCACTGATGCTTCACCTGAATACCTTCCAGGGCAACCTGCGCGAGAACGCCCTGCGGCTCATCGCCCTCACTTATCTGGAGAGCTTTGACGTCAAGCAGACCGAGCGCTATGCCACACTGATGCTACAGCAGAACCCCTACTACACCGTGTCGTCACAAGACCCGACGGAGTTTGCCGACATTGTTTCTCGCATCAAGACCGCCATGACAGTCACCGTCACCACGGCATCGAGCCAGGCGGAGACCATCGAGGAGGCTCCCTTGCCCGTGACGCTCATCACCGAGGAGATGATCCGCGACAGCGGGGCCCGCGACCTGCGCGACCTGCTCACTAACTACGTGCCGGGCATGGTGGCCCTCGAGAACATTGAACCGACAATAACCATGCGGGGAACCTTCAGCGTGGCGCAGGACAAGATACTCGTCATGCTCAATGGCCACCGACTGAACGACTACAGCTCCAACGTGGCACGACTCGACTACTCGATGAGCCTCGACAAGGTGAAGCGCATAGAGGTAGTGCGAGGACCGGCTTCAAGCCTCTATGGCGGCTCTGCCTACACAGGCGTGGTGAACATCATCACCAAGACCGGCGGCGACATCGACGGACTGAAGGTGGGTGCTGCCGCTGGCACCAACCAAGCCCAGCTGAAAGGCTCGGTACTCTTCGGCAAGAGCTTGCCCTACCTCGACATCATGGCTTGGGCAAACGTCTATAAGACGGATGGAGAGAAGTCGAACTTCGAGACGTCAGTAGATAACGAATATTTATTAAAATACTGGACGTGGCGCGGCAACCTTAACTTTGGGACATATAACCACAAGCCCGCCATGGACTTCGGAGTCATAGCGAGATGGAAAGGGCTGACCTTCATGCACAACACACACTCGTCACACTATGTAGAGCTTCTCAGAAATGCGGGCCATCCGCTATTCGACTACCGCCGGTTCCCCAACATCAACGGCAACAAACCGGGCATCAGCCAGGGCAGCCACCACACCTCACTATCTTACGACTACCAGAAAGGACCATGGGCACTGACGGCCAGCATAGACTATGACGTAAGCAAGGACATGGAATACTTCTTCGTAGGAGACAGTTTGTCTCTAAACGTCACACCATTCTACAACGAAGAGTCCCACCATGTGGAGAATGTGCAAGGGGTCTACGACTACCGCGGATGGAACAGCAGCAATCTTAAGGCAAGCCTGAAGGGTTCGTGGACCTACGCCTTCGCTGGCAGCCATCAGGGCACCATCACCCTCGGCCTGCAGTCGGCAAAGTTCACCTTAGGCGACTTTCAGGATTATACGGGCGTCAACTACAGCAGAATTATAGAGTCGAGATCAGACTGGAGAAATCAGGAGCAGCACGAGAAAAATGCCAGCACTCACCTGCAGGTGAAACACCGGTGGGGCAGTCTGATAGCCAATGTAGGAATGCGTTACGACCACGTGGAGCGAAGAACGGGAAAGACCTACAATGAGTTGTCACCGCGTATGGCACTCATCTTCATGCAACCCCGATGGGGTGCCAAGCTATGTTACTCCACGTCGCTCGTCGAGATCTCTTTCAAAAGAAGAATCCGCTTTGCATACGATGGAGAAGACGAACATCTCCAGCCAGAATACAGCCGCTGTTGGCAACTCACGCTCTGGGGCAAACAACTGCTCAAGGGACTCAATGCAGAGGTTAACGCCTATCACAATACGTCGGAGAACATGGACTTTATAGGATATGGCAGCAACATCGGAACGATGAAGAGCATAGGCATGGAAATCTCCGCCGACTATACTTATAGGAAACTTGTGTTGCATGGCAATGCCTCATGGAAACGCATCCTGGAAAATAAAGACAACACCGTTGATGAGTACAACGACTATTACGTGTACGGCGACCCCCAGTTCTCAGCCAATGCCACGGTGGCCTATCAGCTGCTGCCGTCGCTCCGGCTTCATGCCAATGTCCACTACATCGGTAAAAGGTATCTAATGCTTTATAGTTACCCATACAAAGACTTATATTCATTCGAAGATGATTATCCCAAGGTTAACGACGTGCTGATGTTCGACATGGGTGCCAATTGGAGCTGGAGACGTCTGGGAGTAAATGTCAACATTCACAACATCTTCGGAAAGAAATTCTATCAGACAGGGTTTAGTCTCGGCTACAACCGCCCGCTGCAGGGGCGCTGGCTGCTCGTGGAGCTGACCTACAAAATATAGAGGAGAATTGAAGATTTGAAGATTTGCGGCAGATATGGCATGGCTTACCATATCTGCCGCAATTTTTCGCTTTTAGTTAGTAATGATGCATATCTACATATCTGATACATGGGAAACATGCTCTTCATAGCCAGTTCTGCCAATGCAATGCATTTATCCTCTACACTATCACCATTGAGTTCAGCATTATTCACATATACATTGGGAGCTAGAAACTCAATATTCTCTTCTATTCCTTTTGAATCTTCATCCAGTTCTGTTTCTGAAACTTTTCTAAGAATCTCTGAAACATGAATCACGCACCGGTAAACAGGTATTGGGTGAACGATAAGGATCTGGTAGTTCTCGTCGTCTATCACATTCATGATTTTCCCCACATATTTTGAAGGCTTAACATTATCTGTACTAAGCCCATGTCCGAACATCTCCAGAAAGTGCATGTTTGGCTGATTTGTCATAACTGCGATATATTCGCCTTTCTTGTAGGTATCCATTGGTACTGCATTTTTATTGTTTCATTTGTGAATGCAAAGATAGTACAAATGTATAAAACAAAAAAGATAAATTATATGTATGGTATGAACTCCTGATTATATGGTATCAAACTGTTATTTCGCAACAGATTGTAGTAACGAGTTAATCGAATCAAACCGAATGGTAACTTATTGAAAATCAATAGAAACATAGTTATTTTCGCTCAGAAAATACTGCCAATTTTTCTTTGTATAATGAATTATCCTCCCTACCTTTGCACTGCGAGAGGTTCCGAAATGTGACGTAAGTTAGCAAGAGGTTTTTTCGTGATACGAAAAACTCTTGAACACTTGGCGACAAGTGTTGATGGCAGAGTACTCGCAGGCTCGCACCTCTTATGTTGAATATTAATCGTATTTAATTATGCAGGATAACACAAAGGAAATTAGAATTATGAGGCGCAGGGGAAGACCGCGCAAGTCGGAAACTGACAGTTCGCCCATCAGGAAGCCCAAAGCTTTGAGACTGTCGAACGAAGAAGAGAAGTACATTGCGAACAATGCAAGGAAATGCCGGATGAACTTCAGTGAGTATTGCCGGAAGGTGCTGATGAACTATAAGCCCGGCGTGCCTGACACTAAATTCAGGGACGAATTGATTGCTGCCCGCAGGGATATTGTGAACTTTGCCAACAACATTAAAAAACTACAAACGGATCAAGAAAAGAGAAAGCAATTACTCCAATCTATGCCTGTGATTCAAAAGTGGTGGAAGAGTCTGTTCTCTTTGGTTGAGTTCCTTGACAAAAAAATTGAAAGGGCATAGACAATGATAGCAAGAGCAAGAGCCGTAGCGCATGGCAACGCCTATACGACGTATGCAACGCTGAAAAAGGATGCAGAGTTCGTCTGCAGTGAGAACATGGTTGGGGACATGTCGGTTACTATGACTGACGGTTACCTTGATGATATCTGGATGCAATTCAAATATGCTGGGGATAATTACATCGCCAAGGGTAAGCCTGTGACCAGGAACCTGATTGCAATGGAGGTGTCACCGACAAAGGAGGAATCTAAAGGTTGGGCGTTGGAGCAATGGAATTGGTTTGCCCATCGGTTTATCGAAGAGATGGATAAGATTGAGTTCAAGAATAAGGAAGGTAAGGTATCTTCGAAAAGAATGGACTTGGCCAACAGCAAATGGATTGCCATGCTGCACCACGATGCTAAGAGCGGAATCCCTCATCTGCACTTCATGGTATCGCGCTTTACCGTCGATGGAAGAATCAACGATACCAATCTTATCGGCGAGAAGGCTGTGATGGCAGCCAACAGTATCAACAAAAGTATGGGCTGGAAGCAGTCGCGGGAAATCAGTGAAGAGCACAAGGCAGAAATCAAGAATGCCCTCTATGATATTCTGAGAAATATGAATCGGTTTGATTGGAATGTTTTTCAACGGATGATAAAAAAACATGGATATTCTGCAGAACTCAGGAGAGACTCTGAAGGTAAGATCGTTGGCTATACCATCAAACGCGGAAACTCGAAATATAATGCCTCAGAGTTAGGCCGACAGTTAACTGCCAGCAGAATAGAGGGCACATGGAAACAGCTACATAAGGAGATGGACGATGAAGCTGCCAAGAGAAAGGCAGAAGAACAGAATGCCCGGAAAGCCTATGCTGAGCAGCATCATTTTACTTGTGAGCCAATCCATGCAGATACGAAGAAAGAGCATTTTGAGTTTGACCGTAGTATTGAGAATGGCAAGGAGCCTGAACACTTCACATTTGATGTCTCTGAAAATCTCGTGAACGCTATGGGCAACACTTTCAAGGCTCTCGAAAGTGAGTTTGAGTTTGTGCTCGAAGAGGTCATGGAGATTTCACTATGCGTATTCTTCGAGATAATGAGTGTTCCAGGCGGCTCTGGATATTCATCAGGAGGGGGTGGAGGAAGCAACAATGATCAGCCTCACAAAAAGAAGGATGATGATGACGAACTGCTCCGAGCAAAGCGTATCGCCAGAGCCGTAGCTAAATGCTGTCCGCGAAAGATTATCCATCGTGGTTATGGAAGATAATAATATAAATATGTAAACGTATAAATATATAATGTAATGTCGAAAAAATACGATGAAATAAAGAACTTGTTCGATGATGTCGAGCAGTCTTCAAGCGAGAATCCAGTAGAAGATGGTACCCAGCAAAACGAGATGTCTCCATCTTCAGGTAGTAGTTGTGATGATGGTTTAGAGTTTTTGGAGAAGATTCTTGGTGTCATGAGGCAAATTGAGAATCTACAAGAACGGTGTGCTGATATCCAAAAGGCCCAAGAAGTCATTCAGAAACGATTGAATGGTTACAAGGACATGAAGGTTGGCTTGTCCCCTACGGACAAAGCCGTTCTGACCAAACTGCCAGAGTTAATCTACCAACAAGTGAATCAGAATGTGGGCGAGGCTGCTGACAATGTAAAGGTCGCTATCACCAAACATGCAGAATCCACCTTGAAGTCTGTTGACGAGGCATGTGACATGAGAATCAAGAAAGCCAAAAAGGAATTAGGGGTTGACAAAGGCATCTTTCTATCTTGGCCAAACTTCTGGGCTATGATAACATTAACTATATATAGCGCAACTATTGCCATCTTCGCTGCTGTTTATCTCTGCGACTGGAGCAGACTATGGGCAGAAGTTTGGATACCATTCACATTTTTACTTTCATCTGCCATTTTAATTGGAATTATCGTTTTGCTCAACAAAATAGAAGGAAGATTACCTAAATATTGAACGAAGACCTCAATGCTCCCTTACGGGGGCATTTTTTTATATGTTTTAGCAAAAAGAGGGGGTAAAACCTCTAATTACAGCCTAATTTGCCCCCAACGAAAGTTATGGAAACCATACGAAAATAAAGCTTAAACAACTATGAATTCAGCTTTTAAACTTTCCTTTTACTTTCCCCTAACGAGTTCTTGAAAAGAAAAAAGCAGTTGCGAAATCTTCGTAACTGCTTGATTTTCAGAGCTTTTCTTTTGTAGCGGGAGCCGGGATTGAACCGGCGACCTCATGATTATGAATCATGCGCTCTAACCAGCTGAGCTATCCCGCCATTTGCTGTTAAGCGGGTGCAAAGGTACTACTTTTTCCGGAACTACCAAAATTTTTCGCAAAAATATTTTTTATTTCGAGGATTTTTCGTAATTTTGCCGCAAAAGATAGGTCTAACCAACAACAAAATATTAACCCGAAGCGTATGGGAAAGCAGAAAATAGACATTGAATATCCACTGAACACGAAGTCGCCCAATATCGTGTGGGACCAGATTAGCAGTGCTCACGGCTTGGAACGGTGGTTCGCCGATCACGTAGAAGAGTCAAATGGCGTTTTCACCTTCACATGGGGCGAACCCTGGACAGAACAAGACATCAGAAAGGCCCAGTTAATCGAATATGTGAAGTACGATCATATCAAGTTGAAATGGGACTATGACGACGAAGATGACGATTCCTACTGGGAAATGCGCATCGCGAAAAGCGAGGTGACCCACCTCCTGACGCTGCTCATCACAGACTTCGCCGACGATGAAGATACCGACGCCCTGAACATCCTCTGGGAGAGCAATCTTGACAGACTACACAGGGCAAGTGGCCTCTAAGATATTTAAAAATTAATAATAATAGGTGAAAATGGGCATAATCTGAGTTTTTTGCCGTATCTTTGCATGCTGATTATGCTCCGAATAAAGAAATTAGACATCTTTATCACCAAGCAGTTCGGTCTGCTTTTCGTGGGAACGTTCTTCATCTGCCAGTTTGTGCTGATGATGCAATTCCTGTGGCGATATGTCGACGAGCTGATAGGTAAAGGTCTCTCTCTCGACATCATGGCCCAGTTCTTCTGGTACATGGGACTGATGCTGCTGCCACAGGCACTGCCGCTGGCCATCCTGCTGAGTTCGCTGATTGTTTTCGGAAACCTCGGTGAGAGTTCCGAGCTGACAGCCATCAAGGCAGCGGGCATCTCGCTGATGCAGGCCTTCAGACCACTCATCGTGCTGGTCATGCTGATTGCAGGCGTATCCTATTACTTCCAAGACAAGATCGGACCACAGTCGAACCTGCACCTCCACCAGCTGCTTATCTCCATGAAGCAGAAGAGTCCGGAACTGGAAATCCCAGAGGGCATCTTCTATGACGGCATCCCCGGTTCGAACATCTATGTTCAGAAGAAGGACCTGAACACAGGCATGCTCTACGGCATCATGATCTACCGCCAGACGGGCAGCTACGAGGATCAGGCCATCATCCTGGCCGACTCCGGCATGATGCAGTCAACAGCCGAGAAGAAACATCTGATACTCAACCTCTATAGTGGTGAGTGGTTTGAGAACATGCGTTCGCAGGATCTCGCCAACAACGCGAACATCCCCTACCGCCGAGAGACCTTCTCTTCGAAGCGCATCGTGCTCGACTTCGACGGCGGCTTCAACTTGGCCGATATGAACGATGTGGCTGGTGACGCACGCGCCAAGAGTCTGAACCAGATTCTCCACGATCTCGACTCACTGAAGGAGTTCAACGACAGCGTCGGAAGGGCCTACTACAATGACTCCAGACGCTATACCTTCAGAAAGATATCACTGCCGAAGAACGACTCCGTGAAACTGATCAAGGAACTGAGCACCACCGCCATGACCTACGACACCCTGTTCCAGCGGCAGAGCAAATCAGCCAAGCAGATGGCCGTGAAGAATGCGATGTCAAACGTACAAGCCCAGCTCACCGACATTGAGGTGCGTCTGGACTATACGAGTTGGCTCCACCGTAACTACCGCCAGCACCAGATCGAAGCCATCGGAAAGTTCACGCTGGCTCTCTCGTGCCTCATCTTCTTCTTTATCGGTGCCCCGCTGGGAGCCATCATCCGCAAAGGCGGACTGGGAATGCCGGTGATTATCTCCGTGCTCGTATTCATCGTCTACTATATCTTCGACAACTCCGGCATGCGAATGGCACGCGACGGACAGTGGACCATCCTGTTCGGCAAACTCATATCGACAGCCGTTCTGGCGCCTATCGCTGTGTTCTTCACGTATAAGGCCAACAAAGACTCGACGGTGTTCAACATCGACCTCTACAAGAACTTCTTCATGAAGCTGCTTGGCCTGCGCACGAAGCGTCACATCGCCCGCAAGGAGGTAATCATCGATCAGCCGAACTATGCAGAAGACGCCAACATCCTCACGGAGATCTGCAACGACATCAGCAGTTACAGCGAGAACCACAAACTGTTGCGCTGGCCTAACCCCATCGTCGTGTTCTTCCATGCAGGCGACGATCAGGATATCGAGCATATCAGCGAGCGTCTCGAAGCGGTCATCGAAGACCTGAGCAATACGAGAGACAGACTCATACTGGGCGAGCTCAACAATCTGCCCATCCTCGCCGTAAGTGCCCACACACGCCCCTTCCGCCAGAAGTGGCTCAACATCATCACAGGTCTGTTGGTACCCGTCGGCGCCTTCTTCTACGTACGCATGATACGTTTCCGCCTGCGCCTCTATCGCGACCTGCGCAACATCCGCCAGTCGAGCGAGAACATCATCCAGCAGGCAGAGAAACTGGCAGAGCAACAACAGACTGTTTGAAATATATATATAATAAATAAGGTGTAAGAAAGAATATGAATAATATCCAACTGAACACAATAGAAGAAGCCGTAGAGGATTTCAGGAAAGGCGAATTCGTGATTGTCGTCGACGACGAGGACCGCGAGAATGAGGGCGACCTGATCATCGCTGCTGAGAAGATTACAGCCGAGAAGGTGAACTTCATGCTGAAGTACGCCCGCGGCGTACTCTGCGCCCCGATCACGATAGAACGCTGCAAGGAACTCGACCTGCCCCATCAGGTACAGGACAACACCTCCGTACTCGGCACCCCCTTTACTGTGACCGTCGATAAGCTCGAGGGCTGCACCACTGGCGTCTCCGCCCACGACCGTGCCGAGACCATCCGCGCCCTTGCCGATCCAGCTTCCACCCCAGAGACCTTCGGACGTCCGGGACACGTCAACCCACTCTATGCTCAGGAGAACGGCGTGCTGCGCCGCAGCGGACACACCGAAGCCGCCATCGACCTCTGCCGCATGGCCGGACTCTACCCTGCCGGTGCCCTCATGGAGATCATGAACGAAGACGGTACGATGGCCCGTCTGCCCCAGCTGCTGGAACATGCCAAGGAGTGGAACATGAAGATCATCAGCATCAAGGATATGATTGCCTACCGCCTGAAGAAAGAGTCGCTCATCGAAGTCGGCGAAGAGGTTGACATGCCCACCGACTACGGCCATTTCCGCCTGATACCCTTCCGCCAGAAGAGCAACGGACTGGAGCACCTCGCCCTCATCAAAGGCGAGTGGAAGGAGGAAGAGCCGGTCCTCGTACGCGTACATTCTTCATGTATGACAGGCGACATCCTCGGTTCGAAGCGCTGCGACTGCGGCGAACAGCTCCACAAGGCAATGCAAGCCATCGATAAGGAGGGAAAGGGCGTCGTCATCTACATGCAGCAGGAAGGCAGAGGCATCGGTCTGATGAACAAGATAGCCGCCTACAAGCTACAGGAAGAAGGACTCGACACCGTCGATGCCAACGTGCACCTCGGCTTCAAGCCCGACGAGCGCGACTACGGCTGCGGCGCCCAGATGCTGCGCCATCTCGGCATCCATAAGATGCGCCTGCTGACGAACAACCCCGTCAAGCGCGTCGGACTGGAGGCCTACGGACTGGAAATCGTGGAGAACGTCCCCATCGAGGTGACACCCAACCCCTACAACCTCCGCTATCTCGAGACAAAGAAAAACCGCATGGGACATACGCTCCATCTGAAATAACGTTCAAAATGTCACTTTTTCGGCACAAAAAGCGAAAAAGTGCCGTTTTCCTTGCGGAATCATAATTATTTTGCTTACTTTTGCACAAAATTTGGTAAACATATGGCACAATTATCCAACCGTCTGCAGCGCCTGGCACCATCCGCCACGCTGGCAATGTCACAGAAAAGCTCAGAGATGAAGGCACAAGGTATCGACGTAATCAACATGAGCGTCGGAGAACCAGACTTCAACACCCCAGACCACATCAAGCAAGAGGCAAAGCTCGCCATCGACGAGAACTATTCGAAATACTCCCCTGTACCCGGCTACCCTGCCCTGCGACAGGCCATAGCCCGCAAGCTGGAGCGCGAGAACCACCTGCACTACACCCCCGCCGAGATCCTGGTCTCCAACGGTGCCAAGCAGAGTGTCTGCAATACGGTGATGGCCCTCGTCAACGACGGTGAGGAAGTCATCATCCCCGCCCCCTACTGGGTGAGCTATCCCCAGATGGTACTGCTGGCAGGCGGCAAACCCGTGATCGTCGAGGCAGGCTTCGAGCAGAACTTCAAGATGACGCCCGAGCAGTTGGAAGCCGCCATCACGCCCAATACCCGTATGCTCATCCTCTGTTCGCCCAGCAACCCCACGGGCAGCGTCTATAGCAAGGAAGAACTGAAGGCCCTCGCCGACGTCATCCTCCGCCACGACGACCTGTTTGTGCTGGCCGACGAGATCTACGAACATATCAACTACATCGGCAAGCACGAGTCCATCGCCCAGTTCCCGGGCATGAAGGAGCGCTCGATCATCGTCAACGGTGTGTCGAAAGCCTACGCCATGACAGGCTGGCGCATCGGCTACATCGCGGCCCCCGAGTGGATTGTCAAAGGATGCAACAAACTGCAAGGCCAGTACACCAGCGGTCCCTGCTCCGTCAGCCAGAAGGCTGCAGAGTTCGCCTATACCAGCGATCAGCAGTGTGTCGAGGATATGCGTCAGGCCTTTGAGCGCCGCCGCAACCTGATAGTGAAGCTCGCCAAGGACATCCCCGGACTGGAGGTGAACGTACCCGAGGGCGCTTTCTATCTGTTCCCCAAGTGCAGCAGCTTCTACGGCAAGAGCGACGGAGAGACCACCATCAACAATTCCACCGACTTTGCGATGTACCTGCTCGAAAAGGGACATGTGGCAACCGTCGGCGGCGACGCGTTTGGCGATCCCGAGTGCTTCCGCATGAGCTATGCGACAAGCGACGAAAATATCATCGAAGCGATGAAACGCATCAAAGATACAGTGGCGAAATTGAGATAAAATGACAAATTATGAGTTAAAAGTTATTAATTTGCTTTTTATAACCGATGAAATTAGTATCTTTGCGAGGTCTAAACAAATCGAACTTTTTAAATTTATATTTTTAAATAACTAAAAAATTAAAATTATTACATTTATGGCAACAACAACAAAGGCTGCAGCCCCAGCTAAAAAATCGGGCTTCCAAGGTGTTAAAGCTGCATGGATTATTCTCGCTATCTGCTGCGTAGCAGGTTACAGTGTTTGGTACTTCATTATGGGTAACCCCGACAACTTCATCGGTGGCGACCGTAGTGGTCACCCCGCAAACCTGCTTGGTACAGTGTATAAGGGAGGTTTCGTCGTAGGTCTTATCCTTACCCTTCTCTTCACCGTTATCTGCCTCGGTATCGAGCGCTTCTTCGCTATCCGCACCGCTTCTGGTAAGATGAATCTGGCTAAGTTCACCGCTGAGGTTAAGGCCGCTATCAAGGCTCAGGACTTCACGAAGGCTAAGGATCTCTGCAACAAGATGCAGGGTTCAGTAGGTAACGTAGTTATGGCTTCTATCAACATGTATCAGACCGTTGAGGGTGACGCTTCTCTGAAGAAGGCCGCTAAGATTGCAAAGATCCAGCAGGCTCACGAGGAGGCTACTCAGCTGGAGATGCCTACCCTTCAGATGAACATGCCAATGGTTGCTACCATCGTATCTCTGGGTACCCTGACCGCTCTGTTCGGTACTGTGCTCGG
>JAEEGJ010011735.1_pt1 | contig 22072 bp, 19 predicted proteins | sample 8958761 | NCBI WGS metagenome assembly JAEEGJ01 (sample SAMN16246546, study PRJNA631951) | gut metagenome | biome: gut microbiome; feature: rumen; material: RS-attached | host: Bos | place: Iran: Karaj | collected 2018-10 | reverse complement strand
ATTTCGCGATATCCTCGCTTCGGATTCATGCACGGACAGGTAGCAACCGACACCGTGACCGATTCCGTGACCGCAGAAGTATCCCGCATCCCATAGCGGGGATTCGGCGATACCGTCAAGAAGTGATCCCTTAAACCCTTCGGGGAAAATCGCATCCATAAGCCTCAGATTACCTTTAAGTACGGTCGTATATACTTTTCTTTCCTCCTCCGTAGGCTTACCGAGTGAAATGGTCCTTGTTATATCCGTAGTTCCCTCGAATCTGTAATGTCCGCCGGAATCAACGAGCAGGAATCCATCGGTTCCGATCTTCTTTGCGGTATCCTTTTTTGCGATGTAATGGACTACCGATGCATTCTCTTTGTAAGCGCAAATTGTTTTAAAAGATGTCGCTTCGGCGCCGCCCTCAAGCCTCATCGCGTCAAGCATCTTTCCGAGTTCATATTCATCGGGAAGGCTGTCGCTTCCGGCCATTTCCTTGACAGCCTTGATGAATCTTATCATCGTTACCGCATCTTTAATATGTGATTCCTTCATGCCGCGTATCTCGGCATCGTTCTTATAGGCCTTCGGTATCAATACGGGATCGGAGCATTCCTCCAGTATGCCTTTCTCATCGGCTTTGCAAAGGATCTTGGCGTTATTTCCGTACGGATCAGATAAGATAACATCTGTTGCTATATCTTCCAGATCATCGTAAAAGCACGAGTACTCCTTTATCGCAACCCCCGCTGAATCAAGACTATCCCCGGCTTCATCGCACAGTTTGTCCCTTCTGAGATAAAGAACAGCGCCGTACTGCGTTATCATCGCATATGAATATGCGACGGGAACACAGTCGATATCATCTCCCCTGAGATTAAAGAGCCACATGATCGAAGGCAGATCGGATACGATGTATGTATAACTGTCTTCCGAAACGTATCGTTTTCTGATCTTTGATCTGAGCGAATCAAGCTTGTCTTCCGTACTCTTTCCCGAATAAGATTCAGGTACGAAAGCAATATCCTTAAACTCTCTTTTGGGCATATCCGTAAAGAGAGCTTTGATCACATCCGCTCCGTCCGTAATCTCCACACTTGCAGGCAGTGTTTTTACAAGCCTTTTGTAATACTCGAAAGATACGGTCTTAAGATCAATGGATACTTTCTGACCGTCCCAAACGTATTCGCTTAAGTATTTTTCCACCGAAGGAACCGAGGGCATACCGGCTTTCATAAGTGTTATACCCGTTCCTTTAAGTTGATCCGTCGCCTGAACATAATACCTGCTGTCCATCCACAAAAGGGCCTCACCTTCCGATACGAGAAGCGTTGCGGCCGAACCCGTAAAATGCGTTATAAGCGGAATAAACCTGTCACATTTTGACGTATATTCCGACAGATGCGCATCACACGAGAAGACGATCAGCCAGTCGGTATCGAATTGCCGCATCTTTTCCCTGAGTGTCTCAAGCATTTATATCACCCACAACGGAACTTGCTCCTATCCTGTCACATCCGAGTTTAATATACTCCTCTGCTTCCGCGGCGGTCCTTATCCCTCCGGCGGCCTTTATCTTAACGTTTGCTCCAATATTATCCTTAAACAGTCTTATATCGTCCTGCGTGGCACCGGCCGTTCCGAATCCGGTCGATGTTTTAATATAATCCGCGCCCGCGGATGTCACTATTTCGCACAGCCTTATCTTTTCATCTTCGGTAAGATAACATGTCTCTATGATCACTTTTAATATCACCCCTTCGGTGACTTTGCGTATCTTTTCGATCTCTTCTTTTACAAGATCAAAATTTTTGTTCTTTAACTCGCATATGTTGATGACCATATCAATCTCATCGGCACCGTCCGCAAGGCACTGTTTCGTGTCGGCTATCTTTCCTTCCGTAGTCTCATATCCGAGAGGAAAGCCTATGACCGTACAGATCGTAAGGTCGGGGAATTCATTTCTGATCCTTTTAACATAGCACGGTGGAACACATACCGAGGCGGTGTGATTTTCGGTTGCCTCTTCACACAGTTTCCTTATCTGATCCCACGTCGCAAAGGCTTTTAACAGTGTATGATCCACATGACTTAATATCTCGTTCTTATCCATGGCCGTTTCTCCTTTTTCAATATACCGTATTAAAGAATTTAAACATAAAATCACTTTGAAGTACAGTATTTTTGTGGTAAAATCATATAAGCGGAATGATCCGCATCGCAGAAGGAATAAAGCTTACGGAGGTTACAAAATGAACAAGAACATCAGGATTCTTGTCTGTGATGACTCTATACTTGCAAGGAAGAATCTTTGCGGACTTTTGAAGGCACATGGTTTTACCGATATTTCCGAAGCAGGCAACGGTGAAGATGCCGTTAAGTTTGCTGTCGAGAACAAACCCGATCTCATCTTTCTTGACATCGTAATGCCTGTGAAGGACGGCGTTACCGCAACAAGGGAGATCAAGGAAGGTTATCCCGAAGCAAAGATAATAATCGTATCGTCTGTCGGAACACAGACACACATCAAAGAAGCCATCAAGGCCGGTGCAAGGGACTTCATACAGAAGCCTATCGAGGAGGATCTGTTCCTGCAGGTATTGGAGAATGTTAATGGATAACAAAGCCTGCACCAAGATCCTTGAGGCATCCAATTTCTATTCTGTCAGCAACATGTCGGATTTTGTCCGCACTTATATTGAGAAGCTCGTATATGATATAAGCATGTATGTCGAGCCTGATTTTTCGCTGGGAAGCATAGAGATAGTCTCGGACTTTACGGGTAAGTGCGAACTTTCGCAGGCGATCACCGGAGTTCCGAGCGCGTATTCCGGCATTGACGCCAAAGAGGATGTTCTCGTGAACTTTGCGGAACACTATTCTCATCTTGGGATCACGTCGTTTGATATGCTGACACGCGAGGCGATACTTGATTTTCTCAATCTGCACAACGGACTGTTTGTTGTGCTTCTCTCCAAGAACAATATTTGTGAATTGTCGCTCGATGCGCCTAAACAGAGCGGGAACTTTTCAATCGATCTTGCGCAGTACAAGACTATCACGGTTATTCCCGTGATGTTCCCGTACGGCACAATAAAGTTCTTTCTGTGTGAGATGTGATCTGAAACGATCTGATAATTCTTAATTCAGAAATTCTTTCACAACGTCTTTCATATTATCAATCGAACAAACGGTATTATGCAATATATCCGCATCTCTTATCGACGTGACCGCATAAGGGATCGGTGTTTTGCTTATCTTCGACAGTGTATCCGCCATCTCGAAATCATCATCCGAAACTTTATCCGGGGCAATAGAGTTAAGTACACTCTTCGTGAACTTATAGGGGCTTGCCGTTGACGCAATAACGGTAGGCGTTGTATCTCCTGTCTTATCCCTGTATGCGAAGTATACGCTTGCCGCAACCGCAGTATGCGTATCGATAAGATAACCATCGTTATCAAATACTTGTTTTATCGTTCTCTTCGTCTCTTCCTCATCGGCAAATCCGCCGTAGAACTTTTCGAGACGCTCTTTCATTTCGGGGCTGATATCATAGGCCCCCGAAGATCCAAGCTTCTTCATAAGATCGGCGCACTTGGATGCATCATTATCACAAATCCGATATATCAGACGTTCAAGATTACTGGAAATGAGAATATCCATCGAAGGGGATGAAGTAAGTTTGAATTCTCTGTTTCTGTCATACGTTCCCGTGCCGAAGAAATCATAAAGAACCTTGTTCTCGTTTGAAGCACATATCAGTTTACCTACGGGAAGTCCCAAAAGCGAAGCGTAATATGCTGCCAGTATATTCCCGAAATTACCGGTGGGAACGGTAATATTTATCGGATCCCCCGTTTTTATGACACCCTTTTCAACGAGCTTTGTATACGAATAAACGTAGTATACAAGCTGCGGGATAAGGCGACCTATATTTATAGAATTGGCTGACGACAGCCTGCATCCGCGCTCGTCCATCCATTTTGCAAGTTCAATATCAGCGAAGAGTTTCTTGACACCTGTCTGCGCATCGTCAAAGTTTCCGTCTATGCCGACAACAAATGTATTGTCACCCTTCTGCGTGACCATCTGCTTCTTCTGGATCGGACTGACTCCGTCCTTAGGATAAAATACGATTATCTTTGTACCTTTAACATCGGCAAATCCGGCAAGTGCTGCTTTTCCGGTATCTCCGCTCGTTGCTGTAAGAATGACTATGTCACCTTTTACGTTGTTCTTGGCAGCCGACACAGTCATAAGATGCGGAAGGATGGAAAGAGCCATATCCTTGAAGGCGATCGTAGCGCCGTGGAATAGCTCCAAAAAATAAGCCCCCGAAGCTTCTCGGATCGGCGCTATGTCTTTGGTATCGAACTTATCGTCGTATGCCGCATTTATGCAGTCTTTAAGCTCCTTTTCGGTAAAATCCGTAAGGAACAGTCTCATGATACGGTATGCGATTTCCCTGTATTCCAGACCGCACAGATCTTCTATCGCAAAATCAGCCTCCGGCATATGCTCGGGTACGTACAATCCTCCGTCTTTTGCGATACCGCGTATTATTGCAAGAGAAGCCGTCAGCTTCTCTTTGTCTCCTCTTGTACTGACATATTTAAGATCCATCAGCTCTCCTTATCCGTCTTAACGTCTTCGGCTTTTAAAGCCTCTTTGGCATCCTTTGCCTCGCGGAGCTTCTTTCCGCACAGTACGGCTGCAACTATGACCACCATACTGATAACCACAAGAATTAAATAAGACAGGAACGTGTTAACAAATCCGATCATTATGATCCCTCCGTAATTTTCTTTCCGAACACAAAATATATCATCATCCGGGCGTATCGTCCAGCAGTTCATCCGAAAGTGCCGCTTCAACGGCCATTTTATCACATCTTTCGTTTTCAGGATGCTCGGCATGACCTTTTACCCATGTAAACTTAAGATCGTGCGGTTTTGCCGCATCAAGAAGCCTTTTCCACAGATCTACATTGAGTACCGGCTTTTTGTCAGCCTTCCTCCAGCCGTTTTTTATCCAGTTGTCAATCCACTTCTGATTGAAAGCCTCCGTCACATACTTGCTGTCGGATACTATCTCGACACTGCAAGGACGGTTCAGACTCTCCAGTCCGGCTATTACTCCCATCAGCTCCATGCGGTTGTTTGTCGTCTTCTTATAGCCGGCGCTTCTCGTACTCTCATGAAGTATTCCCTTGCCGTCAACATAGTGAAGAATGACTCCGTATCCGCCGGGGCCGTCGGGGTTTCCCCTTGCGCTTCCGTCGGTATATATGGTGACTTTCAGCTTGTCATTTCCCATTTTCCGCTCTTTCTGTATTCCTCTGCAAGCCTGTTGGATGTATCCGTAACACTCTGATCGAACCCGAGGGCCGACAGAAGTCTTATGGCATTCGTCCTGTCCGTTGTTCCTTTGTGAAGCACATAAGGAAATACAACTTCGTTATCGATGATCTCCTCCGTAAAATAGTATGCTTCAACATCTTCGGAGAGCATCTTCGGAAGTTCAAGATCATGTGTTGCGGCAAACATCAGTACATTGGGTCTGCAAAGGAATCTTAAAATGGCGCAGCTTGCAGCTATACGTTCGACCGTGTTTGTTCCGCGAAGAACTTCATCTATTATGCAGAGGCAGCCGCCGGAAGAAGCGGCATCACATATTCTCTTGATCGATCTTGCTTCAACAACATAATAGCTTTCTCCGGCAAGAAGATCATCCGAAAGAGCCATCGAAGTAAACAGCTCGTATCTTTTTGTCTCATACGAATCGGCAAATGCAATACCAAAGCTTTGAGCGAACAGAGTGCTTATGCCTATCGCTTTTAAGAAAGTCGATTTACCGGATGCATTTGATCCCGTAAGAAGCATTCCCCCCGTTGTATTGATATCGTTTTTGACCGCATCGTTTACAAGAGGATGATACAGTCCCTTTGCGTTCAGTCTGTCATCATCCGCGATCGTTACCTTGCAATGATCCTTTTGGGAAATATAGGATGCAGTCGCAATAACGGCATCAAGACGGCCTATATCTATATAAAGATTTCTTATCTCATCGATCTTTTCAGTTATTATCGCAATCCTTATCTTATAAGCGATAAGATCGATATGGGTGATCATCCTTACATAGTCAAACAGTATCGACAGCGGATTGGAAGTCGTGCCGTCCTTGTAAGGTATCAGAAAAGCGGCCTTTGCAAGGCCGAAAATCCCTCTGTAGGTTTCAAAACGGGAATACTGCGAATCCGCAAGCAGTTTCGCGCATCGAAGATACTTAAGGCATAACGCAAGACCTTTCAGGTCATCTTCCATTCTGCTCCTGCCGGAAAAATATGTCCCTATGCATACACATAGAGAAATGATCGCAGCGACGGTTCCGACTCTCATAAAAAACGGCATGATACATACGGAAACAAGTAATGCCGCAACAGGTAAGATATCCGCCAAAACACCGCTTTTGTCGGCACCGGCAAGATCGCTTATGAGCATGAATCCGTCATCATCGGGATTTTTCGGACACTTATCAAGAATAACACGTGCTTTATGTGCTCCTTGGGGATCGCTTATGTATTGTTCGATCTCATCCCTGATCCTGTCGGCTTCATCCGATGACGAATGCATCATGCGGAATCTGCAGTTAAGATACTCTTCTCCCGCGCCGGATACACAGCGGTTCATCCTTGAATACAATTGAGAAAGCAACAGATCCGAGATTGTTATCTCATCAAGAACGCTGTCATCGGGATACCGGTCACAAAGATATCTCAGCATTGCCGAGTCATTTCGAAATGCACAGTCCGAATAACAGGAATCCGTATCGCTATCGTAGTCATCTGCCAGCTTTTTGATGCGGGAAGCTTTTACGGAGCGGGACTGATGTATTCCCGATACGACAAGAGCCGCAATAAGAAGCAGGAAACATATCCAGAAAATCACGTTTCCCATTCGTCAGTCCTTATACTTGGCCATCAGTTCATTGGCTTTATCGTAGATCTCTTCGGATGATACTCCGACATTGAACTTTCCGTCTTCATACAGTATCTTTCCGCCGACCATTGTCATCTTTATATTGGTCTTGCTTCCCGAATAAACGATGTTGTCGACAATGTTGTTGAGCGGCTGCATATTCGGCTGATCAAGATCGATCATAATAATATCAGCCTGCTTTCCTTCCGAAAGCGTATCGCAGTCATCAAGTCCCATACATTTCGCACCGTTTACCGTAGCCATTTTGAGTACCTCTTTCGGCACAACGGCTGCGGCATTCATATCATGAAGCTTTGCAAGCCCCGTAACAAGGAACATTTCTCTGAACATATCAAGACAGTTGTTTGAGGAAGGTCCGTCCGTACCGATCGCAACCCTTATTCCGTTATCAAGATACTTTGATATGGGAGCGATACCGCTTGCAAGTTTGGTGTTCGACCCGGGATTTGTCACAACGGTAAGATCGTGCTTTTTGAATATCTCGATATCTTCATCAGTAAGATATACGCAGTGATATCCGCCTCCGCCGTTTTTGAACATATCAAGACTCTCAAACAATGCGGTAGGTGTCATGCCGTGGCGTTCGATACATTCATCCACTTCTTTTCTCGTTTCGGAGTTATGTGTGAAAACAGGCGAAGAATACTTTGCCGCAATCTCGCTCAGCGACTCGAGAAGTTCCCTTGTACATGTATATTCGGCGTGAAATCCGATGATATAGCTTGTATAACCGTCATTTTTGTTAAGAACCCTAAAACGTCTCTCGACTTCCTCAAGTGACGGTCCGAACTTGTTTATGTCACAGCATCCGACATACCTGATCCCCATTTCAGTACATGCTCTGGCACATTCTTCGGGATTCATATACATATCGAATGCGGCCGTTATTCCGCTCGTAAGATATTCAAGGACCGCAAGCCTCGTGAATTCATACATGTCCTCCGCCGTAAGCTTTGCCTCAAGCGGGAATATCTTTGTCGACAGCCAATCCCACAGCGGCATGTCATCGGCATACGATCTCATTCCGGTCATCGCCGAATGAGTATGGGCGTCCTTGAAACCGGGCATCAGCACATTGCCTTTGCAGTCTCTTACAACATCAAATGTTATGCCTTTTTCCCTGATCTTATCTTCAAAAACGCCTTCTCCGACATAAGATATCTTACCGTTTTCGATCCATATCTCACCTTCGAACAGTTCACACCCTTCTTCCATCGTCAGAATGCGTGCGTTGTATAGTCTTGTATTCATACTATTCCTCCTTTGTAACGTGTTCCGGTCCGAAGCTTTCGGGAAGCAGTTCGGAAAGCTTATACTCCTTATATTCGGAAACACTTCTTGCTACTATTACTGTAAAGGCGGTCGGATCCGTAAACTCGCGAAGTACCTGACGACATATTCCGCAAGGATATGCGTAATCGCTCATTACATCCGTTTCCGATTCATCTCCGCCAACGATCGCTATCGCGCGAAAATCACTTTCCCCGGAAGATACGGCGGCAAAAACCGCGCTTCTCTCGGCACATACCGTTGCCCCGTATGACGCATTTTCAACATTACAGCCGCAAACAACGCTTCCGTCCGTGCACAGAAGAGCCGCTCCGACCCTGTAATGAGAATAGGGGGAATACGAATTCTTCCTCTCATCCATAGCTTTTTTGATGAGTTGTACGTTATCCATAAACTTCCTCTCGTCAGAATTCAATATATGTTACTTCCGTGTTGACAAGACTCAGTTCCTCACATGTGGCTATGTTTGTCTCTTTGTAAGGAACGATCATGCCGTCCACGAGATGTGAATATACCGCTTCATAATTTGAGTTATCAAACTTCTCGAATCTGGAAGTCTCCATCGGAAGACAAACTCCGCCCGTTGCAGCGGTCTTGTACGTCTCGGTTCCACCGGCAAAGGAACCCTCGAAAAACGATTTGACATCATCGTAAACAGCGGTTTTAATATCCTTCATCGCCGAAGTAACAACGGTCTCCGACTCGGAAGACTCATCAACGTCAACACCGATAACCTTGCCTTCGTGATTTTCGGCAGCGCGGATGACCGATTTGCCAATGGATCCGCCGCATGCGAATATTATCTCGGTATCATCGTCATACCATGCACTTGCAAGGTCTTCTATCTTTGTATCTTCGCTGAACGTGTTCGTATACGTATATCTGATGTGTACGTTTACACCCATCTCTATGGCAGCGTAATCCGCCCCCTGAACAAATCCGTATCCGAACCTTATAACGGGGTCTATCGGCATCCCTCCTGCAAATCCGAGGCCTTTATACCCGTCTCTTACCGCAGCATACCCAGCAAGGAATCCGGCCTGTTCCTCGGCAAACCTTATAACCGATACGTTATCCGCAATAAGTGTTTCGGTATTGTCTTCGTTGTGAGGCGCTCCGTCAACAAGTATGAAGCTTACGTCATCATACTTCTTCATCGCATTGTATACCGGCACTTCAAGCATGGTTCCGGGACAGACGAACAGTTTTGCACCGTTTTTGACGCCTCTCTTGAACTGCGCCATGATACTGTCATTGTCGTTGTCTTCCGGCTGATAATACTCATAAGCCAGACCTGTTTCCTCGGCATACTGCTTTATGCCGTCCCATGCGCCCTGATTATACGAATTGTCGTCTATCGTACCGTAATCGGTAACAAGAACGACATCAACAGGCTTATCGGACTCGCTTTGTTCATCACTGCCGCACCCGGCAAGCGTGACGGCAACGGCAACCGACATAAGTGACGCTATGATTCTGTTTATAGTATTGCTGCGAAAGATCATAATGCTCCGATTCTTATAATGGATTCACGAAGAATCTGTTTAAACAAAGGTGCAGCTTTGGCAGCGGCCTCCTGAACCTCGTCATGAGTCAGCGGGGTTTCGCATATTCCCGCGGCAAGATTGCAGACACAGCTGATCGCGCATATCTTCATTCCCATATGATTTGCGGCTATAGCCTCAACGACCGTGCTCATTCCCACCGCATCAACACCGAGCTTGGAAAGCATTTTTATTTCCGCGGGGCTTTCAAAAGAAGGTCCGGTCACCTGAGCGTAGACTCCCTTTTGCATATTGATCTCGAAGTCGTCCGCAACCGACATAATGATATCCTGAAGGATAGGATCGTATACTGAAGACATATCCGGGAATCTCGTTCCGATCTCATCGATATTGGGGCCGATAAGAGGATTGGGTGCAAACAGCGACACATGATCGGTGAGCATCATGAAGTCTCCGGCCTTGAAATCACGGTTGATACCGCCCGAAGCGTTTGTAAGGAACAGATATTTTGCTCCCATCATTGCCATAAGCCTTGCCGGAAGCACAACATCGGTTATCGGATAACCCTCATAGTAATGTACTCTTCCCTGCATGCAGACGACCGGTACTTTTTCTATATAACCGAACACAAACTGTCCCGCATGTCCGGGAACGGTAGATGTCGGGAAGCCTTCTATGTCGCTGTAGGGGACTTTATCCGTCACCTCTATCTCTTCGGCAAACTTTCCGAGTCCCGAGCCGAGTACAAGCGCGACAAGCGGCTCAAATGACGTTTTCTTTCTTATGCTCTCGTAACAGTTGTTGAGTTTTTCGTATACCGGATTCATTTCTCCTCCTTTTTATGTTCCGTCAACAGTTCCTTTGCTTTATGATAATCGAATACATCGAGACAGTTCTTGACATCACGGAACAGTTTGTTGATCTCGGGTCCGTAATTGGTGTTAACACACTCTGCTACCCGGTCTTCCGTCTCCTTTATATTAAACTTCGAAAGAGATTCTATAAGCTCATCTATTATACCATCATCAAAGACCACCTGCTCGCCCTCGGGTTCCGAAGCGGTGCTTTCGCCTTCAAACAGGCCGTTTTCAACAAGATATGATTTGACCGCAACAAGGACATTTTTGAACCGTTCGATGACATTTTCGGTACGGCTGTCGATGAATTCAAGATTTGATGCTTTCCCGGCGGATTCGAGGTCTTTAAAAAGGGTGCTGATCCCGAGCGCCCCTATCGCGGCACTGCTCGATTTGAGGCCGTGTACTTCTATGACATAATTGTTAATATCCCGTTCCGTAAGAAGCTTCATTACAAGCTCTGTCTTCAAAAGACCTTCTTTGTAGTATGCGTTTACTACCGACGCGAAGGCATCGATATTTCCTCCCAGGTTTGCAAGTCCCGTCTCAAAATCAACGATTTCGGGATCCACCGTGTCTGATGTGGGTACTTCTTTGGCTACGGACGCTTCGGCTTCGGGTTCGCCTTCGATCATGATATTAACGGCAAGCTCTGCCGGCATGTATTTTCTTAGCATTCTCTCAAGGTAGAACCTTCTTACCGGCTTTGCAAGATAATCCTGGAAGCCTTCGTTAAGAAGAACTCTGGATACTTCGGGACCGAAATCGGCCGTGGCGCACAGTATCGGCACCATTGCATTGGCATTATCCATTCTCCTTATCAGATGCAGAAGCTCGATACCGTCCATCTCCGGCATTCTCTGATCGAGTATGATAAGATCGAATTCATCTCTTTCAAGTACGTCAAGAGCCTCGGCGCCGCTCTTACACAGTGTTGTCGCGACCTCAAACGTCTGGAGCATTCCCTCGAGTACCCTTAAGTTAACGATAGAATCATCAACGATTATCACTTTTCCTTCAGGATAAACAACGGCTTCTCTCTTCTGCGAGACTTTATAGTTGGACGCATCCCATGTATTGTTGAGCGCATTCGCGACGCCTATACAGGTCATCGGCTTACGAAGGATCTTGCAATCGTCAAAATCGCTGTATATACTTCCCGGCTCAGTCAGCACATATATCTCATCACTTATCTGTGCTGTCCTGATCGTATCTTTGAGCATCGGATAGAAAACATCATCAATAAAGATATGAGTGTATTTTCTGTTCTCTATCAGCTGCCTGAATGCATTCGGACCCGTTACGAAATTGGGATACAACTGGAACTGTCCGAGAATATCTATCCATATATCCTGATCTTCGGGATCTTTTGTATATATAAGAATGTTGTATTCGTTAAGCGTACTGACACGTACGATCGGTGCCTCTTCAATGATATAGTTGATGAACTCGAAATGTACCGACATTCCGACTCCTTCAACACTGTTTATAGACAGGCTGCCTCCCATAAGTTCGAGGATTTCTTTGCATATGGACAGTTCGAGTCCCATGCCCTTAAAATCGCTCTTCTGTCTGCTGTCATATTTGGTATATGCCGAAAGCATCGCTTCGATCTCCTGTTCGGACAATCCGAAGCCGGATTCGGCTATAGTTCCTGAAAGAAGCACCGTGTTGGTTGTGATATCGATATCTCCCGATACTTCCATTGAGATACGACCCTGAGGTGACCTGTGTATGCAGGAAAAAAGCAGATACATAAATACCTGTTTTATTCTTATGTTGTCGCCGAACAAAGTCTTCGGGATGGTCGCATCTATCCTTGCAAAGAAATCAAGATTCTCGGACGCATACTCATTTGAAACCGAGTCTATGATCTCCGTAATGAGCTTCTTGAAATCATACTTTGTCGGATACAGCTCCATTTTGTTGGAATCAAGTTTGGAGAACTCAAGAATATTATTGATGATCTTAAGAAGCTGATTACTCGATGTTTTGATATTCTCCGCCAATTCCCTGCTCTCGGGATCAAGATCCTCTCGCAATATAAGCTCGTTCATACCGATGATCGCATTCATCGGTGTCCTTATCTCGTGAGTGACGTTTGCAAGGAAACGGCTCTTGTTATATCTTGCGGAACTGATTATATGACTCGATTCATCGAGCTGTTTTTTTGTCCTCTCGTAGAGGACCGTCTGATATATGAATATGAATACCGGTGCAAAAGCTGCGGCGATAAAGCTTGCAGGAATACCTATATTATCGGGTATTGCGGGATCAAAGTTCGAAAACCTCGCGTAGTCTTTTATCGGAAGCGAAAGAACAAGACCATACCATATCAGTTCAAGCGCAAACAGAAGATATACCCACCATTTTCTTATCAGGAAGAATGTGAACACTATACCGAGAAGGAAAAAGAAAAGCGCACCGCTGAACAGATTACCCGTCATATAAAACAGAAGCGGGAAAATGATAAAGTTCGTACTGACGATGACAACATATTTGAATAATACGATCTCATCAAATCTTCCGATAAGGTAAAGCGCAAGATAATACCAGATCACGATACCTATCGCGATGTAAAGACATTCCTTTGATACGGGGTTAACGGCAAAAATCACAACATAGACAAAGTTAACCGCAATGCTGTATATAAGAACCAGATACAGGCTTTTCGCGTCCATGGAAACGTCGTCGTTTCTTAAGAATCCTATGAAATTTTTGATCCTGTTCAGTAAATTTCTCATAATGATCAGTCTGCGGAAGTCTTGTTTACAATCAGTTCCCTGCGAAGATATTTGCGCAGGATCTTCTCCATCTTGTCAATAGAGATCGGTTTTGCCAGGAAATCATCAAATCCCGATTCAAGAAACATCTCTCTTGCTCCGCTTACAACATTTGCCGTAAGTGCGATCACGGGGAGAGCGACATATTTCGATCCGGGAATCTTCCTGATCTGTTCGAGTGTATCGATACCGTTCATCTCCGGCATCATATAGTCGAGGAAGATCATGTCGACATCATTGGTCTCAATCATCCTGAGACAGTCTTTACCCGAAAGTGCGGTAAGCACGGTTGCCTTGTATTTTGTAAGAATCGCACTTGCGACATTAAGATTCGTATAGTTATCGTCAACAACAAGTATCGTTGCATGAGGACATTCGAATCCTCCTTTTCTGTTGACCTCCCTGACATAAGTGTTTGTCTCGTTTTTCAGAAGGGCAGCGATATTGAGCGTATGTATGGGTCTCGTAAGTACAGTCGATGCCTTGCTCACATGAACATTATCATCGATATCGAGAAATGCGACTATGTTCTCTTCGACAAGTCTGGTCGCGAGAATCTGTTCGCACTCTTCGTATCTCTCATTGGAGATAAACACATGACTGTATCTGTTGACATTCAGAAGCCTTTCCATATCGTTCTTCGTTTTTGCAAGATCCGAATCTATGTTGAACGAATCAAGTATTTTCCTAATATGATCGGCGTATTGCGCATCCTTTTCGAATATGAGAACTCTGATCGTTCTTGAATCGGGAATGTACGCGATCGTATCCATCGATGTGAAACGCTGAGGTACCCTGAATGTGAAAACGGAACCCCTGTGATACTCACTCTGGACGGATATCTCACCGTTCATTTCTTTGATGATCTGAGCACATATCGAAAGCCCGAGACCGGAACCGTCAATATTGATATCATCATCGGATACACTCTCTTCCTCGCGTGCCGAGAACAGTCCTCCTATATCTTCTTTTCTTATTCCGATACCGGTATCTTCTATGTCAACTATGAGTTCAATCAGATCATTCTCTTTACGCTCATAATCAACTCTCATGACTATCTTGCCGCTTTCGGTAAATTTAACGGCATTGTTAAGTATGTTCACGAAAAGCTGGCGAAGTTTAGCGGAGTCCCCGTACAGGAATCTGGGGATGTTTTTGTTGATGTCAACAAAAAAGTCAAGATTACTCTCGGTCAGTCTGACTGTCATCATATTGATGACTTCCATCAGAAGATCGGAAAGATCATACGTAGAGACAAACAGCTCGATATCCCCGTTCTCCGATTTGGACAGATCCATCAGTTCGTCGGTTATGGAAAGAAGCGCATTACATGAATTGAGAATGTTATAAACACTGTCTGATACACGCTCATTGACTTCCTGGTCAAGGAGCAGATCGACAGTACCTACGATAGCGTTCATAGGAGTACGGATTTCATGAGACATGTTGATCAGGAACATATCCTTGGCAACATATGCATCCATGGCCTCCGCCTTCATCTTCTCGGATCGCTCCTGAGCTTTTTCGTAAAATCGGAATCTGAATCTTATCGTGGCGCCGGCACATATACCGACTATAACTATAGCCAGGATCGCTCCGGAATAAGAGATCGCTATATCTTTCGGTGTGGGATTTGCAAGACCTGTCGGTATTCTGTTGCTTGTTGCGATCAGCAGTCCGCTGTAAAACAAGGCTTCAACGGCCCCGAGAATAACCGCGGTCTTTGCGTTAAGCAAAATAACGGAATACATGAGCCCGAAAAGAAAATATACCGGAATAACACTTATACTCCGGTTGAACATCAGATAAATATTGGGCATATAGACAAAATTAAAGATAACCGACATGATGATTATCGATCGTTTTATCTTCAGTGTCCTGTTTGCTTCGGCCATCGTCAGAAGGAAGAACACACAGACGCCGAACGAAAGATAAAGTGCTTTGGGGTCATCAATAAAAATGCCTATAATGAAGCATATGAATATCATACCGATGATACAGATCGTATGCGTCACATTAAGCACGTATATCTCTTCGTTATTCTCTTTGCTGTATAGCGATCTTAAAAAATCAAGCATGTTCTCATTCAAACCGGGCCGCGTCGATCTGTCTTTCAACGTTCAGAAAAGCATCGACAAGTTCGGGATCGAAGTGTGTACCGCTCCAGAATCTCAATCTGTTTATCGCCTCATTATGTGTCAGAGGTTCCTCGCCTTCATTCGAGTTCCTGAAATTATCATAGGAATTGACGATCGACAGAATCCTGGCTTCGACCGGTATATTATTTGTCATGAGCTTGTCCGGATAACCTTTTCCGTCCCATCTTTCATGATGATATCTGCACATGTTGTACAGATATTTAAGGAATGTATTATCGGTAACCACGTTCATGACTTTTTTGACTGCCTCGGCACCCAGTACCGTATGCGCGTGGTTGAACTCTTTTTCCTGGATCGACAGGTCTCCTATATCGACAAGATATCTGTCGGCGAGGCATATCTTTCCGACATCATGCATCTTTGAAGCGAATTTGATCATCTCTACATCCGCCGAATCAACCGAAACAAGTCTGGCCTCAAGCAGATAATCAAGGAATATCGACATATATTTCTCGACGCGGATCGAATGTTCGGAGATGATGTACGATCTGTTTGCCATAAGGGAAGTGAACATTTCAACGATCGCATATTCAAGCTCAGATATATTATGGATCTTTTCGGTGAGAGCTTTTTTGAGCTGCTCGTTTATCTTTTCGTTATGCTTCTGCTCCTCGATCTGCTTGATGTGAACATCAACACGTTTTTTCAGGAGTGTAGCCGTAAACGGCTTCTTTATATAGTCAACGGCGCCGAGCGAATAACCTTCTATCTCGGTCGTAATATCATCCTGTGCGGTCAGAAATACAACGGGTATGCGCGCAAGCTTAGGATTACTCTTGATCTGCGATATAACAAAGAACCCGTTTGTATCGGGCATATCGATATCAAGGAGTACGACATCGGGAGGCTCGGGCATTTCCTCAAGAAATTCCAGCGCAATGTTACCGGATGAAACCGGTATGATCTCATACACGTCCTCAAGAGCTTTCTTGGCCATGATAAGATTGGTCATGTTGTCATCGACGATCATTACTTTATGCATTGTCTACCTCTTCTATCCGCGAAGCATCAAATACTTCATGCCCTCTTTTAATCCTTCGACAGTCAGTCTGTACATCGAAAATGTATTCTTTACGGCTGTTTCGGCTTCTCTCCACGGAGCGGATCCGGGTGCCATTTTGGGGTTCAGCCATATAATGCGCTTGAAATGCTTCTTGAGCCGGAGGAGCCACTCCATCCCGGAATATCCGTCATTCGGTCCTCTGTAATTACCCGTCAGTGAATACAATTCCTCCGGAGCCATTGCTGCATCACCGACAATTATGACTTTATATTCCGAATTCAGGTTCTTTAGGATCCATTCGGTCTCAATCCAGTCCCCGTATTCGCATTCCGGCGTATTGTATACGTGAGAATAGATACAGTTATGGAAAAAATACGTCTTGATATCTTTGAAATGATTTGATCTGTTGACTGAATGAAACAGCTCGTTCAACAGATTGGTATACGGTATCATCGTCCCGCCCGAATCCATCAGAAGCAGGAGTTTGACCGTATTCTTACGCGGCTTTTGCATCTCTATGCTCAAATGACCGCCGTTATTGCATGTTTTGTCGATCGTACCGTCTATGTCAAGTTCGGTCTTCTCGGCATCTATTCTGGTCGAAAACTGACGAAGGGAACGAAGCGCCATCTGAAACTGTCTGTTGTCAAGCACCCTGTCGTTGCGAAAATCACGGAATTTACGTTCTCCGATAACCTGGAAAGCGGATTGATAACCTGTGGTTCCTCCCACTCTCACGCCGCCGAGATGGCCGCCCAGATTACCGTATGAACTGTTACCCGCAGTTCCGACCCACTGATTGCCGCCCTGATGTTCGGCATCCTGTTCCTTCTGCCGCTGACGGAACTTTTCAAGAACATCTTCGTTATCGACTATCGGAATCCCTTCTTCTTCGAGAAGTGCTTTCTTCTTCTCAAGATCTTCCTGGAAAGCCTGATATTCCGGCTTCTCGAGCCATTTTCTCATCTGTTCCGAGATGTCGTCAAACTCGTGTTTAATGCCTTTGAAGTATTCCTCAAACAGCTGGTCGTATTTATCGAATCCGTACTCGTTCTTAACAAGTATCATTCTCGATACAAGGTAGAACTCGGTGAAGGAAGCACCTATAAGGCCCTTATCCATGGCTTCTATCAATGACAGCCACTCGGAAAGGCCGACGTCCATTCCCTTTTCTCTTAAGAAATAAAAGAATCCGGTAAACATTTATCACCCGATGCCCATATGGGATACCGTTTCAAGATCCTCGTCTTTTTTGATGACCGTTCCTATAAAAGGCAGCTTGGCCTTAATCGTATCGGCGCTTATCCCTCCGAGCTGAAGGGCATTCACCCAGTCGATCAGCTCCGAAGTGCTCGGTTTCTTCTTGATGGATTTCTCGTCTCTTATCCGGTAGAACACATCCATGGCTTCCGACAGGATATGCTCATCCACCTTATCGAAGTGTGTCCTGACTATCTCGTCCATCAGTTCTCTGTCCGGAAAAGCGATATAATGAAACACACATCTTCTCAGAAAAGCATCCGGGAGTTCTTTCTCGGCGTTTGAAGTTATAATGACAACGGGTCTGTGCTTTGCTTTGATCGTTTCTTTTGTCTCATGAATATAAAACTCCATCTGATCGAGTTCCCACAGAAGGTCATTCGGGAATTCAAGATCCGCCTTGTCTATCTCATCGATCAGAAGAACGACCTGAACATCGCTTGAGAACGCCTCTCCGAGCTTTCCGAGCTTAATGTATCGTTTGATATCATCCACGCCTTCCTCGCCGAACTGGCCGTCATACAGCCTCTGTATAGTGTCATACATATACAGTCCGTCCTGGGCTTTAGTCGTGGACTTGATATTCCATGTTATTATCGGCATATTAAGCGATTCGGCAATGGCTGCGGCAAGCATGGTTTTGCCCGTTCCGGGCTCACCTTTTATCAGAAGCGGCTTGGACAGTGCTCTTGACACATTGACCGCACTCATAAGCTCGTGTGAAGCAATATATGTACTTGTACTTGAAAAACCGCCTGCATTTATATCCATAGTCATTTCCTCTCAAACCGGTCTTAAGCCGTCACTGATCCTGCCAGCCGAGGCCGTAATACTCTTCTTTCTTTTCTCTCGTCATCAGTTCTCCGACTGCATCCTTTACAAGCGAGCCGTCAAACAGTATCTCGTTGACTTTTTCTATGATCGGAACTTCCACGTCGTATTTCTTTGCCAAAGCAAGCGCCGCTTTGGCCGAATATACACCTTCTACGACCATATGAACTTCGTTCATGGCCGACTGCATGTCCATTCCCTGACCCATAAGCATTCCGGCTTTACGGTTTCTCGAGTGCTTACTTGCACACGTTACTACAAGATCTCCTATTCCTGTAAGGCCGGCAAATGTTTCGGCCTTGCCTCCCATTTTCACGCCAAGACGTGATATTTCCGCTATACCTCTTGTAATCAGGGCAGCCTTGGTATTGTCACCATACCCCAGTCCGTCTGCCATCCCCGCTGCAAGAGCCACCACGTTTTTTAGGGCACCCCCGAGTTCTATCCCCAGCACGTCAGGGCTGATATATACCCTGAACACTTTGTTCATGAACATGTTCTGAACAAATTCCGCTGTTTCCTTCTGCTTGGCACCTACCACACATGTGGTCGGGATCTCTTCTCCTACCTCTTCCGCGTGTGAGGGACCGGACATCACAGCGACTTTGGCTTGGGGGATCTCCTGTTCTATTATCTCCGAAAGGGTCATCAAACTGTCTTCTTCAATACCCTTTGCGACATTTACGATAGTCTGATCTTTTTCGACATGTGGACTCATAAGAGCCGCCGTGCTTCTCGTATATACGCTCGGAACCGCAAGTACGAGAAGATCTTTATTGTGACATGCCATCTTCAGATCCGTAGTGAAGATCATGTCGTCCGGAAGTATTACTCCCGGAAGTTTGTCCTTGTGCTCGTGATATGTGTTAAGCATATCGATCTCGCTCTGCGCAATCGACCACACGGTTACCGAATGGCCGTTGTCATGAAGGACGGTTGATAGTGCGGTGCCCCAGCTGCCGGCACCGATCACACTGACATTTGCCATGCCGTAAAACCTCCTGATAAGCTTTATTTTACATCTATCTCCGGATGCGACTTCAGATATGTTTTTCGCTCGCATCCTGCAAAAAGTCTTTTGATATTCTCTTTGTGCCTTATCAGCATCATGATCATAAGCAATACGATCACGGTAATATATTCAACGTAATGCGCACCCGAACCGGCTGCGGTCCATCCGTAGAAATCCGTCATCTTAAACACAACGGAACATATAACAAGTGCTACATACAGTAATATCGATCCCAAAGAAACATAGTGGGTTAAGAAAAAAGTGGAAAAGAATACGACAATACCCACAAGCGTCATTACAGGAGAAAGTCCAAACAGTATGAATCCGGCGGTCGCAGCGATCCCTTTGCCGCCTTTAAATCCCATATAAAAAGGGAAGTTGTGTCCCAGGATGACTCCTGCCGAAGCATAAAGCGATAATAACGGAAGTATGAATTCGTGTGATTTTGAATATATCAGACTTGTAATCAGTATCGCGAGCCCGCATTTAAGGGCATCTCCCAAAAGAACAATACCGGCATACTTGGCGCCCATAGTCCGAAGTATGTTTGTTGTACCGGCGTTACCGCTCCCGTGTTCCCTTATATCTATGCCCTTGATCTTTCCGACTATGTATCCTGTCTGAAACAGGCCGCATACATAACCTATCAGGACGCATACGATACGTTCAGTCACTTTTCTCCTCTTTCCCTGATGATGAATCTGAGCGGTGTTCCGCGAAATCCGAAAGACTCACGTATCCGATTCTCAAGATATCTGGTGTATGAAAAATGCATCAGTTCTTTATCGTTCACAAATATAACAAACGTAGGGGGCTTAACCGCCACCTGCGTTATATAAAAAATCTTAAGCCGACGTCCCCTGTCGCTGGGGGGCTGATTAAGTGCCACAGCCTCTGAAAGTATCTCATTGAGAACACCGGTTGCTATTCTCATTGCCGAATTGGCACAAACCATATCAACAAGATCAAAGAGCTTGTTAAGTCTCTGTCCCGTTACAGCGGATATGAACGTGATCTCCGCATACTGAATGAAGGACAATACATTCCTTACGTCCTTCTCGAATCTGTTAACGGTCTTATCATCCTTCTCTATTGCATCCCATTTATTGACGGCTATGATGATCCCTTTTCCGGCATCATGGGCGATTCCTGCAATCTTTGCTTCCTGCTCGGTGATACCCTCCGTAGCGTCAACTATCAGTATCACAACGTCGGACCTTTCAATGGCTGCAACGGTCCTGACAACCATATAGTGTTCAAGTTCTTCCTTGACGTTCTTCTTTCTGCGAAGACCGGCTGTATCTATGAACACATATTCCTTGCCGTTATGTCTGATCGGAGTATCAACCGCATCTCTTGTCGTGCCCGCTATATCCGAAACGATAACCCTGTCGTTTCCGATCAGTTTATTTATGATAGATGATTTACCGACATTGGGCTTACCCACTATCGCAACCTTGGGTCGCTCGTCTTCGGTCTCTTTCTCTCCGCCTTCGGGAAAATGCTCGGCAACAGCATCCAGAAGTTCACCTATTCCGGTCCTGTTTGCGGCCGAAACCGGTACGGGCTCACCTATACCGAGATTGTAGAACTCGTATACGTCGTTTCCGTATTTTCTGATATCATCAACCTTATTGACACACAAAACAACAGGCTTGCGGCTTCTTCTCAGCATATCGCACACTTTTTGATCCGAATCTACAAGTCCCTGTTTTACATCAACAATAAAAACGATGACGTCGGCAGTATCAATCGCTGTCTGAGCCTGCTCCCTCATCTGTGAAAGAATGATATCGTTACTCTCCGGTTCAATACCACCGGTATCTATTATTGTAAAATCACGGTCGAGCCAGTTTGCCTCGGCATATATCCTGTCTCTTGTGATCCCGGGTGTATCCTTGACGATCGAGATACGCTGTCCGGCTATCACGTTGAACAGTGAAGATTTGCCGACGTTGGGACGCCCGACAATGGCCACTATCGGCTTACTCATAAAACTTCTCTTTCAGTATGAAATTAACAAGATCCAATCCGTTTGATTTTACAATATGTGCCCTTACTTGCAAATCGTTTTCAAGGTCTGCGAGCGTTACGTCATCAAGGAAAACATCCTCATCTTTCTTCATCATACACTCGGGTATGAGGAGGTGCTGTCCGAGATCTTTACCATTAAGTTGTTTGATGATGTCTCCTCCGGTAAGAAGGCCCGCAACAGTGATCTTTTCACCGAAAAAATCGTTCCTGACGGCGTATATGTTAAATCTTACCTTCGGGAACAGGCTGCAGATCTTATCTGTTGCCTCTTTGACGTATGTTTTGGCAAGCATCCCGGTTACGATCGAAAACGACACAGTGTGGTCCTCCGGTACGATCTTTCCTTTATTTATCG
>JAEEGJ010011732.1_pt1 | contig 22074 bp, 18 predicted proteins | sample 8958761 | NCBI WGS metagenome assembly JAEEGJ01 (sample SAMN16246546, study PRJNA631951) | gut metagenome | biome: gut microbiome; feature: rumen; material: RS-attached | host: Bos | place: Iran: Karaj | collected 2018-10 | reverse complement strand
TGGCCCCGAAGGCAAGAATGAATGGTTCCAGGTTGATAAGAACCAAAGTATCTATGCTAGCGGCAACATGATAGACAAAAATCGCGATGGCGTGCTCAATGGCGGCCCGACAAGTATTTACTGGTATCAGGGCGAAGGGACGATTTTGAACAAGCCTTGGAATGAACTTACGACTAAAGGCCCGATGCTCAGTGCAGCGACCGCCTGGCGTTACGTGAATTCGCAGAGTGGCGTGCTCCCCTACGATGATATCGATTCGCTTGTCTGGTATCAGGTGGGAACGCTTGGCAAGGCGGGGGCATTGGTGAAGAGCGTGAGCGCTATGGGGCTCAAGACGAATAATGGTTGGGGTGAGGTGATTGCGGGCAAGGCTGCAACGGATTCTGACAAGGATGGCATGCCCGATTATTTTGAAGAAGCGATGGGTTACGATTCCGCAAAAGACGATGCGATGGTCAAGGAAAGCGATGGCTACGTGCGTATCGAAAAGTACATCAACTGGCTTGGTGCCATGCACGCTAAAGTCGAAGGGAACGGAACGCTTGATTTTGACTTGCGTTCGATTACGCGTGGGTTCCAAGATGTAAAACCTGCGTACAGCGTTTTTGCTGCCGAAAATGGAACAGTCGATTTGCAGAAGGACGGCTACACGGCTCGTTTTACGCCTGACAAGAATTTCAAGGGACTCGCTTCGTTCAAATATACCGTCAAAGGGAACGATAACACCGAATACACGGGCCGCGTCGATGTTCTTGTGGAAAAGGTTGCGGGTATTGGCGAACAACCGCGTGATACGGTATCGCGTGATTCTTCTGTTTCGGTCGCAGATTCGACAGAAAAGGATTCAATTCCGACTCGCCTTACAGAGAATTTCCGCTTGCGTGGAAATCCCGAGTCTATGAAAGTTTTTGATATGAATGGAAATTATATGGGGACTTCGACGCAAAATCTACCGCAAGGCCGCTATATTGTTCTCCAAAAAATTCAAGGCCGTACGGTAAATGTGGTGTACATCAAACATTGAAGGCCTGATTCCAATGTTCTTTTGCAAAACCCTTGCAAAAATCGTCTAAAAGAGTATATTTAAGCTCCGTTGATGTGGTATGGAGACTTTATGGAATCCCTCAAAAGGGTGAAGCGTGCTGCGGCTTTATTTTCTGTAGCGTTTAGCTTGGTGATGCTTGCAGGAAATCCTGCGTTTGCGATAACTCCCAATAAGTTGCTCACGGGTGGGCTCAAGGCTCATGCGGGTTCTACCACGACCGACTATTTGACGGACGGCTATTTGACAAACTGGAAAAGTAGCAGCGAAAAAGAAATTGCGTTGAATGTTGGGGCAGGGCCCAAGAAACTTTTAATCACTTGGGAATCTTTTGGGGACTGCGCCTGGGCTACTAATTTTACATCGAATTGCGGGCACAGCGGTGTCGCTCTTTCGAACTTCAAAATTCTCACGTCGGCAAATTCTACGGATGGCCGCGATGGCGACTGGAGCGAGGCTGCAAACATTACGAATAATCCAGTGATGGCGCGCGGTGTAGAAATCGACTTTGATGGAAAATCCTGGTTCAAGTTCGTGAGCGAAGGCGATGTGGGCAAGCTTCTTGAAATCGAAGCTTTCGACATGACTGAAAACGGAACCGATACGTGGTTTTTCATGGGCACGAGCATCAGTCAGATGGGGCTAAAGCAGCAAGATACCGATTCTACGACGGCGCAATTGATTCACGCTCGTTTCCCGGATTACACGCCAGCGATGCTTCGTGGCGGAATCGGTTGCATCAACAGTACCGAGGTTGTCGCCCATTTGGATGAATATTTGAAATACGCTGGTAATGTCAAGTATTGGGCGATTGAAATGGGCACGAACGATGCTTGGGGCGGCGGCGACTGGGATCTCGATGCTTACGTCAAGAACATGCAAACGATTATTGATTCTGCAAAAGCGCATAACATAACGCCGATTATCGCTCGCATTATCGCGACGAATCCCGAAAAATCGGGGTGGCAAATCAATCAGGCGTTCCTCGATGCTGTCGATAAACTTGTTGAAGATAACAAATTGCCCAAGGGGCCGGACTTTTATAATTACTTTTTAGAACATCCCGAATTGCTAGGGAGCGATGGCATCCATCCGAATGCAGATGGCGGCGGACAAGCGATGCATCACTTGTGGGCTGATGCTTTGGCTCCGCTGTATGCTGTAGGCGATACGGCTAAGAAGGATTCTTCGGGGAATGTTACGGCTCGTGTTTCCAAGCGTCTCGTGCGTTCGATGCGTCTGCGTGCGGATGCTGCTTCAATGAGATTTTTTGACATGAACGGAGTCTATATGGGGATGAATGCGAATGTTCTCCCGCATGGTCGCTATATCGTTCGCCAAAAAGTACAGGGCCGTTTTGTGAATAAAGTTTACTTCAAGAAGTGAACTGCTTTTCCCCAAATTTTATCGACGAGAACGGATGCGGCATAGCTCATCGCAAGGAGTATGACGAATGCCGGAATTGCGTATCTTGGGGCGGCGACGATTTTTGCTGTCACGCCGAAATAGTAGCAGAAAAAGGTGTGGGTGAGCCACATGTTCGTGCTTTGAGTTCCGAGGGCGGACAAACTTTTTTTGAGAAGGTTCAATCTGCTAACGGTGTCGATGCTTGCGAGCGTTAAAAACGGAACGAAAAAAATGTCAAAATAAATTCCGTTGCTGTATCGCCGGAGAAAGATAACCGCCCCCCAAATGAATGCGTCAAAAACAGGATTCAAAAGCCTTTTCGCTTTCAAAAAATCGTTTAATTTGTCAAATAGTCCGTTCCTTGCAACGACTGCTCCCATCCAGAAGCAGGCTGCGTGGGGAATCGCGTAGTGGAATCTTGTCAATGCGATGCTTAAAACGAGGATGATAAAAACGTTGTCGAGTGCGGAAAGATGCTGAACGAGAAATCTAATAAGCGGGAATAAAGCTAGAAGTATAGCGTAGTTTATCAGAAACCACCATTCTTTGTTATACGTCGATTCGATTCCTACAAAGTTTAAGAGAAATTCTTTTATCGAAAATTGCGAGAATGCGGAATAGACGCTGGCATCTGTGCAGTACGCATCTTGGTTCGAAAAACAGATGAAACCGATGGGAACGAAAATGACAAAGATTTTCCAATAGGCAAAGTAGAGCTTTTTCAGCCGTTCAAAAAGGTTGTAGCGTTTGCCGAAGTATTTCTTGTATAGCCCGTAACCGCCCAAAAAGAAAAACATGGAAACGCAAATTTTTGCAAAGACACCAAAATGGGCTGTTAGCGGCAATCCTGAAATGTGAAAAAAACTTTCGAGCGGACCGCCTGCAATACGTTCTGGGAACGTCCATAGATGGTGGGCCAACATACATAAAATGGCGATAGCTTTCATCGCGATAGTGTCGTTCACGGACAAAAATCTATCGGGTGTGGCTATGTCATTTTGCATGCGTCCTCGTCATCCTCGCTTCGCGAGGATCCTTACAGTTCACAGAGCTCTTGTGTCGTTATTTTACTTGAGCTTTCTTTGTTCGCACGAATAAAAATGCACCGAAAGCGACTAGCAGCAAGAATGCGAGAATGCTCACCTTGATGCATGCGTGGAACGGCTTACTGCGATATTCCATGCGGACTTCGGATTTGCCTTTCGGAATTTCGACAGCACGGAGGTCTCCGAATGCCTTATAGACTTTGGCTTCGTTGCCGTTGACGGTCGCTTTCCAGTAGGGGTGGTAGTTGCCGGCGACTACCATGAATCCTGCGCGGTCGCTTTCAACCTGGAACACTTGCGTATCCATCTTCGGGCTTGCGACAAGTTTTGCCTTGCCCTCGGCCACTCCGCCTTCGCCCTTGTTCTGCGGTTCTTCGGAGAGGATGACTTTTTCGCGGTAGGCAAAGCCGTTCTTGAGTGCGTCAATGGCTTTGGAATCTTCCATCGTGGTCGATTCGCCGTAGATGTAGGCTTCGCCCATGGCGGTCGGAATCGGCATGTAGCTTGTGCCGCGTTGCGTGTCGAATATGATTGCGCCGATGTTCATCAAGTCGAGGAACGGGTGTGCGGCTTCCGGGTTGTTGATGTTCAAGAGGTAGTTCGCGTTGCCTTGTCCGCCACGGAATTCGCGGTAGCTTGCAAGTTCGTTGTCGTGGAATCCGTCCGCGTTACGCAAATGGTATTGCGGGAAAATGTTTCCGCTGAGGGCTTTGCTGCGCGAGAGCGAAAGCACGCGTGGCGTGTTGATGGAATCCGCTTGGAATGGAGCCTTGATGGCTGCGACAACTCCATTTTTCGGTTGCAAATATTCGTTGGCGGCGACGTTCTGGATAAACGCACCGTTGATGGTCATGAGTTCGATGCCGGCGATAAGCGCAAGAATACCGACCTTGGCGGGTGTGCTACCCTTCCACTTGAACACGGCAAGGCTTACGCCAACCACGACGAGAATCAAGATGAAACTCGGAATGATTTTGGAGGCAGTCATGCTCATCACCACTTCGTTCAGCGGCTTGAAGTACGGGGCGGTAACGGGGTCGTTCAAGAGCTTTTGTCCGCTCATGAGGAACATGCCGATGATGGCAAATCCAATGACGACGGCGGCTTGTACGCCTCTCGATGTTCCCGGAAGCTTTGCTTTGAACGCATCGACAAAATTCTTGATGTTGATTTCTTTGCCCTGGTCGTCGAGGCTCATCACGCCGAGGCATGCGGCAGCGTAGGCGAGGCAAGCGATAAAGCCGAACGGGCTGATGAAGAGCGTCCAGTTGAATCGTGCGATGACGACGAGCAAAAGTAAAACCACAAACATAACAGTTCCGTGTAACAATGCGCGGCGGTTCTTGATGGAATCTTCGTTCGGGTCGCTAATGGCACGGAGTACAGGGCCTGCCATCATCACGAGCAAGAGCGGAAGCCAGAAAAGAGCCATGCCCGGAGCACGGAAATTCTTTACGCCGGGGAGAATGTTGTACCAAATCTTGAACAGCGGAGAATGGTCGCCCATACCGTAGCTGAGTGCAACCACAGCCCCCAGTCCCCAGAAGCTTGCCCAGCGGCGTTTGCCGGGGAGGAACAGGCAGAGGAACCCGAGGAACGTAAGGAGCGCACCTGCGTTGTTGTGGTCGAGCTTGAAGCTGTTGTGGCCCCAGTAGAACGGACTGCCTTGGCTGCCGGCTTCGGCCATCTTGCGGTATTCGTCCATTGTCACATCGACAAAGGAACTGCCCTTGAAGGAGTTCGTCTTTTCATCTTGTTCATAGACATCGACACCGATGAATCCCGGAATGAGCATCTGGGCCATTTCTTCTTGATGGAAAGACCAGCTCACGGCGTGACCGTAGTTGGTGTGGTCGCCTTCGCCGCGGACGGACTGTGTCGTGGTGTAGAGGTAAGGCGGAATAATCTGGAAACAACTGATGGCAAGCCCGAAGGCGAGTGCTGCGGCTGCAAGTCCGATGCGTTTACCGCGTGTGACGAGCGTATCGCAATGGAATGCGGCTTCGTAAAGTGTGTAAAAACCAGCACCCCACAAGAAAAGGTACGTCAATTGCAAATGGCTTCCGAGAATCATCCATACAATGCTTAATGCAAAGACGATGAGGTAGGGGAGGCTTCCGTCGCGGACAATTTTGCGGATGGCGAGGAGTGCCAAGGGTGCGATGGCGAAAACCATCATCTTACCGTCGTGACCGCCGTAGATGTAGGTGAAGTATTCCGGCGAGAATGCGTAGAGGAATCCGAGAAGCGAACCCCACCATTTGTTGCCGGTCAGGTTCCACGCGAGGAGCATTGCACTCATGAAGGCGACCCACACGGTCAAGATGAACTTGAAACCGACGGCACGTGCCGGATCCATAATGAACTGCGTCCACACGAGCGGGTGGTAAGCATCCGCGAAGAGTGCGTCGATGGTCGGGATTCCACCGAGACGGCTGTCGTCCCATTCCGTGAGAATCGCGTTAAAGGTGCGCAAAATGCGGCTACCGATGCCGTTCAGCTGGTCGCTGTTGAGCATAAGTTGGCTGGAATCGAATGCGAAATTGCGGAAGACAACCATCAAAATCGCGAAGAAAATTGCGGACATGGCCACAAAAAAAGCAGGCTTCTTATTTAAAAAGTTCATATAAGGAAATATAAAAATACCGCAGAGGATAGCCGCTACGGTTCGTTAAATTGTTCGCCCTTAAACGAATTTGTTTTCGAATGGATTTATTCGAGCGTGTTTTCGTCGGTCTTTGCAGTTTTGATGAGGCTGTAAATGCCGAATGCAGAGATGATGCAAATTGCGGCGAATACAATGTATTTAATCGTTTTCATAAGGTTCTCCTTGAAATCTTTTCTGTAAAGATATTTGTTTTTTCCGCAACGGTCAAGTGTTTTTTGAAACAGTGGTTAGTAAACAGGATAATAAAATGAAAAATTAAAAGTGAAAAATTAAAAATGAAATTTTAATTCTTAATTATTCATTTTTAATTCTTAATTCATAAATCCTAACCACCAACCACTAACCACTTCCTACCGCCTACTTCCTACTCTTTAGTGATAATCATGCAAATCACGGGGAGTTTCTTATCGACTTCGTTTTCGCTGGGGATGATTTCGCTTTCGAGCACCTTGCAGTTGAGCTCTTTCACAAAGAATTCGAGCTGGCTCCTTTCGAACCCAAGCCAAATGTGGCCGTGCGTCGTGCGGAAAGATTCTTCTTTGTGCTGGGCGAGGTCCAGGAGGGCCAGTCTTCCGCCCGGCTTCAAGATGCGGGTAGCTTCCTTGAGGGCGAGGCGCGGGTCGGTGGCGTGGTGCAACACCTGGCTCATGAGCACGAGGTCTGCGTAATTGTCGGGGAGTCCCGTTTGCGTCATGTCGGCAACTTTCGGCGTTACGTTGTCGATTCCTTTTTGTTGCAAAATTTGCTGGAGTCCGCTGATGATTTTCGGATCGTAGTCGAGGGCGGTCACGTTCTTGCAGCGGCACGCGAGCATGAGTGAGAGGTCTCCGCCTTCGCCGCACCCGATATCGACCGCGTTTTCGAACGGCACCATGAGCTTGCTGAACAGGCTGATTTGGGCCTTGAGGCTTCCGCCGGCCTGGTCGAGCTTATGGATTTGCCCTTTCGTCTTGTCGGTACGTTCTTCGAGCGCTTGTGCGGCACGGCACTTCAAAATATCCTTGTCTTGCAGCTCGTCGTAAGCTTCGCGGATGATCTGCAACAGGCGGCTGCTCATGTAGAGTTCTTCGCTTAGGCGGTAATACGCCTTGATGCCGTCGCGGCGGTCTTTCACGAGCCCGCATTGCGAGAGTTTTGCCAAATGGCGGCTCGCGTTGCTCTGGTGAATATCTAGAATATCCTTGATTTCGTTGACGGTGAATTCGGACTGGTCCAGCAGGAGTAGTATCTTGAGGCGCATTTCGTCGGAAATGGCTCCAAAAAGTTCCATGTTCGGGATAATCGGTTCTCGGTTCTGGTTAAAATTCGAATTTGTCACGTGGCCTGCCAATACTTTTTTATGTTTGTCGTTGTGAATATAAATTTTTAATGGACTTTTGATGGAAAAAAGGTGCTTTAAAAGCTTTTTTCGAGCCTTTTTTGCGATGCTATGCGCGGCAACGCTTGCTTTTAGTGCTCCTGCTACGGAAAATCGTCATTATGAGGTCTCGGTGCGTCTCGATGTCCCGCTTGCGCTTGGAATTGCTCTGACTTCGGCGTTAGGCGTGTATCAATATTACGGAATGGAACGTGTTCCGGACGGTGAATTGAGGGCTAAATCGGATTTTTTGCCGTGGGATAGGCCTTTTGTGGGGCGTTACAGCGAATGGGCGACTGTCGTGAGCCACTATTCGGCGTTTTTTGCCGTAGTCCCATTAGCGTTGGCGGGGGGCTCGTGGTACAAGGGCGATGCGGATGCTTGTGATTTTGGCGCGTTTACGCTCATGTTCGCAGAAGCGGTCGCTTTGCAGAATGCACTGAACCAGATTGTCCGTTCTTCGCAGCTCTGGCCTCGGCCTTATGTTTACGCTAAAAGCGGGAAAGGTGCCGAAAAAGCTAAGGAAGCACGCGGTGAAGCGTATGGTTCCTTTTATTCGGGGCATGCTTCGGCGGCTTTTACCGTAGCGACGTTTATGGGCGAATGGTTTTCAGAAATTTACCCGAATTCCAAGTATAAAACTCTAGTTTGGGCTTCGTCATATACGTTGGCGGCGGGTGTGGGAATTTTGCGGGTCGTGGCGGGTAAACATTACCCCTCGGATGTGGTTTTGGGTGCTTTAATGGGGACTGGAGTGAGTTTTGGAGTCCTAAAATTGCATGAGATTTGTAAAAAGAAAATTGCTATTTGGGCAATTCCGGGCAATATCGGGGCTGTATTTTATTTTTGACATTTTTTTTAACCTTTTTTTTTAAAACAGTATATATATTTTTCCCGTGAGGTCTCCTGTTGGCGCCTCCATAAAAATGAGGTTTTTTGATGTTGGAAGGCTTTAGGCGTGTCTTGTGCGCCGCAATTTTTTTGGCAGTATCTGTAGTTGTATGCGATGCCGAAGAATTAAAAGATTTTAGGGATGGACACGTCTATAGGACGATTAAATCCGGTTCTTTAAATTGGTTCAGTCAAGACCTCAATTTCCGCAAAACCGCAAATTTTTCAGATGACGAAGGACGCTCTTTTTACCGTAACGAGCGGTGGGAACTTTCGTGCCCGGAAGGTACGCGTTTACCTGATGCTCTTGATTGGGATAAATTAATTCACGATAAATTCATGGGACCGCGTAAAGTGCAGAACATGAAATCTTTTGTGAGCGGTTCTTCGATGGGGTATTACAAGTTTGAAGAAGATGACGTTGTGAACAAAAGAGATTATGCTGCCTATTACGCTGCTGTGGGCGGTGTCGGTACGCAAGTCATGATGCTTGATACAAAACGCGGTGTTGCTAAACTTGTTCGTATTGAAGATGCTGATGCCGTGCAAGTGCGTTGCATTTACGACCGCGACCTCTTGGCTGAAAAGGGCGTTTCGAAAAAAGATATGATGCTTACGGACAACCGAGATAAAAAGAAGTACAAAGTAGAAGTCCGTGCCGGTAAAATTTGGATGAAGCAAAATCTTGCTTTTAGCCTTACTTCTGAAAAACAGTGCTACATTGAAGATAAGGCTTCCTGCGAAAAGTTTGGACGTTATTACACTCATAGTGAGGCTCTCAAAGCTTGCCCGGCAGGTTGGCATTTGCCGGATGACGGCGAATGGCGCGATTATCAAAAGGAACGTGCTACGCTTGACTGGGATAATCTAGGGCGCGGCGGTTGTCAGGACTGGGACGGCTATTGCGATGCTGAATCGACAGGTCATTACTGGTCATCAACGTCTATATTGAAAAATTCGGCCCGCTCATGGGAGTTCCGGCGCTTGGTGCGGGATATCAACCGTACGGATGAAAGCGTTCACAAGGGGCTTTACGTCCGGTGTGTCGCAAATATGGATGAGTAGATTTTAGACGAAAGAACGCCACTATGTGGCTATAGACGAAAGAAAGTTTTAGGCTTCAGGCTTTAGGTGGTAGGCTGTCATCCCCGACTAGTTCGGGGATCTCCTTACACGGCACTTGTCGCATTATCTCCTAACCACTAATCACTAACCACTGTTTACTGCGGCTTTGCCGCCCTTACAATTCGTCGTCGCTTTCGGAAACGTCTTCGAAGTGGCTTCCGTATTCGTCGAAATTGATTTCTTCAGCGATATCGTCGTTATCTAAGTCATCATTGTCAAGGCCAAGTCCGAGCCGTGCGCAGATGCGGTCCAAGAGAATCAAATCTACATCTTCGGTGTCGCCGCCTTCGCGTTCGTAGGCTTCGATGATAAGCTCTTGCTCGTCTGGTTTGTACTTATCGACAACTTCGGTGATTTTCATTTTTTTTCTCCTTTGCGGATAGATAAAAATATCCACATCACTGCTACTAATATCGTCTATCTAAATAACATTGTCAATATGTTTTACTAAATTTTTTTCTATGAACAAGAATTTGCCTTTTATCGCGCTTGCTTTTTTGTTGGGAATGTCTCAATCCTGGGCCGTTGACCCCCGTATTGAACAAGGTGCACGTTTTGAGGCTAAGGGCCAGTACGAAAAAGCCCTTGGCGAATACCGCGCCATGCTTGCCGAAAATAAGAAGAATACCGAAGCCTACATGGCTGCCGGTAACGTCCGCATGAAGATGAAGGACTATAAAGGAGCCGTGGCGAACTACCGCTTGGCTTACCAGTATAATCCGAGTTTGACTGCTGCTTATGAAGGTGCCGCGAAAGCATTCGAAGCGATGGGGCAGCAAGCCAAGGCTGATGCAGAACGTGCGAAGATGAAGGGCGGAAAGGCTTCTGCCTCTAAGACAGAGACCGCAAAGGCTGAACCAGCAAAGACGGAGACGAAAACGGCTGCTGCCGCTCCTGCGAAGACTGCACAACCGGCTGTACCCGCAAAAACCGAAGCTCCTAAAACTCAGGCTGCTTCTCCGGTTGCCTCCAAAACGACAACTGCGGACGCTTCTGAAGATCCGTTTGAAAAAGGCAAGGCTTTGCTCGCTCAAGGCCGCTATGCCGAAGCCGCTCCGCTTTGGCGAACTGTACTTTCGAAGAAGCCTGGTGATGCCGGTGCGTATTTCTACGCAGGCGTAACCCGTTATGAAATGGGAGAATACGACAAGGCCGAGTTCAACCTGAAGAAGGGGCTTTCGTATAAAGAACGTGGCAACGATGCCAATTACTATTTGGCAAGGATTAACCAGAAAGGCAAACGTCTCGATCAAGAAAAGAAGTATTTGGCGGCTTATTTGAAAAAAGCTGCTCCTGATGCGAAATTCCGCAAAGCTGCCGAAGACCGTATGGCCGAAATCAACGCGGTCGCTAATGCCGCTGCCGAAGAAAAGGCGGCGAAGGAAGCCGAAGCGAATGCCTTAAAAGAAGCGAAAAAAACGGGGAACGACAAGGCGAAGTCCGAAGAAATTGTGGCGAAACCGCAGAACGAAGTTGTTTCTCCGACGGCGGCGAATTCTATCGCGAATGCGAACGCTTTGTTTGCGGATGGCTACAACGAAGCGGCTCTCCAAATGTACAAGGCGTTGCTCGAAAATGAAATCACGTCGGATGAACGTTACTTTGCTTTGCTCCAGATGGGCAACATCTATCGCGAAATGCGGGATTTCCACAGTGCTGTGAACCGTTACCGTGAAGTTGTTCGTGGATTCCCGGATTCCGATTGGGCGGCTGAAGCCGAACGAGCCATTGAAGATGCCGTGTGGCTGGAAAAACATGCCAGCGAACTTCCGCGCAATAAGCGATAAGCTGGTTGTTGGTCAATAGTTTATTTGAATTGTCATGCCGGGCGCTGTCCCGGCATCAGTTGTTTATTGAAAAAGCCGGCCCCGGAATGAATCCGGGGTGACATGTGGGAGGAATGTCATGCCGGGCGCTGTCCCGGCATCAGTTTAATCTACAAGTTTTCTATCGCTTTTAACTTTATCGAGGTATTTTGTATAAAGTTTGTTGTAAATCTCGTGCGTTTCTTGATTGGGCTTGTATGTATTTGCAACTTCGATGTAGTTATGGATGTCCTCGAACTTGAGTTTGCCAAGCCCGATGGCTGCGATGGCAGATGCCCCTAATGCACCCACGTATTGTGGGTGTTTAACCACTTCGATTGCGTGACCGGTAATGTCTGCAAGAATTTGTCCTAAGACATTTATTCTTGCAAGCCCACCGGCAAAGCGAATCGTGTCAGATATTTTGCATTTTTTTGCTTGGCTTTCGAGCATCCAGCGGAAGTGGTAGCAGATACCTTCGACTACGGCTCGCAGCAAATCTCCTTTATTGGTTTCGAGATTGATGCCGGAAAGAGAACTGCGGATGTCGCCGTTTTCAAAAGGCGTTTTGCATCCATGCAAGAACGGCGTGAACAGGAGACCTCGGGATCCTGGCACCGCTTTAGAAATCAGCAAAGCGCATTCTTCATAGCTGTATTCCGTTTCATCCATTTTTCCAATGAGATGCCTAGCCCAGGCGAAACATTTTCCAGCGGTTTCAAGTTCCCCGTAAAAATATTTTTGTGACGGATTTGGCCCTTTGATGGAAATCATCATGATGTCGGAAAATTGCATTTCGCGATGGACTACGGTGCAGACCGAACCCGATGTTCCGCAGTAGATGCCGGTCATGTTCTTTTTGGTGTTGCCGCTGCCTATAGCAACCATGGATACGTCACCGGCGCCTGCAATGACGGGCGTTCCTTCGCTTAAACCTAATTGTTCTGCGACCTCTGCGGAAAGGTGCCCGATGATATCGGTGCATTTGACGATTTCTGGCAAATGGTTTTTGTCTATACCGTAAGCTTTTGCCATTTCAAGACTCCATCCGGAGTGATCTTCACGGCAATCGTTGAGCGCTGAGCAAAATGCGGAATCCTCGGTGCGGACAAACCGTCCAGTCGTCTTGTAGAGCATGTAATCGCCGACATCAAGAAAATAACGGACTTTTGCAAAAATTTCAGGTTCGTTGTTTTGAACCCATTTGTATTTCCAAATGGGATGATAGGTTCCGACGGGTACCATTTTTGTATGGTGTATGGCCTTCAAGAGTTTCCAAATGTTAAGCCCGTGGATGCGAAGTCCCGTGTCGAAATATTCCTTGAATTCCTTGTCTGCACGCCTGTCGAGGAAAGTCATGGGCGGGCGGACGACGTTGCCGTTTTCATCGACGAGGACAGTTCCGCTTAATTGCGAACAGAAACTGATGCCATTGATCTGGTCGCTTGAAATACTGTAGTTCTTGAGGAGTTCTTTTGTGCTGCGGCAAATCGTGTCCCACCATTCATCGGCATTCTGTTCGTTGCCTCTACGGTCTTCTGTCGTGGTATTGTGGGTTCCTACGACAGTGGCTCCCACGAACTCGATTTTGTCCGTGACATTGGTGAGAGTCGTTTTTATAAAGGACGTGCCTATGTCATATGTCATTAAATACATTTTATCATCCCTTATAAAACAGTCCACTTTTCTTGTTCGTTCAATAGAATTATATAAAAAAATATGGAAAAAGTGTTACTAAAAAATATTTTTTTAGTAATAAAAATAACTTTTTAGGGGCTGGTTGTTGGCGATTACTCTCCATACCCCAAAGGCACGAAGTGCCGTGCCCATACCCCAGAGGGCCGTATGGCCCGTGCCCATACCTCATGCCTTCACTGGATCCTTCGACTTCGGGCTACGCCCTTCGCTCAGGATGACACCATCCTTCCAACTTCCTACCGCCTACTGTTTACTAATCACTAACCACTAACCACCAACCACCAACCACTAATCTTTCGTCTCTAGTCTCTCGTCTCTCGTCTCTAGTCTTTCGTCTCACACCACCTGCACGAGCAGTCCCTTGAGGTACTGCCCTTCGGGGAACGCGGTATTCACGGGGTGGTCGGCGGGTTGCCCGAAGCGTTCGATAATCTGCACGCGGCGGTGGGCGTCGGCTGCTGCGTCGGCGATGATTTTCTGGAACAAGTCCATTTCCATGAGGCCGGAGCAGCTGAACGTGGCGAGCATGCCGCCTTCGGCGAGGAGCTTCATGGCGAGCAAATTGATGTCCTTGTAGCCGCGGGCGCCCTTCTGCAAGTTGTCCTTGCTTTCGACGAACTTGGGCGGGTCGAGCACGATAAAGTCGAACGTTTCCGCTTTGTCGCGGCACCTGCGTAGGTACTGGAACACGTCGGCTTCGACATGCGTGGCGTGGGCGGTACTTAGTTTGTTTCGCATGATGCCTTCTTTGGCAAGCTTGAGAGCGTCCTTGGAGACATCGACTTGATAAACCTTTTCGCAACCGCCACGGAGAGCGTAAAGACCGAATCCGCCGGTGTAGCAGAAACAGTTGAGCACTTTTTTGCCCTTGGAGAGTTCGCCTACGCGGCGTCGTGCGTCGCGCTGGTCGAGGTAGTAGCCCGTCTTGTGACCGTTTTTCACGTCGATGGGGAACAGTATGCCGTTTTCGTCGATGATGACGGGCTCGTCGGGAACTTCGCCATAGACTGTCCCGGTGCGCAGCGGCAGGCCTTCTTTTTTGCGGACCTCGGAATCGCAACGTTCGTAAATGCCCCGGCAATGCGTCTTTTCGGCCAAGAGTTCGTAAATGTCCTTGCGGTTGACTTCGGCCCCGGCGGCGAGAATTTCTACGGAGTAGATGTCGGCGTACTTGTCGATGATGCAGCCGGGAATTCCGTCGTTTTCTGCGTTGATCAAGCGGAATGCGCTATTCTTGTCCTCGATGTCGAACCCGCGGCTTTTGCGGGCGGCAATTGCCCGGTCGAGAATGTCGCTAAAGAAGTCCCGGTCTATCTTTACGTTTTTACCTTCGCTCCCGAACGTCCAGAAGCGGCCTCGGATTTGCGATTTGGGGGAATATGCGGCTAGGCCCAGAAAATCGCTATGGTAACTATAGACTTCGACGACATCACCGAGTTCGGGATCGCCGATAACTTCGTCAATGGCTCCGCTAAAAATCCATGGGTGATAACGGAGGGCGGATTTTTCACGTCCGGCTTTAAGAGTTATTGCTTTCATGGTAAAAAAATTAGAAAAATTTATTATATTTCATTTAATATATATATAGTTATTGTTGAAACGTAGGAAAAACTCAGTTTTGGTGGTTTATAGAGGGGACAATGTGATTGTAAATTTCTTATCTGAAATTATAATTACTAGATTGAAACTCATGTACGGCAATCTTCATGCGAGGATCAATGTGAACGGACTGTGGAGTATTGTCCTGCTTATTGCTGTGCCCCTGCTATTTTCCGCATGCGATGATTCCTCGAAACGAAACTCCAAAAAAAATGTAGCTTCGGCCTCCAATGTTGTTGCAACGCAAATTTTCAAAGGGGTTGTGAAGCAAGCTCAGGGTGGTGCTCGGTTTAAATATCTTAACGGAATGCCTCGCAGTTTAAGTGTCGGTCAGAAGGTTTTTGAAAATAATTTGCTGTTGACGGAAGCTGGATCGTCTGTTGTTATATCGTTGTCCGAAGGGTCGGCTATAAGGATCGATGGAAAGTCAGAGGTCGAACTGGGTGCGAAAAAGCTTGAATCGCTGAAGCAAAAATTTACAATTTCGCTCCATTACGGAAGGATTTTTTTTGATGTTCAAAAGCAGGCGGTTCGCGATGAGTTTGACATACAGACTGGATACGTAACATCGATTGCTCGTAGTTCTGCCGGGTTTGCTGAGAGTGTTGATGGGCTGGAAGTCTTTTCTCTCAAGGAAGGGAAGCTTGAGGTGTCGCTGAAGGATTCCTCTTTTGTCATCAATAGCGGGGAAACTTTGCTTGCTAATGATAATGGCGTAAAGGTGTTGACGCTTGCGGGGGCTGGTAGTTTGGTTTTGGCACGTGCTGTTGAAACGATGGCGTCAAAAGCTGCTGTGGCTCAAGGGGTGCAAGTCTCTAAGTTGAATTTGGACAAAATAGCAGCATTGATAAAGAAATTCGCTGATGCTTACAAGAAAAAATCGGATGGTTTTATAAAGAAAAATAGGGCTCAATTCAAGCCGAAGATTTTAAACGAATACATAGGAAAGCCGAGCGTCACGCTGGAGGCTTTGTTCGTTCCTGGAAATTACGTCTCGGTTCTCGGGATTCGCGATACGATTCCAGAAAGCGGGCTTTACAGGCGAACTTTTGAATGGGAAGATTCCACTGCTTTTGGTCCGAAGCGTTTTATTGTCACTTGTAGCGATGGTGATGTAGAATTTGTTTGCCATATTTGGAATACGAATTTTGTTTCGGCGAAAATGGCTGAAATTTTGACAAAAGCTAACGAACGCAAAACTCAGGCGGCTAGGGATTCCGCTTCGCAGTTGCAGAAACTCAAACCGGCTGTAATCATTGAAGGGTCCGGTCGAGAACGCATTCATGTGCTGCCCGAAGAACGCGACATTCCGGCGACGCTCCGGTTTAGTGTTGTTGGCTTGACTGGCGGTGGAGCAAAACAAATTAAAAAGATTATCATCAAGCGCAAAGGGGCTGTAGTCAAGACGATTAAGGCAGATGAAATAACGACAAATTCATTCAAGTTTCCCATCCGTCTCAAGCAGAACAGAGTTGCTCATTTTGAAGTGGCCGTAACACTAGCTAAAGGCAAGACCATCAAAGCGAAGAAGGTATTCGAAACTTACTGTTATTTTGAAAATTACGAAGATGGCAAAAAGAGCAATCGTATCAACGATATGACTGCAGAAGAAGAGTACAAAAACGTTGTGTCCAAGCACCTGCTTAAGGACGAGTAGTTTTTTTTAAGCTAAATTTGTGCCCATGTTTGAATCTTTGTTTGATAAATATCCATTTTTTAGAAAAGTTCCAGCCATTCTTTGCATGGCGATAATCTTTAAAATATCTTCGATGACTTCTGTGGAATTGGAAGATTTTCCGCATGTGTGGGACAAGTTGGCGCATACTTGCGAATATGCGACTTTGGCTGGATGTTTCTGCATGTGGTGGACTCGTAAGCAATGGTTCTTGAAACCGTGGCTCAAAGTGTTGATAGTCGCTTTCTTAGCTTTGGCGTATGGATGCACGGACGAATACCACCAAAGTTTTGTGGAAGGTCGTGATTGTAGTGCGCTCGATTTGGTTGCTGATTTGACGGGAGGCTTGCTTGGCGGTATTGTCTATTGGTTTGTCGTGAAAATTTTGAATCGCTATGATCCTGTTGCGATATGATTTCTTTTAAATCTCGCTTGGGCCTGGTGACGGCTTTATCACTTTCATGCTTGCTTATACAAACCGCTCTGCTTACGGCTTGCAGTGAGTCTTCTGTGGAAATTTCAATAGTGGCAGGCGAGTTGTCGTCTGCAAAACTTGCAGAAACGTCAAGCTCTTTATATGTTGTTGTAAATTCGAGTTCTGCGGAAAACGTTGCAAGTTCATCGAGCGTTCCTTTGAGTAGCGAAACTAAAAATGTTGTAAGTAGCGGATTGGATTTGTCGAGTTCCGCAAAGAATTCGAGCAGTTCTGAGAGGTTGGCTGTTTCTTCTTCTGAAAAACTTACGGAATCGTCGAGTAGCTGTGCTGTGGAATTGTCGAGTTCTGCGAAGGTGGCTACTTCAAGTTTTGCGGTGCTTTCTAGTTCTTCTGCTGAGGCTCGTTCGTCATCAAATGAAAAACCTGCGGGTTCGTCGGATAGTGGCGTTTGTACGAAATGCGATAGCTATACGCCCGCAGATCCAATGCTTGTCGAAAATGGCGGCAAGGGTTCCGTAACGACTTATGGGAGTGTCACGGCGAAAGAGACGAGTCTCGGTGGCGCCTGCAATTACGGACAGACGAATATTCAGTATTATGCTGCGATTCATGTGAACGTTTCGCCGGGTGACGATAAAGGCCCTTGGGATGGCGGCATGGCTTGTGGCGGCTGCGTGCACGTTAAAGCGAAAACGCCGGATGGCTGGAAAGAGGTGACCGTGCGCATAACCGACCGTTGCCCGGATGCAAACTGCGGTGTCGATTTGGGTGGTGCTCCGGCAAGCGATATCATGGGTAATTTGGTGGGCCGTTATTACGGTGAATGGGAATTTGTGAGTTGCGAAGGCGTTAAAGGCGTGTGGGGCGACTCCACATCGATTTGGGTGAAGGAAGGGGCTAGCGAATTTTGGAGCATTATCCAGGTGCGTAACCCGAAAGATGCTGTCCGCAAAATTGTGTTTCGCGAGCTTGATGATGCTGGCAAAGTGGGCGACAAGACTTATCCGCTCGAATTTGTCGTCGGGACGGAAAATTTTTGGACGGTGCCGCAAGAGATTTTGCAATCGGAAAAAAGCTATAGTGTTCTCGTGAGCTACCGCAGCGGAACCGGCGATGAATGGATTTTGAAAGGCTCGGAGCTTGCTGTGCCCGAAGCTAACCTTTATCTGTACGAACACCGTGCTGGCGTGAATTTTTAAAATTGTATCAGCTTTGGAAACGTGTAAGCCGATCCCGGCACAGAGGCCGGGATGACAAATGAAAAACGGCGCCTTGGTGGGCGTCGTTTTTGCGTTCTGCATGAATTTAACGAGGGTCGCTGCTTTTAAAGCCGCGATTTTTACTTGTTCAAGCGTTGACGCCTTCGGCGTCCGCTGTGGCGTTCAGTCATACGCCAAGTGAACTTGGCTGTGCGACACTCACTTTGCAAGCTTTTCAGTTGCTTCGGCGACGCTGAGCAAGTCTGCTTCTTGGAACGGCTTGCCAATCCACTGCAAACCAACCGGGAGGCCGCCAGCCATACCGCACGGAACGCTCACGCCCGGAAGACCGGCGAGGTTCAAGCTCACGGTGTAGATGTCGGAGAGATAGACCGCCATCGGATCGGATTCGTTCATGCCGCACTTGAGCGGGAGACCCGGCATCGTCGGGCTAGCAATCACGTCGCATGTCTTGAAAGCTTCGGTGAAGTCGTCCGTAATGAGACGACGGACTTTTTGAGCTTGTACGTAGTATGCGTCGTAGAAACCGGCGGAGAGAACGTAGCTACCGAGGAGAATGCGGCGCTGCACTTCCTTGCCGAATCCTTCACTGCGGGACTTGGCGTAAAGGTCGAATAGCTTACGGGCTTCGGCGCTGCGGTAGCCGTAACGCACGCCGTCGTAGCGGCTGAGGTTGGAGCTTGCTTCTGCCGTTGCAATGATATAGTAGCTGGACACTGCGTAGCTGATGTGCGGGAGGCTCACTTCCTTGATCGTGGCGCCTTCGGCTTCCATCTTCTTCAGCATGTTCTCGATGGCGGCCTTGCATTCGGCGTCGAGACCTTCAGCAAAGTATTCCTTCGGAACGCCGATGACCTTGCCCTTAACTCCTGCGCCGAGCTTTGCGGTAAAGTCTTCGGTCGGGCGAGTGCTGGTGGTGTTGTCGTGCGGGTCAATGCCGCAGATTGCACCGAGGAGCGTCGCGCAATCGCGGACGGTAGAGCCGAACGGACCAATCTGGTCAAGAGAGCTTGCGTAAGCGAGGAGACCGTAACGGGAAACGCGACCATAAGTCGGCTTCAAACCGACAACGCCCGTGCAGGCTGCCGGCTGGCGGATAGATCCACCCGTGTCAGAACCGAGGGCGCAAGGAACCGTGCCAGAGGCTACGGCGACTGCGGAACCGCCCGAGGAACCGCCCGGAACGCGGGATTCGTCCAGCGGGTTTTTGACCGGGCCGTAGTAAGACGTTTCGTTGCTTGAACCCATGGCGAATTCGTCCATGTTCGTCTTGCCGACGATGATGGCGCCTGCGGCTTCGAGCTTTTCGAGAGCTGTTGCGGTGTAAGGAGCGACAAAGTTGTCGAGAATCTTGGATGCGGCCGTGGTGCGAGTGCCGGTCAAGCACATGTTGTCCTTCACGGCAACCGGAATACCATCGAGAGCGCCCAGAGACTTGCCTTCGGCGCGACGCTTGTCGCTTTCCTTGGCGCGTTCGAGTGCGCGGTCGTTCAGCACCGAGATATAGGCGTTCAAATTCTTTGTAGATTCAATTTTTTCGAGGGAAGCCTGAGCGAGCTTTTCGGCAGTGGTACTGCCGTTAGCAAGTTGAGCCTGAAGTTCCTGAATAGTCTGCATTATCTTTCTCCGGACCATTTCATGATGTAAAGTGCGATAAACATGCCTGCTGCACTTAGGAGGTTGAATTTAAAACCGATGCCAAGTGCAAATTTGACCAAGTACAAATCTATGATGATTGGAGTCCCGTTGTCGGGTAATCCAATGCTATAGTCGGCGGTTGCCGTAAAAATGTGATGAACGCTGTTGTCATATCCGCCAGCGTTCAAGAGGACTCCGAGTTCGCCGAACAAAGCCCCGAGAGCTTCGCTCATGATGCCACCTAAAAGAAGGCCGACAAAGATGAAGAGGACGACGCGTGCCATTGAGTTTTTGTGAGTCATGTGCGCAAATATAGTATTTTAGTTATTAGTCATTGGTCAATGGTCGTTAGTCTTTTAGGCATTAGTCGTTGGTCATGGGTCAATGGTTGTTTGTCGTTGGTAGTTGTTTTTTTTGGGGCTGTTGAGGCGAGTTTTGATCATGTTGGGGCGAATATGGGGCCGCTACAGGGCGAAAATCCGAAAATCTGTTACCAAATGCAAAAAAAAAGTCGGTTTGGTATCAAAAATTGTAGATAAACTTAATGAAAATCTATTAAATGTGAGTTTGTTTGTGCTAATTGTGTTACCAAATGGACAAAAAAGTTGGATTTGGTATCACAACGCAAGCCTTTTGGACGAATTTTTTGCAGTACAAAGTAAAAAATGTGATACCAAATGCGATAAAAAAATCATTTTGGTATCAAAAAAATGCAAAAAATGTTTTTTTACCTCTCCAAAAAGGTCATTTTTCTTTAGTTTGCCTTTCGAGAGAATCGAAAATTTTGTAGAATAACTAGCAATGTGGTTTATTGAGGCTATTTGGCTATGATTGTCGCTTTTGCTTTGCTGTTGATCTCTTTTGGCTCGTCGTTTGCTGCGTGCGGCTCTTATGCCTCGTTCGGGTTTTCTCCAGATCAATCGTTGCAGGTTTTTAGCTGCGATTCCAAAAAATGCATGGTGGGCGTTCGCGGTGTCGAGATGTTTCCGCATGATTATGTTTGCGATTCCGAGGACGAGTTCATCGAAGATGTCAAGAAGCGGTTTGGACGTGATATTCCGAAGGGGCGGTACAACGCTCCGTTCCGTTACGGGAATATGGCTCGGCAGTACGAACCGCGCATGGTTCATTCCGGCTGTGATTTTTTGAAAGTTGAACCTGTTGATGGAATTGACTCTGTAACAGTTGCGTTGAAACCCAAGAAAACGGGTGTTTGCCCAATATCTATCAAGGATTCTAATCTTCGCGAGCGGATGTATTTGGCGGTTGTGAACAAGACGATGGGCCGCTGGAACATTACGCTGGAGCATAATCGAGAGACGGACGAATCGTACGAATCTGAATTCACGTTTTTTGAATTGCCTTTTCCGCTATTTGTAAAAAAATGCGAAGCGGATCGATGCAATTTTATGTATGCGGAAAGATTGCCGTTTCCGTATAAAGGTCGCAAAGCGGTTCTGCTCACGAACGAACAACGTTTTAAACCGAAATGTAATTTTGTGAAAGTTGAATCTAGTGATTCTAAAAATATTTCAGGTACATTTGTGTTAAACGGAACTGGCCGTTGCCAAATTCAGATTGACGAACGGAAAGAACCCGTTTATAATGTTTTGAATGTGAAAAAAGTTGATAGCCAATACCATGTAGTGCTGGAGTGAAAATGAAAAAGTTGATAATCGTATTTGTCTTTTTGCTGTTGGCTTGCAGTCAAGAAAATCGGGAAAACGCCAAGGATGAACAACCGAAAGCAAATGCTCCGGCGGATTGGATATTCCTAGATGGTTCGTATAGCTGGGGCGATGCGTTGAATGCATGCCCGGCAGGTTATCATTTGCCGGATAAATTTGAGTGGGATAATTATATTGTTCGTGCCACAGATATTCCAGATAATAAATATTGGACATCTTCTTACAATGTGGGTTATACAAAGGAATATTCAGTAGCGTATGTGCAAGACCGTAAGATTTATAGTGCTTTTGCGTATGATAGAAAATATTCCGTGGCTTGCAAAAAAGATGGAAAATTAGAAGCGAAGTCGTTTTTGGATAAAATAGCTTTTACGGGAACCGCCTATGTTTCAAAGAAAAAAGTGGATTGTCTTGAAGGCCGCAAATATATAGGTTTTGAAGATAACAGTCTTTATTTATGTGAAAATAGAACGTGGAAAAGAATCGACGATTCGCTCGACTTTTTGCAGGATTCTTTGGAGTTTTCGGCGGACACGGTTGTCTTGAATTTGAGGCACATGATTCCGTGTACGTTCGGCATGAATGGTAAAAAAATCATGACCGGCTTCAATCGCAAAATGTACCAATGCGACGATAACAATTGGCATGGATTAGGTTATGCAAAATTGAATCCTGTGCAGTTGGGGTACTACAAGGATTCTCTTACCGGGGTGCATTTTAAAACGATAATTATCGATTCGATGGAGTGGTCTTCTCAAAATATTTATAGGAGTATGCCG
>JAEEGJ010011731.1_pt1 | contig 22075 bp, 18 predicted proteins | sample 8958761 | NCBI WGS metagenome assembly JAEEGJ01 (sample SAMN16246546, study PRJNA631951) | gut metagenome | biome: gut microbiome; feature: rumen; material: RS-attached | host: Bos | place: Iran: Karaj | collected 2018-10 | reverse complement strand
CACGGCCAGGAGTTTGTTGCAGTTTGGCCGCCAAGGACTGGTCATTACCCATCATCTTTTCCCCCAAGGTTTCAGCAACTGAAAATTCAACCTCGGTATCGTCTTTCTCAAAAACATTCGACAATCCATCAGACACTGGTCTTTCTTCCCCAAACGGACCGTTTTCGAAGATTTCATCCTCCACTTGAGGCATTTCCAAAGGATTGTCATGCACTAAATCATCGCCATGCACACGATCACGCTCCGGCATCTCCTCCTCTGGAATCTCCTCCATCACATGAACCACCTTCCCCTCCGTTTCCACAGCAGACGGTGTTTCACTAGGTTGGTCTTCATTTTCGGGGACATCCTCAAAACGGAAAAACAGGCCATATTCATCGCTAATAGGTTTATCCTCAAGTATTTGCTCCTCAACTTTACTGCTTTCTTCTGCTACTTCAACTTTCTCTCCAATAGCAGGTTCCTCACCTATTTCCATCACAGGAGCTTCTTTCTCATTGGCAGTAACTTCTTCAACAAGTCCCAACCCATCAGAAGGCATCTTAAAAGGTTCTGGCACCTCAAAGTGTTCAGACTTCTCTTGTGGATTGGTCACTTCCATAACCGGCTTTTCTTCCGGTTCAGCAACAGCTGCTTGAACAACAGGCTTTTCTTCCATAGGAGCATCTGTTTCTTCTGGCTCCACATTCTGAGACTCCTCTTGCATCATACCGCCAAAGAGTCCCGAAATGGCTTCGGCATCAAATGGGAGGTCCTCATCAAAGCTTTCGTCACCCACATTGATGGCGCAAAGCTGGTCATAAAGTGTGTGCGTGCGGTTCATCAGCACATCCAAATCAAGGAGTTCTAGGGGCTTCTCATTCCTTATCAAATAGTTGACTTGCTGATATAACAAACTGATTTCCTTTTTAATAGAAAGCAACCTTTCTTTTTGGCTCTCAAATTTTTCGTTCATATAGGAATAATCTTTATTTTTGCTCAATAATGGACACGCGATAATCGCGTCTCGACAACGGATTGACGTGGCTAAATTACTAATTTTCTAACTACCATTGGCATGTTCATCGAAAAAGATTCTCATAATAAATCACAAGGCTGGATTGAAGTGATTTGCGGCTCTATGTTTTCAGGCAAGACAGAGGAATTGATTCGTCGTTTGAAACGAGCAAAAATTGCCAAACTCAAAGTGGAGATTTTCAAGCCGGGAGTCGACACACGTTATAGCGAGGAGGACGTGGTATCGCACAATGCCACGGCTTTGCACTCCATACCCGTAGAAAGTGCCAGTGAAATCCTATTTTATGCCAACGATGTAGATGTCATTGGCATTGACGAAGCCCAATTCCTTGACGATGAATTACCTAACGTATGTGAGCAATTAGCGAATCAAGGTGTGAGGGTCATCATTGCAGGTTTGGATATGGACTTTATGGGAAACCCATTCGGCCCTATGCCTAAACTAATGGCCATTGCAGAAGACGTAACCAAGGTACATGCCATTTGTGTGCGCTGCGGAAGTGCAGCACAATTCTCGCATCGAACGATTGCCGGTGACAAATTGGTCGTGTTGGGCGAAACAGAAAGCTACGAACCGCTGTGTCGCGCTTGCTACCTTAAAGCCCAAAAAGAAAGGGGATCACTTGCCTCGCCCTTGAATAACGATTAACACAGTGTAAATCAAAATCTTGATATCCAAGGCAAGATTCACATTCTCGATGTAGAGCACATCATATTTCAGCCGCTCAATCATTTCGTCTACATTTTCGGCATAACCGTATTTCACCTCGCCCCAGCTGGTGATACCTGGTTTTACCTTCAGCAAGAGGCGGTAATAGGGTGCCTTTTCCATGATTTTGTCGATGAAATATTGACGCTCGGGACGATAACCCACTATCGACATATCACCTTTCAGCACTGTCCAGAACTGAGGAATCTCGTCCAAACGTACTTTTCGCATAAATTTGCCAAATTTGGTGATGCGCGGATCATCATCGCTTGACAGCTGTGGAGTACCACCCGACTCAGCATCTACCCGCATACTGCGGAATTTCGCCATATTGAAAGGTTTGCCGCCTTTGCCAATACGCTCTTGAACATAGAAAACAGGGCCTTTTGAAGTGGCTTTCACAATGATGGCGCAAGCTAAAAACACGGGCGAAAGTATTACCAAAGCCAATATGGAAGCTATGATGTCGAAAGCCCGCTTAATCACCCTTTGCCACACGGGCATCAGCTCTGGCGTGACCTGCACCAAGGGTGCCTGCCAAATGGCCGATTGTTTCACTGTGCCAAACACCAAATCCTGCATAGCGGGGATGATTTTCACGTTGGCATCTGTCGTGTCGACCACCGAAAGAAGCACTTTCATCGTCTCCACTTCCGAACGTTCAATGGCGATGATGACTTCCTCTACATTGTTTTCCTTCACGATGCATTCGATGTTGTGATAAGAGCCAAGACGAGGCAAAAATTCGCCCAATTTATACTCTTTCTTATCGTAAACATTGAGAAAACCAATGAATCTTCTGCCCGAAGGCTTCACCTCCTCCTCAATTTCCTTATAGATGGCACACGCGTTGTCATTACTCCCCACAATGAGTGTGTTGAACCAAATTTTCTTGCTCCGAATCCTTGAAATCACAGATGTCGTTATTATGAGTCGCGGAATGTATGTAATCACAAACTGAAGGGTAAACAACGCAATAAACGACTGATAATAAGATTTATAAGAAGCCACTTCATCGTCAAGAATGACCACAAAGAAGAGGATAACCACCCCTAACAAGGTTATGAAGAACGTCTGCCCGAGTTCCTTCAGACGAGATTTCATATACACCTTCTCGTAGGCACCCGTCACGGCATAAAGGATGAGCCAGCTGATGGGGATGATGGCTACACCCAACCAGAAACTTGGTGTGACAAACGATTGTGTGATGCGATCCCAATAATTGATATAGAGGTCTTCGTGTGCTTTGCGGAAAAAATAAAACAAAATCCAGGCCAAGATGGAAGTCACCCAATCGACAAAGAAATAAACCGATGCTAGTCTTTTCTTATTCATAGTTTGCGATACAACAGTTTCAGATTGTCAAAATAGTAATAGCGAGGCTCGCTGACTGGATGATATTCATGGTTGTATGACAAATCTTCAATCGTTGTCAAGTTGGAAGTAAAATAAATCTTGAAGTATGAGGCTGAAGAATTAAGGTTCATTTGGGGGCCAATATTAATGTAAATCTTGTTCCAACGCTGAGGCTTGTCATGTGTTTTGTCGGTAGGCGTCACCTTCACAAGTGGCAAAGTTTCCAAAGAATAATCCTTATAATATTGTACGCCGACAAAAAAAGTGTCGTTGCAATTATAATCCATCTCAAGCATACATATAACACCATTCATACCTTTGTAGAAGTCAAACTCGTCGCTGGTGGCAATGGTGAAGTCCAACGAATCAGGTGGCAATTCCACCTTGCCCGACCAGAATGAGTTGACCGACTGCCAAGCCTCATTGCCTGTGCAACGGAGCATACCCGTATCGCTTATAGCATCAGGCAACAAGGAATTAGAGTTCTCAAAATCCTCCATCCATGCGACTGTGACCTCATCGCCAATGGGAAAATAACTCAGCACGGGATTCAAGTTGATAATGCTGTCCTCCACAAGATTCAGATTTTGATATTCGTAAGGCATATAGAAGGGGTACATATCGCGTGCCGGTGACCGACCATCCACTTTGATACCTCCACGAATGACCACCTTGTGAGGACCTTTCTTCAAAACCGGAAACGTACTCGGCAATTCATAGGTACCAATGTGGTTGCCGTCAACATACACCCAAGCATCTGTGATTTTATGCGTATTAGATCCATAGACAAAATAATCCGTAAGCGAGTCAACCCCAATGGATTCAATATGGATATAGGAAGGCACCTTCTGCGAGCCTTCAAACTTTCTACAAGAGGCAAGACTCAGCAATAAAAGCAGAACAAGCGCGAAAGACAGAGTAAATTTTCGATTCATAACATTGCTTTAGTAATAAGGTAACGACAACCAGAATTGATTATTGTTGGGAGCCTCTTTTTATTTCTTCACTCTAGCGGTCGAGGCATCAACAGCATCGAGGATGTGGTATGCCATTTTCAACACTTTGATGCCATCGTCGATGGTGACGGCAGGTGTGGTGTTGTGTACGATGGCATCGTAAAAGCTCTCCAACTCGGTCTGGATGGCATTGATAGGGTGGATTTCGGGTCGTTCAAAAGTGATTTGCTTTTCGGAGCCGTCACCAAGAGTAATGGTGGCCGAAAGCGGGTTGGCTTCATCCACTTCATCGTTGATGCGAAAGATTTCAGCCACCTTGTCCAAGAAATCAACCGTGATGTAAGCACCTTTTTGGAAAATGCGAGTCTTGCGCATATTCTTCATTGACAGACGAGAAGCCGTGAGATTGGCGACCGTCCCACTTTCAAACTCTATGCGCACATTAGTGATGTCGGGGGTGGGGCTGACGATGCTGACACCACTGGCACTGATATGGCTCACAGGTGATTTGACAATAGTGAGCAAGATGTCGAGGTCATGTACCATCAAGTCAAGGACGACTGGGACGTCCGTTCCGCGCGGGTTGAACATAGCCAAACGGTGCGCCTCGATAAAAAGCGGTTCATTGATGAAGGGCTCCGCAGCAACAAAAGCAGGGTTGAAGCGCTCCACATGCCCCACCTGAACCTTCACTCCCGCCTCATCGGCCAGTTTTTTCAATGCATTGGCTTCTTCGGGTGTGGCAACAATAGGCTTTTCGATGAAGACATGCTTGCGTTTCTGCAAAGCCTTTGAGGCACACTCAAAATGACGAATGGTGGGCGTGACGATATCAACCACATCCACCGCATCAATCAGTGAATCAACAGAGTCGAAGCACATCAGGTTCATTTCGGCTTCCACTTGTCGTGCCGTCTCGATGGTAGGGTCATAAAAGCCCACCAAGTCGTAATTATCTATTTGTTTGATGCAGTTGAGATGGATCTTACCCAAATGTCCCGCTCCTAAAACACCAATTTTCAGCATGATTTAAAATTTGCGCAAAAATAGTCTTTTTATCGTTTCGACGAGCCAGATTTTACCGTAATTTCGCGCCATGAACACCCAACCAGAAGACAATTACCGCCACAAAGGCATGCGCAAGCAACTCGTCGACCAATTACGCACAAAAGGCATCAGCAACGAGACCGTACTATCGGCCATCAACGAGGTGCCGCGCCACGTTTTTCTTGATTCCTCCTTTGTAGAACTTGCCTATCAGGATATGGCCTTCCCTATCGGTTCGGGACAGACCATTTCACAGCCTTCCACCGTGGCCTTCCAAACCCAACTACTGCAAGTCGAAAAAGGCATGAAAGTGCTTGAAATCGGGACGGGATCGGGCTATCAAGCTTGTGTTTTGGCCGCTATGGGAACCAAGGTGTTCACCATCGAGCGGCAACGCAACCTCTATTTCAAGACCAAGGAAATCCTTGAGCAACTGCCCTTCCGCGTGAAGCCTTTCTTGGGTGACGGTTATGAAGGCTTGCCCACCTATCAGCCTTTCGACCGCGTCATCATCACCGCTGGTGCGCCGAGCATTCCCGAGGCACTCATCCAGCAAATGAAGCCCAACGGCATTATGGTCATCCCGATGGACAATGCCGAAGGCGAAGGACAGACTATGCTGAGGGTCACAAAATTAGATGATGGCACGCTCAAAAAAGAGGAATTCGGCGACTTCAAGTTCGTGCCGATGCTGAAGGAGATTGGGAATGATTAGTACAGCTTGACAACATCTTCAGCAAGCAAATGATTCCCTTGCGGCTCTTCAGGACTGTTTTTCAGGAAAAGTTTGACTACTACATCTTTATCCTATGTAAAAGATAAATGCTCGGCTATTTTTCAGACTTATGTCTGAAATGTAACTGTTTTTCTTCTAGATTTCCATTTTCTCTATTTGTTTTTCCCTGCATATTGACAATGATAACAAAAGAGCAAACAGAAGAAACCGCTGCAACTATAGCCACAGCGATTTCATTTCACAATTGTTAAGCTTAAACTCGCTTCTTTACTTGAAGATACTCCCCAAAATCGACCTCACTATCTTATTTCCGATGCCTCGGCCGATGGTCGTGGCCGTCGTGTTCAGGGTCTTCTCGAGGGCTTTTTGTCCTGCCGACTTTTTCTTTCGAGTGGAGGTGCTTCGTGAGCTGGTGCTTCTTGCACGTTCTTTCTCCTTGGCTTCCTTAGCCTTGCGTTTCTCTTCCTCTTCGGCTTCTTTCTGGAGACGTTTTTCCTCTTGCTTCTGCTCCTGAACGAGCGTCTCATAAGCACTCTCACGGTCAAAACTCTTGTCGTAAACACCGTAAAGGCGAGATTTTCGAATCAAATCGCGACGTTGGTCGTCGGTGATGGCACCGATTTGGCTGAGCGGGAAGAGAATCTTGGCGCGTTCCACAATACACGGTGCACCTTTTTCATCGAGAAGCGAAACCAATGCCTCGCCTGTGCCAATTTCCAAGATAGCAGCCTCCGTGTTGAAGTTGGGATTGGCGCGGAAGGTCTGGGCGGCTGCCTTCACGGCCTTCTGTTCCTTGGGCGTATAGGCACGCAGTCCGTGGAGGATACGGTTGCCCAACTGTCCTGCTATGGCATCAGGGATGTCGTCGGGGCTTTGGGTGACGAAATACACGCCAACGCCCTTGGAACGTACCAAACGAATGACCTGTTCAATCTTGTCCACCAAAGCTTTCGATGTGTCTTTGAAAAGCATATGGGCCTCATCGAAGAAGAAAATCAGCTTGGGCAATGGAAGATCGCCAACTTCGGGCAACTGCGTATAAAGCTCACTCAACAGCCACAGCAAGAAGGTGGAGTAAAGCTTTGGGTTGAGCATCAGCTTGTCGGCAGCCAGCACATTCATTACGCCCTTGCCGCCTTCGGTCTGCAGGAAGTCGAACACGTTGAACGAAGGCTCGCCAAAGAAAAGGTCAGCACCTTCGGCTTCCAAAGCCAACAAAGCTCGTTGAATAGCGCCTACACTCACTGAAGAGACCGTGCCATATGTAGTAGTGAACTCTTTGGCGTTTTTGGCGACATAGTCGAGCATCATCCGCAGGTCTTTCATATCAATGAGCAGTAAACCACGGTCGTCAGCAATCTTGAAGACGATGTTGAGGATGCCTGTCTGGGTTTCGTTGAGACTGAGCAAACGGGCAAGAAGCTGAGGTCCCATATCGGAGATGGTCGCTCTCAGCGGATGGCCTTGTTCGCCAAACACGTCGAAGAAGCGTGTGGGACATCCGTGGAAATCCGGGTTCTCGATGCCGAACTCGGGGCAGCGCTTCTCGATGAAGCCACTCATCTTTCCCGCTTGGCTGATGCCTGAAAGGTCGCCTTTCATGTCGGCCATAAAGCATGGTACGCCCGCTTGACTGAACGATTCGGCCAGCACTTGCAGGGTGACGGTTTTACCTGTACCAGTAGCGCCAGCTATCAATCCGTGTCGGTTGGCCATCTTGCCTACCATATAGATGGGGCCGTTGTCGCAGTGCGCGACGTAGAGTTGGTTGTCGTCAGTATACATATTGTTGAAGTGTTGATTGTTTAATCGTTGAATTGTTGTTATTTTTGACTCGGAACTGCGGGACGCGAGACGCAGGACTCATTCCGCATTGACTTCGTCGAATCTTTGATTTCCATATTCATCATTCAGCATTTATTTTGAATCGGATGTATTTGATGGTGAGTCCTTGGTCAAGCCACATCTGTTCGTAGAAGGTACGGATGGACTTCACTTCAAGGTTGTCATCGTTCGCGTATAGGTCATCGGTAGCATATAGAAGTGGTAAGCCTTGTTGTTCCACCACATCGTGAAGGGTGAACTCATACATAATAGGACTGTCTGTCTTAAGGTTGAGGATGCCATCGGTGCAGACGATTTTGCGGTAGCGGTCGAGAAACTCTGGCGAGGTGAGACGATGACGCGCGTTGCGCACACCCTCTCCTGGATGTGGGTCTGGGAAGGTGACCCAAATCTCCGACACTTCATCCTTAGTGAAGAAATGCTCGATTTGGTCGATACGAGCGCGAAGGAATGCCACATTTTTCAGTCCTTCCTCGTTTGATTGCTTCAGACCACGCCAGATGCGTGCGCCCTTGATGTCGACACCGATATAGTTGATTTCGGGATGCACGCGCGCTAGCCCGACAGTGTATTCACCCTTGCCGCAACCCAGCTCCAGCACGATGGGATTAGCGTTATGGAAAAACTCCTTATGCCACTTGCCTTGCAGTGGGAAGCCTTCACTCATAATGCGTTCGTAGCTGTATTCGAACAAGTTACTGAAGGTTTTGTTTTCGGCGAATCGTTCTAATTTGTTCTTTTTTGACATACATCTAATTTTTCGGCAGGAGCTTAACCACCTGACTATTTTGTTGTCGTCCCGATGGGAGTCATTTCAAAATCCAACCCTTCCCTTTGCCTGACTCCCTAATTTCACGAAGGACGGTGACTGCTTCTTCTTCCGTCGGATACCATCCGTATGCAACATACCATCTCTCCCCGCGTTTTTCCTTATAGGCTTGTCCAAAACCCTTGGTTTGCAATGAAACCACAATCCTTTGAGCGAACTCTTCCTGATCATAACAACCAGCAATAATTCTAAAAGAGTCTGTTACAACAGGTCCCACCGAGTCCAATGACAGATCATTTTTCGACAGAAAATCCTCATTTATTGTATTGGGTTGTTGTGACAAAGTTGCATCATCATTCAAACCCAAGCCTAAACGATTCAAATTAAAATAGAAAAGTCCCAACAGCAAGACTACAGCGGCAGCCACCGCAAACCACCAACCCTTTTTCTTCGAACGGTTTTGTCCATCATCTTGATGGATGGCTTCCTTATCAACAGTAACAGGGGGATTCTTTTCTTTTTGTTGTTGTTCAATATCCGCCCTGATTTCCTCCTTCGACTTGGATTGAATCACTGGTTCGGGTGTGAAGTCGGTCAAGCCGAAAGCATCGGCATTGTAATTTACCGACTTGTCCTGTATAAAAACAAGATTGTTATCCCAATCATACGACAAAGTGCCGATATGATCCAACTCCACTTTCTTTCCTTTTTTCAGAGCGTTGAAGCATTCGGAAACGAACATCACCAGCTGTTTCTTAGCTTCCGCTATAGGAATGTCGCTATTTTCAGCCATATAACCGGCCACCAAATCATTGTCTTCACGCAAGTTGGCATCAAACTCAACCACACAGGAAGGCATAGCGAAATAGTTAGCCACGGGGTTCACTTTGGCCGGAATGGGCTTTTTCACGAAAGCCCCCAAGCCTGGCACCACCACAGTGTCGCGAACAAACAACAAATCAGATATGGCTTCGACAACAGAAATCATCATTCAATTAAGGTTTGGTTTTGTGCAAATTGTTCGGCTTTGGCCAAATCATAAGGAGTGTCGATGGAGACATTCTGTGACTCGGTGACAGCCATACGAATTGACAAGCCGTTTTCGAGCCAGCGCAATTGCTCCAACGACTCGGCAATCTCCAACGATGATGGCTGCAGCCGCGCCACCCTACGCAACACTTCGGTCTTGTAGGCATAAATGCCAATATGCTGGTAGAAAACACCTTTTTTCAACCACTCAACATTATCCACATTACGCATAAATGGTATAGGGTTACGGCTGAAATACAATGCCTTACACTCATTATCCATTACAACCTTCACCGCATTTTGGCTGAACAACTCGTCTGCATCAACAATTCTTTTAGCCAATGAAGCAAGTTGGGTATCCTCTCTTAAGATCAAGTCGACCAATAGGTCAATCTGTTTCGGGTCGATAAAAGGTTCATCTCCTTGGATGTTCACTACAGCATCATATTGGGTTTCAAGCAAATCTAAAGCTTCACAGCATCGATCAGTGCCGCTACGATGGTTGGGGTCTGTCAGGACACAGCGCCCGCCAAAGCTCATGACTTCATCGGCGATGCGAATATCATCGGTGGCCACCACTACAGCATCCAACTTCGACTTCCACGCCTGTTCGCACACGCGACGAATCATCGTCTTTCCCTTGATTATGGCCAGAGGCTTGCCTGGGAAACGCGTTGAGGCATATCGTGAGGGTATGATTCCTATGACTTTCATTTTCTTTTTCAAGTATTCTTTCATCAAGAATTTGAGATCTTACTGAAGTCTTTTTTTCGGAATTGCAGTGAAAATGCAAGCATTTTTCATTAGAACAATCCGTTCAGAGAAGCTTCAATACGGTCTACAACAGTGCCAAGGTCTTCGGGGTTTTCAAGCTCCAGGTTGTCGGAGTCAATGATAAGAAGCTTGCCGTCTTTGTAGCTGTTAATCCATTGTTCGTACCGATCATTAAGGTTGGTAAGGTAACTGATGCTGATGGATTGTTCAAACTCGCGGTTGCGCTTTGCGATATGACGAATCAAAGTCGGTACCGAGGCGCGGAGGTAAATCAGCAAATCGGGTGGTTGGATGAACTTCGTCATCAGCTCAAACAACGACTTATAGTTCTCAAAATCACGTGTTTCCATTAAACCCATCGAGTAAAGGTTGACCGCAAAAATATGGGCATCCTCATAGATAGTGCGGTCTTGGATGACATTCTCACCACTATTGCGAATATCCATCACTTGGCGGAAACGACTATTGAGAAAGAAAATCTGGAGGTTAAATGACCAGCGTTGCATATCCTCATAAAAGCTGTCGAGATATGGATTGTATTCCACCTCCTCATAATAAGGTTTCCAATTGAACTGCTTGGCAAGAAGCCCTGTGAGGGTCGTCTTTCCCGAACCTATATTGCCTGCTACTGCAATGTGCATAATAATTCGATTTTATTTAATGAAAGAAGTGGCTAAATTAAGGAAATCTCGGCAAAGGGAGCCTGTTTTTTTGAAGAAAATTCCAATTCGCTGAATGTCAAACTATTTTGGAGCCTTAATCAAGAGAAAAATGCCTAACAAGCAAAATATGAAATTGGGAATCCATGCGGCAAGTAAAGGTGACAATCCGCCTGAAATGGCAAACGACTTGGATATCTGCATAAAAAGGATATAGGCAAATGCAATGGTGATACCGATGCCGAGATGCATACCTGTGCCTCCCCGCAACTTTCGACTCGACAAGGCGGCTCCGATGAGCGTCAAGATGAGTACAGCCGCAGGAGCCGACATACGGGTGTGCATCTCCACTTGATAGGCCTTTACGCCTTCTGAGCCTTTTTCCTTCATACTACGAATATGGTCGTGCAACTCGAAAAAGTTCATTTCTTCGAAATCCTCCTTCATCTTATAAAGGTCGGTTGGATACAGATTGAGCAAGGTGTCCAAATTGCGGCCTCTCATCAAATCCTCTTCCTTCCCATCAATCTTTCTGATGACATAAGGATCGATTTTCCAACTATTTTCGGCCACCGTATCGTGATAGAGTATATCTGACATTACCTTGTATTTCAGCTCATTACCATCATATTTCTCCCAAGAGAACTTATAACCATGCTGTTTGAAAATGTTATAACTCTCTACATACACAAACTCGTCCTTCCCTATCTGCACATGAACGTTGCGCCCTGCACTCTGACTCAACTTCTCCATATACTCATCCTTGAACTGCCTTCTGATTTCGTTAGTCTTGGGTATCAAAAAGTTACCAAAATAAAGCGACATTATGGCTATTGTTACAGCGGCCAACATATATGGATAAAGGAAACGCCAGAAACTGATGCCACTGCTGAGGATAGCCACAATCTCAGTACGCGCAGCCATCTTCGAGGTGAAAAACACCACGGCGATGAAGGCAAACAAATGAATGAAAAGGTTAATATAATAAGGTATGGACATAATGTAGTAGTCCACCACCACCTTTTGCCATGGTGCATTGTGCTTCAGAAAGCTGTCGATGTTTTCGGACACATCGAAAATGATGACGACCAAAACCAGCATCGAAATGGCGAAAAAGAAAGTTCCAAGGTACTTCTTAAATATATAAGCATCTAGTTTTCTCATTTTTTTCTTATTTGAACGATAAGGCTCCGGGACTACGAGACACGGGAAACTTGGGACTCACAACCTCCTTGTCACCTTTTCAAGCATCACGTTGCGCCACTCGGCAAAGTCACCCATGATGATGTGTTTGCGAGCCTCACGTACCAACCAAAGGTAGAAGCCAAGGTTATGAAGGCTTGCAATCATTGGGCCAAGGATTTCGCCAGCGACGAACAAATGACGTAGATAGGCCCTCGAATATTGTGCATCGACAAAAGTTTCACCGTTGGTGTCGACGGGCGAGAAATCGAACTTCCATTTCTCATTTTTCAGGTTGATGATGCCCTCTGAGGTGAATATCATTCCGTTACGACCATTACGGGTAGGCATCACGCAATCAAACATATCGACACCTCGCGAAATGCCTTCGAGGATATTGGCCGGTGTGCCTACTCCCATCAAATATCTTGGCTTGTCTTTGGGCAAAATTGTGTTCACCAACTCAATCATCTCATACATCTTCTCGGTCGGTTCTCCCACAGCCAAGCCGCCTATGGCATTCCCAGCAGCATTTTTCGAAGCGATGTGTTCAGCCGATTGCTCACGCAAATCGCGATATACACAACCCTGCACAATGGGGAACAGAGCCTGCTCATAGCCATATTTAGGCTCAGTCGACTGAAAACGTTCGCAGCAACGGTCAAGCCAACGGTGGGTGCGTTCCATTGATTGCTTGGCGTATTGATAGTCAGCCGTGCCAGGTGTGCATTCATCAAAGGCCATCATAATGTCGGCTCCAATGCTTCGCTGGATATCCATCACGTTTTCAGGCGTAAACAGATGCCTCGAACCGTCAATGTGAGACTGGAACGTCACGCCATCTTCCTTCATTTTGCGGATGCCCGTCAGCGAAAACACTTGAAAACCACCACTGTCTGTAAGGATAGGCCTATCCCACCCATTAAACTTGTGCAAACCACCAGCTGTCTCCAACACTTCCAAGCCTGGACGCAAATACAAATGGTACGTATTGCCCAAAATGATTTGAGCCTTAACTTCATTGCGAACGTCACGCAGATGGCAGGCTTTCACTGTGCCCACTGTGCCCACTGGCATAAAAATCGGAGTCTCAATTGACCCGTGGTCTGTATGCAGAACACCCGCACGGGCATTGCATTTTGCATCGTTGGAAACTATGTTAAAATCCATCGTCTTATTTTTTTGCAAAAGTAATGAATTGTTGAATTGTATTGTGTTGAATGTTGAAAACTTTGTTTTGACATAGTCAATTGTTGATGAAAAACTCAAATCTTGGAATTCTGGTAAACATCAATTCCAGATTTTTCCTATTTTTGCAAAACAAATACTACCATTGCCGTGCAAATCAATTTTTCATACAACAGCCTTAGCTTCATTATTTTAATCATTTTCCTCATCTGTCTTATCATCCAATTGTTCTACCATTGGGGCGTGTTCTCGAAGGTTGCCTTTTACAAAAAGAACGCACGCCCGAAACTCGATGAAGAACTGGAACCCGTTTCGGTGGTACTCTGCGCCCGTGATGCCTATGAATACCTTGTTGAACTGATTCCAACATTGCTCAAGCAGGATTATCCTGATTTTGAAATCGTTGTGGTGAACGATTGCTCCGATGACGAGACCGAGGAATACCTGAAAGACTTAGAGCGAAAAGAGCCAAAAGTAAAGCCAGTGCAATTGAAACAGCACCTCAACTTCTTCAATGGCAAGAAGTTTCCTCTTTCGATGGGTATCAAATCAGCCAAAAACGACTTGATTGTCTTCACTGATTGCAACTGCATGCCTGTCAATGACCAATGGCTGCGCAGTGTAGTGAACTGCTACAACAAACGAACCGAGATTGTCATCGGTTACAGCCCTTATGTCCAAAAGAAAAGTACACTGAACCGAATTATGCGTTTCGATGCATTGCAAAACGGCCTGTTATTTCTTTCGGCGGCCCTCAACCATCATCCATATATGGGTGTAGGCAAGAACCTCTCCTATCGTAAAGAGTTGTTTTACAGAAACAATGGGTTCATTTCACACTACACTACAACTGTGGGTGAAGACGACCTATTTATCTGTCAGGTGGCCACCAAAAAGAACACAGAGGTCTTAATCGATGCGGAAAATGCCATCCTCACTACTCCGACAAACAGCTTCAAGCTTTGGATGCGTCAAAAAAGCAGCCGCTATTCCACTGTGTCGAAATATAACACAAGAGCTCGACTCTCATTGAGCTTGTTTTACATTTCGCAATTCCTTTTCTACGCCTCATTCATCGCTTTGCTCTGTTTGACCCCTGCGTTCTGCATCACTAACGGATCGGCTCTTTATATCCCTATTTTGGCGTTTTTATTCCTATTACGTTTTGGAACTCAACTTTTTATCTATTCCAAAGCCTCCAAGCGCTTGGGCGAAAAGGGCTTACTCCCCGGCTTGCTCATTTACGACTTTATATTCGCTTTTCTAACCCCTTGGCTCAGACTGTTGGGAAGGATGAATGTGGGAGTAGAATAGTATCGGATTTCAAGAATAGGAAAATTCCTAGGTTTCGTCCCCACACGCCTCACGTTCTTGCATAGCCAGGACGTATCCATCCCAAAAAACGAAACTGAAAACCTAAAATGTTTCGTTCTTCCCTCCAAAATTTTACGTTTTAATTGCATTGAATCTTCGATTTCTGTGCGAGAAAAGGATTTTTCCGTTAGTTTTGCACCCAGATTCAATGTTTAGATGAATACAAAACAACATAAAAAAAATCTCCTGTGGTGGGTGGGAAAAGTACTTCTCGGTTTGGGCATTACATTGCTACTACCAGTATTGTATGTGTACCTCTCCGTGCCTACCTACAGCTTTAAAGAGCCCAAGCCTTTCAGCGGCGAATACCTATACAACCCTTACCAAGACATGAGACCCGAGCTATGGAAAAAATACCACTTCCATTGTCACTCTCACAAGTATTTCGGATTGACCAACGGGCGCAAAAGCAAGGAAGAGACCATCGACAGCGTTTACCGAGCCTTGGGATATGACCATTTCGGCATTTCCGACTATATGCACATCAACCCACACAACGCTGAAAAAAAGGACTATATCCCCGCTTATGAGCATGGTTACGGCCTCATCCGCAAGACACACCAAATCTGCATTGGTGCCAAATCGGTATATTGGCCAGATTTCCCTTTTATGCAGAACCTCAATATGAAGCAGCATATGATCAACAAATTGGGCGAACGCTGCCGCTTCGTTATGCCTGCCCATGCATCGTTTACCAAAGGCTACAAGAAGAACGACATGATGTTTTTAAGCAACTATCGTCTGCTTGAAGTGGTCAACCCATTCGGCAACGCCATTGAACATTGGGACATAGCCTTGTCCAACGGACATCGCGTATATGCCCTTGGCAACGACGACACCCACAACATTAACGATGAACATGAAGTGTGCCATAACTTGACTATGGTCAACACGACCGACCTTGACCCAGAGCATGTCTATGAAGCATTGGACAAGGGCTTGTGCTATGCCGTAGAATTCGACAATTGGTACTATTATCCATTGACCCTTGAGCAAAAAATTCATGACGCACGCAAATTGGATTATCTAACTAAGGCTCAATTGGTTGGTGACACCTTATTTATTACCACTTCGGCAGAGACTATGCGCGAAGTGAAGTTCATCGGACAAGATGGCAAAGTGCTGAAAACAGAGGAAAATGTTGCAACAGCCCATTATGTCATCCAACCTGAAGACCATTACGTTAGGACCCGTATTGATTTAAACGGCAGACATTTTCTTTATTTGAATCCAATTACACGACATCCATCGCCAGACATTGTCGACCGCCGCTTGGACAGCATCAATTATGCTCAAACTGGCTTATATTGGATCATCTATGCCGTTGCACTAGTAGCCTTCATTTGGTACTTGTTTAAAATAACCAAGGAGAAAAAAGCATGATTCAAATCAAAGACAACGACAAGAAAATCAACCAGATACTCTTATTTCTTTTGGTTATCAGTGCAACTATCAGAGGTTTAGCGGCGGCTTCCATCGAATTTGGCAACGATGAAGTTTACTATTGGACCTATGCCCTATACCCTGATTGGAGTCATTTCGACCATCCTCCTATGGTCGGCTGGATAATCCAGCTATTCAGCCTTAATTTGTTATTTGACAGCGAGTTCTTTATTCGCTTAGCCTCTGTGGTCATTATGACCGCCAACACCTACATTATGTTCCGCATTGGGAAAGAGGTCAAAAACGCGCAAGCGGGACTTTATTCAGCTTTGCTTTTCACTGCCTCCATTTACGCCTTCGTCATCACCGGTGTTTTCATTATGCCAGACACCCCCTTAATGTTGTTTTGGCTGCTTGCGTTTTGGATGGCGGTCAAATATTTCAAAGAAGACACAGCAGTTCGACAGATGCATCAGCCATTGCATTTGATATTATTCGGACTCTTCGCAGGGCTTGCCATGCTTTCCAAATACTCCGGCATTTTTTTGTGGGTCGGAATGATACTTTACATATTGATTTTCAACAGAAAACAACTTAAAAGTCCATACCTTTATCTTTCCTTGTTCATTTCCGCCATTTGTTGCATTCCTATTTTGTATTGGAACATTCAAAACGATTTCATCAGCTTCAACTTCCATAGCAACCGCGTCAGTCTGTTTGGAAAACCCAACCTAAGCTATTTCGGCACCGAGCTGGCTGGAGAATTGCTATACAACAACCCAGTGAACTTCGTTTTGGCAGCCATCGCTGTCGGCGCTGCTTTCAAAAGAAAACTTGAAATGGAAGAAATCTCACTGCGATTGGTACTTTGTACAGCTATACCACTGATTTTGACATTCCTTTTCTTTTCCTTGACGCGTCAAACTTTACCCCATTGGAATGCCCCGGCCTATTCTATACTCATCTTACTGAGTGCTTGCTGGCTGTGTGATAAAAATCCACAATCGAATGGTAGTTTCCGGCTGCCAAAAAGCATCATTGCAGCGGTGTGCGTCCTCATCTCGACAGTAAGTATTGGAATTGCGGAAATCAATACAGGTTTTATCCCAATCGACCATCATACAGAGCCCGAGATGCTCGGACGCAACGACTTCACTCTGGATATGTACGGGTGGCAACAATTGGAAACGAAATTCACCACCTTGCGCAAACAAAAGATTGCCGAAGGAGTTATGAAAGAAGAAGATGGCATTGTGGCCGACGAATGGTTTCCCTTGGCCAACTTGGACTATTATGTAGCCCGTCCCTTAGGTATGAAAGTGATGGGCATTGGTTATATTGAAAAACTACACAAATACCTATGGATCAATGATGAACGAGGCGGTTTCAAACCAGATGAAGATTTCTGGTTCCTATCAGACAGCCGATATTTCAAAAACCCGAATGGGCTTTATCCAGGAGGTTTCCTATCCATCGAGCCCATTGACACCATCACTATTGAACGCAGCGGCAAGTCAGCCAAAAACTTCTTCATTTATACTTGTAAAGGCTTGATTTACATACAGCCCACCGTCTCCGAGATAATTGAAAAAAACAAACAAGAATAGCAATGCCATGAATCTTTTGCATACTCCAAACAATCGCCAAAGCATCATCGAGTGTCTGTTCCTTCTCATCATTGCCACCGTGCTCCGCGTTTGGTTTTTAGGCAAAACCGACCTTGGTGGAGACGAGAGTTTCACACTATACATAGCATTACAAAGTCCCTCCGACATCGTGCGTATACTTTGCAAAGGCGACAACCCTCCATTTTGGGAAATGCTTTTGCATTTTTGGATAAAACCATTTGGTATCTCCGAAGTCTCTATTCGTTCTTTATCCCTTATTTTCAACGCTTTAACAATCCTTCCCATTTATTATATTGGCGAAAAACATATCCATAGGTTTGTTGGCTTTGCAGCATCCCTATTCTATTGTTTTTCAACATTTTCCATCTATATGGCGCACGAGTGCCGCGTCTACTGCCTCATAGGTTTTCTCACCGCCAGTTCAGCCTTGCTATTCATCAGCATCCTTAATACACCTAAAACATTCAAATTCATTCTGTTGACCATCGTCAACCTAATGCTTATGTATAGCCATTACCTCTCCATTTGGATTATCGTGATGGAATTCATTATCGTCTTAAGCATCAGGCCTATAAGAAAAAAAATTTGGAAACCTTATCTGTTTCATACTGTAGCACTTGTTCTTTTGTTCGCACCTATGTTTCCCGTGATTTTCAAGCGTTTTATGGATTCAGGTATCAACGGCACCTGGATAGAGAAGACCTCAGGTCCGGAAGCCCTGTATGATTTCCTATGGCGCATGTGCAATGTACCCATCACAACAGTATTGGCCATCGCAATACTAATTGTTACACTCATCAAACTAATTATCCATTTTTTTCAAAAGAATTACAATTTCGGCAACACCACCATACTATCATTACTCTGGATTGTTCCACTGCTGGTCTCATTTGTGCTTTCCTACTTTACTGGCTTTTTCCTCGACCGATATTTCTACTTCCTTTTCCCCATTTTCTATTTATCCATAGCCGCCTATTGCATATACCTATTTCCAAAACGAAAAAGTGTCGGGCTATCACTATTGGGAGTCCTAACCTTAGCGATGGCCTTCTCCTGCTCACCCGATAGTTCTACCAAACGCTTCAGCGGATGGCATCCCAATATCAAACCGATTGTTAAACAACTTGTTGAAGCCAAAGACAGCAAAAACACACTCGTCATCCTGCCCGAGTATTTCGATAAGCAGTTCATTTATTACTTGGATGAAAATCATGAGACTTTCCGCACGCAAAGCCAGCCAAGCAATTATTACGTGTATCGAAGCTACTTGATTGGACAAGGTTATTATTACGACTACAATTACCATGAAGCCAATCTCAACCAATACAATAAGGTAGTTTTCCCTTATCACATAGCTATGCCCATCAATGGATTAAGAGAATACTTGGAATCCAATAGCTTTCACTTTGAAAAAGAGGAAAATGGCCACCCATTTGTAATAAGTTATTTTACAAAATAAGCCATTATTCCAGCTTTTTCTTCATTAGATACACCTTACCATCGGTTTCAACCACTTCGTATTCATCCAACAATGATTTGATTTTTATTTCGCTATTGGAATAAGCTGTTGTGATTAATAAATAAGCTGCTTTTCTTTGGTTATCAGTGTAATAAAAATCATAAATTTCAGGTCTCAAACACAAATGTGGTACAAACACTGAGGATGCACAAACAGAGGCATCCTCAGGAATCTGTCGGATAAGTTTTCTAGCGTAACTGGCATTAAAGTCTTTTTGCTCATAATGTTGTCCCTGATACACACAGAGTTTGTCCGTTAAAATCCATCTTTTCGGGACCCTGATAGTATAGAAAGTAGTTGAAATAACTGAAAGAACAATTGCTACTGAAATTATCCTTTGCCAGTTCGATTGTTTTAGTCTTAAAACAACCAAAAAAGATGAAATGACAAATATGGGAACGAACTCAACATTATATTGGAATGAAACGCCCCAAAATTTGGGGTCAATGGAAAGCATTTTCTGTGCAATTAATGGAATCAACATAAACAAATAGTTAGGTTTGAAGAAGGTAAACAACAAACCTGAGGTCAATGCACACAAATAAAACTCTTTTTTCATTCCGTCCAAATAAGGTAAACCGGAAGTGTTGGTAAAAAGAACCTGAATTGTTTTTCCAGGTTCCATTATCAAACTTTTGGCAATTTCCAAGTAATTATCTCCCAAATAACTATACCGTGAAATTCCATTTGAGCCCAACTTTGGTAGGATTATCATATTGACCACGACAAAATAAGCGACAGCAAACAATGCATATCCTGACAAATAAAAGAGTGTTTTCTTATCTTTCCTATAATCCCACATCAGACCGACAGCAATGAAAAGCAGCCACAACGACGTATTTTCCTTTCCAATGACAAACAATACAACGAAAAAAGTAGCCCATCCAAAACGTCGTTTTTTCAGGAAGAAAAGCAACCAAGGCAACATCATAGCCGCCACTACATTCGAATGATAATCGAAGGCTAGGGCGTGTATGATACCAAAGGAAAAAAAGAATTCCGTCACTGCCAATATCGGAAGAAATGCATCATCAGTATACTGGCCAAGCAGCTTATACATTCCCCAACCGCCTAACAATACAGCCACAATCTGCACAATAAGCAATGTATAACTACCAAACACACACACCAAAGGAGACAAAAGCATCAGATACAAGTCGAAATGGCCGCCGAGAATGTTCTGTGGCTCAAGCTTTAACATACTGCAATCGTCAATGCGAAAATGGCAGTAATCGTACATCACATGCGTATATAGCCCCAAATCAAGGGCATAGGTCTTGAAAAGATAGTGGTTGACCAAGGAAATCAAACAATACACCACTCCCGCTACGATGAAAACCGCAGCAAGAGTGATGTTTTTCTGCCCCTTACCCAAGGCCAACTCCTTCATATTGATTGCTTACTTTTCCGCCTGAAACAGAGTGATGATATTCAAAATCACCTCCGAGGCCTTCATCATACTTTCCAATGGCACATACTCCAGTTTGCCGTGAAAGTTGTGTCCGCCGGCAAAAATATTGGGGCAAGGCAAGCCCATAAAGGAAAGGTTGGCACCATCTGTACCTCCACGGATAGGCTGCACCTTAGGTGTAATGTTAGCCATCTCCATCGCCTTAATCGCTCTTTCCACGATAAAGAAATGGGGTTCGACCTCTTGACGCATATTGTAATATTGGTGCTTCAGCTCCAACTGCACCACATCTCCATATTTCCTATTCAAAAACTCAGCAACTGAAGTGATTAAGGCTTTCTTTTCCTCGAACTTCGCACGGTCGTGATCGCGGATGATGTAGTTCATTGTGGTCTCCTCAACCGTACCATTGATTTCGATCAAGTGGAAGAAGCCCTCGTAACCTTGCGTGAAGCGTGGACGCTGCTCCACAGGCAACATACCGTTAAGTTCCATAGCGATAAGCATTGAGTTCACCATCTTGTCCTTGCCATAACCAGGGTGGATATTACTGCCTTGAATGTGAATCTTGGCTCCAGCAGCGTTAAAGTTTTCGTACTCTAGTTCACCAATTTCACCGCCATCCATAGTATAAGCGTATTTGGCTCCAAATTTCTTCACGTCAAACTTCACCACGCCACGCCCGATTTCCTCATCAGGCGTAAAACCAATCTTAATCTCTCCATGTTTGAAATCAGGATGTTCCATCATATATTGGGCAGCATACATAATTTCGGCAACACCTGCCTTATCATCGGCACCAAGTAGAGTTGTGCCGTCAGTTGTAATCATTGTTTGTCCCTTATATTGCTGCATCTCAGGAAATTCCGACACGCGCAAAACGATATTCTTTTCCTTGTTCAAAACGATGTCACCACCATCATAATTAGGGATGATTTGCGGCTTGATGTTGGCACCCGAAGCGTCTGGTGATGTGTCAACATGAGCGATGAAGCCGATGGCAGGAACATCGCGGTCAACATTGGAAGGGATGGTGGCCATCACATAACCGTATTCGTCAAGCGTGGCTTCAATGCCCATTACTTGCAGTTCATCACAGAGCATCTTCAACAAGTTCAACTGCTTAGCCGTGCTAGGCTGCGACACGGAGTTTTCATCGGAGGTGGTCTCCACGGAGACGTATCTCAAAAATTTGTCTAAGAGTTTTTCCATTTTTGTAAGGTTTAATTTGGCACAAAAGTAAGGATTTCTGTTGAACTGTTGAATGTTTATTGTTTAATTGTTTGTTGACGCGAGTCCGTTCCCCCTTCTAAAGAGGCCAGAGGGATAAAAAAACCGCAGCCAGATCACTCCAACTGCGGTACCATGAAAAAAACAGTTACATTTAACGCTTTTCTGCGTGTTTCTTTGCTCTATGGCGGTCTTTGGACCACAATCCGTACACCTCGCTGACATTGCCAGCCGTGGTGAAGGCGTTGATTTCGTTCTTGCCA
>JAEEGJ010011727.1_pt1 | contig 22077 bp, 18 predicted proteins | sample 8958761 | NCBI WGS metagenome assembly JAEEGJ01 (sample SAMN16246546, study PRJNA631951) | gut metagenome | biome: gut microbiome; feature: rumen; material: RS-attached | host: Bos | place: Iran: Karaj | collected 2018-10 | reverse complement strand
TTCTACAACGAGGAACGACCTGCGTATGCCTTGGATTATCTGACTCCAAAACAATATCGAATGCTCTACCAAAAGGTTTAGGTGTATATTTTCTTGTTTGTGTGTCTACTTTTGCTTGACTAGTGCACCGGAACCCAAAAACTACCGACAAAATAAGCGAAATTGCAGTTTTTGACGGTAGCAAAACTGTATTGACCTACAAGAACAGCGAAAACACAAATCTTGTAGGTCATCTGGACCGGTTAATCAAAAATATTCCAAATCAAAGGGCCTGACTCATTTAACTTTGAAACAGGCCCGTATTCTTTTGCTTTTCAAAAGATCAGCTTTCATCCTCTTCCCAGAACAATTCATCCAGTGTCTTGCCGAGCGCTTTGCAGATTGCGAGGCAAAGCTTGATGGTCGGGTTGTAGTCACCCTTTTCGATCGCGTTGATCGTCTGGCGTGACACTCCCACCTTATCGGCTAAGTCCTGCTGAGACAGGTCGAGCGCGGCGCGGGCGGCTTTGAGTTTAAGATTCTTCATCAGCTTCCGCCTCCTTCTTGTCCTTTATGTTCTTCATAAACATCTCAATTCCGATCGCAAGACAGCAGATTCCCTGTACGAGAGAAGAGATCAGGTTCTCAGGTGAGGCGCCTTTGATCATAAGGTCGATACTGCTGAAGAATATTACTATATCAACGAGACCGATTATGGAAAAGGCAATCGCGAACGGAACTCTTTTCCCTTTGAGTTTTGTGTAGGCATCGTATCTGTCTGCGATAATAGCGAATGTCGCTATACCGATAAATGCTACGACCATCATGCTCTCATAAACATTAAGAGGGAAACCGTTATAGATCAGGCTCAAAAATCCCAGTCCCAGAGCCGTAACGATGACGATTATGAGCGTACTCCTGGCAGCTTTGCCGCGCATTCTCATCTGGCGCTCATCGTAAGCTTTCTCGTTGTTTTCCTCTAAGCCCGAAAGATAACTGATGCTGAGCCCAAAAGGGATGATGCACAATGCCGCAACGGCGATCATGATGCCGTTATAGAGCGCATAGTTTCCAGAATTAAGCTCGATCTTATATCTGACGGAGTAGGTCTTATTCTCGTCTAATTCGGGCAGGGGTTCATAGTTGAAGTTAATATATATCTTTCTGTTGTCAACGTTGAGCTTGCCTGTCATGAAAGTAACGTTGGTCACAGCCGTTGTGAAAATAGGTTCCGCCTTGGGAGTTCCTAATCTCTCCTCGGGTTCGTCAAGTGTGATGCTTATCTTGGGAACGATCTCTTTCGGTCCTGTAACAGAAATCGTGAACTCACACTCTTTGCCTACGGGTAAAAAGTAAACAGGTTCCTTGCTCGCTTTTACTTTTTGTACACCGGATCCCGCTTCCTGTATGACATCTGTAAATGCGAGGGTCTGTGTGCTGCGAAGGCCTACTGCCATTGCCGTGAGCACCCAGATGATAACGCTCGTGATTATTATGGTAACTATTGCTGCTTTCTTTTTCATGGTCGTATCCTCCGTTTCCTTATGAGCATACAATACTACCCGGCTTACATAATGTCAAGTATATACGACAAAAAGTCTCGAAAATTTTTCTTTTTGCCATTCGAAGTCAGCGGACGGATTTAAGATAAAATTGCTATAATGTATTGGAATCGGAATTCTTAAGGGGGTAGATCAGATGTCTTTTATGTTTTACCAATTAATTGTTTATGCAAGCACCATAATGCCGATAGGAGCATTCCTTGCCGGGCTGATACTTGGAATATTGATCGCTGCGAATAAAGTTAAGCCGACAAGGATATTGGGCATCGGATACATTTTTGCTTCCGTGCCTATCCTGACAGGAAGTCTGCCACAGTTTATCTCACGCTTTGTCGGTTCCGCCATGCTTGCGAGACTGAGCATTGCGCTGTCATGGACTGGTTACATATGCGCTTTGGCGTTTTCTCTTTGCATCTGTCTTTATATTCACAAACGTTACGGCAAAAAGCTCATCTACATTCCGGTCATGGCAGTACCCGTAGTCGGAATGTTTGCAAGCGCCGTCGTTGCTTTACTGCTCAACAGAACCGGTAATCCTAACCGTCTCCTTCCGATATGGATTGCTCTTACAAAAGAGATAAACAGTTTTATTACGGCGACAGTTGCTTCCGTTGCAGTTATTGTTGTTTTGTATCTGAACAGGAAGAAAGAGGATATCGTTCCATCATTGTGGAAAATGAGGCTCATTGTATATGTCTGGTCAGTATTAACGTTTATAAACAGAACATTGTACTATGTGTATACGTTGCGCGCAGCTTTGATAAAACAAACAAGACCGGATCCTTTCTGGCTCGAATACGCGCATTATAACGAGCTGATAATTCTCATAATGAACATCGTAGGCAGTCTGATAGCCCTTATCGTTCCGGTCTATATTTTCGTTATGGTATGCAGGGCTTCTCATAAGACAGAAAACACCGGCGGCTAACTATGGAAGTGATCGACGGCCAATGGTTCATGGAAGGTGTCGACAGCACTGCCCCTTCATGCATACACACTTCAGACGGGCTTCTCGAAGTTATCGAGAAGGTTGGTTTTCTGCCGTTGTTTTCAAATGATGTTCCCGGGTTCTCGGTTGAAAACATGACTGATCCTTCCTGCTGGTGGTGCGGAGATCCTGAAACCGACCCGTGGGAGTGGCGCAGCATTCTTGCCCGTACGGGAAAAGTCGCTTACGGCAAGTTTTTCAATAACAAAGCAGGGTATGTCTCCAAGAAATGGTTTCCCGATTTCGCAAACTACAGAAGGGACGGATACGATTTCGATTCCAGGTATGAAGACGGTAAGGCCGGCCGCAGGGAAAAGCTCATAATGGATCTGTTCTGGCCAAAGGAAGGCGAGCTCTGGGATGCAACTGATGATATCAGTCTGTATTCCAATGAAGTAAAAGAGAAGGCCGGCTTCGGCAAGGGCGGCGAAAAGGGCTTTGAGGGCACCTGCGCAAAGCTTCAGATGTCTGCTTATCTTACAGTTAAGGATTTCAGACCGCGCCTCAACAAGAAGGGCGAGCCGTTCGGCTGGTCCGTCGCGATCTACACGCTTCCGGAGTATCTTTGGGGGTATAAGTTCGTCACCAAAAGCTATAAGGATCTGCCTGAGGATTCCCGTAAAAAGATCGTACGTCAGATCATGAAGCACTTTGATTCTGATGAGAAGGTCATCAGAAAAGTAATCTGACCGGACCGGAACTGAAATTTGACCTGTAAATTGTCATATTATTTATCTTTATTTTTTGTAATAAATCTGTAATAATTAAAAACTGTTGATAATTATTTAAAAAATAATAAATAGGGGAGGAAAAAGATGAAAATCAAGCGTTTACTGGCATTCGTTATCAGCGTAGCAATGATCGTTGGTATGGTGCCGACTTTCGTATTTGCGAAAGAGCTCGATCTCGAAGCTGATGAGCCCGAGACAACAGAGGCTGCTGAAGCTGAGGAAGAGAAAGAAGAGGAAGAGAAGGAAGAGGAGCCTGCACAGGCCGAGGATAAGGAAGAAGCTTCCGATGCCGAAGATAAAGATGCAGACGAAGACGAAGAAGATCCTGATCTGAACGTTCCTGAAGAGTCGAACACTATTGTCGGAGCAGCTCCTTCAAAGTCACAGGATGAGACAGTAAGCACATCCAGATCAGCTGTGAACGGCCGTATCGGCAAGTCCAAGGTTTACTGGGTATTCTCAGGAACAGTTCTTACGGTTTACGGTAAGGGCGCAATGCCTGCCTGGAAGTCTGAGGCATCAGTTCCGTGGCACAGATACAGAGATCAGATCAAGCACATCTATGTCAGATCAGGCGTTACAACGATCGGTAATTTTGCTTTCTCGAATCTTAAAAATCTGCAAGGCGGTACGATCTGGTCCTATACAAGAGGTAAGTGGAAGTTAAAGTCTATCGGCAATTACGCATTTAATAACACAAATCTCGGAGGCATCCCGGCTTTCAAGACCGTATCCAAGATCGGAGCCCGTGCTTTCATGAATTCCGGACTGGTAAACACGGTAACGGTTCCAAAGAATTGTAAGAGCCTTGGTGTTTATGCGTTTGCAAACAACCCTATGACCAAAGTTGCTCTCAACAGCAAGATCAAGTCGATCCCTAATTATTGTTTCTATGCCTGCGCATTAACAGGAGTTACGATCCCTAAGCAGGTCAAATCCATCGGTCAGTGGGCTTTTGCCGGAAACGAATACCTTAAGGCCGTCACTTTCGGCAAAAACGTAAGCTCGATCGGTCAATATGCATTCTATTATTGTCTGTCACTCGATAATGTTGTGCTTCCTGCTAAGGTAAAGGCAATAAGTGCCTATACGTTTGATTATTGCACAAACTTGAAAACCATTAAGCTTCCGAGCAAACTTAAGGCAATCGGTACAGCGGCTTTCTTATACTGCTCGAACTTGCAGAGTATTGCTATCCCCGGTACGGTTACGTCGATCAGTAACAGTGCATTTTCCGCTTCCGGCCTTACAAGTGTAAGGATACCCGGAAGTGTTAAGACGATCGGCACGGATGCTTTCTATAACTGCTCAAAACTCAGTAGTGTTACGTTATGCAGCGGAATAAAGACAATCTCTGCAGGAGCTTTCTGTTATACTGCTCTTACCGGTGTTGATATCCCTGCCAGCGTAGCTTCGATCGGTTTAGAAGCATTCGCCGGTTGCTCAAAGCTTTCAAGCGTTAAGCTTAACTATGGTATCAAGTCAATTGGTGATGCGGCATTTTATAGTACTGCAATCAAGGCCATTACACTTCCGAACAGTATTACTTCTCTTGGTGATTGCATTTTCGGAGATGTAGGTACGATTGCGGTAAGAACTACAGACCGTGTAAAGACTCTCAACAGCAATGCATGGTTAGGTGCATCTTTCTCATGGCCGAAGTTTGCAGAGAATACCATGACGGTCACAGGCAAGACTGCAACTGTCAAGGCAAGCAAGGTAAGGAAGAAGGCTCAGAAGATCTCTGTTTCCAAGCTTTATAACTTCTCCAATCCCGGAGTTGGTTCTCACCTGTTTGCTAAATCTTCCGGCAACAAGAAGATCACAGTTGCAGGCAACGGTGTCATCACAGTTAAGAAGGGCCTCAAGAAGGGCACATACACAGTCAAGGTCAAGGTTATGGCAACAGGCGATCAGACTACTGCCAATACCAGCTGGCAGATCGTTACTGTAAAGGTTAAGGTTAAATAATCTTACCCGTTAAGTAAAAAACATCGCTCCCCACTGCTTTATGCGGTGGGGAGTTTTTTGTCTGCTGTTTCTTTCTGACAATGTTTATTCAAAACTGTTTTTCTGTTTATTAACAAAGGCTAAATACCGGCGAAATCATGGGAGTGTAGGATAAAACAAAGCACTATTGTATCTGCAATGCAAATTGATGAATAAAGGGGAGACTGTTATGGTATTTGACCTTGAGAGATATATTGATGAGCCTATCGTATATTTTGATGATACGAAAAAGATAGATGATCAGAAGCTCTTTCTGTTGGGTGTAAGGATAAGATCCGACATGGTGGATCTTCTGCTGAATGGAGTCAAAGCCGAAGATATTATAGTTAAAAAGCTTAAGCAGGATGAAGATCCCAGCCATGCAGTCATTAACATGGTAGCAGCTTCCGTTCTTTCTGACTGGGGGTTCGAACTGACGGACGAATCCGAGATAGACGATGAACCGGCTTCGGTCGAGGATACGGAACCCAGGATCCTCCGTAAGACCATTAGTAATTTCAAGATGTCTGACTCAAAGCAGAGGGAAGGGACGGTCATAAGAGCGCTGATGGATGATTTCAACAACTTCAGGGCTCAGCTCAACAACGAGCTGAACGTATTTCCGGCTCCTATGAGAGAGATGATAATGATGATGATCCTAGACCGTTTCCACTCGTGGGAAAAGAATAACTGGGACTGATCAGGAATCGGTTTTCTCTTCGTTCTTTATGAAAGAAGGGGTGAATGGAACCTTTGTCCCGCAATACATACACTTTCCGAATAAAGGCATGATCGCTGTATTCTTGACTGCCATTCCGCATTTCGGACAAGGCTTTGATTCAATGACAGGCGGCTGTGGTGTCTCTCTTTCCTTCATTATCTCTTCGATCTTTGCTTCGAAAAGTGCGGGGTCGATTCCCTGATCGAGCATTACACGGTACATTGCCTCGATCTTGACTTCCAATTCCGCGACAAGGCTGCTCATCTTTCCGATGCGCGCGTTGGCATCGGTCAGACCTTCGTTAGTACGTTCGTTGAAAACTACCGGGGGCGGTGTGTATCCATAACTCATATTCTTACTCCCTTTTTCCAAATTCTCAAATCTTCAGTAAGTAAGATAATTATAGCATGAGTTATCGTGCTTGCTAATCCTTCCACATATAGCCGCTCTTTATCACTGTCGTGATGTGGCGGCCTGCGCTTCCCAATGTGGCTCTGAGCTTTTTGACGTAAGTGTCAACGGCGCGGTCGTATCCTTCAAAATCACTGCCCCATACGGCATCGAGGATGCGGTCGCGAGTTAAGACCTGTTCCCTGTTCTCGATAAAGTAGAGAAGAAGATCATATTCACGGGGCGATATCTCGACCGGACTGCCGCTTATGCTGACCTGTCTTTTGGAAGGTACGATAACGATCTCGCCGACTACTACGAGTCCGTCTTTTACGAGCAGTCCCTTGTACCGGTTGATCAGTGCATTGACTTTAACGAGCAGGAGCTTGGTAGAGAAGGGTTTGGTAACATACTCGTCTGCGCCTGCCTCATACCCGTCCAGGATATCGCTCTCGCTGCCCAGTGCGGTAAGGAAGATGACGGGAACGTCATATCTTGTTCTTATGAACTTGCAAACATCTATGCCGTCCTTGCCGGGCATCATGATATCGAGGATTATCGCATCGTAACGGTTGTTCATTACCAGACTGCAGGCTTCTGTCCCGTCTCCAGCCTGATCGACATCAAAACCGTTCTTTATGAAATACGCAGATACGATGTGCCTCAGGGACACATCGTCTTCTGCGATCAAAAGTCTGTATTTGCAATCAGCCATTACTTTGCTTTCTTCATCTCAAACCAGAAGGTGGTGCCTTCGGCGTTGCTGTCCAGTCCGATCTTTGCCTTGTGAAGCTCAAGGATGCTCTTGTTTACGGCGAGCCCTACACCGGTGCTGCCCAGACGGTCGGTACCGGACTTATCCTTTTTGTAGAACAGATCCCAGATCTTCTTCTGATCCTTTTTGCTGATAGGCTCTCCGTCGTTGGTTATCCTGAATGTAACATTGTTACTTCCGCTGACCAGAAGGATATCAGCTTTCGTCTTACCGTATTTTATCGCATTGGACAGGAAGTTAGATATACACATTCTCATCATGTCGAGATCGGCTGATACGATATACTCGCCGTCTTCTTTTTCCTTCTTGATGCCGACTGTGATATTGCGTTCTTTTGCGAGTTCTTCCAAATGCTTGTAGCAGACCTTGGCAAGCGCATAAAGATCTACTTCTTCGAGGTTGAGCTTCACATCGCCCGTGTCCATTTTCGAAAGGTCTAATAAAGTATTTACCATCTTTGTCATATGGTCGACCTCGGAATTGATCTTGGAAGCGACTTCGGGGCGCTCTTTCTCATCGATGATATCCCAGTTCTCAATATAGGACTTGGTTACCGCAAGGGGAGTCTTGAGCTCGTGAGCAAAGCTCCTTGTGAGATTCTTTGTCCTAGCTTCATAGCTTACCCTGCTCTTGTACATCCTGCGCATCAGGAATATGGTCAGAAACAAAAGAACGATAAGTACGACAAGGAATAGGATATAAACATATGAGTAACTCTTAACGACCAGTTCAAGAGGATGGAACAGATATACGTCGCATTCTTTTATCTTTATCTGGTCGTTTGCTACTGAAGTATCCGAGGTATAGACAACAAATGATGTAAGCCACCCGGACCTGGTCATTTCAGGATTAAGAGATCCTTTGATCTCGGCATATTTTACCTTGGCTTCCTGATCGAGCTTCGATATATAAGGATCTTCGTTTTGTTCTTCGGCGCTGACCAAAAACTCTGAAAGGCCGACATTGCCGCTAACAGTTGTTTTCATATCGTCAGCATATACGAATGCGACCCTCCATTCCGACTCACCGTTAAAGTAGACTGCATTGCCTGAATTGGAATTCTTTTCCGTGGTGAAATAAACAGTGGTAGTATTCGGAGCTGTATTTACCACTGAAACAGTTGCCCGTTTGTAATCGCTTGATTCAATGTGATGAGCTGCATTTGCTGCTTTCCATCTCCAGTCTATCTCTCCGTAATAACCGATCCCCGGATTGCTTATGGCTGGAATATACTTGCTTCCCATATGGGAGATCATATAAGTTTCCGCAGGTTCTGAATCGATGTCGTAATTATATGCAGGGAGCTGATGGTTGTTGTGCAGATCGCTTATGTAAAGCGTATTGATCGAACTTACCTGAATGTAAGTGAAAAGGGTTGCTCCCAAAAGCACTACTGCCGTAATAAGGACTAAGATCAGTGAAGTGATCTTAATATATGTTTTCTTCATTTCGGGTCTCCTCCAAAAAGAGTTTGGGATTATACTCAGCCGGCTTTGATGATTTGAGTATATAGCAACGTTGTGTAATCTTTATGTACACCGCGTGTGTTACCAAAATGGTGCTTTATTATTGTTTTAGAAAATGACACACTGAATGTATCAAATTGACTGGGGGTGATACTGTGAAAAAGCGCATACTGATAATATTTATCGCTGTTATCACAGTCTTCATCCTGTTTGTTCCGGTCTTTACGTTTACTGCGAAGGACGGCGGCAGTAAGATCAGGGTCCCGCTTGTTCCGTGGATGTATTATATCGACTATCACGAGAACCACTTGACCAGCAGCTTCATTATTCAGCATCACACGGTCAATCCTGTTCCTTATGCCGAAAAAACAGAAGAGCCGGAATATATAGGAGGACACGGTGTCGGTCTGTTTTTCGGACTGATAGATATTTCCTTTGACAAATATGCTGTTTATGAAGACGGTTATAAAGGTAAGATAAAGGGCCTTTTCGAAATGACCCCCAAAGTGCCTGAAAACAAAAAGATCTTAAAGGATACTCTTGAAGCATTTGATTCCAAAGACAGGGAAAAGGTGGCAAAAAAGTTTTCTTTGGCAGCAAAAGTGGCCCCGGGGTTTGATCAGGAGCTGGATGAGTTCCTGAAGGTCTATCCCGGAGATTTGTCAAAGATCCAATTGGACGGTGGTTTCGTTGAGTGGCTTGAATCTGAACACGGCAGAAGACTTGCTGACGGCAAATACGCCCTCGAGTGTTACAACTCCTGGGCAGGAACCGTAAACGGCCGCTGGTATTATATCTTTATCTCTTATCTGTATTACTGCGCATCCGGTGAAGAATATACCGGGATCAATAAGATACTGATCCTTGATGAGACTTCAAGGGCAGTGTATATCAGCAATGATACTGCAAAGCCTTTTGAACATGCGCTCTGCGACATTGATCAGACCGGCATTGAATACAGAAGGATAGGCGGCGATTATTATGTATGGAAAGCCAACAGGGAGACGCCTTGGAAAGCACTGGAGGTGATCAGTGCACTCCGGCCCTGTAAGAATTACGATGATGTAGTCAAAGCTTTGGGGGAACCAAATGCTTCGGTAAAAGGTAATAAAACAGGCCGGTATTTCTATGAGGGAATCGCAGAAGACGGAAAGCCTAGATATTACTGCATAACTGTCACTGACTATGATAACCGGGACAGATCCTGGATCTCATGTAGTATTTGGGATACCGATAATAGATCCGGCGCGACTTTATTTGACAGTAATAAGGATCATAGAGAGTATCCGGCTGAACTTAAGATACCCTTTGAGGACACGTTTACTCTTAAGCTCAATGATGATTATTCTATAACCCGTGACGATCACGAAGGCTTTGAGAGTCTCGGCTGGGAAATATACCGTAACGGAGAACATGTTCTTTCAAGAGTTGCAGTACGTGAACTCACGCTTGAACCCAGGCTGCAATGGCTGAATGGGAATACAGGCACTTTTACGGTCTATCTTTCTGCCTGGTTAGACGGCGGTTATAAGAGAGTAAGCAATACTATCGAGTACACATTGGAAGAACCGGTTCAGGACTTTATACCAGGATAGGAAAGATCGATCTTCCCGAAGATGAGATACAAAAGCTTTTCGCGAATAAAGAAGTGGAGATCGTGATAAAGAGAGGATAAAAAGTAACGGCCGGAAGTTGTTCCGACCGTATTTTTTTAAGTTACTTTTTGCTTCCTACATACTCAAGACAGAGCATCGTAAGGTCGTCGAACTGCGGTGCCTCTTTAACGAAGGCTTTGACTGAAGCATCAACGGAATGGATGATCTCTGTAGGTGTGCCCGACTCGCTTGCAATGAGGGACTGCAGGAGTCTGTCTGTGCCGTAGAACTTGTTGTCGGCATCTGTCGCTTCGGGGATTCCGTCAGTATAGATGAAGAGCTTTGCACCGGGATCCAGCTGAAGCTCATACTCGGAGTACCTGACTCCTTCCATGCCGCCTATTACCAGACCGTGTCTGTCCCTGACCATCTTGAAGCTTCCGTCAGGTTCTTTCAGGAAGGGATACTCATGTCCTGCATTTGCGGCCGTTAATATGCCGGTCTCAAGGTCGAGACTGCCGTACCAGACGCTGACGAACATCTCTTCTGGATTGTTGGCGCAAAGCTGGTTGTTGACAAATTTAAGGACTTCCGCGGGGCTGTGTCCCATCATGGCAACATTCTGGATCATGATCTTCGATACCATCATGAAGAGCGCAGCGGGAATGCCTTTTCCGGAAACGTCAGCTATGACTATTCCCAAATGGGACTCATCGATAAGGAAGAAATCATAGAAATCGCCGCCGACTTCCTTGGCCGGATTCATCGAAGCAAAAACGTTGAAATCTTCTCTGTCGGGGAATGCAGGGAAGATGTTGGGCAAAGTCTCTGCCTGGATCCTTGTGGCCATTGTCAGCTCGGTATCGAGACGCGCCTTTTCCTTGCGCTGCTTCTCATATCTTTCGCCCTGGATCATGATGACCGCAAGGTTGAGGTGTCCTGCCGAGATAACGGTAGCGAGGATAACGAACTGGACCTGCGGGAAAAAGAACTGGAGTGCCAAAGCAACAAGGGGAGAGATAAGATATACCCAAAGCGCAATCTTGAGCCTTTTGTCAAACTTTTTACGGTATTTTATGAGCAGGAATATACTCTGAAACAGCATAAGGATATGCATTATATTTGAGTATCCGTAGCCTCTTGCACGGTGATACATGTTGGCTTCGTCGAAAACATAGTAGAAATTGGTGAAAAGGTTTACGATAAGGCCGATCGTGTGTATTGCCAGGAGTACCATGAATACTTTGTTTATGGTATGTCCGACCTTCCCGGGACTTGCCACATAAAGTATCAGGAGCGAGAGCATATATATCATCAGGCCAGATACAAAGAATTCTATGAACGTGGCAACACGGGTGCCGATCAGGAAGCCAAAGCCTGTATGTCCTTCACAGATCATGCGGATGAGATGCATCGTGATGTAGGTGTTGATCAAAGTAAAGAACTGCTGGAAGATAACTTTAGCATCCTTTGCGATATGCATTCCGGCTCCGAGGACCATAATGCTTGTGGAACAGATTCCCAAACCGAGCGCAATAAAGACGATATTGATCAGATTCGCGTAGCTCAATCCGTATACCATATCCGTTTCCTCTCATGATTTGATAGTTTAATGCTAACAGACATTATTAAGGCTGTGATTAATAATTCTTAACGGTTTTATAAACACTGCCGTGCGGTGATGGCACGGTTTTCAAAAAATGTTTATAATTCTAAAATTATAAAAATAATAATTTTAGGGAAGCTGACAGCTCGTGAAAAAAACAGGAAAAAAGAATCTGATATGCGCATTGCTGGCTTTGTTGGTAATCCTTGCCTATATTCTTATTGACGGATATGGGATGTTCAGCAACACATACAGATTTATTTCCGATAATAACGTAAGTCAGGCAACCGGAATAACGCCATCACCTATTATCGATAATATGATCGAGACGCTTGCCGCCCGTTTTGCGGTCCTTATACTCGTTCTCTTTCCGGTTATATTCTGTGCATTTCGCTGCATGATATCTTTCAAAAAGAAAGATGATTCACGTTATGGTTCGCTGATCACGTATTTCAGGCCGGTTTTCGGTCTTATCGTCTTCTATTACATTCTTACGATCAATACTTCTTTTTCACATGAGCTTTTTACGAATTTCTATTCGCTGGGAAGATGGAGGGATTTTTTCAGGATCACCGGTGCTTTTATTGTATTGGCAGCATCTGTTATCGACTGGCCTGTCTTTATAAGATCCGTTAAGGGTTTTCCTTCGGCACATCCCAAACTGTACAAAGCGGTATATGTTTTGGCGATTTCCGTCTGCTCATGCATGCTGGTGGAATTTCAGATAGGCTCCAAGATGAGCATGACATCGTACATGCTGTTCTACAATATTCTGTATTGGCTGATACTCGAATTGTTTGTTGATGTCATTACACGTAATGTTAAGATTGGTGCTTTTGTATGCCTCGGGCTGTCTTATCTGATAGGAATTGTTAACGATGTCGTCTACCAGTTCCGCGGCAATTACGTAATGTACGGCGATCTTACGGTTATCAGGACCGCGTTGGAAGTTGCCGGTAAATATACATACAAGCCGGATAAGTGGTTCTTCATATCTCTTGCGATACTTATTGTCTGTGTGGCAGCAACCATCATCCTGAAATTCCCAAAGCACAATAAACCCGGTATCAGGGAGATAGCTATCCGTGCCGGGATCGTTATTGCCTTGGCTGCCGGAGTCGTTGTCACATTCAGAAACGGTCTCTTGTATCACAGAGTATTCGGTGTAGGGTGGGACTATAACAATAATGTCAGGTTTACAGGTTATATTCCTTATTTCATGAGCAATATGAATTCCATCAAGACGGTAACTCTTGACGGTTATAATGTGGAGCTGGCAGAGAATGCTCTTAATAAAGCGAAAGATGAAAAAGCATCATACGCTTCGCCCAATATCATCATCATCCAGAACGAAGCATTCTCGGATCTTTCAGTGCCATACGATATCAAGACAAATCAGGATTATATGCCGTTTATCCGCAGCCTCACAAAGAACACCAGAAAAGGTTATCTCAACATGTCTGTAACCGGAGGCCCGACTTCAAATACCGAATTTGAGATTCTTACAAGATCCACACTAAAATTCCTGCCTTTCGGTTCCGTGCCTTATACGCAATACGTTAATTCCGATCTTCCTTCCGTTCCGCAGGTCCTCAAGAACCAGCCGAATCCTTATCACACAGTTGCTTACCATCCGTACTATACTTCAGGATACAGGCGTTCAGAAGTGTACAGCCATTTGGGTTTTGATGAGAAGGTTTTCGATGATGATTTCAAGACTGAACATCGCGCAAGCGACCTTGTCCGTGAGCTGCTGAGCGATTCGGCCGATTACAGGTGTGTTGAGGCAATGTATGAGGACTGGAGAAAGAAGTCTGATGCTCCGTGGTTCTGCTTTAACGTTACCATCCAGAACCATGGCGGATACACCCAGGATTACACGCCGTCTGAAGCTGACAGCGTATATGTTACGAACTTTAAGGCAACTGATTCCATAAACAAGTATCTGTCATTGATAAAGGTCAGTGACAACGCTTTCAAAGAGCTTATCGAGTTTTTCTCCAATTGCGATGAACCAACGATAATCGCGATGTACGGCGATCACCAGCCGTCACTCGACAATGAAGCAAATGAAGTCCTTAAAGATCATCAGAACGGCGGTGAAGGTTCAAACGTTTACAAATACTATGTGCCTTACGTTATCTGGGCCAATTATGATATTGAAGAAGAGGATTCATTCGGCAAATTGAATACGCTGTCAACCAATTATTTCGCCAGCACCGTCTTTAAATATGCCGGAATAAAGCTTACTGATTATGACAATTACCTTCTTGATCTGCACGAGCGTATACCTTCCATAACCGCTCTCGGTATCTGGGATACGGAAGGAAAGTACTATCCGACACCTGATGTTGCGCCATACTCTGAACAGCTGGCAACTCTTGAGATGATACAGTACAACCTGTTGTTCGACGACAACAAGAAGCTCAAAAAGCATTTCTGCTAGTCGGAACAGTTGTCTTGGGACAGGGGAGCTGACAGATCACCTTTTCAATGAAGCCTTTTCCCTGTACAGCGCTTCGTCGGCTTTGCCCAATGCCGTCTGGAATCCGGATATGTCACCGGAATAGCATGCGTAACCGATGCTGGCGGTCAGTTCATATTCAGCTCCGGATTCATTATTGAGACGGATGAGAGTCTCCTTAATTTCGCTGCAGAGGCTTTTGATCTGCTCTTCGCTGTCTGTCTTGGCAATGATAATGAACTCGTCGCCGCCGTATCTTGCGATGAAAGTCTTCAATGTATTTCCCGAGCAGGCCATCCTCAGTGCATCGGCGGTTCTTCTCAATGCAAAGTCGCCTTCCACGTGACCGTACTGGTCGTTGATATGCTTGAACTTGTTAAGATCGATCATGAGAACAAAGCGGCTCGGTTTATCTGAACTCTGCTTGGGGTTATCGCCTGCGATGAATTTCTTGAGCTGTGTCCTGTTATTGAGCTTTGTGAGTTCATCGAGCGAGACCTGGTCATTCAGGGAAGTGATGTAAACGTAGAGCATCATAACCGCGCATCCGAAACAGAACATAGGAATCCTAAGCCAAAGTGTCTGGATGACACCGATGACCGCGAGAGTGGCAGGATAGATTGCACTTGCAATATATGTGGACCTTACGGCGTAGTTCTCTTTTCTATATGCCCTGATCAAAGACCTTATTGTACTGATGATAATGTAAAAGACCGGCACGCTCAGGAATAAAAGGAAATAGGCCGGCGACAGCTCGGATCCGTTGACCATTGCCTTCGGAAAAAAGACGAACATGAATATCATTATCAGAGTGGAAAGCATCGCCGGACTCAGGACACAGAGTCTGATTTTGAAACTCGTTATATACTTTTCCCCCTGGGAGAGCTCGACATATACGAACCAGAAACCTGTAATAGCACTCAAGATCAAGGTGTTCATGATATTAACAAAGGCTACCAGAAAAGGAATACTGGGCAGATACTTACCGAGTATCAATACCCAGCATATATCGCTTAAGAAATACATGATATGTGCGAAGAAAATGTTGATGAGGATGACCTGCTTTGACTGTCGGCCGACAGTACCCATTTCTCTAAGGAGCATCATCAAAAAGATAATGATGCTTACTATATTTGCTTCAACATAAAACCATGTGTAATCCATATTCATAACAAGATTATAGACCTTTATAAAGAACTATCTATTATTTGACAATTAATAAACTTTGAATAAATCGTCTGGTATATAATCGGGGTATGAAATACGGTGAGAGCACATTTGATGTCCTGTATCTTGTTTTCGCGATCCTGACAGGTATCGTGATCCTTTTAAGGCGCAAAAACAGAAATGACGTGATCATGGGAACGGCTGCGCTTGTGCTTGGCATTGGAGATGCTTTCCATCTTGTGCCCAGGGTGTTAAATTACTTTATCGGCAGAGATCTCACATGGTTCCTGGGATTCGGCAAGCTGGTTACTTCCATTACCATGACAGTCTTCTATATCCTTGTGTTCCTGCTTTATAAGGGCGTCTATAAAAAAGATGACAAATCAACAAAGACTACAGGCATCATTCTCTATATTCTCGCAGCTTTAAGGATCGCAATATGCCTTCTGCCCGGCAACAACTGGTTCACGGGAGAAGGCACAGTGCTTTGGGGTGTCTTGCGCAATCTGCCGTTCATAGTGATCGGCGGGATCATCGTCTTCCTTTATTTCAAAGTCCGCAGGGAAGATAAGTATCTGAAGAGTCTGTGGCTTTATACATCGCTGTCGTTCCTGTTCTATATCCCTGTCGCGGTATTTGCGCCGCTCCTTCCGATGCTCGGAATGCTCATGCTCCCGAAAACAGTCTGCTATGTTCTGATGCTGATCTCATTCATCAGGAAACAAAGATCGTAGACGGTCAAGGAGCAGGCGTTCCCATGCCAAGCACGTCAACTAATATCTTGGGCAGTATGAATGTCATGAAGATAATGAGGACAACAGCAATCACTACCCATATGATAATGGTGATGCGAAGGAGCTTTTTGTTTCTTTCCTTGCTCATCTTGCCCTTGAGCTGAAGACCTGCGAGCATGGTGTTGAGCCCTAAGATACCGCAGGTGATTATCAGGATTATGGGTGTAAGTACAAGGTCATTTGTATAATATGAAATGAAATGCAGTATAAATAAAAGTATCGAAGCGATAAGCGTGCATTGACCGCAGATATAGACTCTTTTTAATATCTTAGCCTTGTCTGCCTCAGTGTATTCGGCTACCATTTCCAACGTTTCTTTCATGTCTGTGTCCATGCTTTCGACTTTCCTTTCTCCGCGGAGGAGTTCACGGATGTCGACGTCGTAATAATCGGCCAGTTCTATTAATACACTGATATCCGGCATCGTAGTTCCGTTTTCCCAACGCGATACAGATCTCTGCGTAACGCCGAATTTGCCGGCGAGCGCTTCCTGAGTTAAATTACGTTCTTTTCTTAATTGTTTTAGAAAAGCTCCAATCCTGATAGGATCCATTACCTGTACCTCCTTACGAGCGGATACTAACATCTTACACTACTTGGGTATACGTCATGCCCCGGGTATTTCGGAAAAGAGGGTGGGATTTTTACAGGACACAGAGTGAGTAATGCTGAAAAATAAGGCTTTGCGGGATTAAATGCCTGTAATGCCGTCAATCAGTTTTTTCACTGTCTTGGTCTCGCGGTAGATGGTGTACGGATTGTCGATAACGGTAACGGTCTGACGGTCCTTGTTTGTGATCATGCGCTCATAGCATTTGGTCCAGTCGATTCTGTAAGGATCGTCATACTTTATGTCGGAACTCATAAGAAACAGGACAGGGATATTGTCAGGGAGAGTGAAGCCTTTCTGCTCTTCACAGTTGGCGTACAGCTTGACGACCTCGGCACAGTGAGCCTCGTTCATGCTGTTCTCACGGACAAACTCCTTCATCGCGGGAACGTATTTCTTCACGTCAGTGCCGGCAAAAAGATCCTCGAAGAAAACAAGGTCGAAGTCAGCAAAGCCAGCCATGACCTTAAACCTGTCCATGATGCGGCCGCTCCTTAAGGCGCGCGACATGGTCCATTCGTATTCTTCCTTTGTCTTAGTTGTTCCGTCGGTAAGGCGCGGAGCGATCTCGACAGGAATGGAGTTGATGAATACGGCGCCGCTGAGGCCCTGAGGATATTTGGAGATGTACTTATAGCAGTAGACACCTGCGAAATAGTGAGGCATGAGGATGATGTTGTCTTGGATACCCAGAGCATCAAGTGTTCCTTTGATGACATCTGCGTAGTGATCGGCAGTGGGTTCATTGCCTTTATAAGGGCTGAACCCCGTACCAGGCAGGTCTATTATGACAACGCGGTAGTCTTCCGCCAGTTTGTCGGCAAGAGGGCGGAGATTGATAGTCGAACCCGGAATGAAGCCCGAGCTTACAAGTACTGCCGTATTCCGGCCCTCGCCTGCTGTATAGACAGCGATCTGCTCACCGGCGGAATCTACCATAGTTATGTTGGAATCTTTGTATTCTTCCGCCTGCTTTCTTGCTTCCTTCGCATCAGAAGAGTGCCTGAAACCGAGGCCTGCAGTAGCCACGACTGCAATAACAAGGACAACGATAACGATCTTCTTAAGATCTTTCATGAACCTGTTCAAGACCTTAAGGCTTTCGTAGTTTTCTTCAAGAACATCAAAGAGCTTTTTGATTCCGAATGCCAAAGGCAGTGTAATAACGATGACCAGTAGAACATAGAGCGGGATGTTTTTGATGTAATAGTAAGACTTCACGTCGCTGCTAATGAAATACGGACCGAAAACATTTACGAATATACCGTGTACCAGGTAGATCTCCAATGTGAATCCGCCTAAGAAAGACAGTATCTTCCTGATGATAAAGAGTGCCTTGCCGCCTTTATCTTCGGCGGGCGTTTTGAAGGATATGTAATAGCAAAGGAGAGGGAAAGCTATAGATGCCAGCATCTGAAAGAGGACGACTGCTCCGTTGATCACCCCGTAGTTTACGTAGTGTGCGGATACGGCGAACGTCTTGATGTTTTCGCCCATGAAAAATGCAGCTGCGAAAATGGCCGCCGAAATGACGATACGCTTGATGTCAGATTTCTCATTTTCACGTTCCGCGATGAATATGCCTGCGAGAAATGCAGGAACGGAATTGAACCACCAGTTGCCCAGTGCCAGGACATGGCATGCCGCGCAGTATAAGATGACGATGCCGCACATGATTGCAAAAGATGCTTTAGTCTTTTTTCTGTATGCGATGAAGAATCCTGTATAGAGGATAATGAGCGTATATACGTACCACGAGAACGGGTTCGGAGGGAAGGCAAGTATTCCCTTGTATATGCGCAGGACTATGTATGCGATATCAACGATTATGGTGACGAAAAGCACACGGTTCAATCTGCGCACAAAGAAACCGTCGAAATAGTCTTCTTTGCTTCGCGTGCTCTTGGTCAGGCCATATCCCGAACAGAAGAAAAAGAAAGATACCATCAGATATCCGACAGGCACAAAGAACTCAAGCCCCGGACGCCTGATCGAATCGGGAAGCCAAGTTGCAGATACCATTTGGGATAAATGGTGGAATATGATGATCACGGCAAATAAGCCCTGTATCCGTTTTGATCTTTGCTGAGTCATGTCTGATCTCCTTTTCCTTATGCGTTCATGATAGAGGAAGACCCTTTTGCAGTAATATCAAAATATACGGAGTTGTATCAAAATCTTTATATCAATGCTATAGTATTCTCATGGCTAAAGAGAAGGAAAAGATAGATATCAGCGAGATACGTATGCTCGTGCATCAGCATGCGGAGACAGGGTTTGTCCATACGACATACGATGACGAATCCTTACGCTTTCATCTTCTGATGAACGGCGATATGCGCGCGGTGAACGAGTCTGAGAAGAAGCTCAATGCTTCGATCCAGGGAACATTATCTTCCGATCCCGTCCGCAACATGCGCTATCTTTTCATAATCAACACCGGTCTTGCGACCAGGTACATGATCGAATCAGGCTTGTCCCAGGAGACGGTCTTTTCCATTAGTGATGTATATATCCAGAAGGCGGACACTGCATCAACTGTCAAGCAGATCCGTGAACTCAACCGCGAGGTATGGACAGTCTTTGTACAGACGGTCAGGGATTACAAGAAAAGGGAACAGCATTCAGGGCCAATTTACAGATGCCTTGAATATATTGATTCACACTTCAATGAGAAGCTCACGTTAGAGGACCTGGGAAATCTGACGGGACTAAATCCGTGCTATCTGTCCGAACTTTTCCGCAAGGAGATGAATGTCACATTCGGCACGTACCTCATGAACCTGCGTATCGCTACTGCCAAAGCTTTGCTTACAAGGACCACATATTCGTTTTCGAAGATCGCATATTCTCTGGGCTTTTGTTCCCAGAGCCATTTCTGCGCCTCTTTCCATAAGCTTACCGGGTTCACGCCAAGAGAGTACCGCCGTGAGTTCTACAATGCGAATATCACGGCAGTATGAAAAAGATGTTGTATGGTCATACAAAGGTCACATGCGTATTGTAGTATTGCATCAGGGAGGAAATCGTGATGGTAAAGATCTTGATCGTTGAGGATAACGAAGAGCTGCTTGACCTTGTTGCCGGATATTTCAAGAGCAAGGGTTCTTTTGATGTTTTTACCGCAGCAGACGGCAATGCCGCGCTAAGACTCGTAGACGAAAAAGATTTCGACATCGCGATACTGGACATCATGCTTCCCGGGCCTGACGGATTTGAGATCTGCAAGGCGTTGCGGGGTAAGAGCAGGTGTCCCATCGTATTCCTGACTGCACTCGGAAATGAAGACAACATCCTGAAAGGCTATGAGATCGGCGCTGATGAGTATATGGTAAAACCATTCTCGCCCAAGGTTTTATATGCCAAGTGCTTGGCGCTCCTTAGCAGGACTGAGGCAGAGCTTACAAAGGAAGTTGTCATTGAGTGTAGCGGCATCAGGCTTTATCCGCTGCGCATGGATGTTGAGGCAGGCGGTCAGAAGATAAAGCTTGCACCAAAGGAATACTTTCTCCTTAAGGTTCTCATGGAGAACAAAGGCATCGTTCTTGACAGAGACAGACTCTTGGATCTTGTGTGGGGTGTCGGTTTTGACGGCACCGACAGAACAGTCGACAGCCACATCAAGAAGCTCAGGAAAAGTCTGGGCAGCTATGGGAGTGCCATCAAGACTGTGATCGGCGGCGGTTACAAGATCTGCTGACCGTGATTCAAGGAGAATTATTATGCGTAAAAAAGCTATAACAAAGCCCGAATTCAGGAAGATATTTATAGTCAGATTTCTTATATTTGCTGTTATCTTTTCTGTTGCAGCAGGAAACGCGCTGAGCGAATTATACGATCATGTGCTTAAAAGTGAAGTATATGAATCCACAAGCTCATACCGCGATAAGATCAGAGAATCTGCAGAGGCACTTTCTAAAGCTGAACCCGGCAGTGATGAATACAAGTATACGTTGAACAACCTCATTTGCAGACTTACCTTTTACCAGATAGTTGGCTATAACTACGCGGAAGTTGAGGTCGGTGGTCTTAAACTTGCCACGGATAAAGATACGGCTTTTTTCTGGAAAATACGTGATGACAAGAAAGACGCTCTGGAATATTTCTTTATAGAAGACATATCTTATCTGAAGCCGTTAGAAGAATGCCTGAAGAATAACGGGATGAAAGATGAAAGGCAGATCACTGATCATTGGTACCGTTATGAAAGAGATCCGTTATATGAGATGCTCTTTCCTGATCACGATGTCAATTTCTACAGAATCAAAAGTGTTTACGTAAACCGTAAAGAACACACTTTTATTCCCGGTGTCATAAAGATTGTCGATGTTAAAAATGAAATAGAAAAAGAATATGTGGTTGATTGCACGCCTGCAGATACGAAAGGTTATGAACTTGTAGAATACGATCAAGAGGACGAAAGGCAGCTTGTGACTGCTTACAGGGTCGCGCCAGGCCTTTCCGGAAAGGACATTTATGCTCATACGGTACCGGTAGTCGGCGGAGGCCAGATCTCCTATGACGACAAAACTTATTGGATCATTGAGGACGGCGGCTACGAGATCGACAAATCGTGGCATGTCGGATTCAGTGATTACAGAAAAGACAGCGTCTTTGTGATCGCTCCTCTTTCCAGCGCACTGATATTCATCATTGATCTGGCAGCAGCTGCAATGGCCGCACTGGTCCTTTCGGTAGTCAAATACCAGAGAGACAGGACCGTCTGGGAGATCTTCGATTACAGAGTCAAGACAACGGAAGCAATGGCGCATGATTTAAAGACTCCGCTGTCAACGATAATGTTCTATCTTGAAAACCTCGAGCAGGATTCCAAAGATCCCGCGAAAGTTCTCGAGTACAAGAATAACATCAACGATAAAGTCGTAACGATGGATCACATGATAGGTGATATCCTGCTGCTCTCGAAAAGCGAATCGGGGAAAGTGGAACTCTCCAAAGAGAAAGTAAGTGTAAAGGAAGTCGTCGCAGAATGCATGAAGGAGTTTCCTGAACTTAAGACTGAAATCAAAGGTGAAGACATTACCATTGATACAGACAGAAAGGCATTTTCACAGGTTATAATGAACCTTCTGTCGAACTGCGACAGATACGGCAAAAAGGGAAGTGTTGTTGATATTACACTTGCTGCGGATATATTGACGTTCATCAATAAGACTGACAGAACCTACGATGATGCTGAATCGCTGAAGAAACCGTTTGTAAAAGGCGATGCTCACAGA
>JAEEGJ010011724.1_pt1 | contig 22083 bp, 17 predicted proteins | sample 8958761 | NCBI WGS metagenome assembly JAEEGJ01 (sample SAMN16246546, study PRJNA631951) | gut metagenome | biome: gut microbiome; feature: rumen; material: RS-attached | host: Bos | place: Iran: Karaj | collected 2018-10 | reverse complement strand
AGACGTATAATCTGAGTTCCAGGAAACTGTTTTGAAAAGCTAAGGATATTCTGAACTTCGGCCCCGCGGAATTTATAAATTGACTGGTCGTCGTCACCTACAACACATACATAATTATTATAGCCTTCCTGAACCCCCGAAATTTTTTGCAGCAGCTTATACTGTGCAATGTTTGAGTCCTGATACTCGTCTACCATTATTACATTAAAGCGGGAATGAACCTCGGAGGCTATAAGCGCCGAATTATTCATTACGGTAACGGGCATCATAATAAGATCACCAAAATCAACGTTACCGGTAGAACGCAGGCGGCTTTCGTATTTTGCATAAATGTCCGGAAGGTCAAACTCGCTGGCAATAAGGGCAAGGTCATCTTTTGGTCCAAGACAGTAATCCTTGGCAAGCGCAATCTGATGTGCCGCAAGATGAGACTCCTTTTGGGAAAGTGAGGGCACAGCCTTGCGTATGAGTATTGCCATGTCTTCGTCATCATAAACCGTAAAGCTCTGCTCTACCCCGGCGTCTTCATAATACTTGCGCAAAAACCAGGAACCGAATGAGTGAAAAGTTCTTATCTGTGCTTTTTCGGCAAGCGGCTCCATGGCAACTGCACGTTCACGCATTTCGTTTGCAGCTTTTTTTGTAAACGTTACCGAAAGAATTGAATAAGGATTTACGTTTTTTTGTTCTATGAGATAAGCTATTTTTGTAGTGATTACGCGGGTTTTACCGGAGCCCGCCCCTGCAAGTATGAGCAGCGGAGAGCCTTCGTGAACAACCGCTTCCTTCTGCTCTTCATTTAATACAGACAGAAACTGCTCAAGGTCATTTTCTGCCATGCTTCTTCCTTTTTTCCTTATAGAGCATTACATCTGCTTCGGCCATAAGCTGTTTGAGCATGGAAGATTTTTCCAGGGTAGCATAACCCACACTTACCGAAAGTGTAAACGGCAGCTTATTTTCCTTAGATATCTTTTTACAGGCCTCATCAATTTTTTTGCGGATTAACGGCACGTGTTCAACTATCATACCAGGTGCAACAATTCCAAATTCATCACCGCTCAAACGGCCCACAACATCATTCAGGCGGAAAACTCTTTTAAATATATCTGCCAGCATACGGATTGCATTGTCACCGGCATCGTGCCCGTAGGTGTCGTTAATCTTTTTAAGGTTGTCCATGTCGGCGTAGAAAACAATTCCCGCGTTTTCCATTTCCTGAATAATATCCAGGGTGCGCTGGCCAAATTCATAAAAGCCACGCCTGTTCAAAATGCCGGTAAGCTCATCGGTCTTAGACTGCATTGTAAGGTTGGCGTTGTCTTCCTGTATTTCAGTGTATTTATTGGTCAGCTGCTCGGCTTCCATAAGCTTGTTGGTATATTCAATGGCAGAAGATATGGAAGTAATGATAATCTTAAGATAGATGCTGTAATCTGCAAATTTCTTTTTATTAATTCTGGCAATTAAATAACCGTAAATTGTTTCGCCCGAAAAAACCGGATGAAGTATATACTGGCCCGGATTATTATCAAGAGATGGTTCAGAAAAAATAACCTTACTTGGATTAAACTTCTTCTGGGGATTAAACTCTTCGGTATTATGAACAATGTCTGAATACATGGCCAGATCCATTTTTTCCGGAATTATACAGTCATCGCTGGCATCCATGTAAATTGGAATAGGGAAAAAGTTAATTGCCATATCATCCATGGAACACAGATGTATAATATGCTTAAGGTTATAATAGAACTGTCGCAGGGTATTGGCGCTTTTAAGAATATCAAGAAGAATGATGATATTATTTCGTTCGTTAATATCATTCATGTACTGATTAAGACGCGAAACCTGGCCTTTATCTTCCTGTTCTACAACCCCTTCTGAATTAATGTAAATCTGGTCTCCCATTTCCAGAGAAATACAGCCGCAGGACTGACGGAATTTTGGTTCAAGGTCGGAATACTGAATGCGATCAACATCTTTTCCGTCCAGAACATCCAGAGTTGTCTTTGCACAATTATAGCCTTGTCCGTAAATATTCTGATTGATTGTAGAAAGACGTGGATTAGAGCAGTTTGCAACCATGGAGTCGTCAAAGCCCACAACCTTAATATCCTTTGGAATAGAAAGTCCCAGCTCCTGCAAAACGCGGTAGGCACCAATGGCCATCATATCATTGGCACAGACAATTGCATCAAACCCAACATCTGACTTTTTCTTGAGCACTGTTCTAAGGGCTGCCTCTGCATCAAAGTCTGTAAATTTGCCTTCAAAAAGATATTTTTCGTTAAACTTGAGCTTATTGGCAGCCATGGCTTCTTTAAAAGATTCAAGGCGCTCTATTGCTTCTTCGGATCCGGTTGCAGCCGCAGAAAGAAAAGCTATTTTTTTACAGCCGTGAACTTCCTTAAGGTGAGTTACTACATCCAGATAGGATTTTCTGCAGTTTGCAAGTACGGCGTAGGTGTTTGTAAGCTTGAGCGGAACAGCAGCAGTAATTACAGGGCGGCGTCCAAAACGGTTGAGTTCTTCTTCCAGTTCTGTATGGCTCATTGTGGCACAGTAAACACCGGCTGCCACGATGATTGCATCTACTTCTTCTGAAAAAAGCAGGTCGGCACTGCTCCAATACTGGTAGTCGTAAGAACCCACTGTACTGTGAGGTAATTTTGTCTGTGCATAAATAACGGCAACATCCTTGTCACTAAAATAATCATAGATGCCGTTCAAGAAGTCTGTACTGTACTCAATATTAAATGTTGGTATTAATACCCCAATTTTTTTCATACAAACACCAGTATATATTCATTATAACCTAGAATTTAATATAAAGATAGTTATTTTTTTACTGATTTTTAGATAAATGACAGAGAATCCGACTCCCGGAACTCCCTTACAAGAGATTTATACCTGCTGTCCAGATCTACACCGGTACAGGCAAGACATTTAACCTTTACGACATTGCCTTCTTTTACGGCGGACTTTTCTTTTTCATTCTCCAGGTCGTAGCGGATTACGACACAACCGTCTACTTCCGGAGCCTGGAACCATGCACGTCCTATTGCAAGTCCTTCTTCTTCGGAGGCAATTATTTCTTCTATAAGAACATTGAACTCTTTTGATACATAAGACTCAAGATGTTTTATGGTAAGCTGAGTCTGGAGCTTTTCCAATTCGGCGGCGCGTTCTTTTGCAATACGGGCTGGAACTCTTGGCTTAAAGGACCAGGCAGGAGTTCCTTCTTCGCGGCTGTAGGGAAAGCAGCCGGACCATACAGGATTTATTTCCATAAGAAAGTTTTTTGTATTTTCAAAGGCTGCGTCTGTTTCGCCGGGAAAGCCTGTAAGGAAGGTGGTTCTGAGTACGGCCTCCGGTAATGCCTTTCTGATTTTTTTTATTGTATCCACATATTTTTGCGCAGGGCCCACGCGGTTCATGGCACGGATAAGCTGGTCGTCTCCTGTCTGGAAGGGAATGTCAAAATATGGAAGCAGGCGTTTGTCCTTTTTATAAAGCTCAATAATCGAGGTGTCTAAATGATCGGGGTGAATATACAGGGTTCGGACAATAAAGTCTCCTTCGAGCAAAGAAATCTGGGAAAGAAGATATTTAAGACCGCTGCCCTTTTCTTCTTTGCAGGTAAAGGCTGCCAGGTCCTGACCAATGAGGTTTATTTCGTAAACTCCGTTTTTGATGAGGGTTTTTATTTCCTTTATGATTGAGCTTACCTGGCGGCTGCGTACCGGGCCACGGATTAAAGGAATGGCACAGAACGAACAGTTGTTGGAACAGCCTTCGGTTATTTTTACATAAGCAGAAGCCTTGTAATTGAAGATGAGCGGGCGGTTACCTTCGCAGATGCCCTTTTGTTCAAAGGAGGCTTGTGGTGCTTCTTTTTGCTTACTGCAGTTTTTTATGTAATCTGCAATTTGGGAAAGGTCGCCGTTGCCAAAAATACCGTCCAGCTCGGGCATAGATTCCTGCAGCTCTTTTGCATAGCGCTGGGCAAGACAGCCTGCCAGAATGATTTTGGCTTTTGGATACATCTGTTTTATTGAATAAACTGCGTTGATTGATTCTTTTTTTGCAGATTCAATAAAGCCGCAGGAATTGACAATTATAAAATCTGCCTCGCTGGCCTGGTCTGAATATTCAAGGCCTGCTTCTTTAAGAAAGCCTGTAATGAGTTCGCCGTCTGTCTGATTTTTTGCGCAGCCGTGCTGGTCTATAAAAAACTTTGCCATAAAAATGACTCCGGTTTAGTCCAGCTCTATTACGACAATTTTATATCTGCCGTCGGAATCCTTAATCCATTTAATGTCTTCTACGAGAACCTGTCCTGCAGCACCAATATCCAGGTCAAAGGTTCTTGAATCGGCAACAATTGTAAATTTAACTGCGTTGCTGTTAGAAATCCAAAGGCGGATTCCGTTGTGAGGGTTTGCAGTAAATACTTCGCCCTTTGAAAAATATGATTCTACAGAATTATCGTTGTCAACCTTGTCGCGGAAAAGACATGAGCTTCGGAAGCTGGCGTTGAGCGTAAACGGATATGCACGGTTGTCTTCGAGAATAACCTTTTGCGGATGCTTAGATTTGATGTCCGATTCAAACGGAATCTCGTCCATGTTAGAAGCGTTGGAAGCAACAGAAACTCCGTGGCGCAGCAGCATGCTTACTTCAACTCCGCGCGATTCGTCGGTAGAAGAAATGTCTGAAACATAAACGATGAGGTCTGACTGAGAGTCTCCGTTGATATCAATTTCTGTTTCTTCTGCAAGGTCTGTATAGAAAACTCCGCTTGGTGTATCAAGACCAAACGAAGAGAGAGTGTCGCGTACTGTAAGAACTATGTGACCGTTGTCGGTAGGAACTTTAATCTGGTCTCCCTTGTAAACTCTCTGTGTAAACTTAGCAGTTCCAAGCTCATATTCATGAGTCTTTGCTTTGTTGGTAAGTACAACTGAATCATCATCTTCTACATTCTTTTTTGTCAAAAGCAGAATTGAAATTGTTGTAATAGTTCCTACGATAAGAACAAGAGGAATTACAATTGCAGGAATGAGCCAGCGTGGACGGCGCTTAATTAAAAGACCTTCCGGAACCGGAGACTCCTGGATCTTTTTATTGTTATAAAGTCTAAGGATATAGTCTGTATCAAGTTCAAGATAGTTTGCGTAGTTTCGGAGAAAACCAATCATGTAGGCTTCGCCCGGGAATACTCCGTTATCTTCTTCTTCAAGACCTGTAAGATAGCGGCTTTCGATGGAAATCTCCCTGGCAATTTTTTCTATATTAAGATTTTTTTCTTCGCGTGCGTTTCGCAGTATTTCACCGTAACTATCCATTCTTCTCTCCTACTCCGAAAACAGGAAGTTATTGTAATTGTTTGCCGATGAAGGTGCATCGTAAATAAAGCGCTGGTCTGTAATATCCTGATTAAGCTTGTAATCAAAGAAATTGAAAACCAGAGCTTCGCCCTTTGGTGTTACTGCTTCTATGCGGCGGATAAGCTTAGTCTGTTCATTTACTGCAATACTTATATAACGGAAGGCTTCTGAAGCACTTTTTCTTGTAAGAACAAATTTTACAACCATTTCGTCTGAACCGTCTTCCAGAGGCTCTGCGTTCTGACCGGTTTCGTAGGCTACAGTATAATAGCGGCTCAAAAGTGAAAGTCCCTGCGGAGTTGTAAGAGCTTCTACACCTGTATCTTCTGTAATGCTCTGCTGCAAAACAGCATCTGAATCTGGCAGATAGATTGTAAGAACTTCTCCATTATAGCAGATTACCTGCTCCTGCGGATTTGTATAATCAAGGCGCAGAAGATCCGGTGCCTTAAAACTAAGGTTTCCAGCCGACTCCTGCTTGTCTACCTTTATCTCAAATTCTACTTCGTAGTCTTTTATAGTTGCGTAATATTCTGAAATTGTCTTAAAATATGCGCTGGCCGTGGTAATACTCTGAGCAAAAAGAGAAGCCGAAAAAAGCGCAAGCACTGCGAAAAAAGTCTTTTTCATAATCAAATATTATATCGATAAAATGATAATATGTCTATTTATATAAAAAAATCTTTGACGAGCGGGGATAAAAGAAAAGACAAATAACTTGAAAAATGCACTTAAAAAATAGCGCGAAGGAACAAAACGGGGGACAAAATTATTCTAATCCGAAGCCGCAGTGCGGCTTCAACCCATAAGCGGGGTAATGGGGGCGGCGTTGAGCCCCCATTGTTTGTTGGCCCCCGTTTTGTGACTGGGAGCTATTTTTTCTTTTGATTGTCAGTTGTTTTATCAGTTTTTTTGGTAGTTTTTTTTGCGGTAGTGGCCTTTTCTTCCAGTTCGAGACAGTGCGATTCGCCATTGACGATTTCGTAGAACTCTTTGCCTTCGATGGTTTCTACTTCCATAAGGCGGTTGGCTATAAAGTCTATGAGGCCCTTATGCTTGCGAAGAAGCTTGAGTACGTAATCGTAGCGCTCGTTCATTATACGGGCAATTTCTTCGTCTACGTAATTCTGAGTCTGTTCACTAAATTCGCGGACAAGGCTTGGTTCGCCACCACGGTTTCCAAGTACGCCTTTACCAAGAGTAACGTTCTTGTATTTGTCTGACATACCAAAGTCGGTAATCATGCGTTTTACAATGTCGGTTGCGCGGGCAATATCGTTGGAAGCACCGGTAGAAATGTCACCAAGGACAATCTCTTCGGCAGCACGTCCACCAAGAAGGCTGTCTATTTCGTTCATCATGTCCTTGCGGGTCATAATGAATTTTTCTTCTTCTTCGCGGTACTGAGTAAAGCCGCCTACTCCATGGCTGCGTGGAACAACTGTAATCTTATTTACAGGTTCGTGTTCCGGGTTATAGGCTGCAACAAGGGCATGACCTGTTTCGTGTACAGCAACAAGATGAAGCTCTTTTTTGTTTTCCTTGCGGCTTTTCTTTTTAAGACCAATACTTACCTTATCTATAGCTTCGTTAAAGTCTTCCATGGTAACCTTTTTGCGGCCGTTGCGTACTGCAAGAAGTGCAGCTTCGTTTACAACGTTGGCAAGGTCTGCACCGGCAAAGCCTGTAGTTCCATGAGCAATGTTTTCAAAATCTACATCGCTGTCGAGCTTTACGTTCTTTGCGTGGATGCGTAAGATTTCTTCACGACCCTTTACATCTGGCTTTTCTACAGGAACCTGACGGTCAAAACGACCAGGACGCAGAATTGCAGGGTCAAGAACATCTACACGGTTGGTTGCAGCAAGTACAATAAGACCCTTTTCGTTATCAAAGCCGTCCATTTCTACAAGCAGCTGATTTAAGGTCTGCTCGCGTTCATCATTACTGCTAAAGCCATTTGCACGGCTCTTTGCAAGTGCATCAATTTCATCAATAAAAATAATACATGGTGCTTTTTCGCGGGCCTGCTTAAAAAGGTCGCGTACACGGCTGGCTCCAACACCAACAAACATTTCTACAAAGTCGGAACCGCTTATGCTAAAGAAAGGAACTCCTGCTTCTCCGGCAACTGCACGTGCAAGCAAAGTCTTACCGGTACCAGGGTCTCCTACAAGGAGTACGCCCTTAGGAATCTTACCACCGATATCAGTATATTTTTTTGGAGTTTTAAGGAAGTCTACAACTTCTACAAGCTCTTCCTTTGCTTCGTCAACACCGGCAACATCGGTAAAGCGGGTTTTAATCTTTCCTTCTTCTACAACCTTGGCACGGGAAGCACCTACATTAAAGATGCTGCCTACTCCACCGCCACCGTTTCCCATTTTTCTAAAGAACAGGAAATAGATGAGTGCTAAAAAGCCCAGAGGAATAATTATGCTTCCTATAAGCTGCCAGATTACACCGTTTGATTTTACAACAAATTTATAAGGAATGCCTTTTTCATCAAGCAGGTCTATAAAGCTCTGCATGAGGACTGCGGCAGTTCTGTACTGTGCACCGCTGCTCTGAGTTGAAGCTCCAAAAAGCCTTATTCCTTTTTCGGAAACAGAAGAAGATTGCGAAGAAGGTCCGTATCCTGTAATATAGTTTTCGCCAATTTCTACACGGACAATTTCTCCATTAGCAACCTTATTTCTAAAATCTGAATAAGCAATAAGATTGTCTGTTTTTGAGACCCAGAAAATATCAATTACTGCAAAAGCACAAAAAATAATGAGCAGAATGGTAAAAAAAGGAATTCTTGGCTTTTTCTTTCCGTTTTTCTTCTTATCCTTATCGTCATCATCATTATTTGATGGTCCCGCAAACTTAAAAAACTTGTACGGGTCGTTTTCGTCGTTATTATTGTTATTGTCTTCTCTTTTTTCGTCGGCCATAAAAATAATCCTATATTATAAATATAATGATAAAAAGGCGGATTGTCATTATAAAAAAATATTATTTTTTTTGTAATTTTTTCTAAAGTTCGTTTTTTATATACCGAGAATCAAGCAGGGGTATCATATCTGGTCCCCGGGAAACACAGGAGGTGTCCATTATGGGATATTCTAATGCTTACAGTGCTTATCAAAAGACAAACATCAATACAGCAAGTCAGGGAAGACTGGTAGTATTGCTCTACGAAGGAATTATCAAGCAGCTTACAACAGCAGCTACTTATATCGAAGAAAACGGTAAAATAGCTCCTGGAAACATCGAAAAATACGGAATCTGCGTTCAGAAAGCTCAAGCAATCATTACAGAGCTTCAGGTTTCGCTTGATATGGAAAGAGGCGGCGATATTGCACGCAATCTTATGTCGCTTTACGTATTTTTTAATGAAGAATTGCTTGCTGCAAATATAAATCATGACAAAGAAAAGCTTGAATTTGTACTTAAAATGACAAAAGAGCTTGCAGAAAGCTGGAAACAGGTTGCAAACAGTGTTGCTAATGCACCGGCTGCAACAGTTCAGAATGCACTTAATATTCAGGGATAAAACAGAGGGCCTTTAGGGTAGGAGGAATATAATTATGGCAGAAATTACACAGCAGGAATTAGACGAAAGAGTTGCATTACTCAGAAGATTCAGAAGCTTGCTTGAACAGCAGAGAAATAAATTTCAGGAATATCTTACTGTTCTTGAAAAGCAGAATGATTCTATTACATCACAGAATGCAGAAAGCCTGCTTGCACATACAGAGCTTGAACAGCAGGTTGTAAGGAATATTGCAAACCTTCAGAAGGTTATTGTTCCTATGCAGAAAATGTACAAGGCTGCAGTTCCAATGGCTCATACAGACGAAGAACTTTCTATAAATAAGATTCAGAACGAGCTTAATGATCTTCAGAACAAGGTGCTTAAGCAGAATCAGATCAACCGTGATCTGCTCCGCGTTCATATTGAAACAATCCGCGCACAGATTCAGAATTTTAAGAACCCATATAAAAATGTCCGCAGTGTTTATGCACAGCCGCAGCATGTTGCTTCTCTTGTAGAAGTTGAAGCATAAATAATGATTAGTCTGCTTGTTGCCTACACAAAAGACAAACGCGTAATTGGAGCTCAGGGGAAGATTCCATGGAACCTTTCTTCTGAGCGCAATCGTTTTAAAGAGATTTGCCGCGGTAAATATGTAATAATGGGGCGTAAGAGTTTTGAAGAAATTGGAAAGCCGCTGAGTTATTGTAAGCTGATGGTGTTGAGTAAATCAAATAGGGGTCCTTCGACAGGCTCAGGGACCACATCTTGCTCAGGGACCACGGGCACTCTGCAATTTGTTCATTCTCTTAAAGAAGCTTTTGATTATTGCAAAGAATAGGGGCAGGAAGAAATTCTGGTTGCAGGTGGCGGCGAGATTTACAGGCAGGCCCTACCCTATGCCACAAAAATCTATGCTACCGAAATAGACGCCCATTTTGAGGGTGACACATTCTTTCCGGAACTGGACAACAGCTGGAACTGCATCGTTGAAAGTACGCACGAAGAAAACGGGATTGTTTACAGGTACATGACTTTTACTTTACAAACGGCTGATCTACAGTAATGGCACAATAGACATCCTGGCAGCGGGCATGCACTGCTTCGTGAATCACAAGCTTTAATTTTTCATCAGTAAGCTGGCATGAAAAAGGCTTTACTACATCAAAAATCAAATTGGTATGAGTGTCTCCCGGAACCATCCGTACATCATGAACCTTAAGTTCGGGATCAAGCTTTGCAATTTCTTCCAAAAGGATTTCTTTTAATTCGGCAAGCCGCTTGTTTTCTGTATCTACCGGGTCCATGTGAATTACAACCTGGCAGCCAAAGCGTACAGAAATATCATGCTCGGCAATATCAATTACATCATGCAGGCTAAAGATATTAAGATTGCCCGGAACCTCTGCATGCAGCGAGATCATCATACGGCCGGGACCATAATCATGAACAACAAGGTCGTGCATACCTACAATAGGCTCGTGCTTCATAAGCTCTTCTTCTATCTGATAAACAAGCTCTGCAGAAGGTGCAGTTCCCAAAAGTGGTGCAATTGTATCGCTTGCAGCTTCAAAGCCTGTTTTTAAGATAAAGGCTGCAACAACTAATCCGCCAATTCCATCAAGCGGCAGAGTGGTAAAACGGCTTCCAATAATAGCAACAATTACAACCGAAGTAGAAATAACATCATTAAGGCTGTCCTTTGCAACAACCTCCATCGCAACAGAATCAATTTTTTTTGCAATGAGATGGTTATATATAAACATATAAAGCTTTACCAGAATACCAATTGCCATTATTACAATAGAAAGAACGTTTGTTTCCGGCTGTTTCGGGCGCATTATGGAAAGCACAGAATCTTTTAAAAGTGCAATTCCCATGTACAAAATAATAAACGAAACTATAAGCCCCGAAATATATTCAATTCTTCCGTGGCCAAAGGGATGATCGGGATCCGGCTTTTTTGCAGAAAGCTTAAAGCCCAGAATCTGAACCAGCGATGAACCTGCATCCGAAAGGTTATTAAAAGCATCTGCAACCATTGCAACAGAAGCAGCCAGGGTTCCAAAAATAAATTTGAGCGCAAAAAGAACTGCATTCAAAAAAATGCCAAAGGCCCCGCAGAGGACACCGTACTGGCTTCGGACCTTTTCGTCCTTGTAGTCGGTGTAGTTTTTTATGAATAATCTGGATAATAAAGTAATCATTTTTTCTAAACCCTTCGACAAGCTCAGGGACCCCGCTTCTCAGGGACCCCTATTTTACATAAACCTTTGACTCAAGCAAATCTTCTATGTTATCCGGCAAAAGCTCAAAAAAGTCGTAGCCGGTAAGTTCTTCAATCTCGTCAATGGAACAGAGGAACTGCTCCCAGTCGCCGGTTTTCTGCATGCCCATTTTGTTTGGAACATTAATTGCAATTGCAATTGCAGACTCATCAATGCGTGACAAGTCTCCGTCTCCCGCAGGAATTGCAAGCACAACCTTCCAGGTATAGGCCGGAACATTCATATGAAGCACTTCACCGCTTTTGAGGGTAACAGGTATTTCGTCAAAGGTTCCCTTGGAGCTTGTGCCTCCGGTTCCATAAGGCCCCGCAACAATATAAAGCTCGTTGCCTGCCTTGGCAAGCTCGCGCTCGTAATTTTCAAAATGCATCCAGATTACGCGGTTGTTGTCCGGAGACTGTGGCACCATGTTTGTCATAAGAAAGGTCATGGAGTTGTCGTCTTTGTTTGTAGTGCGGTCTGCAGAAGGACACACATGCCCTCTGTCAAAGCCATATTTGTTATACTGATAATCTGCTTTTTTTATGCCGTACCAGCCAGTTGGCAGCTCCGGATCCGGACGGAAATCATCCATGCGGTCTGCGTCTCCCATATTTTCTGTACCAAGGTGCCAGGCAACCCAGTTTGGACACAGCGTAGAAGTATTATACGAAAGTGTATACTGCGGTTTTACCATAAGGTAGTTTACTGTAAGAGAAGTATCTGCAAATGAATCTGTAGGGTTTCCCAAAAAGAGCGGGTCGTTTTCGGAGTGGCCCTGGTCGGCTTGAGGGTTGGAGCCGGTGGTGCCGGTGGCACTGCGCCCTTCGAGCTGCGGTTCCTGAGCTTGTCGAAGGACAGGGGCCCCTTGTTCTACTATTACATATTCTTCTTCCGGCGGATACTCACCGCGGATAATTTCTGGGATATGCTTTACAAGTGGCTCTTCGGTTTGAACCAGAGTTACACCTTCGGCGCCAATTTCTACATACGGCTTGCCGCCAACAAACCAGGCAACAGCCGCAATAATAATGAGCACAGTGATAATGGTCGAAAGGACCTTTTTTGAGTTGTTCTTCTTATTTTTCTTTTTTGCCATATTCCCACCCTCAAGCTTACAGATTAGATGTTAAGCTGAATATCCTGAATGGCTGTCTTTACAGATTCTGTAGAACTTCTAAGCTTATCTACTGCAACCTCTACACTCTGGGTATTAGAACGCATCATCTGCAGAGATTCCATGAGCTTCTGGCTGCCTTCGCTCTGCTCGGAAACAGTATTCTTTACAACAGCTTCCTGTTCAGATACTGTATCTGCAAGAGTAACGATATTATCGATATCTTCTTTTACTGCAACAGTCTTTGTAAAGGTTGAGTCAATGAGCGACTTAACCTTCTTAAGTACTTCACTAATCTGCTTAGCTTCTTTACCAGAACTTTCTGCAAGCTTACGGATTTCGTCGGCAACTACAGTAAAGCCCTTTCCAAATTCACCGGCATGAGCAGCCTCAATAGCGGCGTTCATAGCAAGAAGGTTTGTCTGTGAAGCAATCTGCTGAATTACAGTAGACATTTCACTAAGTCCGTTAGAACTCTTTTCAATTTCTCCAACAAGGACAGTAATTTCTTCTACACTCACCTTACCGGTCTGAGTAGCATCTGCAAGTGCACGCATAGAACCGGAGTTAGCATTCAATACCTCATGTACAGACTGAATACCTTCAACCATTTTTTCGATTGCGGCAGTAGAAGTATTTACACTGTCTACCATCTGCTGTGATACCTGTTGAATCTGCTGTACGTCTGCATCACTTTCGGCAAGCTGTGTAAGACTTGTATTCTTAACTTCTTCGATTGCGTTCTTGAGTTCCTGCTTGTGGTTTCCTGTAATCTTAACAAGCTCAACACCCTTGTAATGGTGACAGTGTTCCGGCTTGTTCAAACCGTTAAAGATTGCAACAGCCATCTGTTCACAGGTACGGTAACCGCAGGCACCACAGTTGAGGATATCGCGATGAGAAAGCTTACCCATGCTTGTATGAATTGCCTGAATCTCTTCTTCCGAAGGGTGCTTAATTATTGCATTAAAAATTGTACTGTTGTCTGTATAGCTACGTGAATAAAGACCTTCATCCCAATAGGCTTCGAGCTTTTTATTAAACTTCTTTGCAGCATTTTCCCTGTTTGTTCCAAGCTTTTCCTGACTTTCTTTTTTACGTTTTTCTACAAAGCTTTCCATTTCATCAAGGGTCATTTCGTCGGTACAGGTACCTGCTCCACCGTTACAACCCTGCCAGCAGCCAAGACAGTCTATGAGCTTGTATACCGGTTTGATTTTCTGATTAAGGGAACGTTCAAGATGAACAAAGTATTCTACAACTTCCGGGAGTCCTTCAATCTTACGGGTAACTTCAGAAATACCTGGAACAAAACGTTCTGTAGTTTTCATAAGTCCACCAGGAGAAGAATAGGTAGCACCACGTTCTGCTTCCGGATTGTCATAAGGAGTTTTGGCAAGCTTTGCAAGCTCAATTCCGTTTTCCTTAAAATATTTATCAAGAGACTTCATTGTAACGTTGTAGTCTCCAAGACCGGTTTCATCAAATTCACGGCGCTTAGCATAACATGGAGAAACTACCATTACCTTATGATTTTTATACTGCTGATAATACTGCTTAATCATCTTGATTGTATGAAGCATAGGGCTGTCTGCCGGAGCCAGATACTGACGCAGTGTTGGACGATAAATCTCGCAGAAGGTAACAAGAGCCGGACAAGGCTGTGCAATTACCAGATCAGGATTTTTATTCTTTATGTATTCTACATAAGATTTTGAAGTAAGTTCTGCACCAAAGCTTACATCAAATACAGCCTGAATTCCAATTGATTTGAGCCAGGTATTAAGCTCAAGAATATGTCCACGGAAAGAAACAACAGAAGATGGAGCAACAATTGCAATCATTTTTGCTCCAGCCTTAAGATCCTTCATCCACAGGTCAAAATCATCAACACCTACACGTGCGCCAAAATGACAAGCGCTGATACAACGTCCACAGCCAATACAAAGCTCTGGATTTACCTTAATATAATCACCCGAGGCATCATTACACATTTTTGCAGGACAAACTGAAATACAGCGGTGACATGCAGTACATTTTTCTGGATCTACTTTTATAACTTCTCTTACTTTGCCTGACATAAAAACTAACTCCTAAATGAAAAGTGCAACACATATTATAGAACTATTTAATAGAAAAAAAAAGGCTTTTTGCGAAAATTTGCCGATAATTTAAAAAAGAGTTTTTAAAATGGTCAAAGAATTTGGACGCAACATAAGAACAAAAATTGCTGATATTCTCTACTCCCTCGGTTATCTTGGAAAACTCATTGTTGCTTCCTTAACGTTTGCTTCCCGCGGAAAAGCCTCACGTAAAATCCTTATAATGCAGCTGCTTTTTACCTATGTAGAAGCCCTTCCTATCTGCGCAATTCTTGCTGTTGTAATTGGAACTGCAGTGGTTTTTCTTGGAATTACCGCTCTGGCGTCTTTAGGACAGGGACAATTGACCTATACACTGCTTGTAATGCTTGTAACAAAGGAGCTTGGACCGCTTTTGGTTGCGTTTATTGTTACAGCGCGTTCTGCAACTGCTATTGCAACGGAATTGGGCACCATGGTAGTAAATCAGGAGATAGAAGCCTATATTTCTGTTGGAATTGACCCTATTATTCACCTTGCAGCCCCTCGTTTCTTAGGAGTTACCTTTTCGGTCTTCTTTTTGAATATCTATTTTTCAATTTTTGGGCTCATTTTTCCTTCCATAGTAATTCAATTTATCTCTACCACCAACATGGCAGAATATTTTAATGCACTTTTTACAGCCCTTTCGTTTAAAATCATCATGATTTCGATTATAAAGAGTCTTATATTTGGCATGATAATCTCGGGCTGTGCAACTTTGTACGGTTTTTCTACGGGTCGTGCCTCTACAGACATTCCGCTGGCAGGCTTAAAAGCAGTTTCTAAGTCATTTGTCTATATCATTTTTGCATACGTTTTTATAACGGTCATAACTTACATTTTCTAGGGAGACAAGACAGTGGCACTTTTAGAAATCAAAAATGTAAGTTATAACGATGGACTCACTCAGGTAATAAAAGACACTTCCCTTTCGATTGAAAAAGGTTCGGTAACAGCTCTGCTTGGAGAATCCGGTGGCGGAAAGTCAACCGTACTTAAATTGCTTTCGGCAATTGTGCCTCCTTCAAGCGGCAGGGTCTATTATAACGACAGGGACTTTTCCAAAATGTCAGAAAAGGAAAACCTTGAATTCCGTAAAAAATCTGCTTTTATGTTCCAGAACTCTGCACTCTGGGCAAACCAAAGCCTGTATCAGAATCTGGAACTGCCGCTTAAGATTCATTTTCCAAATATGCCGGTGGAACAGATGAAGCAGAAAATTGAAGATGCTGCAAAGCTTGTGGAATTTTCAAAGCCTTTGAGTCTTCGTCCGGCTTCTCTTTCGGCAGGTGAACAGAAACGAATTGCTTTTGCACGCACTCTTATCTGCGAACCAGAGATTCTTTTTCTTGATGAACCTACCGAATCACTTAATGAAACCGCTGCCGGGCTTTTTATTTCCATACTTCAGGAATTTTGCAGCCGTGGAAACACACTTATTTATGTTAGCCACGACTATAATTTTATAAATACTTTTAAAAATGATAAGTATTACTTTTCAAACGGTACTATTGTTGATAAGATTTTATTGAACGATAACCTGCAGAGTGAATACGAAGATTACGGGGACTACGATGAAGTTTAAAATCAAATATGCAGACCAGATTGTCGGTGCATTAAGTATTATTGCAATTGCAGCCATTATTCTTATTACCTTTCTCATTGCATCTACGCAAAAATGGTTTGTAAAAAAGCATAATTTTTACACCAAGGTTAGTTCTGCAAACAGTGTTAGCGAAGGAATGTCATTGCAGTACAAGGGCTTTGGAATTGGTAAGGTAAAAAAGATTAGTCTGGATGATGATGACAGCGTTATAGTTCATTTTTATGTTCTTGATGAATATATTGACCGTGTAACCCAGGGGTCAATTGTAGAATTAAGCGTAAGTCCTATTGGTCTTGGTTCTTCTTTTATTTTTTACCCTGGACATTCTGTATTTTTAATTCCGGATGAAGCCTATATTCCCGAAAAAGCATCTCCCGAAGCCAGAGAAAAGATTAAAAATGGTTATGTTGTTATTCCGGAACAAAACGATACTCTTAATACAATTATTTCTTCTGCAACAAGTCTTGTAAATCATATAGATGAACTTGTACAGCAGATAAACCAGCTTGTTGCGGGTGACGAACAGCTGCCTCTGGCAAAGACTATAAACGAAGTAAATGCTATTTTGCGCAAGGTTAGTGCTTTGCTTTCGGGTGATGATTCTATTCCTGCTGCTGCAATTATAAATGATTTGAATGCTACGGTTGAAAATATCAATGCAATTCTGGCAGATGTAGGAAGCCTTACAAATGATCCACAGGGTCTTATTCCAAAGCTGCTCGAAACCGAAGAAAGCAAGGGAACCTTTGACAAGCTTTATGCAGCCCTTGATACGACAATTCAGGATTTGAACGGAATATCCGGTTCCCTCGACAGCGAAATGCCTCAGGTAAGTATTCTTCTGGCACAGGTTCAGACTCTGCTCAAGCAGGTTCAGGATGTAATGACCGGCTTAAAGAATAATCCTCTGCTCAAAAACGGTGTGCCTGAACGCACCGAACAGCAGTCTGCCACACCAAAACTCAGAGAGGAGGCCTTCTAATGAAAAAGATATGTATTCTTTTAGCCGCACTCCTCCTCACCGCCTGCTCCTCTGCACCAAAGAGATCCATGCAGGTTTCTACTATTTATTCTTCGGCTGCCGAAATGATTGAATCTGCAAACGGTTCAATTCTTACAGGTGAATATGAAAAAGCAGCCTTCTTTCTTACCGCAGCCGAAAATCAAGCAATGTCAATAGATAATTATGATTTACTCAGCGCAGTAGCACTTGCACGCTGTTCGCTGTGTCTTTCTTATAATCCTCCAAAAATTGAACAGGCAGAAAACCAGGTTGCACTTGCACAAAGCTATATTAAAAACTGCACTAATCCCGTAAAGCAAAAAAGCATTGTTGAGCTTAGCAAGGTTCGTGTAGAAGTAGCAAAAGCAGGGCTGGATCAGGATGGCAACGCTGTATCTTACACTTCCCTTCTTTCAAAGCTTGAAGAAAACAAAAAAGGTGTAAAGGGCGACCCTTATTACGAAACTCAATTTGTTGAAGTTAGCGGAGACGTTTACAAGCTTGGCGGAAAACATGCAGATGCCGACAAGGCCTATACTGCAGCTGCAAAGGGCTTTACCGACAACCGCTATCTTAGTGAAATTGGAATCTGCTGGTATAAGGCTGCACAGGTTCGCTCTCTTGGCGGAAACAAGGATAGCGCTCTGGCCGCAATGGAACAGGCAATTTATTACGACAGAGCCGCAGAAAACTCCATGGCACTTGGAACTGATTATTACGCAGTAGGATTAATTTTATTAAAAGGAAATCCTAATGCAACAGAAAAGCAAAAGGCTATTGATTCCTTTAATCATTCCGCAGATATTTTTACTTCTATAAAAATGGACGACCTTGCCAAACGCAGTCGGGAAGCCGCCAATGGAATACAGTAAAAACAGCGGCACCGAATGGTTTGAAAAAGAAGACTTCTGGATTAATTTTGCTCCCATAATGTTTGATGACGCCCGCTGGGCCGAAGCTCCCGATGTTGCAGAATATGTGATGAAGCTTGCGGGCCTTAAGGCAGGTGACTCAGTGCTTGATGCAGGCTGCGGACTTGGACGCATAAGTGTTGAACTTGCAGCCCTTGGTCTTGATGTAACCGGCGTAGATATTATTCAGGCAGAACTTGATGCAGCAGCAGAAAGTGCGGCGGCAGAAGGCGTTCCCCTTAAGCTTATTAATGCAGATTTACGGTCCTTTACAAGCGACACAAAGTTTGACTGCGCGGTAAATCTTTATACATCGTTTGGTTACTGCGACACCATTGAAGAAGACATGATGATTTTAAAAAGCATTTATGATTCATTAAAGCCGGGCGGAACTTTTATTCTTGAATGCACCAGCCGCGAAAGTGCAGTAAAATATTTTACCAAAGGTGAAGAATTTGACCGCGCAGGCTTTCATGTTACAACCGATTTTGGAGTAGTCGGAGACTGGGAAGGACTTCGCTCGCACTGGATAATAGACGACGGTAAAGGCAAACGCGTAGAACACGAGTTTATACAGCGCCTCTACTCTGCCCCGGATCTGTGTGAGAGACTGCGTCAGATTGGTTTTGAAAGCGCCCGTGCCTACGGCGAGTTTGACCTGTCGCCGTATGATGAGACTTTAAGGACGATGATTATTATTGCTAAGAAAGCCTGAATGTCTCCGGCGCTCCAAGGAACGAAGCAGGCATAGGCTTGTTGGCTTCGTGAATCACAATCTTTTCCAGAACAATATTTGGCGTTACAGGGCGCAGCTTTATAGTGTTAAGGCCTGCATGGCAGTCTGCGTACACTGTTGAAATACGGATATTATTTGGTATGTCCGTGCCCCATGGGAACTGATTGTCCCCGACAGCAAATTTTTCTGAGTCTACTGCATCTTTAAGAATGCGCTCCCCGTTTACCTCTGCAACAAACTGCAGCTTGTTATCCTTATAGGCCGGGTTAGACGGATTAAGATAGAAGTCAAAGGCCATTACACCGCCTGTTTTTTGAACAAAATCCGGATCCAGGGCAAAGGCGTATTCTACAAAAGGAGCGTTATCATCATTAGCGGCAAAGGTTTTTGTAATGTCACAGGCCTTTACAGCACCAAGAGTTTTTCCATAACCAGGCAGCAGATTAAAGCCGCTTGAACGAACAAAGTGTGGCGCTTCCATACTGATGTAATAAGTTGTCTGAATAAAAGTATTATGAACAACAGCACTGTCATTCTGAACTTGTTTCAAAACCTCCGGCTCCTTGGCATCAATATGCACCTTTACAAGGATGCGGGCACCATGGCCGTCGTTACCTTCAATCGTCAGCACTGTAGTTTTTTCACTTGCAGCAGCAAGCTTCTGGCGGTCAAGCTTTATACGGATTGTATCAAGCCCTGATTTTCCGTCATCAGTTAATTTTTCAAGGTCTTCTTCCACTGTAAAGCTTATCCATGGGGCATCACAGCTTGTCTTAAGCTCAAGGCCACCCTCGTTACAGCAGGCCATCTTTATACAAGCTTCATTGCATTCCGGATTTTTAAAGGCATCCAGAACCCCTTCGCGTACAGTCCAGTCCTGGCCTGTTGTTGTTATATCCAGACCATCAGGCCAGAATACTGCGCGGCCTTTACGGGTTGGTTCAACATAGGAATAAACCGGATAGCTGTTGCCGGCTTCACACCAGCTATTAAAACCAAAGTGCTCAGACCAGGCCATGCCATAAAAGCGTCCGTTGCCAACCTTGTCGCATTCGTCTACAAGAGCCTTGTCAAACCTGCAGCACTCGCGGACCTTGTCTGCATAAATATTTGCAACAAGGGCATTGTGTTTTGCAAACCAGCGGTTTTTTCCACTGTAAAGCTGCATAAGCTCTACGTTCATGGTTCCTACAACCGGCAGGTATACCTGGCTGAAAAAGCCCGCATCCTGTTCGGCAGGAACTGCTTTACGAAGTTCCTTTGTGCGTTCAATAAGAGACTTTGCACGGCTTATGATATAGTCAGACTCACCAAAGTTTATTGGATGGAAGGTATCCGGCTTTAAGGCTTCGGTGCGGCACATGCCTGTAATTTTATTTGATTCATAAACAATGTCAGAAACCTCTTTTACCTGCTCAGCTGTAAAATATGGGAACTGGGCTGCAAACCAGGCATCAGAATAAGCCTTGGTATCGCTGTTGTATTTTTCGTAGTCGTAGGCAAGATTAAGGAAGTAAGAAAGCGGGAACTCGTTTGTAAGGATATCGCCAACATTTACAATCCAAAGGTCTTTGATTCCAAACTCATAGGCAGCAGACATCTGCTCACGTGCCTTTGGAAGATAGTTTGTATTGAGCCATTCGTAGCTGTAAGGCCAGCCGTGGTAATCAAAATGATAATACATTCCGTAGCCGCCTTTGTGACTGCGCATATGCTCGGTTGGAACAGTTCGAAGATTTCCGTGATTGTCGTCACAGAGCATAAGAGTTACACCTTCGAGTTCCGGGTCATCCATAAGACCTTTGGTGTGTTTGTCACCGTAGAAGTATGGCTCAACCTCTTTGTAAAGGGCAAGCATACGCGGAACCTTGTCCAGATCCTGGTTTACATTTTCGCGGATAAGGCGGTTCTGGGTTTTAAGTACGTCGCGCAGGAGGTTGATATTATCTGCAAGTGTTGCATTCTGCATGATGGCGGTGTCTGCTTCGCCACGCATTCCCACGGTGATTACATTTTCAAACTTGCCGTTGCGTTTAAGTCCGTCTTCCCAGAACTTAGTAATTCCGTCGCGGTTTTTCCAGAAGTTCCAGGCGTCTCCATAAATTGAACCGGGGCCTCGGACATAGCGGTATTCTTCTCCGTTACGGCAGCATGGTTCGTGGTGGCTTGCTCCCATAATTACACCCATTTCATCAGCAAGCTCTGCGTTGGCAAGTCCCGGACCATCCAGACTGAACTGAGCAGACCACATTGCAGGCCAGAGGTAATTTCCTTTAAGACGAAGGAGCAGTTCAAAAACATGCTCGTACATTTTGGCATTAAAGCCGCCAAAGTTGTGGGTAGTAAAGTTTCCGTATGCAGGCCATTCGTCGTTGATAAAAAAACCACGGAAGCGTACCGAAGGCTCGCGGCTTACTGTTACGCCCTCCTCTATCTTTACACTTTCGCGCTTTGCAGGAAGTACACCACACCAGTCAACCAGCGGAGAAACTCCCATAAGCTCAGAAAGATGAAAAAGTCCGTAAATAGTTCCGCGTTTGTCGCTTCCTATTATGATGATTTTGTCGGCGCGTACTGCAAAGATGTAACATTCGCGTTTGCCCTTTATTTTACCAAGCTCTGTGGTAAGGCCTTCGTCGTCTGCAAGCTTTTGCGCAAGTGGAGATTGCTCCAGTGTTGCAAAGAAAACTTTTTCACCTGGCCCTTCGAGAGCCTCAGGGACCACATTGGGCAGTCCATCAGTAATTCTTTCCACATCCAGACAAACCTTGCCGGCAATTTTTTTTACACCTGAATATTCTTCTTTATCGCACACAAAAACAACAGACTTTGTTATAACCATTTTACTACTCCAAAAAAAAACTATGGTACCTGTATGATACCATAGTTTTGTAAAAATATATACTAGTATGTTAGTTCCTAATAAGGTAAACCTAAAAATTGCTTTCGCAATTTTTTTAACGGTTTGCTATTAAACACCGCTCGCCAGCGAGCTTACACATAGTCAAAGAATCCTTTAGCCTTAAGGAGCTCTGCATTAAGGATTCCCCCCAATGCAGCACCGCGTTTTGTATTGTGGCTCAAAGCAACAAACTTTACGTCGAATACATTACATGGGCGAAGGCGTCCGATTACACAGGCCATTCCTTTTTCTGTCTCGCGGTCACGGCGTGGCTGAGGACGGTTTTCTTCGTGGCGTACAACAATTGGATGCTCTGGTGCACTAGGAAGATTAAGCTCCTGTGGAACAGACTTATAGCTTGTCCATACGCGCTCAATTTCTTCAAGGCTTGGTTTTTTGTCATCAGGCAAATCAAACTCAAGAGAAACACATGCAGTATGTCCGTCTACTACAGGTACACGAGTACAAGTAGAAGAAACAAGCGGGCCGGCTGCATTTTCAATCT
>JAEEGJ010011722.1_pt1 | contig 22092 bp, 12 predicted proteins | sample 8958761 | NCBI WGS metagenome assembly JAEEGJ01 (sample SAMN16246546, study PRJNA631951) | gut metagenome | biome: gut microbiome; feature: rumen; material: RS-attached | host: Bos | place: Iran: Karaj | collected 2018-10 | reverse complement strand
GCGTGAACTTCTTCGTCACCAGCTTCCCATTTGATGAGCATGTCTTCTGCCATCTGAGCAGCTTCAGGGTGAGCAGTTTCCGGCTTGTCTTTTTCGCCTTTAAGATATTTATCAAACTCTACGTAGCACTGACCTACAAAATGGTCGCCCTTCATGCCGAGTGATTCTGGTGTGTCGCCGTTTGCTTCGTGGAAAAGCTTATATGCAAGCATAGACTTACAGATATGAACACCACGGTTATTGATAAGATCTACCTTGTAAACATCTGCGCCTGCGGCTTTAAGAATGCGGCTTACAGATTCACCAAGGGCATCGTTACGCACATGTCCAAGGTGAAGAGGCTTGTTTGTATTTGGAGAAGAAAATTCAATCATTACACGGCGGCCTTCAAGAGGCTTTTTGCCGTCTGAATTGAGTGAACCGTAGCTGTCGCCCTGAGCTTTAATAGCCTTGAGAATTGGAGCAGCAGCGTCGCTTTTATTAAGCTTAACATTTACATAAGGACCAACTGCAATAAATTCACCCAAAGACTTATCTGTGATTTTTGCAACAACACCAGCAGCAATCTGTGGAGGAGCCATGCGCAATGCCTTTGCATATGCAAACATTGGGCTTCCAAGGTCTCCCATTTCTGGATTTGGTGCGTTTTGAACAACAATGCTCTGTGCTTCGACAGGCTCTGCGTCGGGATTTTTTTCTTTTATATACTCATTTAATGCTACCGCAATAATTGCGCGGCAAGTCTCTTTTACATCTGCCATGTTATTGTCCTTTTATATAGGGCCCTTCGAGAGCCTCAGGGACCCCATGCAATTTTGTGGTCTGCGGTCCCTGAGCCTGTCGAAGGGCCACCTATTAGTACACGCTTAAAATCTTATTCAATGTTTCTTTACCAATAATGCGGAAGAAGCTTCCCAAACGTGGGCCCTGCTCTTTTGCAATGAGTGCCTGATAAAGAGCTGTGAACAATGCTTTTGATTCAAGTCCCATTTCTGTTGCAATGTCATACATTGCCTGCTGGCATTCCTTATCCATCTGGAAGGATTCGAGCTTTGGAACAACTTCATCACGAACGCGCTGAACAGCCTTAAGAATGTCACCGCTCAAATCTGCCTTGCTTCCATCCTTGCGGAGTTCAAAACAGAAGTCTGGTGCGCAGTCTGGAGCTGAATGCTTTACCCAGAACCATGCACATTCAATTCTGCGGCGGAGGCGCTCTTCCTGTTCAGGCTTTACGTCACCAAGTGCCTTGATTACAGCATCAATATCGCCAGAGTAAATCTGGAGCAAGGTTGTAAGCTGTCGGATTGTTACCTGGTATGGCATTGTTTCAGGAATCTTTCCGTCAATCTGACTGAGCATGTAGATTCTCTTTTCTTTGTTAAAGTGATCGTCGCTCTTTGCCTTATCTATTCCGTAAACGATACGTTCTGTCTTGTCGTAGTCTTCGTAAACCTTAAGAACATCCATATCAAAGCTGATTGCAAATTCTGTATTTGGACGAGTTCCTGCAAAAAGGTAGCGGAGTACTTCTGCCTGATAAACATCAAGTGCGTCTGGCAAAGCAATTACCTTACCCTTTGAAGAAGACATCTTTCCAGGAACACCCTTCAAGTTTACAAAGTCATAGCGCATAGTAACTGGAGCGTCCCAGCCATAAATGCGTTTTGAAACCAATTTAGCTGTATCGTATGAACCACCAGGACTGATGTGATCTTTTCCACCCGGTTCGAATACTACTTTTTCTTCGTTCCAGCGCATAGGCCAGTCAACACGCCAGCCAAGCTTTGCGCCCTTGAATACGCGGATATCTGCAGTTTCGCAGTTGCCGCATTCACACTTGTATGTAATTCCGTATTCGCCGTCGTAATCTGTAATTTCTGTTGTATCCTTATTACACTTGCCGCAGAAAATAGAAACAGGCCAGTATACATCTTCAGGCTTCATTTTGTGGTCGTCGTCGCGGTATTCGTTTAAACATTCCTTAATAACGTCGCGGTTCTGCATTGCCTTGCGCATACCTTCTGCATAGCGGTTTGCACGGTAGCGGCTTGCCTGATAAAGGAACTCAGGAGCAATACCAACGCGTGGAAGTTGGGTTTCAATATCAACTTCGTGGTGGCGCGCATAGTTTTCGTTGCGGCCGGTTGTATCAGGAACTTCGGTAATAGGATAGCGAAGATATTTTTCGAGGATTTCAGGGTCCGGCATGTTGGCAGGAACCTTGCGGAAAACATCGTAGTCGTCCCAGGAATAAATAAAGCGCACTTTTTTACCACGGTCGCGCAAGGCACGCACTACTAAATCTACAGTAATAATTTCGCGGAAGTTTCCAAGGTGAACAGTTCCGCTTGGTGTAATACCCGATGCACAGGTATAAGAATCCAGATCACCCTTTTCGCGGATAATCTGACTAGCCATCTGATCTGCCCAATGACAGAGCAATGGATCTCTCTTTTCGTTATTGTTCTGATTTTCGTTACTCATAAAGGGTATTATAGTGATTTTCTTCTATAAATTCAAATGACCCTTATGCCAATGCATACTAATAAAATAGAGAAATATTCACCTTTTTGAACAATTTGCGCTTATAATGAGAAATATGAAAGATTACATTAACTGGGCAATTCTTGCACCCGGCAGGATTGCCGTAAAAATGGCAGAGGCTATGAATGGGGAGGCAGCTGGCGGCAAGGTTCGGCTTTATGCGGTTGGCTCGAGGAACTTAGAACGTGCAAAGGAATTTGCAGATAAGTGGAATTTTCAGAAGGCTTATGGAAGCTACGAAGAACTGCTTGCAGACGGTGAAGTTGATGCGGTTTATGTTGCAAATCCTCATGCATTCCATATGGATAGCGTACTTGCGGCTTTGAATGCGGGAAAGCATGTGCTATGTGAAAAGCCTGCCGGCTGTTCACGAGACCAGCTGGATAAAATGACAGGACTTGCGCGCACAAAAAATCTCTTTTTTATGGAAGCAATGTGGACTGCGTTTAATCCGACAATTGCACAGATTCGCAAGGTCATTGCAGACGGTGTGATTGGAAACGTAAAAAATATTGACTCACGCTTTTGCAACCGAAATCCTTATGACCCTAACGACAAAAACGACAGAAACTATGCGCCGGAGCTTGCAGGTGGAGCTTTGCTTGATCTTGGCATTTATAATATTTATTTTGCAATGATGATTGCAGGCTTTTCTCCGATTGCGTCTACAAGTTCTATTGTGCGCATGCTCAAAGGAATTGATGCCTGGAACAGCGTAAACCTTGCTTTTGAAAACGGAATTGTTACAAGCTTCCAGGATGCAATGGACTTACCAAGTGCGGGCGGCCCTACTCACGATGCCGTAATCTTTGGCGAAAAAGGCTATATCACTGTAGAAAACTTTTTCTGCACCCAGAAAGCTGATGTTTATGTTTATAAAAATATCTGGGGTAACGAGGCAGATTTAGTACAGCAGATCCGCTGTCCGTTCAAAACAAACGGCTATGAATACGAGCTTATTCACGCAACAGAATGTATTCTTGCCGGTAAGACAGAATCGGACGTTCACACCTTCAAAAAATCAGAAGACTTGTGCGACGTAATGGATGGCCTTCGCGCCGACTGGGACATGAAGTACCCTTGGGAAAAATAAACTCTGGAGGAACCTTGAATGGAATACACCGCAAATTCAGATAAAATTACCCGCGACTATTTTGATTCTCTTTTACTCGAAACCCGCTATGTTGGTTCTGTGCTGCCATCTACAAAGCTTGAGCTTTACGGCCGCACCTTTGACACACCTATTATGACCGCTGCCCTTTCTCACCTGCACAACAACGCTCCAAACGGAATGGTAGTTTATGCTCAGGCAGCTGCAAAAGCAAATGCAGTTCACTGGGTTGGAATGGGAGAAGACAAGGAACTGGAAGACATTGTTGCAACCGGCGCTGCCACAATAAAAATAATCAAACCGCACGAGAACAACAAAGAAGTTTTCCGTAAGATTGAACACGCCGTTGGCGCCGGATGCTTTGCCGTTGGAATGGACATTGACCATGCCTTTAATGCGACCGGTGGCTATGATAAAGTATTTGACCTTCCTATGAAAGCCAAGACAACCGAAGAACTGCACGACTTTGTTCAGGCTGCGGGGGTTCCTTTTATTGCCAAGGGAGTTTTGAGCACACAGGATGCCGAACGCTGTCTTAAAGCCGGCTGCAAAGGAATTATTGTTTCTCATCACCACGGAATTATGAGCTATGCCGTTCCACCACTTATGATTCTGCCTGAAATAATGCAGGTTGTCGGTAAAGAAATTCCTGTTTTTGTAGACTGTGGAATTGAAAGCGGTATGGACGCCTATAAATGCCTTGCCCTTGGTGCAACCGCCGTTGGAGTTGGCCGCCACCTTATGCCTTTACTCAAAGAGGGTGCCGACGCCACTGCAGACCGCATGAAGGCTATGACCGCAGAACTCGCAGGGGTTATGGCAAGAACCGGGGTTTGCGACCTGGCCCACTTTGACGCTTCGGTAATTCATAAAAGGAGTTTTTAATGTATTTAGGAATATCCTCTTCTCTCGCCCACACTTCGCCGGAAGACTGGGCAAAAAAACACACGGAGCTCGGGCTCAAAAGCGTTGTATTCCCTGTAGACTGCAACGCCGGCCAGGAAAAAATAATGGCATATAAAAAAGCCGCAGATGACGCAGGACTTGTAATTGCAGAGGTTGGAGTGTGGAGGAACACTCTAGCCGCCGATCCCGCAGAACGTGCCAAATGGATTGACTATGCCGTAGAACAGCTTAAAATGGCAGACCAGATTGGTGCCCGATGCTGTGTAAATGTTGTAGGAACTCCTTATGGTCCGCGCTGGGACGGAGGTTACCGCCAGAACTTTAGTAACGAAGCCTGGGACATGGCTGTAAAAATGATTCAACAAATAATTGACCGTGCAAAACCGACACAGACAAGATTCAGTATAGAGTCTATGCCGTGGATGATTCCAAGCGGGCCGGATGAATATGTCAGACTCATGAAGGATGTAGACCGTCCGCAGTTTGGTGCACACCTTGATGTTGTAAATATGATAACTAGTCCGGACCGCTACTTTTTTAATGACCGCTTTTTGGATGAATGCTTTGAAAAACTTGGAGAGCAGATTTGCAGCTGCCACCTTAAGGATATACGTTTAAAAGAAGAATATACTTTTCAGTTGCAGGAATGCGCCTGCGGAGAGGGTTCACTCGACATTCCGCGCTACATCAGCCTTGCAAGTGCCGTGCGCAACGACATGCCTATGATTATTGAGCATCTTACAACCGACGACGAGTATATCCAGAGTGTAAAATGGATTGATTCACTTATGAAGGATCATCCGGAGCTTTCTTAAACTTAAACTTTGTTTCTGCCAGCACTACCGCAAAGAAAATGAGGACACAGCCAATGCCCATTCTGAGTGTGAGTTTTTCGTGCAGAAACAGCGTGCTAAAGAGGACACCAAAAACAGACTCAAAGCTCAAAAAAAGTGAAGCCAGCGAAGACTGCACGTATTTAAGACCTATGTTCTGCAGGCTAAAGCAGAGCATGGTGCTTAAAAGTCCAAGATAAAGCATGGAGATTATAACGCGTGGATTTTGTATGCCTGCAACCGGAAAAGATCCGTCGTAAATTGGAGCCAGTACCCAGCCCAAAAGCGCACAGACTACAAATTGCAGAAGGGTCAAAAATAAAGTGTCGTCCCCCTGCTCGTTATATTTTGCAGTCCAGATAATGTGAAGGGCGTAAAAAAGTCCGCAGACAAGGGTCAGGCCGTCGCCAAGGTTGAGTCCTGCAGTGTCACCGGTGCCCAACGCGAGTAAGCCAATTCCCGTGAGTGACAAAATAGCAGCTACAAATACATACCAGCCGGGTCGTTTTTTATACAGCGCCCATGAAATGAGCGGAATCAAAATTACATAAACAGTTGTAAGAAATGCATTTTTGCCGGCAGTTGTGTAGTCGCAGCCGATTGTCTGAGTTGTGTAGGCAGCAAAAAGAAAGAAGCCGGTAAGCAGGCCGTGTCGAAGGTAGCGGGCATCCAGCTGGCGCCACTTCTTTAAAAAAATCAACCCCATGACCAAGGCAGCCATGGAGTATCGTATGGCAATCATATAGACTGCGCCCACGTAGTCCAGGCTGTCCTTTACAACCACAAAGGCAAAGCCCCATATTGCAGCAGTAAGGATAAGACCCGCACTGGCAAGGACCGACGTAGACTTTTGATTCATATTACTTAATTTCCAGCTTATTCAACTTCCAGATATCTCTTACGTAATCTTCGATTGTGCGGTCACTGGAGAACTTGCCGGAATTGGCGATGTTGCGCAAAGCCATCTTAGCCCAGTTTTTGCGGTCGGCATAAGCGGCGGCAATTTTTTCCTGAGCTTTGCAGTAGCGGTCAAAGTCGGCAAGAACGTAGTAAACATCAGGACGCTGACCTTCTACACCGTAAATCAAAGAATCGTGAAGCTCTTTGAAAAGCTGATGTGTCGGATCATAAGTTCCGTCTACAAGCTGATTGATAACCTTGGCAAGAGCCGGGTTGCAGTCAATGTATTCCTGTGGATTGTAAGAATGCTCTGCTTCCATCTTTTTGATTTCTTCTGTGAGGAGACCAAATACAAAGCCGTTTTCTTTTCCTGCTTCTTCAAAAATCTCAATGTTAGCACCGTCCATTGTTCCAAGTGTCAAAGCACCGTTTACCATAAACTTCATGTTTGAGGTACCAGAAGCTTCGTAGCCGGCTGTAGAAATCTGCTCTGAAACATCTGCAGCTGGGAAGATTTTTTCTGCAACAGATACGCGGTAGTTTTCTACGAATACAACACGAATCTTTCCGCGAACACGGCGGTCGTTGTTGATTCTGTCGGCAACAGTGTTGATCAATTTGATGATAGACTTTGCACGGCGGTAACCACTTGCAGCCTTTGCACCAAAAATAAAGGTACGTGCTGGAGGATCATAACTTGGTTCTTCTACAAGGCGGTTGTACAGATACATGATGTGGAGAACATTAAGGAGCTGGCGCTTGTATTCATGAAGTCGCTTAACCTGAACATCAAAAATACTCTCCGGGTCAAGGAATTCATTCTGTGCATGCTTGAGGTAATCTGCAAGGTCCTGCTTGTTTTCCATCTTGATTTTGATAAGCTCGTCAAGCGAAGCATCATCATCAACATATTTTTCCAGTGCCTTGAGCTTGGTCAAATCTTTTTCCCAGCCGTGACCAATACGGGTTGTAATAAAGTCACTAAGGCGAGGGTTAGCATTCAAAAGCCAGCGGCGCTGTGTAATACCGTTTGTCTTATTGTTAAACTTCTGAGGATAAATTGCATACCAGTCTTTAAGTTCTGCAGTTTTCAAAAGTTCTGTATGAAGGGCAGCAACACCGTTTACGCTAAAGCAGGCGTGAATTGCCATCCATGCCATGTAAACCATGTTGTTGTGGATAATTGCCATGTGCTCGTGCTTGTAGTAATCGTTAGGGAACTTCTGGCGGAGCTCAATTACAAGACGGCGGTTGATTTCTTCTACAATCTGGTAGATACGTGGAAGCAATCCCTGGAAAATAGAGATTGGCCATTTTTCCAAAGCTTCTGCAAGAATTGTATGGTTAGTATAAGCAAAGGTGTGTGTAACAACGTTCCATGCATCGTCCCAGCCAACATTGTAGTCGTCAAGCAGGATGCGCATGAGTTCTGGAATTGCAACTACCGGGTGTGTATCGTTGAGCTGAATTACATGGTAGTCTGCAAACTTACTGAAGTCTGTTCCGTGGTTTGCAACATAGTGGCGTACGAGGTCCTGGAGCGATGCTGAGCTGAAGAAGTACTGCTGCTTAAGGCGGAGTGCCTTTCCGCTAGGTCCGTTATCGTTAGGATACAAAACGCGGCTGATATTTTCTGCACTGTTCTGGCGTTCTACGGCGCGGTTGTATTCCATGTTGTTAAAGAGCTGGAGATCAAAACCGTTTGGAGAAGATGCCTGCCACAAGCGCAAAGTATTTACAGTCTTTGTTCCGTAACCGATGATTGGCATATCATAAGGAGTTGCAGTAACCTCCTCTGCGTTTTCTATAAAGAAGCGTGGCTGACCGTCCGGAGTTTTTCCGTAGCAGATGTTTCCACCAAACTTTACAGTAACTGCAAGGTCAGAACGTTTGATTTCCCAAGGGTCACGGTGTGCAAGCCAGTTATCAGGATATTCAACCTGGTAGCCGTCTTCTACGCGCTGTTCAAACATACCGTATTCGTAGCGTATACCATAACCGTGTCCAGGATAATCAAGGGTTGCAAGAGAATCGAGGAAGCAGGCAGCAAGTCGTCCAAGACCACCGTTTCCAAGACCTGCATCTGGCTCTTCGTCTTCAATCATATCAAAGTCAATGTTCATTTCATTAAGAACTTCTTTTACAGAGTCTTTGATTCCTGCATTGATAAGGTTATTGCTAAGAGCACGTCCCATAAGGAACTCTGCAGAAAGATAATAAAGCTGCTTTACCGGTTTCTTATCGTATTCTGCGCGGGTAGCCATCCAGTTTGGCATAATGATTTCTATTGCACTGGCAGAAACAGCATCAAAAAGGTCGTGCTTGTTTGCCTGCGAAATGTCCTTTCCATACTGACGACGCAAACGTGCAGAAAGGTTTTCCTTAAATTGTTCTTTGTTGAATTCCATTAAAAAGTCTCCTAAAAAATAAAGTCTACTTTTTACGATGATATTTTATGATTTAAATATTTTACAGCAAAAATGAGCTTCTTGCAATGTTATTCAAAAACTATCTTTTAATCCTTATATTTGTTATTGCGCACTGGTCGCCGGTAAGGGTTACGTAAACATTTTTTACACTCTGATCCAGGGTTGTAATGTTTTTAATGGAAATGCCGCCGTTTTCGGTAAAGACTGTAAGAACATTGCCCTTGCGCTTAAAGGTAACAGTGCAGTCAAAGCCAATGCGATTCATTACCTTCCAGACATCCCAGCCGGTAAAGGAAGCATTTTTACTTACAATCATTTTGTTTTCTACACTGTCATCTGTTTCCCAGTTTTCGCCATCAAAACGGATAAGGGCAAATTCCCTGTAGCCCGGGCCATTAACAGTCTTATCATCAGAAGTATAAAGAACAACAAAAGGACAGTGCCATACAAGTCTTGCAGTAGGCAGACTTTTTGAATGAAAACTAATTTCCATTTCATCGGTAAATGGAATTCCTATTGAAGAATCAGAACGATAGCCGTCTACCTGAACATTTGGAATATCGCCGGCAGGCACATCAATATAACTTATTTCTTCTGCAATCCGCGGAATGTAAGAAGGTTCAATCATTTTTTCTTCTTTAGTGATTTCTACACCGCTTATAAAGCAATACTCACCGGTAAGACTTACATAAGCATAGCGCGAGTTATCCGGAAAAGCGATTGTAAAGGTAATAGTCTCAAGCGTACTTTGAATTTTTAAAAGCATGTGGTCGTGGAATTTCACAAGCTCTATATCATATTCTACAGGCCCCAGAGCAGCAGAAGGAGCCGCTACCTTATCAGAAGCCCCCGCTGTTTTTTCAACCTGAATTTTTCTAAGCTCTGAATTTACATAAGCCCCGTCAAATCGGAACTGACCATATTCACAATAATTCAATTCATTCTTCAGTTTTTCATCCAGATGAATACGGCCGTCAAGAGAATCAAAAAGAATTAAAGAAGGCAGACAAACCTTTGGGTCCGATTTTGCATCGGCAAGCGGTGTACTCTTTAAATGAATGCGGGTAATAAAAGGAGTAACAACAATTCCTTCAGAAACGGTATCCCTGTATTTTTTGCATTCAAGCTCGTTCTTGCCGGCAAGCTCCCTTACATCAGCTTTTTCCTTCATTTCGTATTCAGAATCCAGGTCTATAAGATGCAGCATGATTTTAGAAAATTCCGGATCAAACTGTGCCCCTGCCCCCTTTACAAATTCCTCCCTAACCTTCTGCTGAGGAATAGGGTCACGGTAACTTCGCTTGGAGGTCATGGCATCGTAAGCATCGGCAACCGCAACAATACGGGCAATTTCGGGAATATCTTCTCCCTTAAGCTTATCGGGGTAGCCCTTGCCATCGTAGCGTTCATGATGATGATTTGCGCCAATACTAAGGTACGGATACTCGCTGATGCTTGAAAGAATCTGCTTGCCCACAACCGGATGCTGTTTGATAACTTCGTATTCTTCCTTTGTAAGCTTTCCTTCCTTGTTGATAATTTCTTTTGGAATACCAATTTTTCCTACATCATGCAAAAGAGCGGCATAATAAATTTCCCGGCATTCATCTTCTCTTTTTCCAAGAGCCTCTGCAATCTTGCGGGAATACTCTGCAACGCGCGAAGAATGACCATGGGTGTATTTATCCTTGGCATCTATTGCGTTTACCAAAGCAGTTGCTGTCTGTTCAAAAAGTCGTCTTGAACTCTGCTGGCTTTTCTTTAAGTATTCAAGCTCAAGTCTGGTGGCCTTTTCTGCAGTATTGTTAATATCAATCAGGGCAAAAATATAAAGAAGAACAGCAGTACCTACAATAGAAATATTTGTAAGAGAAATTCCGTAAACAAAAATCTGGGCAATTGAAGCAATAATCGGGATAGTTGTAAAGCAGATAAGTGAAGTACGGATTACCCGGCTAAGGCTTGAATATAAATCAAAGATAGAAGAAAGCTGGATGAAAAGACTTAGCAGAGGAACAATATAACTTACAATAAAAAGAGGTCCTCGCTGATAGTGATTTGTCTGGTCAAAATAATAGTACCAGCCGGTAAACTGCGAAATGATGAGCATAAGGATTCCAAGGGCAACCAGAATAGTTACGGCATAAAGTCTTTTTGGAATGTTTTTTACCTTACCGTTAGTAACAAAAAGATCTTCCAGATAAATATTGAAGGAAACAAGTATAAAAAGTGTGAAAAAGAAAACTGTAAAATTTGAAAAGCGGACCATGAAGCCGCCAAAATCAGAAGTATTTCCACGGTAGATGTAGGCAAGACGATCTGCCCAAAGCATTATAGCGGCACTTAATTCTGTAAGTAAAAGACCGGCTCGCTTTTTTCTGGAAATTGATTTTGTAATACAGGAAAAAAAGGCCAGAAGCAGACAGATGCTGCTGAGTACCAGCATTATCTCTAATTGATGTTCCTGTAAATATTCCATCAAAGCTTCTTCCCCTCTATTTTCCTATTAAAACAACAGTAGCTCCGGAAAGCAGAACATAGCGTCTCTGCTCATGAAGCTCTTCTTCGCTGCCCGGTTCAAAAATATCTTCCGGTGACGCGAGAGAGGTGTCTGCTACCAGATGCCATTTTCGTCCGTCAGTAAGTGTCGGAAGATTTATTGTAAGGTCGTAAATATCTGTGTTGGTTGCAATGTAAAAATCATTTTCGTCAGATCTGGTTGCAGCGCCGTTTAGCTTAAAGGCCAGGAAGCGCTTTTGCTTGGTCCAGTCCGGATTTTTTGCATTTATATCATACCAGGCAATTTCTGGAACGGTGTCTTTGTCGTAGGTGTTGGTAAAAAACTTTGTGCGTGAAAAAACTGAATGAGCACGGCGGTATGCAATAAGATTTTTTGTAAAGCGAACAAGCCCGCTGTTGATTTGTGCGAGGTTCCAGTTTATCCAGCTTATTGCATTGTCCTGGCAGTAGGCGTTGTTGTTACCGTCCTGAGTGCGGCGCATTTCGTCTCCGCCTAGCAGCATAGGAACACCCTGCGAAACAAAAAGATATATAAGGTAGTTTTTGATTTTGCGGATTCGCTGTGCCTGGATTTTTGGGTTAGTACACTCACCTTCAAAACCATGATTGTAGCTCAAGTTATCGTCAGAACCGTCGCGGTTTTCTTCACCGTTTTCTTCATTGTGCTTGTGGTTGTAGGTAACAAGGTCGTTGAGAGTAAAGCCGTCATGTGCGGTAATAAAGTTTATGGAAGCAGTAGGGGCCCGACCAGAGTGATTATAACAGTCCGAGCTTCCTGCAATACGTGTAGCAGCAGCTGTTGCGGCATCTTCATCTCCGCGGATAAAGCGGCGTATGTCATCACGGAAGCGTCCGTTCCATTCAGACCAGCGGTTGTCTCCAGGGAAGGTACCACCAGGGAAGCCACCCAGCTGATACAGACCAGCACAGTCCCATGGCTCTGCAATAATCTTTGTCTTAGCAAGAACAGGGTCCTGGCTTATAATTGCAGTGAGCGACGGCATGTCATAAGGAATAGGGGCACCGTTTGGCGCGCGTGTAAGAATTGACGCAAGGTCAAAACGGAAACCGTCTACGTGCATATTGAGCACCCAGTAGCGCAAGCTGTCCAAGATAAACTGGCCCGTAACCGGATGATTACAGTTTACGCTGTTTCCGCAGCCGCTAAAATTCATATAGTACTGCTTGTCGTTTTGCGGCAGTGAATAATAAACATTGTTTTGAAGTCCGCGGAATTCAAAGGTATAACCGCGCTCGTTTCCTTCGGCTGTGTGGTTGTAAACAACATCGAGGATAACTTCCAGGCCTGCTTTGTGAAGGTCTTTGACCATCTGCTTAAACTCGCGGACCGGACCACCAGGAGACCTGTCTGCAGCATAGCCTGTCTTTGGCGCAAAAAATCCTATTGTAGAATAGCCCCAGTAGTTTATAAGTGTCTCACCCGTGCGGGGATTTGTATTTGCAACTTCGTTTTCGTCAAATTCAAAAACCGGAAGAAGCTCTACGCTGGTTACGCCCAGGTCGCGAAGATAATCTGCCTTGCACGCAAAACCTTTGTAGGTGCCCGCAATTTCGGGAGCAACGCCACTGCTAGGAGAAGCAGTAAAGCCTTTAAGATGTGTTTCGTAAATTACAGTTTTTTCTAGCGGATAATTGAGCGGTCTGTCGCCTTCCCAGTCAAAGTTATCATCAACTACAACACATTTTGGAAAGTCCGAAAGGTCCTGAAGCTCGCCGCCTTCGTTTGCAGAAAAGCCCTGTTTATGCTGGCGGTTGTAAGAACGGAAAACCGAGCCGGTTGTAAAGGCTTTTGCATAAGGGTCAAAAAGATATTTGTTTGGATTAAACCGCAGTCCGCGCGTTGGTTCATAAGGTCCGTCTACCTTGTAAAGATAAAGCGTTCCTTCCCCTGCCCCGCAAAGCTTGATATGCCAGATGTCGCCGGTTCTGTTTTTTACCGGATCAAAAGGAACCACTGCATAAGGTTTTTGCGCCATGTCGTTTTCAAAAAGGCACAGGCTTACCGATGTGGCATCCTTACTATATATAGAAAAATTAACACCATCCGCTGCCAGACTAGCCCCAAAAGGCCCCGGCATTCCGTTTTGTGTAACAATCTCAGGCATAATATGATATTATCATATCTACGATAAATATGCTATAATTACCTTTATGGAAACCACAGAAACCTTAAAAACTGCAGTTGTTGCAATTATTGGTCGACCGTCGGCCGGTAAATCTACTTTTTTGAATACTGCCTGCCAGGAACCGGTTAGCATTGTATCTCCAATTCCACAGACTACACGTAATGCAATCAAGGGAATTGTAAATACTTCTCTTGGACAACTTATTTTTATAGACACTCCGGGCTATCACGAATCAGAAAAAAAACTGAACCTGCGGCTTCGCAATGTTACAGAAAGTCAGCTGGATGGAATTGACGGTGTACTTTATGTAATTGATTCCACACGCCAGCCGGGAGATGAAGAAGCCCTGACAGCACGACTTTTGGAAAAGCTTCAGGATAAAACTGTGGTTGCCATTAATAAAACAGATCTTTCTGCCTCAAAACCGCTTGCAGTACGCGAGTTTATAAAAAATACCCTGCCGCAAATACCTGGGGAACGTATTCTTGAAATGTCTGCACAGAAAGATGCTGGAATAAACGAAGTTCTGCGCGCCCTGTACGATATTTCTCCTGTCGGCAACCCTATTTACGACGAAGAAACCTACACAGACCAGGATCTTACCTTCCGTATCTGCGAAGTTATCCGTGGAGAAGCAATCAACCGGCTTGCAGATGAGATTCCTCACGCAGTTTATGTTCAGGTTGCAGACGTTGAGCACCGTAACGAGGGCAAAAAGCTCTGGATACGTGCCTTTTTGTGTGTAGAACGCGAAAGTCAGAAAGGAATTGTAATTGGTAAAGGTGCCGCAAAAATCAAGGAAATACGTCTTGCAGCACTTAAAAAACTGAGCGAAATCTATATTCAAAAAATTGACCTTGACCTTCAGGTAAAAGTAGATAAGAACTGGAGACAGAAGGATCATACACTCACAAAGTTGATTCCATAACTTTTTTTACAATTTTGTATTACTGTGCTATAATTATTAGTTATGGCGGAATTTGACCATGAAGCTTCTAAACCGCGGGATACTCTTAATGCCGGCCAGATAATCCGGATTGCAAACCGAATGTTGTTTAACATAAACAACAATATTGTTCTGCATAACGAACGGACGGCATACCTTGCGCTGCAGATTGCACAGGCACACCCTATGAACAGCAGGTGTACGCTTTCAAATCTTGTAGTGCTTGCACTCTTTCATACCCTGGGCTTTTTCCGTCAGGATATTCTTTATAACGAAACCCCTTTTGGCAGCGACCTCCAGTTTTTTTCTGATGAAAAACGAATAGAAAGCAAATATATGTTTTCTTACTATTATTTGGAATTTATGACGCCGCTCAAAAATGATGCACAGGCGCTGGAAGGTTTTAACCAGCCGTTTGATCCAACTCTAAAACAGTTTATTTATCAGACAGATTACAAATCAATAATTTATATGTGTGCCAGGGCCAGTGATTTTATTGCAAAAAATCCGGACAAGCCTTTTCCTGCCGATGTAAACGAACTTGCCCCGGGTTATTTTGATCCGGAATATACAGAAGTTTTTAACCGTCTGAATAAAGACAACGCACTTATAAATCAAATCCGCGAAAAAGATTATTTTACAGAGCTGGAGCATTTTCTTTACCGCATAAGACAGAGCCCGGAGGAAACACATCAGGTTTTAAAGCTGCTGGTTTACTTCCTTGATTTTAAGAGTACGGTTACCTTGACCCATAGTATTAATACTTCGTGCTACGCGCTTTCTCTTGGAAAAAGACTCCGCCTTTGCGACGAAGATTTGAACACACTTTTTATGGGAGCAATTGTTCACGACATTGGTAAGATTGCTACCCCCACCCGCATCCTTGAATTTCCAGGAAAGCTTTCGCCCGAAGATATGGGTATTATGCGCTACCATGTAAACCATACAAAAAGAATCTTGGGAAGCATTGTTTCCAGCGGTATTTTTGAAGCCGCCTGCCGTCATCACGAAAAACTAAACGGAAACGGATACCCTAACAAACTCAACGCAGATGATTTAAATACAGTTCAGCGAGTCCTTACTGTTGCAGATATTACAAGTGCCCTTACCGACAACCGCAGCTACAAGGGAGAATTTTCAAGGGAACGCACGCTTGGAATTATAAACGACATGACTGCAAACGGCGAGCTTGATTCAGACATTGTAGAAGTTTTGAATATACACTTTGACGACATCCGCGCAGAACAGAAGGTGTTCCAGAACTTCCTTACTGTTGATTTTAGTAACGTCCTTAAAGAATACAACGATTATCTGTTTAATGATGCAGAGCTTATTACAAACAACATTGAAGATATACTCGAAGAAGTTGAAGAGATTGAAGAAGTCGAAGAAGTTGAAGAATTGGAAGAACTTTAACCCTTCGTCATTGCGAGGAGCGTAAGCGACGAAGCAATCTACGACGCAACTTGTTAAACACATCCCTTTTCATTATATTATACATATGCAAATAACCTATAAAACCAAAGGGACTTGTTCCCGCTCAATCACGTTTGATAAAGACGAAAACGGAAAAATCACAAATATCAGTTTTGAAGGCGGCTGCAACGGAAACCTTAAGGCAATTTCCAAACTCTGTGATGGAATGACAGCAGAAGAAATTGCGGCTAAGCTCAAGGGAAATACCTGTGGTTTTAAAAGCACAAGCTGTGCGGATCAGCTGGCTATTGCAGTAACACAGGAATAAATACGAGGTAAATATATGGCACTTGAATGCGGTATTGTTGGACTTCCTAATGTTGGAAAATCTACTATTTTTTCGGCTCTGACTGCGGCTCCTGCTGCGGCAGAAAATTTTCCTTTTTGTACAATTGACCCTAACATTGGTATTGTAGATCTTCCGGATGAACGCCTTGATTTTCTGGCAAGCATCCACAACCCAAAAAAGAAGACTCCGGCCAGCGTAAAATTTGTTGATATTGCAGGACTTATTAAAGGTGCATCAAACGGTGAAGGTCTTGGAAACAAATTCCTTGCAAATATCCGCGAATGTTCTGTTATTGCTCATGTTGTACGCTGTTTTGATAATCCTGATATTATGCACGTACGCGACAATGCAAACGAAGCAGCTCCAATTGACCCGGAAAGCGATATTCTTACAATCAACTGGGAACTTTGCCAGACTGATTTGAATACAATCGAGGCACGTCAGGACAAGGTTACACGCGCAATCCGCTCACTTGGAAAAGAAGAAGAAAAAAAATATGCTCCATGGATAAGCGCTGTTGCAAAAATTAAGCCGCTTCTCCAGGACGGAAAATGCGCCCGCACTGCAGATTTGACTGACGATGAGCGCACTGCCCTTTACGACATGTTCCTTCTTACAATGAAGCCTACAATTTATGTTGCAAATGTTGATGAAGATTCAATTGCAGAACAGACAAACAAATATGTAGAAGTTGTGAAAAAATACGCCGACGAAGAAAAATCAGAAGTTGTTGTAATCTGCGGAAAGTTCGAAGCAGACCTTGCCGAAATTGAAGATCCAAACGACCGCAAAGATTTTATGGAAAGCGTTGGCCTTACAGAAAGCGGCCTTGCAGTTTTAGCACGCAAAACATATCACCTTATGGGCTTGCGCACCTTCTTCACAGGAGGCCCAGACGAATGCCGAGCCTGGACAATCCACGCAGGAGACAAGGCCCCACGCGCCGCCGGAGTAATCCATACTGACTTTGAAAAAGGTTTTATTAAAGCAGAAGCCTACACCATCGATGACCTGCGCCAGTACAAAGACGAAGCAGCCATCAAAGCCGCCGGCAAGTATAGACAGGAAGGTAAAGAGTACGTTGTTCAGGATGGCGATGTGCTGTTCTTTAAGTTTAATGTGTAAAACTTTTTAATATCATACAAAAAAAGGCCTGAATTTGCGTTCAGGTCTTTTTTTTAACTTTTTTTCTGAAAAACTTCCTAAAAAAGAAAAATAAATCTAATACTATGCAGGAGGTTTTAAATGAAAAAAACACAGAAAACAAACAACCAAAATTCAACTGTTCAGCTTCAGTCTTTCAGACCATCACCTGAGGCATTATTGAATCCTTTGGCCGATCCAACATTCAAAACACTTTTTACAGATTCGTCCCCGGAAGCTCATAGTGCATTAACATGTTTTTTGACTGATATAATTGGAAAGGAAGTATCTGATGTTGAACTGCAACCCAACGAGTTATCAGGGGAGACAATCACAGACAAGCAATCGGAATTTGATATCAACTGTAAGATAGATGGTAAAGTTGTTAATATCGAAGTTCAAGGTTTGAATAACGATGATCACTATGGAAAACGTGTAGAGTATCATGTTGCCCATATTTACAATCATTATGTATTCAAAGGGATGGATTGGAAAGAAGCGCCTCAAGCTTTTCAAATTTCAGTTTTAAACTTCATTTTTGATGAGGAAGAAAAAGACTGTATAAATCATTATATGATGAGAAATCAGAATGGCAGGAGAATTGCAGGGATGCTTAATGTTATCTTCATGGAATTACCTAAGATTATTTCATTGCCCGATGATTATTCTTTGTTGACACCAAATCAAATGTGGGGTAAATTCTTTTTGTACGCTTCTAATTCTGAAAAACAGAATTTTGTAAACGAGCTTGCAAAACATAACAGGGGGATTCAAATGGCAGTAACAGTTTTAAAAAACATAAGTCAAGATGAAATGAACTGGTATCATGAAACTCGCTACTGGATGAGTGTGTCTGATAAAAAATCTATGATTTCCTCTGCCGAAGATAGAGGTATAAAAAAAGGAGAACAACAAAAGGCTATTGAAACAGCAAAAAAACTACTTGCCGATGGAAAATACACCGCTCAGGAAATTTCTGAACTTCTGAACATTCCGGTGGAAGATTTTGTAGAGGCAAACTAATATTTATTGCAATTTGTAACCATCAAAAGAAAAGAAGCCACTATGCTTTGCATGGTGGCTTCTTTTCTTTAATTTAGTAATTTACATTTCGACAGAGGCGGAAACCGGTGTAAGAGTCTGTATTCTTTGGATAATCCTTAGTTGAATTATAATCGTTCTGTAATTTACTTGTATCTGAAGTATCCCAGGAACCACCCTTCTTTAACACTCCACCCGAATTATTATACTCCATAGCATTTGAGTTATTTGAAGGTTTATATCTCTGGCAGAAAGGATTTGTGAAGGTACCATCCGGAACATTATTATTCCAGTCTGTAAGCCATTCCCAAACATTACCAGTCATATCATACAAATATAATCTGTTTCGTGTTTTAGTTCCAACATCTTGATAAGTACCGTTGCTATTACTGCTATACCAGGCATAATTAGTCAATGTACTTGAACCAGCATATTTATAACTCCAGTCAGCGACAGATGTATTTCCTCCCCTGGCAGCAAATTCCCATTGAGCTTCTGTAGGCAGGTGATAACCATTATTAGATAGATTAAATGTTGCACTATTCCATGTAGTATTATCTGAAGTTGGAATTATAATATATGAACTTGTTGAATAAGTAGAATTTGTTGTCATAGATTTATTTTTCCAATCATCATAACTTATTCCACTTATTGAGTACCAAAGTTCAAGTCCTTGAATTGCGCTAAGTTTGTTGCAGAATGCAATAGCTTCATACCAGCTTACATTTGAAACAGGTTTAGAATTGCCTGAAGTTTTTACACTTGGAGTATATCCCATTACAGCGTAAAATAAGTCTTGGGTTACTTCATATTTTCCCATCGCATATTTAGAAAGTGTAACTGATCTGCTAGATGTAAAGGCACCACCTGTGTAACTATTATTTTTACTTATTGTCGTACTTGTTGTAATAACATTCTCAAAATTTGAATCAGCAATTCTTGTTCCATTAACCATTATCTTATAACTATTGGTCATATCAGAAGTAATCTCAAAAGTCGACTCAGGAGCGTATGCATATGTACTAGTTCCGTTTAACAAATTATAAGGTTTTAGTTTTATAGTATAAGATTTACCCCGATAAAAACTTGGAAGTGTGAGAGCCTGACAAGAATATGAAGATGGATCACAAGTATTCTGGGTTGCTTTATATGAACCATCTATGTACACATCTACTCCAGAGAGTGTGCTGCTAGGATTTTTCCATCTAATAACCACATTTCCCCTTAAGTCATCTTGATATAGAGATACACTAGTCACTGGACGAGGTGGAGTATAGATGTAGACAGTTGAAGTACTTGATGAATATTGTGTATCATTATATATAGAATAACTCTGTACCCAGAAACAATATCTGGTAGAACCATCTAAAGCTGTATTACCAAATGTATAAGAGGTACTTGTTGTTGTTAAGTTAGATGAAGATTGCCATGAACCATTGCTATATTTTTGATAGAAAATTTTATAACCGGTTACACTACCAGAAGAAGGTGCACTCCAACTAAGTTTTGTTCCACTGCCACTTATACTGACAGAAAGACTTGTTGGTGAATATGGCACTGTAGATGTTTTTATAGGATATGAAGAAGAGTTGCCTGTTGAACTTCCAGAAACAAGGTATGAACTACTGTAATAATAAGAAGCAAAGTATACATCATATCCAGTACCACCAGTAAGTCCTGTAAGAGTATATGATGTAGCTCCCTTTGTCATTGCTTTATAAGAATACGAAGAGCTAGATTTATTTCTATAGTATAACCAAACACCGGTATAATCACCTGTAGGATTAGTCCATGTATATGTTATACTATCATTTGAACGACTGCTTACAGCAACATTGGTTACGGCATTAGATTTTGTATAAGCAGTACAGGTTGGCCAGGTATATGAAGCAGCATTTGTTACATTGCTGTAGTAGGTTTCTACTTTGAAGTTATAAGTTTTTCCAGCAGTAAGACCCGTTACAGAATAATAACTTGAACCAGAATTAGGATCTGCCGCAGACTTTGGAATATTTCCGTCTGTATAACCAGATGGTTTAAATTGTGTCCAGGCAGAAGCAGAATTTAATTGATAGTAAATTCTATAACCAGTATAGGTTCCAGACGGTTTTGTCCAGGTAAGTGTTACACTAGTTTGATTAGAATAATTCCATGAAAGGCTTGTAACAGAAGACGGCATAGTATACTGACTCTTATAAGTATTATAGTTATTATCTACACCGTCTTTATTCTGGGTTACCACATAATAAGTATACGAGGTTCCACCTTTAAGAGAAGTATCTGTATATGATGTTGTACCTTTATTTGGTTTTGCAATAAGATATGAAGAACTTGTACCTCCCCTATAAATAGCAACATTTTCATAATAACTGCTAGAAGGATTTGACCATGACAAGGTTACTTCACCAGCTGCATTAGAGCTAGTGGTAAGTGATGACACAGCAGAAGACAATGTTGAACAAGTCTTTGTCTGATAAGTTTCAAAATATTCATTATTCTCTGTTTTGTATGTAAGAACCTTATAAGTATAAGAAGTATTTGTAGAAAGATTTGTATCTTCAAAAGTTGTTGTACCTTTCGAAGGTGTTGCTATAGGGGTTGTTGATGTTCCTCTATAAATTTTTACTCCATCATAACTGGTTGTAGCAGGATTTGTCCAGGTAAGTTTTATTTTGTTTGTTGCAGTTGCACTTACACTAAGATTTTTTACTGCATCGAGTTTAAGAGAGCAATAAGTAACATCAGTATATGTTCTTAAACTACCCGTTCCAATATAACTTTCAAGCTTGATATAATAAAAGCCTTCTGAAGTTAAACCTGTTGCATCATAAGAAGTTGTTCCCTTTGTAACATCATGTTTATATAGAGAAGCATTTGCTGTAAGATCATATTCTGATTTAGCATAATAAAGCCTATATCCGTCGTAATTACCAACAGGAGCATCCCAGGTAAGACGGAAACTTGTTTTAGAAAGCGTTTCTGCATTTATATTTGTAGGAGGATTTGGGTTAATCTGCCAGAGGGAAGAATTTTGAACTGCTTCACTATTATTATAACAGCAAGCAACAACCCCAACCCAATACTTTTCGCCACCAGAAAGTCCTGATATTGTATAACTTGTAGCAGCAGGGTCAGAACATATCAAATTACTCCAATTAGTATCCCCTTCTCTTTTATAAGTAATTCTATAAGAACTTACTCCACCAGCAGGTTTTGTCCAAGAGAATTTCAAACTATTTTTAGTAGTAGAATCCAGCTGTAGATTTGTTATAGGTGCAGTTCTTGTATAAGTATAAGAAGGGCTGATATATTCTGCATAATTATTAATATTGACATAATATGCTCTTGCTTTTACATAATATTTTGTACCAGGAACAAGATTGACAAATGTTACAGATTGAGTTGTTGTATCATTGATGGTTTGTGAGTATGTTGTACCAGCAGCGAAATCTGATGTTGTTGAGCAATAAACAATATAACCGCTGTAATTTCCGTTTTGAGGGCTTGAGAGGTTTACAATACCTTTATTCGTGTAGGAATTAAAACTTGTACTAATTCCTGCAGGAGGCTCAGGTTTTGTTGTATAAGTTGGATAGTTATCTCCACTCTTGTAAGGCTTACTATATTTTCCGCTGGCAGAATCATAAGAACAAACTTCAAACTCATAAATATAACCATTATCAAGATTAGATATAGTTTTTGAAGCTGTTCCATTACTTCCTGCAGAAACAGTTCCAGCTGAAGTCCATTCTTCTTCACCAGATATTCTATATTGAATTTTGAAATTAGAGAAATTACCGCTAT